>SKEX01000090.1_pt1 | contig 113210 bp, 113 predicted proteins | sample 4841451 | NCBI WGS metagenome assembly SKEX01 (sample SAMN11008798, study PRJNA524170) | human gut metagenome | isolation source: fecal sample from pouch patient p38, | place: Israel: Tel-Aviv | reverse complement strand
AACAACAAGTCGCATTTATTGAAAACTGGATTAACAACTATCCAAAGAAACTATTCAATTATAAATCTCCTAAAGAGTTTTTACAGGCTGGCTAATTTGAACTTGAAATTTGGCGTAGACGCTCTCACAGGCTCTATTTAAGCATCAAATCACCTTCTATTACTTTTCCCTTTTATAGGACACTAAGACTCTTTCAGGCATTTTAAGAGGCACATGACTGTATTTTGTGCCCCTTCTCTAAAATCCTACTCCAATAAATTTTTTAAAAGCAAAAAAGAACACCCCAAAGAGTGTTCTTTTGTACAAATCTAAAAAACGGATTAACGTTTTGAGAATTGTGAAGCTTTACGAGCTTTCTTAAGACCTGGTTTGAACAACTTTTGTTTGACTAAATTTCAAAAGTCTTTAATATCAAGCATTTCTACGCTTTTCTGAAAGTGTTATTTCAATCAATTTCAACTAATTTTATCTGAATGGTGTGAATTTTACCCCAAAATTACAAAGAATTGAGCTGATAAATACTAAAAGTTCACACCATTAGTTAAATTATTTTTTGTTACGTACGTTTTTCTTAGATGATAGACCTCCTAATTTATTTCTTATAGCATTTGAACAAACCTCCGTTAGAGGTTCTCCTATTGCCTCCTTGTAATTAAATCCCAATAATTGCATAGTCTTTAAAGTATCCTTGTTAAGTAAAGCAACTAATTGTTTCATTGAATCTTCTTTCCCATCTTCAACACTAGTAAATGAAGATAGCAGAGAAATAACCCGTTCTAAAGTATTGTGCAAATACTCAATATCTTTATCATCAATATGTACTTTTTCATATTCTTCTTTATATGCCTGAGCAATTCTGATTGCCTGTTCTCGTTCCGAAAGCAACTCATTTACAATTTCATCATAAGTATTTCGTAATTTATCGGCGTTACGTTCTTCCTTTAATGATTGAATTTTACTGTTCACTAGTGTTGCCTTTTCAGATAAATTTAGTAAGCATTTTGGAAGATTAATCTCTCTAATTTTCCCTTATTTAACCGCACCATTACTCATTCCAGAAATAATTGATTTTTGGAAGAATAGATAGACAATAGTGATAGAGACTAGACCAACAAAGTAACCTGCAAAGCTTGGTCCAAAGTCTGTTGAGTAAGTTCCTTGGAAATTGTATTGGAACAGTGGCAAAGTCCAGGCTTTATCATTATCATTTAACATAAGTAACGGAAGCATGAAGTCATTCCAAATCCACAAACCATTCAAAATAATAGCGGTTGCATGCATTGGTTTCATCATTGGGAACATGATAGAAAAGTAAGTCTTAACTTTACCAGCACCATCAATAGAGGCTGCTTCATCCAGACTAACTGGGATAGACAATTTAATATAACCTACATAAAGGAACAAGGTCTGAGGAATCGCAAAAGTGATATACAGAATGATTAGACCTAGTGTATTGTGCAAACCCATCTGTCCCATTTGTTGAGTTACTGGAATCATAAGAACTTGGAAAGGAATGAAAATCCCAATGATCATCAAGCCATAAAGAATTGAGAAAATCATTTTCTTACTCATATTACGCGCGATAGAGAAGGCTGCCATGGGTACAAAAATGATAATCAATAACAAAGAAACAATTGTAATGAGTAGGGAATTTCCATAGAATACAGTAATCCCTTCTTTGAATAATTTAGCAAAATTATCCAGGGTCAAAGGATTTGGTAAAGAAAAGAAATGCTGGGTAATCTGTTGATTATCTTTAAAAGAGTTAACCAAGGTCAGATACATGGGAATAAAAATTAATATCGCACCAATCCCTAATAAGAGAGTGTTGGGGATTTTCTCTAGAAATTTTTTCATATGTCGCTCCTAAATTTCAAACTTCTTAGATATCTTCATTTGAATGATTGAAAGAATAACAATGATTACAAAGAGAATGATTGCAATCGCTGAACCATAACCATAAGCCATTTTCTTAAAGGCTGCATCATAAATAAAGAGCCCAAGAGAGTAAGTCTTATCATTTGGTCCACCAGCTGTCAGTACCAAAATATTATCAAAGGCAGTAATACCATTTTTTAGAGCTGTGATAAAGACGATTGACAAACTTGGAAGGATAAAAGGAATTTCAATATTCCAAAAAGTGCTCCATTTACTTGCCCCATCAACTTCGGCTGCTTCAATAATTTCTTGAGGAATACTTTGAAGACCAGCTAAGAAAATAACAACTGGCATAGCCACCCATTGCCATAGAGCTACAAAACAAACGGCTAAAACTGTGGTCTTTTCATTCATCAAAAGGTTTTCTTGTAAAAATGGGATGTGTAAACTATGTCCTAGGCCCACAATACCATAGTTAAAGATTTTAGAAAAAATCATACCAATGGTAACCGTAGATAAAACCGCTGGGAAGAAGAAGGTTGCTCTAAAGAAAGATTGTCCTCTAAATTTGTGATTTAGAGCTCTAGCAATCAAAATCCCAAATACAATAGAACCAGCTATAATAATAAATGTAAATAGAACCGTGAAACTAATACTTTTAAGAAATTTAGGATCTTGGAAGGCTTGGATATAATTTCTTAAACCGATAAATTCATAGTCTCCTGGAATACCGCTAGACCAGTTCGTAAAAGAATATAAGAAACCTTTCAAAACTGGGTAAAAAAAGAAAATTAACTGTAACAATAAGGGAACTATGACAAATAAGTAAGGCCAGTATTTAGACCAAACCTGATTAAAGGGGCGTTTTTTCTCACTCATACTATCTCTCCTTATCTTTTTCTTTCATTGGATTGAAGAAAGCATTCAATTGTTGAGCTAATTGATTAGTATCACCACTACGTTCATAGTTAGAGGTTAAAGAATCAAATTCATCAGCACTATCCCAGTCTTTGTGTAACCAGTCAAAGCGTTGATCTGTAAAGGCATATTTTGTAATACCTTGAGTTGCTGCAAATTTTTTATTTTCTTTAACTCCCTTAATCGTCGTTGGAGAACCATCAACATCATAGTATTTTTGGAAAACTTCAGGGCGAGTAAGGTATTCTAAAAATCGTTTAGCTTCTTTCTTGTGAGGAGATTTGGCTGAGATAGAGTAAGCCAAGTCTGCTGAGCCAGCGATTTTTTCTTGTCCTGGCTGTTCACCTGGAAAAGCAAAACTCTTAATCTCAAACTTAGGGTTTTGTTGATTAATAGCTGGCAAAGCCCAAATCCCTTGTGGTAATATCAAAGCTTGCTCGGTATCAAAAGCTGTAATAGCATCATTATAAGACGCACCAGAAGCATTCGGCTGACCATTTTCTCTGATTAAATCCAGATAGTTTAATGTTTCTTTAAAAATTTTATCTTGTGGATTAATACTTGATAATGATGAATATCTAAGATAGTCTTGTGCTTTTTTACTACTACCACCATTTCCTAATACCCATGCAATTTGGCCGTAGCCCTTCAATGTCCAAGAATCAGCAGATGACAGAGATAAAGCGAATGGCACCTCTCCTTTAGCTTTGATTGTTTTAATTAAGTCTTTAAACTCTGCATACGTTGTTGGTTCTTTTAGTCCCAACTCTTTAAATTTTGTTGCATTGTAGAAGAAACCATAACCATTTACATTCAAAGGAATAGTATACTCTTTTCCATCAATAGCATAACTATCAGCAGTTCCCGGTTTAAGACGTTTCATGAAAGATTCATTGGACAAGTCTTCAAATAGACCTTTTTTAGCCCACATTTTAAATTCAGTATTAATAGGGAATAAGTGAACAATATCTGGAGTTTTATTAACAAAGACACGTGATTTTAACATTTCACCTGGATTAGGAACATTAGTAAATTTTACCTTTATATCCTTATTGTCTTTCTCAAAGTCATTGATAATACTCTGTAGTACATCTTTTGTCTCAGGCTTTTGCGAGAATACTTCAATCGTGGTCACTTTTTGTGATTCTTGTTGTGAACAAGCAACTAAAAATGTACTTGCTAACGCTAAAATTCCAAATCCCAAAAGTAATTTTTTTACCTTCATAAGGTTACATCCTTTCCAGAACTTAAATATCAAAGCTTGCTTCTTTATTACCATCTAGGTAAGTTACTCTAGAAGTCTTATGAACTAGGTCAACGCTTAATCTACAAGCGACATCGTCTTTTTTCCAACTTAGTTCCAAAATATTATTTTGTGAACCATCTACTGAAAATTCACCATCAAAGGCAGCATAAGTATTTCTAAATTGGATTAATTTTACTAAGCGCTTAACTACAGAACTTTCAGCAGCTTGTGAAATCTCTGCTTCATCAAAATTGTGACGATTTATTTCACGACCTTCACCTGTTTTTTCCACAGCCTCATTATCATTTTTTCCTGCTAACAATCCCACATAGTAAATCTGAGGAATACCAGGAGCAAAGAGTTGTAAGGCTCTAGCAGCCAGATAAGTGTCATCATCCTCCCCAAATAAAGAATAGATAGTAGAGCGAATTTGATGAACATCAAATCCATCTGCATCTTTATGCTCCTCTGAAAGGATCAAACTCAAATTAGCTCCACGTTCAAGTGACAAATCAACTAATTCACGCGCTTCTTTACTATCGATAAGACCATCTAAATCAGGTTTAACCGGTAAACCATCATGACAATCTAACATCGTAAACTGCTTATGTGGTCTAGTTTGGAGATAGTGCGCTAGTGCTTCTCCATTTTCTCTACTCAAAGCTTCAAAAATTCGATAAGGTAAAATAAAATCATAAATCCAGCAACCATGCTCAGCTAGTCGGTATTGAATAGAATAATGCGAATGTACCTCTGGTAACAACTCAATCTCATAAGACTCCGCAACAGCCATAATCCAGTCTAAAAATTCATAAATATCCGGTTCAACAAAGAAACAAGATGTTCCTAATTTCTTCAACACGTAGCCCACCGCATCCAAGCGAACAATCTTAATCCCATTTTCATGGAAATGTTTAAAAATATCTATAAATAATTGCTTAACCTGCTCCGAATGCACATCTAAGTCAATCTGCTCTGAAGGTGTCGTTTTTCCAAAAGTAGTCCAAACTTTTTCAACCTCACCCGTCTTTTCAATCACAAATTCAGAATAAGGTTGTTCACGACGAAGAAACATTTGATCAATATCAGATTGAACAGGTTGACCATCCTTCCAGATTTTTTCAAGTGTTAAGAAATAATCAGCATACTGAGAATCACGCCCATTTTTCAAAAAATCTTGGAAATAAGGGGACTGTTGTGAAATATGATTCACCATGATATCAAGTAACAAATCATAATCTTCAGCTAAATCCTTAATATCTGACCAATCTCCAAACTTAGGATCAATTTCAAAATAAGTTAGTGGAGCAAACCCTCTATCACCAGAAGATGGATAAGGCGGTAAGATATGAATGCCCCCTTCAAAGACCTTTGGAAAATAGGTATCCAAATGATGTTTCAACGCCTTTAAATCACCGCCCAATGAATCTGGATAAGTAATCAGCTGTACCTTATTTTTAACCATTTAAAGCATCCTCCAATGACTCTAATTTCGGTAGATCTACTACCGCTCCCACATATCTTAATTTATAAGCAGATGTACGACTACCATCATCAACAGCATCCTCTATCTTATGCCCCTTACATAAACTAGTGTAAAAACCTGACCAAAAGGCATCACCAGCACCAGTCGCATCAACCACCTTCGTAGCTAGACTAGCTTTCTTAAGTCGTTGATCTTTAGTAGCAACAACTAAGCCATCCTTACCTAGAGTCATCACAACTAATTTGGCACCTAAATCCAAGAATTTTTGCAACTGATTATCGACTGTGTCGGGACCAAAAATACGCTCAGCATCATCTTCAGATGGTTTGATGATATCAATATCTTTCAACAACTGTTTAATATAAGCAATACCGTCATGTCCTTCTTCCCAGATATCTGGATGATAATTAGGATCAAATGAAACCAAGATACCTTCTTGCTTAGCCTGTTGAATCATCTTTTCAATAGTTGCACGAGAATGTGGTTGAGAAATAGGCCAAGATGAAAAATGAAGAATTTTACTGTTGGAAACCAAGTTTTTCAACTCATCTGTGTAGTCTATTTGAAAATCTGCCCCACGATAAAAAATCGGTAGCGGAGTTCCTTGAGTCTTATTCACCAAAACCATACTCGTTGAGGCATTTTTTTCTTGAATTAGGCCATCTTTAAGACCTCTTTCGTCGATTGTTTTCTTGAGAAAATCGCCTAGTCTATCACGACCAACAGCAGCTACTAAAGCTGAGCGTCCCCCTAAAGCTTTGATATTCATAGCAATATTGGCTGGAGATCCTCCAAAAAATGGATGGTAAGCACCGTCAAGCTCAATCATATCAATCAAAACCTCTCCAACAGTCAAAACATCTATATCATGAGTATTTAATGGAAGTTTTTTGTCTAATGTTTTCATAATATCTTCCTTTATTATCAATCGGTTGACAATTTATTTTAAAAAATTAATGAATAACTTGATCTAATTGGTAAACTACACAGTCTGTATCTGTTAATTCTCGATTCTCAAAAGTCAATTTAAGATTTCCCACCGGAAAAATACGGCTACTAAAAGTTACTTGACCACCTTGTAAAAAGATTTCAACAGATGATGAATCTAAGAACACCCTAACTTCGATAGTGTCTTCAATCTCTAAATTGGTTCGTCTTACTTGACCATTTCGAATGAGAGCTACCTTATTGTTATTATGATCAAAATCCAAAGATAGCTCTAAATCTTCTTGATCTGTAATCTTGATGCTTTGATGGTTACCTGTTTTTCCCATCTTTAGCAACACCTCAGCCTGGTGGGTATCAAGAGAAACTTCTTTTGAATGTAGGTGTTCCTGAATATGAGTAATTTCTTCTAGTCTCAGATTCTCAAGTTCTGCTACAGGACTTTGCCAAATCTTACCATCAGGACCAATACTTAGTTCTCTTGGTAATGTCAGCATTCCTGACCAACCATCAGCCTCCTCATAAAAGGGAGTCTCCCACATATCCAACCACGCTACAGCAATCCGTCTATGCTTATCATCTTCAAAAGTTTGCAAGGCATAAAAATCATGACCATGATCCATTTCATAAAATTGACCTGCCTGAAGATGATGCTCATCTTTGTCATAGCTGCCAATCATATAGCCTGTTTGGAAAATATTAGCAAATCTATCTCCTGATTGCTTCAATCCCATAGGGGAAAAACTCAAAACATACTGATCATCAAGAGGAAAGAAATCCGGACATTCCCACATGAACCCTAGTGGTTTAGTATCATTTAGAACCCCTACATATTCCCAGTCAAGTAGGTTATCAGATTGATACAAGATGACTCTCCCATGCTCATCAGGAGTTGCATTCCCTAAAATCATATAGAAAGTGTCATCTTCTTTCCACACTTTTGGATCTCGAAAATGATGAGCTGAATCACTTGGAGGTGCAGCAATTACTGGATTACCTTGGTATTTTTCAAAGTGAACCCCATCGCTACTAATAGCGATATTTTGATTTTCTGTAAAAATATCTGGCTCGTTTTCTCCAATGGTATAAACATGCCCTGTATAAATCAGATAAAGCTTATCCTCGTGTACAATAGCACTTCCTGAAAAGCAACCATTTTTATCATAGTCATTGCCAGGCTCTAAAGCAATCGGACAACGTTCCCAGTGCACCAGATCCTTACTCTTAACATGCCCCCAGTGCATAGGTCCCCACTTAGCACTATAAGGATGATGTTGAAAGAACACATGATATTCTCCCTTGAAGTAAACCAAGCCATTGGGGTCATTAAGCCAACCGGACTCTGCACTAATATGATAATGGGGCTTAAAGCGTCGCTCTATTTTGTTAGCCTCTTGCTCCACAAATTGATTTGGATCTTGTTTCATATCACTCCTCCATTTTCTGAGTGTTGCAAAGAAAGTTTTTGATAACGCTTTCTTTTGACTATATTCTACTGCTAATCTACCAAATTGTCAACCGGTTGACAAAATATTTTTTGAGATTTTCACCTCCTTAATACTCTTTACTAAATTAACTCAAATGAACCGGTAAAATAATTTCCATCTCATCTTCTGATAGTTCTTCACCATCGATTAATTTTTCCAAAGTGGTAATTAAAACCTTTGATAAATCCTCAATTGGCTGAACTACTGTAACGAAATCAGGATAAAGTCCTCGAATCAGCCTTGTTCCATCATAACCCACAATATCTATATCTTTTTGACTATGATTGCAGATATCTCTAATCATTAAAGCAGTCACATCATCAGTCGCAAAGATACCCTCTATCTCATTAGATGCTAAAAAAGTTTCTAGTCTCTGACGTTTTTCCCTAAAATCTAAATCAAAATCTAACTCAAAATACAAAGTAGACATACCTGCTTCTTTCATAGCAAGCTCATATCCACATTTACGATTTAAAGAGCTTGGTGATTGTTCGAACTGTGGAGAATGTACGTGAAAAACTTGACGATACCCCTTATCCAATAAATAACGCGTTGCCATCTTAGCCCCATTTAGGTTATCACTTTGGATAGTCGGAATTTTTTCTGAAACATTCCAATCAAAAGAAACGACAGGAGCAGTCATATCCTTATACAAATCAATATGTTGATTATTTCCGCACACAATAATGCCATCGACTTGATTACTAAGAAGCATCTTGAGATAGGCAATTTCCTTTTCACGATTATTATTAGTATTACAAAGCAATACCTTATATCCTAATTTAGATAGAGTTGTCTCCAAACAATAAATTAATTCACCAAAGAAAGGATTGGCAGTCGTAGGAAACAAAAGGCCGATAAGATGTGTTTTAGAACCAAACAAAGATCTAGCAACTTCATTTGGATAATAATTCAACTCCTCCATAGCATAAAAAACTTTGCGCTTAGTTTTCTCACTCAAAGATCCTCTGTTATTTAATACACGCGATACAGTTGTTTTAGAAACACCCGCCAGATGAGCTACATCCTCCAGTTTTGGTTTTGACATAAAAATCCCCCCAGAATATACATTATTTTTTAAATAGTTTCACTCATTATTGTAATCCTAATATAATTGGCTCTATAATTTCTGTAGTGGGTAATGCCACTTTTGAGATTATAGGGCTTTTTTGAGTAAAAAAAGTCCCATAAGACTTATAATAAAAAGCGACAAAACAACTCATTAGAAAGTGACTTATGGAACAGATTAATAATACCACAGATCTCATCGGAATTAAAGACAATAATATTACCATTCAAAAGGCTCTTGATTGTGGCAGCCACCGTGAAATCTACGCTAAACTAGATTATACTGCCCCTTTATGCCCCCATTGTCAAGGGACTATGATCAAGTACGACTTTCAAAAGCCTTCTAAAATCCCTATCCCAGACACTGCCTTTATGCCTACGGTACTCCTACTCAAAAAGAGGCGCTTCCAGTGCAAAGCCTGTAAACGGGTGACTGTCTCTGAAACCCCACTAGTTAAGAAAAATCATCAAATCTCTGAGCCCATTTGGAAAAAAATTACCGAGTCCCATACCAAAAGTATGACCAATTCTGCTATCGCTGATTTAGTTCATGTTTCTGTCTCAACCGTGCAAAGAAAACTAGTCCAGTTCACTTTCAAAGAGAACTATAACAGCTTACCAGAGGTCTTGTCTTGGGACGAATTTTCAAGAAACAAAGGAAAACTGGCCTTCATTGCCCAAGATTATCAGACTAGAAAAATCATCACAATCTTGGAAAATAATCGCCAAACGACGATCAAAAACTATTTCTACCAATACTCTAGGCAAGCTAGAGAGGCCGTCAAAGTCGTTACTTGCGATATGTCCGGAGCTTACATCCCCATCATTAAACAACTCTTTCCAAATGAAAAAATCGTCCTCGATCGCTTCCACATTATCCAGCACCTTAATCGGGCCATGATGGCCACTAGAATCGCTATCATGAAACAGTTTGATAAGCACGAGCTGCCCTATCGGATTATGAAGAATCACTGGAGAATCTTACATAAGGACAGTCGTAGACTATCTCAAAAACAGTTTTATTCTAGAACTCTTAGGGAAACAAGAACACCTAAAGAAATCATCGAAAAAGCTTTGACTTTCTCAAATGATTTCAAAGACCACTATAAGCTCTATCAACTTCTCCTATATCATTTTCAAGAAAAGCATGACGACCACTTTTTTTCCCTCATTCAAGAACATAAAAAGTTTGTCAATCCAGCGTTTATGAAGGTTTTCCAGACCTTCATCAGATACAAAGACCACATCACCAATGCTTTAGAATTACCGTTTTCTAACGCTAGACTTGAAGCCACTAACAAACTCATTAAAGACATCAAACGACAAGCATTTGGTTTTCGAAATTTCGACAACTTCAAAACAAAAATACTTATCACTTTGAACATCAAGAAAGAGAGGACCAAAGTCCTCTCTCGCATGTAATTATAAGTCAACCCACTACAGTTGACAAAGAGCCTGAAACCAAGGCTTTTTACTATTGCGATTTATCAAAAGGTTCTAGGCTTTTACGAGCAGAGAAACTGAAAAGGCAACACTTTTCTGAACAATTTTTATAAAGTGCTTTTTAAGCGATAATTCGTTTGGTCATGGGCGTTTGGTAGTTAATACTACCATGAATGCGATGATAGTTCCACCAGTGAACATAATCTTTCGTTTTGAGGGCTAATTCTTCTAACGACTGAAAGGTTTCTTGGTTGATAAACTCCAGTTTGAAGGAACGATAGGTACTTTCAGCGACGGCATTATCATAGGGACAACCAGCTTGACTGAGGGAACGGGTGATTCCAAAAGCTTCAAGCATCTCATCAATCAGCTGATTGTCAAACTCCTTGCCACGATCAGAATGGAACAACTTGACCCTGGTTAGTGCATAAGGGATGCTTTGAATGGCTTGTTTAACGAGCTCCGCAGTCTTGTGCCAGCCAACGGACAATCCTATGATTTCACGATTAAAGAGGTCAATGATGAGACAAACGTAAGCCCAGCGCCTATCCACACGGACGTAAGTCAAGTCGGTCACCAGGGCTTCCAGTGGTCTTTCTTGGTCAAATTGCCTGTCTAGGCGGTTTGGAATAGGAGCTTCGTTCTTCCCTTTAGAATGCGGTTTGAATGCTGCCTTTTGATAAACGGATACCAAGTTTAGGCGCTTCATGATGCGACGAATCCGACGGCGAGAGAGTATGATGCCGTCCTTTTCTAAGCATTTCTTGATTTTTCTAGCCCCATATCTGGACTTGCTCTCAAGGAAAATATAGGTAATTTTATCCTCTAGATCATCCTCTGACACAGGATTTACAGCTTGGTAGTAGTAACTTGAGCGCGGGATGTTCAGCCAACGACACATAGCTGAAATGCTGTATTTATCCTTGTTTGCAGTGATTACTTGTCTTTTCGTGCCATAATCACTGCCGCTTGCTTTAGGATGTCTAATTGCATTTCGAGTTCTTTATTGCGTTTTTTGAGTTGAATCAGTTCCCGTTGTTCATCTGTCATATTATCAACAGACTTGAAGGAACCCGTTAGTTTGGCTTGTCTGACCCACTTATCGAAGGTTGAGGGCGTTAACTCATATTCTTTGATAAGCTCATTTCGTTTCATTCCAGCATTGTGGAGGTCAACAATTTGTTGTTTAAAGTCATCGGTGAAGTGGCGACGTATTTTTCTAGACATATCTGTTCTCCTGTTTTCTTTAGTGTAGAACACTTTATAAATTCTGTCTAGTTTAGTGTAACCGATTCACACAAAGGATGATAGTAAAAAGAATTTAGCCCTATTATTTACAAAAGTCGTTTTCTCTTTTGTAACAGGATCTCTTATCTCACAATATTTTCAAAAAATGTTGTCTCGTCATGCCCTACTTATAGTGTCATTACCAATTCTATTTTTAATAATATATTATGGATTTTGTATTTTAAAAATAACTAATTCAAATCTAGACTGAATATAGAAAAAATATAGTACGTGAGTTTTATAAGTAATGTAGTTATCATATCAGAAATTGGCTCTATAAAATCTTAATAAATCTAAGGTAAGGTATTTCAAAGACTACTATTCCTCAAAGAATCTAAAACTACCCACCGTTTTAAAACTACAAGATGATGATACTGTAGATGATTTGGTTTCAGATAAAGTAATTGCTTATCAAAGTGAATACTTATCAAAACGTTTTAGTGACGGAGAATGGGTTGAATGTAAAGTTAAATACACCAAAATTAAAATATGAAAGGGAATCTTATGAAAGTCATTTTGCCAGATGAACAAGTTCATCAAATTCAGTTTTTACTGTCAGAACTTATTAAAAAAGAAATAGAAAAGCGATTAAATAATAGCAATTTAGAAAGCCCCTATTTGAACAAGCAACAAGCCTGTCTTTACTTAGGTATCTCTAATAATACGCTTGATAGTTGGATTAAAAAGGGATTGCCTGCTATTCGAGTAGGAAAAACAGTCCGATTTAGTAAAGCTGATGTAACCAACTGGCTACAAAATCAATAACAACTTTGCTGTGGTTTGTTATAATAAAACCACAGTATTTTTCTAGCCCGATTAAATAGGAGAATACCATGACTATTTCAAAAACCAAAAATAACACTTACCGTCTTCGTTTATATATCCCCGATGAGGCAAAACCTCTTTTGGGTATCTCAAGCAAGCTATATGAAAAGACGTTTAAAACAAGAAGGGAGGCAAAACAAGCTGAACTAGAGTTACTCACTAAAATTGACAAAGCTGTAAATGGGGATTTATTGTCTCCATTTGATAATAAGCGAGATATTTTATTTTCTGATTTTTACCGCACTATTTGGTGGGAAGCCTACAAAGCGGGACAAACCACTTCTACTAATAAACCACCTACTATAGTGACAGTTGAAAATACCGAGCGTATCTTTAAAAATCATATTTTACCAATGTTAGGAAACTATTCTATCCATTTTTTAAATCAAAATAAACAATTGATGCTTAATCTCATGACTGCTAAAGCCAATGAATATGCTAATTTCAAAACACTAAGAAGCTATGTTAATTCTATTTTTGACTGGGCTGAGGAGCTAGAGTATATTGAATCTAACCGCATTTCTAAAACGCTTAAACGCATTAAGGCAACTAAAAAAATCCAGCTTCAAGACGCAAAGCGTGACGAAGATTTATACCTTTCTCAAAAAGAGTTAAAAGCATGGCTAGAAGCTATCAATCAAGATTTAGAAAATGGTGACCTAACACTTAAAGATTATGTCTTATTTTACGCTACTTTTTTCTTATCTGACCGTAAGTCAGAAACTTATGCCCTTGAATGGCGACACATTAATTTTGCAAAAGAAGAAATCCATCTTACTCAAGCATTAAACAAATATGGTACTGTCAAATCAACAAAGAGCAATAAGAAAACTATCTTTAAAGTTCCTACAGATTTAATAACCATGTTGCAAGCTTGGAAAGTACAACAAAAGCAAGAACTCGCTCAATTCAATATTGTGCAGACTGAACGTCAGCTTGTCTTTACTTACATTGATACAAGGGGCAATACTAACAAACCTCTCCATAATGATTACCTCAATTATCGCATGAAATCCGTTGAAAGACGTCACCCAGAACTTACCCACGCCACACCGCACAAGCTCCGTCATACTGGCGCAACGCTTGCCAAACAAGCGGGAATGTCTTTAGAAGCTATTTCAGAAGCTCTTACTCACAGCGACAAACTGGTAACACAAACTTATGTCAATACTTCAAATGTCATCCCTATGACCGCTGGCGCACTCGCTTATAAAAATCTCAAAGATTAAATGGTGGGAGAATGGTGGCAATTTTGGTGGCAACTTTTACAAAAATCATAAAAAAAAACACCCCATGGTGGCAACCATGAAGTGTTTGAAACGTTGATATAACGGTATATATTAACGTTTTGAGAATTGGCTAGCTTTACGAGCTTTTTTAAGACCTGGTTTTTTATCTCATTTATCATTCTTTGATAAATGTCAGTAATTCCAAGCACCTATTAGATACTTTATTCGTTTCTTATCACTTCTAACCTATTATTTCAGACAAAGGGTTATCAAGAGGTTATCAAAAATGAGTTTTCGGAGCTTATGTAATTTAGAAACTCGAATAGCAATGTTAATCATGAAAATCAATTCGATAGATTAGATTTTTTGTCTCTTAATAATTTTTCAATTTTACCAACATGATATTTCCAATACAATAAACCAATGATTGTAACAGGTATTCCTAGCAAAACAAAATGAATCGCTATAGTAAAACTCAAACCAGTAACCAGCATATATGCTATTTCAACTATACTAGATATTAAAAATATAGTAAGTATTTGGATATAGATGCTTTTCTGAAATTTAATGGAGTATTTAAATAACAACTCTAAAGCAAGTACTTCAACATATCCAAATACTATGAATATAATAATATTGATCCAAGACGTTAAACCTGAATTTATAAGAGTAAAATATAGATTATAGATTGCACCAATGCAAAGCAAGAGTAGAAGTTTTTTTAAGTATTTCACCACTAATCCCCCAAGTACTCTAAAAATTGTTTTTTATATTTTCGAGAAACCGTTAAGTTTTGACCATCTGTTAATTCAATGAGAAATTTTCCATTCAGAGAAGGATAAATTTTTTCTACAACTAATATATTAACAATAAAAGATTTACTAATTCTCACATATAATTTGCTGAACTCTTCTATCTCATACAACTTATTTTTTAGACGCAAAGTGAGATTGTCAGCATAAGCATATACCTTATCACCAATACCTTCAAAATACAGCACATCCTGATAGTCGCATTTTCCTAATATATCTCCATAAGTGTCATCTTGTCTATAACCTACAACGGCATGTTCAGTCTGTTGAATATTATCTTTAAAAAAACTAACAATCTCTTCCTCACCAAAATTTTCAAAAAGAAATGTTATATTTTTCGCTTCTGCTGAGCGTACGTTTAAAGAGACTGGTAAATCAATCCACTCGGACAACATTTTCTCTAATTTAGATATATTTCCAAAGTACTCGTTTATTTTCAAAAAAGCCTCCTAATTAGCCTGCTCCTTTCTCTGTAATAAGATATAGATTCCCAAGAAGCATATAATATAAATAAAGAGAATAGTTACAGATCTAACATCAATACCTTTATTTTCTAACAATCGCCACCCCAGGCGAGCGTAGTTATACGATGGCAAGAAAGTTGCAATCTGAGAAAGAAATTTTGGCATAGCTGCCACTGGCATCCATAAACCACCCAAAAAAGAAAGCACTAAATATGTTATTGTTCCGATTGGTTGAGACAAACTATCTAATCTACCGATTAGCAAGGCCATAATTAAAAATACAACACTTCCAATATTTAGTGTAATTCCTATATTAATCGTTTCAAGTACTCCTAAATTGATTCCTTTATAAAGGTAGGCAACTACAAACATAAGGAATGTAAAAGCAACTGAGATCAACAAATATGAAAATACATGACTAATCACATAGTAAATAGAATTAACTGGAGATACTCTCAAATAAGTATACCATTTTTTTTTTCGTTCATCTGCAATTTTAGTACCAAGGAGATTGATTGCATTCCCCATAATTCCAAAAGCAATCATAGAAATTAAACAATACTCTGACCACGGTACATCGTTAACATTAGCATTTTTAGGAAAAATCGCTGTATATATAATATAAAAAATGACAGGCAAAGCAATGATAAATAATACATATTTGGTATCTCTAAAAACCCTTTTTATATCCAACCATATTAAGAAGAAAAGTCTACTCGCTTGGAACATTTTCTAATACCTCCATAAAATATTGACGTAGATTACTTTGATTCTTTTTTATAATCGAAATAGGAATTTTTCCTATAGATACTACTTCATCTATCATTTGATACTTAAATTCTATTTCAGAATCAGTCTCTTCAAAACTAAATTTTTTAATTACTTCTAATTGTTTTTGAGTTATTTGACTCTTATCTACTGAATACGATGAGCGTTTTTCGATTTTATCCTGAACATTAGTCATTTTACTATCTGAAACTAATAGCCCCTTTGACAAAATAAGTACTCTGTTACAGAACTCAGAAACTTCCTCCATATCATGACTAATCAAGATTATTGTCAAATCCTTACTGAACGAAAATGTGTTTAACGTCTCCCAAAATGCTTTTTTTGATACTACATCCATCCCTACTGTTGGTTCATCCAATATAAGTACTTTAGGATTATTAATTATCGCAGTAGCAAATTGAACTCGCCTTTGTTGTCCACCTGATAAAGAGTCACAATATTTATTCTTCACTGTTCTTAAGTTAACACTATCTAAAACACTTTCGACTGATTTGGAATTGGTTGAAAAGCGCTTCACCATATCTAACCATTCGTAGACCTTCATCTTCTCAGGCATAGAAATTTCCTGCAACATAACCCCAACATCAGATTTAATCTCGAAATTCCTCTTAACCTCCCCAGAATCTTGAGAAAGTATACCTAAAATTATTTTTATTAAAGTGGACTTTCCTTCACCATTCAAACCCAAAAGTCCAATGATATCACCCTTGTTCACAACCAAGTCAACACCTTTTAATATTTGTTTATTTTTGAATGATTTGGTAATATTTGATATTTCAAAAACATTATTCACTTTAATCACCACCCAACATCAAAATTATTTTATTAACAAAATCTCTTTGAACAGAAGTAAATTCGGGAATATTACTCTCAATAAATGAATCTGTCAAATATATTGCGCACAAATCTTCTTTAAATTCCTGCACTCCAGTATCATGATTTTCACGATAATCATAAGCTCTGTAAATAGCAGTTAGTTCATCAATAATATAGTCATAACAATTTGGAACTGTTTTATTTATAGAAATAACGATAAAAAACTCTACATATTCTCTATGATATTTACAAAAGCAAAATGCATAATAAATACCCGAATTCCTCAACTTCTTCAATCTTTTATTAATATGATTCGAAAAATTTTGTAAGAAATAAAAACTAGAAAAGTTGGGAATATCTGAAAATGCTAACTTAATATATGAATAGAAGAAATCAACATCATTATAGCTAAGAACTCCCCTATTTGAACTACTTGTTAATTCAGAGAAATCTGCACTTTTTCTAGAGAAATCTGCACTTTTTTCAATTTGATTAGAGATTGTCATACAACTCATTGAAGATAATACTTTATAAAACCACTCTTTATAACTTTCAAATGGAACATTCTCTCCTAGTTTATAGTTTGTACAAATAATTTTGTTCAACAAATTACTGATGTTAGAGCTAATTAAAGCATTCTCTTGTTTTATTTCTGACAAAGCAAAATAATATGACTCTTCTGAAAACCACAAGTCAGAATCAATAATTTTCATAAGTTCCTGTAAGTCTATGAGCGGGTTAAAAATTTTAAACTTTATGAAGTCTTCTGTTGTCACTGCATCTACGCCTTGAATGTCTTTTTTGAAGAGAAAACTCATAATCATATGTTCCATGATATGAAATCTATCTTTTTCAAAATTAGAGCATACAATATATATAGTACTGTGAGAACTTCTTTCACCTCTTTTTATAGTATAGTATTTCATTTTATTGCCAACTTCCATCTTTGGTAAGGAGTAAACAATTAACTAAGCTCTCCTTAATTCCATCAATCCCTAGTAATTCTTCAACTTTATTATCATCAGTTCCACCAATACATGTGCTAACTAATTTATATTTAGTAGCTACTAGAGAAATATTCTGCAACATTGCTCCTGCTTCTAATAACAAATACCTATACGCCCTTGCATCATATTTAAAAGTCATCCTACTAAAAATAGCAGTAGTAAACAGAACTAGCGAGGTATTCTCAAGATTTTGTAACATCATAATATAGGAAGCAATATAAAAAACATCTTCTTCTTCTGAAATCAATTCCAACGCATTAGAAGATGGACTATAGTGATATAGGCCTTTTTTTATCCTTCCTACATCTTGCATAATAACCCCATATAATTCAAGAGGAAACAATGCTCCCCCTGAAGGAACTACCCTCGTATGTTTATAATTTAATCCATAACCCGACCAAAAAATATCCGAAATAATTTCTTCTGTTAGAATATAATTTGTAACAGGTTCCTTTACTTGTGAGCGTCTATTATACATACAATCCATCAATAGATCTTTTGTTCGATTCTGTAGTTGAACTTTTTCACAGAGGGGGTATTGCTTCTCTCTAACAGAGCTAGCCTTTAAAAAATTTTTATTATTTAGCAAAGTTCTAGATTGGAACATATTCCTCATCAAGTACTGATTTCCATGTTTTGTATTCTGATGAAATAATTGCAATAAATAGTCATCATCAGATAATTTACAAGCATGATAGTTACTAATCATCGTAAATTTAAAATCGTCCATCTTAGCCTCCAATCACGGAAATGGATGAGGAACAGTTGGTTGAGGGTTTCCCAGCTCTTTTTCTGTTCGTAATCCTAAATCAATCAGATTCTTATCAATCTCAGCTAAACGATTAGCTTCTAAATATTTAATAAAATTCGGTTCAATATCTAACATACCTGGTATAATCGTTTTACCAACTAACCAATTTAAAGAACTAAGCTCTTTAGAAGTCACATCTACAAAATAAGCTGCTTTTCCAATCCGTCTTACCGCATCGATAAAATATTCCGCAATTCCTTTATCATTCTCAACAATTAATTCATCTGGTAAAGCGAATCGTTCCCCATTATCTAAAAATGTCAAATGTGTAGACATCCCATCTGACAGATATAATAATGAATGGTCCTGATATTCGTTAATCAATGAATAATCCACAATATTTTCACGTTTGGGATCAAAAATTAATGCAGCATATCCGATAACACTCTGAGAAAGTTCTACTAATGTTTTTTTACAAGCTTCAATCCACGTACGTCTTACACTAGCTCCAACTACACATCCACCATTAGGAAATTTAGCTACACCAAAAACTGCCGGTACATTCCAGTCTAACTCCATTTTATAAATAGAAAACTCAATGTTTGGAGATTTGATATATTTATCAAAAAATACTTTTAGTTCACTATTTTCATGAATATCTATTTTAGGACAAGAAAGTTGCCTACGCCATATGTATTGAAAAGCATCTCTTTCAAAAATCTCTGCAATCCCTTTCCACATACACTGGTCTAAACTTTCTCCACAAGCTGCACCAGTCGAAGTCGTAACCCACGAATTACCTTTGCTTCTATACGTCAAATACACACAATCAATTGGTATTTGAACTTGAGTCGAATCAATAACATTGATAGCATTTATCCAATCATAATTTTCTAATCCATCATCAGCTCCCACATTAAATACTGATGGTAATATTTTTCTGTCTGATTCACAAGTAATTATTTCTGATCTAGGATGTAGACAAGAATATCTCTCGATATATTCTCCAATTGCAGAATTTTCCGCTGACTGTTCAGTAATACCAGCTCCACTGGCATTAAAACCCGCTGTGAAATAATTTCCTCCAAAAGCCATTTTCACATGTACTCTAGGTAGACCTGCAAAAGTTGGTAAATTATAAATATTTTTTATTAGACCATATCTCTCATCTACAAATATCGATCTATGAGCTTTTCTAATTACCATTTACATTTACCTCAAAAATCTGTTTATTCGCCATTTCTCTTGGAAAACAACAACTACAATTTGGATGTTTTAACAAATGATGTTCTTCCCAAATTCCTTCTAACAATTGATAGGATAAAACTTTCTGAGAATTTTCAACTTCTACAGCATCTTTTCTATCACTTAAGATTTGTTTCAATACTTGTATCTCATAAAAAGAAAGCCCTAGATTCAGCATTAGTTCAGGAATAAATTCTTGACTATCAATGTCAATCTTATCAAATTCAGTTAAAATATTTCCATAAAAATTATTATCAACTTCATGAAGACGCATACATTCAATACAAGAAGTATATTTCGGAACAGTATGTGGACCAATAAGAAAACTAAATTGTGAAAATAATAAGCTATCAAATACCTTTCCTGTAGAATATAATTTTCTATTATATTGTAAATACTGTTTTACATTACTATCCCTAGATAAAATCAAACCAAAATCAAAGTTTTCTGTAAATGTTTTTATCTCAATGATATTATAAGTCGTGTTATATTGTTTACAGTAATATTTAACAAGATCTTGGTCACCACATACACCGACAGTAAAATTACTAAATTTACCAGACCCATTTAATCCAACATTATTCAGTTGTTCTTCAATACTACGAACCACATTAAAGGCACCTATAGAATTCAAAAATTTTATTAAACTTTCCCTTAAAGGAATTAAATTATTATCAATATCTTCATGATTCCTGTTTTGTAAACTTTTCCAACACAATTCAAACTCTTTCTGTGGGAAATCTTTCAATTCATAAATATTTGTTCCATCCTTAATATAGATTTTTTCCTCTGATGACATATAATAAGTAATATTTGTTCTCATACTCAAAACTCCCTAATTTATGGATAAAAAAGCACTATAGAATCCAATTGAAAAGCAATGAATCACTATAGTGCTTTATTGACAACTAATAATTGGGTTAAAAAATTAACCACAACAACAGCAACATGGACAGCAGCATAATGTTACACTCCAGTTCATTTGGTCACTAGATAAGAAATCATCTGTATCTAGTTTTTTGACTTCAAAACCTTGTGTTTGAAATTCTGAAATTTCTAGTTGTTCCATAACTTTTTATCCTTTCCAAAATAAGAAAACAAGCCCATAAATTAAACCAGATAGCAATCCGTAAATTGCAAATGTTTGTTTGCAGGGTTTCATATAGGTTTCCTCCTTATTTAAAATTTGTCACCTTTGACATTGTTAGTATAACTCCATCAATAAAATTTATGTTCTTTTGGTCTATAAGTTGCAAAAATCAACATATAAGATGCACAGGGGTTTGGGGATTCTCCCCAAAATAAAATTGAACTATCAGTTAAAAGTGTCAATCTGACCTTTACTGATGTTTCTATTTTAATGATAGTGTGTATACACTGTCTGAGCTCGCAAAGTCCTTTTGATATTTTAAGGACATTTCCGTACTTGATACGGTGCCGTACATTGTCCGTACAGGGAGTTTTCACGACGACATGATAAAAAACGTTGATCAGCATCAGCGTTTTTGCTATCATATTTTGAAATGAGGTCATCAAAATGACTGGAAGATTATCACTTCTTAGCTATTCGTTGCTTGTCTTCCTTCAATTGTTTCTCCACCAATTCTACAAGTTCCTCCATCAACTGACCTAATTTCATCAAATCTTGTTGGGAAATTTTTCCAAACTGGGTTGTGCTTTTAGCGAGGCTATTAATTGCTCTACCAACAAATAATAATCTACCTGTCAGCGACAAATATTCTGGAAAGCTCACTGTCCAGACTTCAAAATCAGGTTTTAATAACTGCTTTCTAGCAAAACGAGAAAAATTTGAAAAACCATCTTGCTTCATTCGCTCTAACAGTTTTTGATTTTCTTCTTCAGACAAAAAAGACTTGTTTAATAACATTCCTAATTCTCTTTTTAACCATTAAGTTCCCTTAGATAATAATTTCCGTTTCTTTTTCTTGTGGTAACGTGTTAACTGCTTTTCATAATTTGAAACTAGCCTTCTGCTATAGTCCATAGCTCTGTAGGCTTGACTATCTTGAGACTGCTCTGCAATTTTAGATAACTGCCTTAAATTATTTTCAATGCGTCTCAGAGAATAAATCATTTCATCAAACTGAGTGTCATCAAATTGAATAAAGAGCGACGTTTCCTTAAAGAGCATCCGACGAGCATAATTAGAGAATGTCACTAATCCTGTATCATCCACTAACTGATTAAGGACTTCATTCTGCGACTCCGTCACATAAAACTTCTTTAAAATAGTTCTGACACGTTCAGACATGACGGACCATCCTTAAATAGCTATCTGCCTGATTAGTATCATATCGTTTCAACTCTTCTACCAGTTCTAAATAATCGGTCAGTAATGCTTCTGATAAGTTCGGAAAATCATTCTCTAAGGCCTGACAAATGATTTCAAGCTGATTTGTGATTTCTCTAATCGAAAAGCTATAGTCCTCTGTCTCACTTTCATAGTCCTTCTTGAGGGCCAGGTAGCGGTCGTACTCCTCTTGTGACTTAAAACCAGCCACTAACATATTCTCTAATTGATAATATACTGTCATCTCTAGTTATCCTCCTAATCTTTCCATAAATCCATAGCTGCTAAGAAATCTTCAGATACTTCCACATTTGAAATTTCCAATGGATGGTAGTCTTTTTCAGACGCTATCACTTGGTCAGCAGTGATAAGTCCTCTAGCTTCCCAATTCGTTAGTATCCCTTTGACGTAACTCATGTTTTGTTTCCTTGATTCAAGCTCAGCTGTTTTCTGAATAGCTAACTGCAATAAGGAATGTTCAACTGTTAATTCCTCTAGTAATACTTTCTCATGTTGGGTTAATTCTCGATGCCATAGCGTTTCCATTAACCAGATATCATCAGTCAGTCGTGATGAGATTGGATCATTATCTAATCCTATCTTATCTTGACTTAACTTATCTTTACCTATCCTATCTTTACTTATCTTATCTTTAATTATATTGAGGTTCCCATCTGGATCCAGACTGGTTCCAACTTGGAGCCGAGTAGTTTGAAGGTAATTGATTAAGCGTGGACCTAGATTTATCTTCTCTAACAATTGATTATCCTTCAGATAATCGATAAGGAGTTGACGATGATTACTAGGTGTGTAACGGTCTGCTTTGATGGTATTCTGCTCAAAGAAATCCTTGATAAAGTAAACCATCTCATTGTTTAACAAGAGTAAATACTGCTTAAGGGTTAATAAATTTAGGCTATCTTCATTGGCGTTAATCATTCGCATAATCGGAAATGCCTCAACAATCCCATCGTCATCCGCATTAACTACCAAGTGACAATAAAGGGCCTGTGCTTCAAGTGGTAGGCGTAGAAAGCGTTGCGTCTGCACCACTGTCTTACTCAACATTCGTCTATTAGCCATGCCCTACCTCATCTTTCATATTGCTTCAACCAACGTGTAACTGCTCGTTTATCGTAAAGAGTCACGCCATCAATGACCATTGTAGGCATTCCTTCTCGTGTCCATTTTTGAATCGTAGTCGTTGAAACATCTAACCAGCGGGATAAGGCAGACATCCGAACCATTGGCTTATAGAGTTCCTTATCCTCTAAAGCACGTGCGATGGCACTACTGACCATCTCGTCATAGTAAGCTCTCAACTGTCTTTCCAATGATTTCGGTAGTTGTACAACTAAAGTGGTTTCATCAGCCATAAGATTACCTCATTTCTATTTCTCAATTAAATAAACTCCGAAAATTTATTTATTATTCATTTTGAATTATATATTCTTTCGGAATTTATGTCAACTATTTTTATTCAAAAAGAATTAAATGTGTTATAATACTCTCAAGGAGGTATTTATGACCAATCATATTGCAAAACTGATAGAAGAGAGTGGCAAAAAACTAACTGAGATTAGTTCTGCTACAGATATTGCTTATCCTACCTTATCGGGATACAATCAAGGCATTCGTCAACCCAAAAAAGGAAATGCTCAAAAATTAGCTGATTATTTTGGAGTATCTGTTGCTTACATCTTAGGACTTGACGATAATAGACAAGCGCCGTCAACTATGGACATTATCACAGACAGCTTTAAGGTTTCCGAGATTAGTTCTGTAACACCTTTTAAAAGCGATATGGAGAAGCTGAAGAAAGGAATTGAATTAGGGGAGATTCATTTGTCTATGCCCTTAAATGAGGGCTTCTCAGACGATTTTAGACGCATTTTAGCTCGTTACTTGGTTAATCATGAGGAAGAATTCATGAAAACCTTCACTAAACACATGAATAGTTTAAAACGAGAGTCAGAAATTTGGCAAACTTGGATTCAGACTGAAGAATACCGAATTAGGCAAGAAGATCGACACAAAAAATAAACGAACAGTTTCTCAATTACATAAGCTCCGAAAACTTAGAAATGGAGAACTGTTATGTCTATACATAAATACGAAACAAAAAAAGGATTTTTTTATTACGTTAGCTTTTATATCGGTTTAGATGAATACGGAAAAAAGAAGAGACATCTAAAACGAGGCTTTAAAACTAAAAAAGAGGCTAGGGTATATGAAGCTAGGCTAGAAACTGGTCAACTTTCAGAAGTTCTAAAAGCATCCAAGCAAAATACCAAGATCAGCTATCAGGAACTATATCAAGAATGGTTCCAAGCTTATCAAAATACTGTTGAAGCTACCACTGCTGCAAAGACTAAGGATATATACCGCATTCATATCCTTCCAATTTTTGGTCATAAGACAATTAGTCGTATCAGTCCATTGGAATGTCAAAATTTTATTACAGAAAAATCAAAGACCTTCAAAAATATGAAGCATATCAAGTCTTACACATCTAAAATATTTGATTTTGCCATCAACATGAACTATATTGACAAAAATCCGATGGCTAATGTTATCATGCCAAAAATAAAAAAAGAGAAATCAGAAAACTTCTGGTCTCTTGAAGAATTGCATCGCTTTTTAAAAATCGTAAAAGAGATAGAACCTTATAAACACTTTGCCTTATTTCGTTTACTAGCTTATAGCGGCTTACGGAAGGGAGAACTTTACGCTCTAAGATGGGGAGACTTAGATTTTGATAATAATCTACTAACTATCAATAAGAGTATCGGTAGGATTGATGGTCATGCTATCGAAAAAGGTACTAAAAATAGTTTTTCAGTTCGCTCAATATATTTAGATAGTGAAACCATTGACATCTTAAAGCATTGGCAAGAACTTTATAGGCAGGAACAAAATCAGTTAGCGATTTCAAAAATTGACCTTTCTAATGAGTACATGTTTACCTACTTGACAAACTCGGACCAGATTGAACCTTTACATGCGGACTATCTCAATAATATCCTCAAACGGATTATCAGAAAATACAAGTTAAAACCTATCAGTCCACACGGATTTCGACATACTCATGCTACTCTTATGACAGAAATCGGAATTGACCCAACCAATACCTCTAAACGTTTAGGGCATGCAAGTAGTCAAATGACGCTTGATATCTATACCCATACAACAAAAACTGGAGAGCAAAACTCCATCAAAAAATTTGCGGACTATCTCAATCAAGCAAAATAATATCTCTTGATTGGGATTTTTTCTAGAATAAAGTTTCTAAAGGGTTATCAAAAAGGTTATCACAAGTTCAAAAACATCAAAAAAAGCACCCTGCGAAATCTTCGCAAAGTGCTCTGAAACGTTGATATAACTGGGTATTAACGTTTTGAGAATTGTGATGCCTTGCGGGCTTTTTTGAGACCTGGTTTTTTACGTTCAACCATACGTGCATCACGTGTAAGAAGACCAGCGCGTTTCAATGAATCACGGAAGTCTGGGTCTACTTGAAGCAATGCGCGAGCGATACCGTGACGGATAGCTCCTGATTGACCTGCGTAACCACCACCTACAACATTAACGAAAACGTCGTATGAACCAACAGTTGAAGTAACTGCGAATGGTTGGTTGATAACAAGACGAAGGTCAGCATGTGGGATGTATTCTTCTACATCTTTTTTGTTAACTGTGATTTTACCAGTACCTGGGACCAAACGTACGCGTGCAACAGCGTTTTTACGACGACCAGTACCTGTGTATTGTGCTTGTGCCATTTAATAGATGCTCCTTTCTCTCTTAGATAAGTCCTTTAATATCAAGTACTTCTGGTTGTTGAGCAGCGTGTGTGTGTTCGCTACCAACGAAGACTTTCAATTTCATGCCTTGTGCACGTCCAAGAGTGTTGTGTGGAAGCATGCCTTTAACTGATTTTTCAATCAAGCGAACAGCATTTTTAGAACGAAGTTCACCTGCTGTAATTTGTTTCAATCCACCTGGATACATTGAGTGAGTGTAGTAGATTTTATCAGTTGCTTTTTTACCAGTTAATTTAACTTTTTCAGCATTGATAACGATAACGAAGTCACCTGTATCAGTGTGTGGTGTGAATGTTGGTTTGTTTTTTCCGCGAAGTACGCTAGCAACTACTGCAGAAAGACGTCCAAGAGGTACATCTGTTGCGTCAACAACGTACCATTTACGTTCAACTTGGCCTGGTTTAGCCATGAATGTTGTTTTGTTCATGAGTTCTCCTATACGAATTCGTTTTTGTTTACAAAGTGTGGATGTTCCTGTCCACGAGTTATTTGAAAGGTTCCGGGGCCTTACAAATGGGGTAAACAATACCGTTTATTATAGTACCAAAAAAAGTGGTAGTAAGTCAATAGTTATGACTAATCTTTTCTAAGTTTTTTCGACTTTTTGAAGGAAAACGCTTAGCGGTATTTTTGTGTATTTTCAGCTAGATGAACAAGGTGACGCAAGAAATCGTGTGTCTAGGCTTGATAGCCATTTGCTAAGCCTAAATCATAAACGTAGCCATTAATATAGTCCACTTCTGTCTGACGTCCTTTAATCATGTCTTGATACATTGATGGATAGTAAAGCGGGCTAGTCTCTTCACTGACATAACGGATGCTTCCCCACTCTTTTTCACGGCTATTAAGCGGTTCAATCCCTGCTAGCTCTGCTACGTCATACGCTTCATCAATTAGCTGTCTTCCAAGTTTCTCTGCACCTTGATAATCAATAAATTGGCCCATTCGGATTTCAAAAAGAGTACAAATTGTATTAATTACAGAATTGAAGACAACTTTTGTATAAAGGGTCCCAAGGAAATTATCTGTCACATTTGGATTTAGATTTGCGGCTTTAAAATCTGCTAAGATTTGTTCTTGAACCACATCAAGTTTTCCTGACTGTGCTGCAACATTAATGGAACCTACTCCAGCTTTTCCGATAAAATCCACGTCTCCTACTGCTTTTAAAACTGTTCCAATTAAGCAAGTTCCTGCTAAAACTTTTTCAGGTGCAAAATATTGATTAATTTTTTCAATATGTCCCATGCCGTTCATTCCCGTAAAAACATACTGGCTACTATTGAAGAAGTGTTTGCTTCGCTCCAATAATTCTTGCAGATGCATTTATTTGTCAAAAATAATCAAGACATCTGGTTTTCCACTGTAGTTTTCTGGTAGATAAATATCAATTGGAACCAAATGACGATTCTTGCCATCACGTGACTGGTAGACATCACCTTGTTTTTGAATTGTATCAACCTGTTCTTGCCAAGTATCGATAAAATCAACTTGAGCTTTCAAATGTTCCTTCAGCAATAGGCCAAAGCGTAGTCCCATCGCACCACTTCCAAGTACAGTATACGATAGAGTCCTCAATCTACCTCCTTTGATTTTTTTACAATTATAGCACTTCTCTCAAGGAAGAAAGCAGATTGTAGGTATTGAATTTTTTTATGGCTGGTTATAATTATTAAATACGCTAAAAAAGCAGCGCATAGGCTGCTTACTTCTATTAGCGTGTGTCTTTTCCGATTGTAAAGACAGCCAATGTTCCAGGTCCTACGTGGGCAGAAATGACTGGTCCTAGTGGCATAATGAGGACATGGTCAACATCTTCATGTTCTAGTAATGATTTTTTGAGTATTTCAGCACCTTCGATGTCATTAGCATAGGCAACAACGGCTGTGTCATGTGCTAATGATTGTGTTGCTTGGGAAACGACTTCTTTCAAGGCTTTTTTACGTCCACGAACTTTGGCTAATGGAACTAACTTTCCAGATGGTTCAATCCACAAAAGTGGCTTGATATTTGCTAAACTTCCCATAATAGCTGACGTTTTTGATAAACGTCCTCCACGCATAAGATGATAAAGGTCATCAACCAAGAAATAGGTTCTTAAACGTGGCAAAATATCAATAATCATTGCTTTGGTTTCTTCAAGAGATTTTCCTTCATCACGCGCTTGCGCTGCTAAAATGGACAAGTAACCTTCACCGCCAGCAGCAGCCAAAGTATCAACAATTTCAATAGTAGCTTGCGGGAATTCTTCCAAAACGATATCACGCGCAATCATAGAGCTTTGATACGTTCCTGAAAGAACAGATGAAAATGCCAAATAAAGCACTTTGTCCCCATTTTGAGCATGATGTCGAAAGCTTTCTTCAAATTGTCCCACATTAACTTGACTAGTGGTTGGCTTGCCACCATTTTTCATGCTTTCAAGCAATACTTCACTCGTTAAACGGTTCTCACCGACAGTTTCGTATGTTTTTCCGTCTAATTGAATGGTTAATCCTAAAATTTCAACATCGTGAGCGTTTGCCCGTTCTTCATCTAAATCAGCTGTTGAATCTGTTATTAATTTAAAAGTCATAATTATTCCTTTACTATCAAACACTGATTTTTCTGACATTTTAACGTCAAATCAGTTTTCATTTTCAAAATAATACTTTGATAATCAAATGATTTTAAATTATTATACCAAAAAAGCTCACATTGCACGAGCTTCTTTTTTAAAAGTCTGTTTCTGATTAAACTACATATCGTCTAGCAATTGCTTCAATTTATCCAATTGTCCGTCGTTCCAAGGGCGTAATTTTGGTGTTGTCAAATCAATATGTTGAGACATTTTATCCAAATCTGATTTGACTGTATTAACACGTTGTTCGAGTTCACGAGCCGAGACGCGTAAAGCTCCCTGAGAGAAAACTGTCCACTGCTCATTCAAATCACTGGTCGCAACTTCAACAAGATTACGGGGTGTGTTTAATTCAGCAGCGGTACGTTCAATGTAAGAATCTGCAGTCTCGTCTTCTTCTGTAAAGATGACTTGAATTTTATATTGATCATAGCGTTGACGAACTCCAGGGACATATTGTGCATCAAAAACACAGATGATGTCAAGATTTTCAAAATGAGCATAGTTATTTAACTTACGTAGCAAGATATTTCTGGCTTCGTCTAGTTGATTTTTCTTAAACAGTTGACGTGTTTCCTGCCAAAAGGCAATCATATTATAACCATCAACTAAGAGGATTTTTTTCTTCAATTGTTCTAGTCCTTTCATAGATGGCTAGCTTTTTTCGGCTTTACAAGGTTTTAGTCGATTTTATGGCGGAAGACTTCGTACATTAATACTGCCGCAGCGACGCTGGCATTTAAGCTTTGCACATGACCGTTCATTGGAATGGTAATCATTTCATCCACTTGTTTTTTGATGTTTGGCGAAATGCCTTTTCCTTCGTTACCAATGATTAGGGCTAGTTTGCCAGCTGTATTCCATTTGTGTGATGGTGTTCCGTTCATATCGGTACCAAATACCCAGAAGCCTTGTTCTTTCAATTTATCAAGTGTTTGGCTGAGGTTTGTCACACGAGCAATCGGAACGTGTTCAACAGCACCAGTTGAGGTTTTGGCAACAACGGGTGTTACACCAACTGCACGATGTTTCGGAATAATCACACCAGTGACATTTGTCGCATCAGCTGTTCGCAAAATTGAGCCAAAATTATGCGGGTCGTTGAGTCCATCCAAAATTAGAATCAGTGGGTTTTCTTCCTGAGCAGCTTTTTCTAAAATGGTATCTAATTCAGCATAAGCAAATTCTGAAACGCGTAAAACAAAACCTTGATGAACAGCACCATTTGTCATATCACTAAGCGTTTTTTTGGGCGTCCAAGAAATAGACACTTTTTTCTCTGTTGCTAAGCTTTTAATTTTATCAACATTTTTTCCGCGCAAGTCATCTTGAATGTAGAGTTTATTTCCTGTATTAGCTTGAAGGGCTTCTGTTACGGCATGCACACCATAAACGATGTCATCTTGACCATTAAATTCTTTGTTCTTCATAGTGCTATTATAACATGAAAACCAGCTCTCATGCGAGAACTGGCTATTTTTATTTTTTACTTAATCTTCAATTTTTTCAACAGCTTGAATGCACCAGTCGATAAGCTCTTCGAGACGATCAATCTGCTCAGTCATGTGAAGATAGCCCATGACAGCTTCAAAACCTGTCGACATGCGGTAAGTCACAACGTCAGCATTTTTGGCTTTGGTATGACTATTTGTATTGCGACCGCGTTTATAAATTTCTTCTTCTTTTTCAGTCAATAGCTGCGCTTCTAGCATCATATTAATCAGCATTGCTTGAGCTTTGGCTGAAACATACATCGTTGCTTTACGGTGCAATTGATTAGGTTTTGTCATACCTTGAAAAATCAAGTGTTTACGAATATAAGTCGAATAAATGGCATCTCCTTCAAAAGCAAGAGCAATACCATTAATAAGATTGACATCTACCTTAGTCACATGTCCACCTCACACCATCTTTAGTATCAAGCAATTTGATACCTTGTGCTGCTAGCTGATCACGAATCGCATCTGCTGTTGCAAAATCGCGATTCGCACGCGCTTCTTGGCGTTTTTCAATCAATGCTTCGATATCCGCATCAAGTACTTCTTCTTCAAAGACAATACCAAAGACAGCAAGCATTTTAGCAAAAGTATCTTTGGTTACTTGATCATAATTTCCTGAATTAATCCATTTTGCCATGTCAAAGGCAACTGTAATACCATTTGCTGTGTTGAAATCATCATCCATAGCTGCTTCAAAATCAGCCTTGAATTTTGCAAGTTCAGCTGCATCAACAGCTTTGCCAAGTGGCAAGGTAAAGGTATTTTTCAAATACTTAAGGTTAACAGATGCATCGTGAACAGCTTTTTCGGTAAAGTTGATAGGTTTGCGATATTGTTGAGTCGCAAGGAAGAAACGAAGTACTTGACCATCAACAGTTTTCAACATGTCGTGGACTGTCACAAAGTTGCCAAGAGATTTTGACATTTTTTCATTGTCAACATTGACAAAACCATTGTGCATCCAGTAATTAGCAAATGTTTTTCCAGTTTTGGCTTCTGATTGAGCAATTTCATTAGTGTGGTGTGGGAATTCCAAATCAGCTCCACCACCGTGAATATCAATGGTATCACCCAAGATACTTGTCGCCATTACAGAACATTCAATGTGCCAACCAGGACGTCCTTGTCCCCAAGGGCTTTTCCAAGAAACTTCACCCAGCTTAGCCGCTTTCCAAAGGGCAAAATCAAGTGGATTTTCTTTGATGTTACCTTCGCCATCAACACGACCGCTGGCACCAACTTCAAGGTCTTCCAAAGTTTTATTTGCTAATTTAGCATAGTTTTTGCTTTTAGCCACGCGGAAATACACATCGCCATTTGCTTCATAAGCAAAACCTTTATCTACCAAATCTTTAACAAAAGCAATGATTTCATCCATGTAATCAATGACACGTGGATTTTTTGTTGCAGGCTCAACGCCAAGTTCTTTGACATCTTCCATAAAGGCTGCAATGAATTTATCTGAAAAATCTTTAGTGTCCATACCAGCTTTAGCTGCACCTTTGATGATTTTATCATCAACGTCAGTAAAGTTAGAAATATAGTTTACTTTGTAGCCACGGTATTCAAAATAGCGGCGAATCGTGTCAAAAGCAACAACGCTTCGAGCATTTCCAATGTGAATATAGTTATAAACAGTCGGTCCACAAATATACATGTTAACTGTATTTTCAGTAATTGGGACAAAGTCACGAAGACTTCTGGTCATTGTATCGTAAATTTTAATTGTCATGTTCCTTCCTCCAATCTCATCTTAGTTTTTATTAAAGTTTTGATGAATGTAAACTTTCGTAGCAAGCTGCTTCAAGTTTTGAAGTATAGTACTCGCGGTGTTCTTCAAGGTCATGAATAGCATTTTCATCTTTTTTACCATGAACACGAACAACTTTCGCTGGTACTCCGACTACTGTTACATCTGCTGGAACATCCGATACAACGACAGCTGCCGCTCCAACTTTGGAATTTTTTCCAATTTCAATTGGTCCAATAACTTGTGCGTGCGCTGAAACAAGTGCTCCTTCGCGAACGGTTGGATGACGTTTTCCGACATCCTTACCAGTTCCGCCCAGAGTCACACCATGATAAAGCATAACCCCTTTTTCTACAATAGCTGTTTCACCAATAACAAGACCAGAACCATGGTCGATAAAGACACCCTCAGCAATTTCAGCTCCTGGGTGAATTTCAATTTGTGTCCAAAAGCGCCAGAATTGGCTATGCATGCGCGCTAATAATTTCAAGCCATGTTTCCATAAGAAATGTGAGATACGATGTGCAGCCAAGGCTTTGACACCAGGATAAGTTAGTATAATCTCCAGAGAGCTACGAGCCGCTGGATCATTTTTCTTTACAATATCAATGGTTTCTTTCCACCAACCCATATCTTCTCCTTTCTTTTATTCGTCTTCGTCGATTTCAGACCAATCAACAAGAATTTGTTGGTCATCAAAGGGATTAATGGCAACTCCGACCGTTTCGTCAATATCATTTTCACCATGCCCAGGTTGATAAATATCAGCCAAACGCCATGTCAAGATACTTCCTTGAGCATTGCGAAATGGTGTTCCAAAATCTTTGTGGTTATACCATTTAGCAAAGCTTTGAAGATTTGAAAAGGCTGGGACATAGCTTTTACCTTCTGGTGTAGACATTGTTGGGAACATACGGTCAAAGCTTTTATCATCACGTGGGTGAACAAAAGCTGGGACAAGATAATACTTGTCTAAAGTATCAGCCTTACGATTTTCCTCACCCACAAGTTTATTCAAAATAGTTGTGTAAGCATTTAAAAATTGGATTAATTCACTGCTTTTAAAAATTGTTGAATTCCCAAAATCACCTGATTTTTTAAGGTTAAAGACAATTCCAGTCAATCCTTTTTCAATGACTTCTTTCAAAACATCCAAAGTTGGACGTTCAACCCAATTTTGAGTTTTGGCACTGTCTTGTTCTTCTTTGAAATTTTCAAGATCTTCTTTGTCAGAAAAGACAGGCGTAACCTTTTGCCCTTCAATATCAAGAGCGTAAGGTTGGTCACTCGCCAAAACAGGAATATTGTGCAAAGCATTGACAAGAGCAATGCTATCTAAAAAATTATCTGGTGCGTTTACAAATGCACGCAAACGCAAATCAAGTTCATTTAAATTTGTCATCGTTAAACTCCACATTTACAAAAGATGAGCAAGTCAAAAAGTGATTAGTCGATTTTATCGTGTTTTTCTTTGTTATCACGCAAGTGTCCACCAAACGGTGAATGACCCTTGTGTTCTTTCTCGTGTTTTTCAGCTCTTGGTGGACGTGGAAGAAGAGCTTTCATTGACGCATCAACACGTCCTTTGTCATCTACTTTGATAACTTTAACATCAACTTCGTCACCAACTTCAAGAACATCAGAAACGTTAGCTGTACGTGTCCATGCAATTTCTGAAATGTGAACAAGGGCATCTGTCTTATCAAAGAGGTTAACAAAAGCACCGAATTTTTCAATACGAACAACTTTAGCGTGGTAAACTTCACCAACTTTAGCTTCACGAACTAAACCAGCAATAATTTCTTTGGCACGGTCGATAGCTGCTTGGTCTGATGAGTAAATTGAAACATTTCCTTCATCGTCAATGTCAATTTTAACACCAGTTTCTTCGATAATTTTATCGATGGTTTCACCACCTTTACCAATAACTACTTTGATTTTATCAACATCAATCTTGATTGTATCGATTTTTGGTGCTGTTGGTGCCAAGTGAGTACGAGGTGCTGGGATAGTTGCTTCAATCAAATCAAGGATTTCAAAGCGTGCTTTCTTAGCTTGAGCAAGAGCTTCTTTCAAGATTTGTGGTGTGATACCTTCAATCTTGATATCCATTTGAAGGGCTGTGATACCTTCACGAGTACCTGCAACCTTAAAGTCCATGTCACCAAAGTGGTCTTCAAGGCCTTGGATATCTGTCAAGATTGTGTAGTTGCTACCGTCTGAAATCAATCCCATAGCGATACCAGCAACAGGTGCTTTAATTGGCACACCACCAGCCATAAGCGCAAGGGTACCTGCGCAGATTGAAGCTTGTGAAGATGAACCGTTTGATTCCAAAACTTCAGCTACAAGACGGATAGCATACGGGAATTCTTCAAGGCTTGGAAGAACTTGCGCAAGAGCACGTTCACCGAGAGCACCGTGACCAATTTCACGACGGCCTGGCGCACCGTAACGTCCAGTTTCACCAACAGAGAATTGTGGGAAATTGTAGTGGTGCAAGAAACGTTTCTTGTACTCATCACCAAGTCCATCAACGATTTGTGTTTCACCCATTGGAGCAAGTGTCAAAACTGACAAGGCTTGAGTTTGTCCACGTGTAAATAGACCTGAACCGTGAATTTTTGGCAAGAAATCAATTTCAGCATCCAATGAACGAATTTCGTCAACACGACGACCATCAGGACGGATTTTATCTTCTGTAATCAAGCGACGGACTTCAGCGTGTTCCATTTGTTCAAGAATTTCAGCCACATCACGCATGATTGTTTCATAGTTTTCATCATCGGCGTAGCGTTCTTCGTAAACAGCAGTTACTTCTTCTTTGACAGCTTCTGTTGCTGCTTCACGCATTTTTTTCTCTTCGACTTGAACAGCTTTTTGAAGGTCCGCATTGTAAGCTGTAATGATTTCAGCTTGCAATCCTGGGTCAACTTGAAGCAATTCAACTTCTGCTTTTTCTTTACCAACAGCAGCCACAATTTCTTCCTGGAAGGCAATCAATTCTTGAACTGCTTCATGTCCTTTAAGAAGAGCTTCAAGCATGATATCTTCTGACAATTCTTTAGCACCAGATTCAACCATGTTGATAGCTTCTTTTGTACCAGCAACAGTCAATTCAAGAAGTGAAGCTTCTTTTTGTTCAGCTGATGGATTAATGATGAATTCACCATCGATGTAAGCCACTTGAACACCAGCGATAGGTCCGTTAAATGGAATGTCTGAAATTGACAAAGCCAGTGAGCTACCAAACATGGCTGCCATTGGTGCGCTAGAGTCTTCATCATAAGAAAGAACAGTGTTAATCACTTGAACTTCGTTACGGAAGCCTTCAGCAAACATTGGACGAATTGGACGGTCAATCAAACGCGCTGTTAAAGTCGCATCAGTTGTTGGACGACCTTCACGTTTGTTGAAACCACCAGGGAATTTTCCAGCAGCGTACATTTTTTCTTCGTAATTTACTTGAAGCGGGAAGAAGTCACCAGTTGACATTTTTTTAGACATGACAGCTGCACTAAGAACAGTTGATTCACCGTAACGAATCACTGCAGCGCCATTAGCTTGTTTAGCAACTTGACCAATTTCAACAACAAGTGGACGACCAGCAAAAGTCGTTTCAAAAGTTTGTTTTGACATTTTTATTCCTCTAATATTTTATTTTGATACGTCTGTTTTCTACAAAAACTAGTCTGTAAAAGACTTATAAACTCGTCTTTGCATAAAACTACGTATCTCCATTATTTTATCACATTTTATAGGAAATAGCAGAGCTTGTAGCATAGTTTTTTAAGAATCATTAAAAAGCAGCTACCACTCAGTAACTGCTTCACTTTATAACGATTTACCAGACTATTATCCAAAAAATAAATCAACTACAGCAATGACAATAATAGCTCCCAAAACAGAAGGTAAAATTGCCATATCTGCTAAAGTCGGTCCCCAATATCCAAATAAACTTTGCCCAACGAATGAACCAACAAGACCTGCAAAAATATTATAAACACAGCCCATTGACTCACCTTTTTTCGTGATAGCACCTGCCATCATCCCAATAAGCGCACCAACAATTAATGATCCAATCATAACAGTCTCCTTTTTAAAATATCTGACATATTTAGCTATTTCTTTACACCCACATTGTAGCATAAAAAAACAGTCCAGGGGACTGTTTTTTCACGAGCCTGAAAATTCGAAGGCGAGTTAAGCCCTATGGACTGTTTTTTCTCGAGCTTGAAAATTCAAGACTAGATATGTTTTTTGAGTCTGAAAATTAATGAGCTATTGACAATTGACTGCTAAATATATCGACAATAATCTTTTCAGTTTTTTTTAGAACATATCAATCAACAATTGTTTCAATTCTGAAATGTATGGTTGACGTGGATTTGCTGGTGTACATTGATCATCGTAAGCAAGTGATGCCAATTTATCCACAGCTGCGTCAAAGGCCTCTTTGGTAACACCATTTGCAGAAAGACGAGGGGCAACATCAACTGCTTTCATCAAAGCATCAATACGTTCGCAAAGTGCTTCAACCAATGCTGCATCATCTTTACCTTTAAGATCAAGACTACGAGCAATATCAGCGTAGTCACGTTGTGCACGATATTCTTCATAACGTGGGAAGACTGAACGTTTTACATTTCCAGCCACACCATTGTAACGAATAACGTGTTGCATAGCGATTGAGATAGCTAGACCATGTGGAAGACCAAATTCACCACCAGTTTTGTGTGCGATTGAGTGGTTGATACCCAAGAAAGCATTTGAGAAGGCCATACCAGCAAGAGTTGCTGCGTAGTGCATGTTTTCACGTGCTTGTTCACCACGAAGTGTTGGGTGTTTAGGATCATAGTTATATGAATCTTCCAAGTTTTCAATAACCAGCTTAATGGCTTCAAGTGACCATGGGCGAGTCAAATCAGATGCCATAACTGAAACATAAGCTTCAAGGGCATGTGACAAAGTATCAAGACCAGAAAGAGCTACTGTACGTTTTGGCACTGTCATAACAAATTCTGGGTCAACAATGGCAACTTGTGGAGTCAATTCATAGTCAGTCAAAGGATACTTAACGTGAGTATGGTCATCAGTAATAACAGCGTATGGTGTAACTTCTGAACCTGTACCAGATGTTGTTGGAATACAGAAGAGACGTGTTGCTGTTTGGTGTTTGAATTTCACGATACGTTTACGGATATCGATGAATTTTTGTTGCAAACGTAAGAAGAGTTCGCTGACATTTTCGTAGCTATCAAGGAAATCAGCTTCTTGATCAAGTGAGTATTCGTAGATGTAACGTGCAATCTTAGCCGCATCAAGGGCAGAACCACCACCGACCGCAATAACTGTATCAGGTTTGAAATCACGCATTTGTTTGGCAATTTCAATCGTTTGACCAAGTGTTGGGTCTGGTTTGATAGTACCGTAAATTGATGTTGCAACTTTTTCATCACGCAATGCTAATTGAGCAAGAACAGTATCAACAAAACCAAATTGAACCATTCCTGGATCAGCAACGATCAAAGCACGTTGCATCGGTTCGTATTCATCTTGCAAGTAAGAGATAGCATTTTTTTCATAGTATGTTTTTTCTGGTAGGCGAATCCATTGAGGACGGTTGCGACGTTTGGCAACTGTCTTAACATTTAAGAGATCGCCAGTTGAAAGATTGTGTGACAATGAATTTTTCCCCCATGATCCTGTTCCAAGTGTTAAGCTAGCTTTAAGTGCATCTGTGTAAATATCACCGATACCTCCGACTGAATCTGGTTGGTTAACCAAGACACGTGATGCTTTCACAGCGTCGCCATATTCAGCAACAAATGGGTCTGCTTGAGAACCTATTTGAATACCAGCATTGTGTCCTGCACCTTGATAGTCAAGAAGTGCTTCAACAATTTCAATACCTTCAGCACGATCTTTAGCTTTGTAAACCGAAAGGAGTGGAGAAAGTTTTTCAGAAGATAGTTTTTCACCGATATTTTTCTTATCAAGTTCAAACAAGAGAACATCTTTTCCTTCTGGCAATTTCACACCGGCTTGTTCACAAATCCAGCGAGCTGGCATACCAGCAACTGGACCATTAACACCGTGTCTGTCATTAAAGACAAAATCTTCGAGTTTTTTATAGTCCTTCTCAGGCACAAGGTAGGCACCTTTATCTTGCATTTTTTGAAGCCATTCGTCATAAATCGGTGCTTCAACAACTGCAGAGTTTTCAGTGGCACAAATCATACCATTATCAAAACGTTTTGATAACAACAAGTCTTCAACAGCGCGATCAACGTGTGCTGTTGCATCAACGTAGATAGCACCATTACCAGCACCAACACCCATTGATGGGTTACCTGATTTAAGAGCGGCATTTACCATACCAGGTCCACCAGTTGCCAAAATAGAAGCAATCTTCGGATTTTGGATAAGCGCTGATGTATTTGCAAGAGATGGTGTTTCAATCCATTGAACAATGTTTTCTGGAGCACCGGCTTTAATCGCTGCATCATAAAGAATTTGTGCAGCATGTGCTGAACAGTTTTGCGCTTGTGGGTGGAAGGCAAAGATAATCGCATTACGTGTTTTAAGAGCCACCAAAATCTTGAACATTGTTGTTGAAGTTGGGTTTGTTGTTGGAACAATACCAGCCAAAACACCAAGAGGTGCTGCGATTTGGATACTTCCTGAAACCTTATCTTCCCCAATGATACCTACTGTTTTTTCATTTTTAATACGTTCATAAACATACTCAGTAGCGAAGTGGTTCTTAATATCTTTATCTTCAACGACACCACGACCAGTTTCTGTATGAGCTTCTTTTGCTAATTCAAGCGAAGCTTCTGAACCTGCAAGAGCCATCGCTGCGACAATGTTATCAACTTGTTCTTGTGAATAAGTTGCATAAACACGTTCAGCTTCAAGAGCTTTTTCGACAAGAGCTCCAGTGTACTGTTGAGCCAATTCTTCTGCGATCAACTCGTTATTCTTTACATCTGCATTTGTTGCTTTAGCCATTAAGAAAACCTCCTTATAAGTACCCTTAAAAATAAGTGCCTCATTTTTTGAGAAGAACTATATTAATGATTGATACTAAAATAAAAACAAGACCGTATAGTCTGGAATTTCAAAACTCAATATTATTACTTGAGGTTCTCTTCACTCTATAAACTACACAAAATCAACAGTTAAATTCTTTAATCATCATATTATTGTGATATTCTTCACCAACTATATTAACCCTTTTTCAAAAAAAGGTCAAGTATTATTTGTAAGCTTTTTCATTTTTATTTTAAAGCCAATGTAAGGGGATACATTTATATACCTAACTTTTCCTTTTACACTAATACTTTTGTCACTTTTGACATTTTCATATTCTGTAAAAACTCATTTTCATTAAAAAATTGATCCTTCAATATCTTTCAAAATAAGCAGCTGAATATACAAAAAAAGCTCCTTGGAAAAACCAAGAAGCTTTTGCTCGACCGAACGTCAGATTAACGACGAAGACCAAGCGATGCGATCAATTCGCGGTAACGGTTAACGTCTGTGCGGCGAAGGTATGCCAACAAGTTACGACGGTGACCGATTTTTTTCATCAATCCACGGTAAGTAGCGTGGTCTTTTTTGTGTTGTTTAATGTGTTCGTTAAGGTGGTTGATTTCCCAAGTAAGAACAGCTACTTGAACTTCAACTGAACCTGTGTCACCTTCGTGACGTGCGTATTGAGCGATGATTTCATTTTTTTTCTCTTTTGAGATTGCCATAATTTTTCTCCTTTATATTGCTTCATCCGAGTGGTAGGTTTTTGGCGGATCCTACGACCAAGAAGAAGTTACTTGTCTTACGACAGTCCTTATTGTAGCAGATTGTTTCTACTTTTGTCAAAGGTTTTCCCTTAATTTAACGTGACTTTAACACAAATTAATTTTTCTTTGAAAAACGTGTTTTAATAATCAAACCTAGGCAAATAACCAAGCTGATAATAGCGTAAATAACAAAGGCAAAGCCTGGTTGTGGGCTAAATTTTGAGAAGAGGTTCAAAACAATTGCTGCGCTTGCCCCACCAAGATTACAGAAAATCAAGATAAGCGTAGTCGCATTTCCAATTAATTGCGGTGAAACGTTAGTTGAAACATCACTAAAGACGCAGGTAACTACAATACTGTACCAGAAACCTGACAGCATTGCACCGATTAGCATCACCCAAAGATTATTAGCAAAACCTACCATAAGTAGTCCAAGAGCAAATGGAATCATTGAGATAGTAATCAAGTTTTTACTAAAGCGTCCAAGCAAACCTTCAAAACAAATTCCTGAAAGAATTCCCATAAGCATCATACCACTCAAGATTAAGCTTGCTTGACGAGGACTTCCAAGATGTAATTGGTCAACAATAACTGGAATGCGTAAACTGTTAGCACTATTGATATTAATAACAAAACCTGCCAATAAAGATAGTCCGACGATATACAAGATATCTTCTTTTTTAAATTTAGCACGAGCCTCATCTTGTTGGACTTCTGCCACTTCAACCTTAGGTTTTGGTGCAAAAACAAGGTAAACAGCAAGAATCGGCAAAGCAAATAAGTAAACACTGAATGTCCATGACCAACCAATAACAACAATGAAACCAACAATCATGGTCAATAAAGCATTACCAATAATTTCAAAGGAACCACGAAGCCCAAGCATCTGAGCTTGTTCACGTCCAGCATAAGTCTCACTGATAATACTAATGGCACGAGAATTAATCAAACCAATTCCGATACCAAGCAAAATACGTGATACAAAAACTAATGAATAAGTCTGAAAAACGACTGGCATACTACCACCAAAGGCAATCAAAAGAAGACCTAAGATGATACTGAGACGTTCAGAGATTAGACGTTCGATAATTGGATTTAGTAACAACATGGCAAGAATCGCAAAAGATGATAGTGAAAATAGAAATTCCACCTGACTAGCAGCGTATCCTTGTTGATGAAATGTTGTAATCATTTGGGGTAATGCTGTCGACGGAGATAACGTCGAGACCAGCATCAAAGATAGAGATAGGAGACTAAATTTCTCCAAAAATGTTTTCATAGAAACTCCTTACTTGTTTTTTTCATCATTTCCAGTATAATCAAAGTTAGCGCATAAAAATATGACTTTTGTCACAACAAAGGAGGTCTGTGTGTCTTTAGAAAAATATATCCAAGACTATCAGCTTGAAAAAATCTTTCCTAGACATTATTTTGATAAATTGCAAGTCCGTGAACTAGTTGCTGGAGATGCGATTTGTCACCAAGGAGAAGCCTTAACAGCACTCTCTTATTTTGCAAAGGGAAAATTAAAAATTGTTCGTCGCTTATTTAACGGAAAAGAGCATATTTTAGATATCAAAGAAAAAACAACACTTATCGGAGATATTGAATTATTAACTGATCAGCCAATTGTGTCTTCAGTTGTTGCTCTTGAGGATACCTTAGTCATCCAACTCCCTTTAACTGGGATTCGCGAGGAATTATTAGCGGATAATGATTTGCTTCTAAATCTCAGTAGAGGGCTCGCTCAATCACTTTATGAGCAAAATATTCGCGCTTCTACCAATTTGAATTACACACTTAAAGAACGTCTAGCCACTCACATCTTGGCGATTGAAGACAAAGGCGTCTTCAAATTAGAATTAACCAGTCTTGCTGATTCATTTAGCGTCAGCTATCGTCACTTACTTCGCGTGATTCACGAATTCATCGATTCAGGAATCATCGAAAAACGTCGCCCCTATTATTATATCAAAGATATGAAGAAACTTATCAACTTGAAGATCACTAACTAAGCCAATAGCTTTCTCGTTAAGCATTTTTATGCTATAGTGTTATATAGAATAATTAGAGGAGAAACTATGTCAGTTATTGAAAAACTAGCAAAACCAAGTCATTTAATCAATATGAATGATATTATTCGCGAAGGTCACCCAACTTTGCGTCAAGTTTGTGACGACGTCACATTCCCTTTATCTGATGAAGAAATCATTTTGGGTGAAAAAATGATGCAGTTCTTGAAAAATTCACAAGATCCTGTAACTGCTGAAAAAATGGGCTTACGCGGCGGTGTCGGACTTGCAGCACCTCAATTGAACGTTTCAAAACGAATCATTGCTGTTCTTGTTCCAAATATGGAAGACAAAGATGGCAACCCACCAAAAGAAGCTTACAGCTTGCAAGAAGTTATGTACAATCCAAAAGTTGTTGCTCACTCAGTTCAAGACGCTGCTCTTGCTGATGGTGAAGGTTGCTTGTCTGTTGACCGTGTCGTTGAAGGATACGTTATTCGTCATTCTCGTGTGACTGTTGAATACTTCGACAAAAACGGTGAAAAACACCGCATCAAACTTAAAGGTTACAACTCAATCGTTGTCCAACACGAAATCGACCACACAAACGGTATCATGTTCTACGACCGCATCGATGAAAAAAATCCATTTGCCATTAAAGATGGCATGCTAATTGTTGAATAAGCTAAAAAAGAGGTTGAAAACCTCTTTTTTTACGACCATACATAATAAAAGCACACTGTAAAAAGTGTGCTTTTTTCTGTTAAAAACTAACTAAAATTAAGAATTAATCAATTGCAGCTAGAACTGCTTCTGCTTGTTTTTCAAGGTTAGCAATGACTTCATCAGTTGCAATGAACTTGCCATCTGCCCAAGCAGAGTCATTCACACGTGTTGTTGTGATTTCATCAACAAATTTCGTACGGATGAATGGGAACAAGGCACGGTAAGCTTCGGCTACTTGTTCGTGTCCACCGTTTGCAAGGATTGAAACAGTTGTGACTTTGTCATTAAGTGCTGAAGCACCTGTTGTATCTGAAAGATCAAGGGCACGGCTCAACCAGTCAAGCAAGTTCTTTACTGAACCAGGAATCGCAAAGTTATAAACTGGTGAGAAGAACCAGATAGCATCAGCTGCCAAGACAGCGTCACGTGCAGCTTGCACAGCAGCTGGTGTGTTAGCTTCCAAATCTTGTGAAAAGACCGGAACCTGTGACCAGTCTAGGTATGATACTTCTGCTTTGCCTTCAAGTGCTTTTTCAGCATTTTGAGCAAATTGTTGATCAAAAGATCCCTCACGTAATGAACCAACAACAAATAGAATTTTTTTCATGATATATCTCCCTTTTAAGGTTAATTAGTCTGTTAAAAGTTATTTATCACTAAATAGTACTTTCTCTATATTGTCATTGTACGAATTATTGCTACTTTTGTAAATTAATATGCTCACGCGGCTTAAATTTTTTTAGAAGTCGGATAAGCTCCTTTTGCTCTTCTTCAGTGAGAACTGAAAAGATGTCTTGGATTTTTTCGATGTGTAGCGGCAAAGCGCGCTCAATAACCTGACGACCAGCATCTGTTAGAGTTACCAGATAAGCACGTTTATCGTCTGGACAAGTGTGACGGGTCACCCATCCTTTTTTCTCCATGTTACGAATTACTACCGTCATGTTGCCAGACGTTGCCAAGATACTTTCCATTAACTCACCGATTTTCATGGGACCTTTGCTGTAAAGAACATCCAAAACACTAAATTGAGTTTGCGTTAAATCATCTTCCTTGAATGATTCTGACGTTTTAGCATCAATTGTTCGATACGCTTTTCGCAAAACAACCATGGCTTTTACAGCGGTATTCGTAATATCTGACATGTTTCCTCCTGATATTTTAACTGATACGAAAACGAACAAATTACCTCAGACAGTCTGAAAATAATTTGTTCGCTCTTTTTTATTATTGTAATGATTTTAGAAGAAATCGTCAAACAAACTGAGTTGGTTATCTTCTGGCATGTTACCTAGGATTCCCATTTCATCCATTTTTTCAACTAGTGTTGCCGAAACACCACCGCGTTTGCGGAGTTCCATTTTAGAAAGGAATTCACCTTCTTCACGCGCTTTAACGATTTGTTTTGCAACGTTTTCTCCCAGACCATCCATAGCTACAAATGGTGGAATAAGGGTATCACCGTCAATGATAAACTCTGTTGCATCACTACGGTAAAGGTCTAATTGACCAAATTTAAAGCCACGTTCAAGCATTTCATTGACCAACTCGAGTGTTGTATAAAGGTCAATTTCAACGTTTGAAGCTTCATTATTTTTACGTTTGGTTGAAATCTCAGCCATGCGTTCTTTAACGGCATCAAGACCAGCACTCATTGTCTTGATATCAAAAGCTTTGGCACGAATTGAGAAGTAGGCGCAGTAATAATAAAGTGGGTAGTGAACCTTGAAGTAGGCCACACGAAGGGCCATCAATACGTAGGCAGCCGCGTGGGCTTTCGGGAACATGTACTTGATTTTACCACAAGATTCGATGTACCAATCAGGCACATTATTGTCACGCATTGCTTGAATGTAGCCATTACGTTCTTCATCAGAAATCTTCAACCAGCGTCCTTTACGCACACGTTCCATGATGGTAAAGGCCATTTTTGGATTTAGTCCCGCGTGCATGAGGTAAACCATGATATCGTCACGACAACCGATAACGGTTTTCAGTGTCGCGATACCTTCTTTAATCAAATCTTGGGCATTTCCAAGCCATACGTCGGTACCATGTGATAGCCCTGATAACTGAAGTAATTCGGCAAAGGTCGTTGGGTGCGTTTCTTCAACCATGCCACGAACAAAGTTTGTTCCGAATTCTGGGATACCAAGCATACCTGTCGGTGTTCCGATTTGTTCAGGAGTTACACCAAGCACTTCAGTACCTGAGAAGAGCGCCATAACATCTGGGTCATCCGCAGGAATATCTTTGGGATCAATACCAGACAAGTCTTGCAACTTACGAATCATCGTCGGATCATCATGACCGAGGATATCAAGCTTCAAGACGTTTTCATCGATATCGTGGAAGTTAAAGTGAGTGGTTTGCCATTCAGCTGAAAGATCATCCGCTGGGTATTGAACTGGTGTAAAGTCATAAACATCCATGTAGTTTGGAATAACAACGATACCACCTGGGTGTTGTCCAGTCGTACGTTTCACCCCTGCAGCCCCTTGCGCCAAACGCTCAACTTCTGCTTCCGGATACATCTTGCCATAATCACGTTCATAACCTTTAACAAATCCATAAGCCGTACGGTCAGCGACAGTACCAACAGTTCCTGCACGGAAAGCGTATTGTTCACCGAAAATATCACGAACATCCAAGTGGGCAGATGGTTGGTCATCACCAGAGAAGTTCAAATCGATATCGGGAACCTTATCCCCATCAAACCCAAGGAAGGTTTCAAACGGAATATCATGTCCATCTTTCTTATAACGTGTTCCACATTTTGGGCAATCCTTGTCAGGAAGGTCGTAACCTGAACCGACAGAACCATCAGTGATAAATTCTGAATGCTGACAATTTGGACAGACATAATGTGGTGGCATTGGGTTAACTTCGGTAATCCCAATCATGGTTGCCACAAAACTTGAACCAACAGATCCACGTGAACCAACCAAGTAACCACGTTTATTAGAACGAATAACCAGCATTTGAGACGCCAAGTAAATCACGGCAAATCCGTTACCCAAAATCGAAGTCAATTCTTTTTCAATACGTCGGTCAACAATATCTGGTAATGGGTTACCATAGATTTCGAAGGCTTTTTGATAAGTCATCTCTGCGACACGTTCTTCTGATTTTTCGAGGAATGGCGTGTACAAATCTTTCTTAACCACTTCGATTTCTTCAAAGCGCTCAGCAAAATCATTCGTATTCTTAACGACGATTTCATAAGCCAAGCCTTCACCAAGGAAAGAAAATTCGTCTAACATTTCATTGGTTGTGCGGAAATGCGCTTTTGGTAGTGGGGCTGGCTGAGCATCTTCACCACGACCAATCGGACGGTTAATCGGTGCCCCTTGTCCCAAACTACGGACGATAATTTCACGGTAAATTTCATCTTCTGGTTCAATGTAGTGAACATTACCAGTCGCAAGAACAGGCTTGTTCACACGACGTCCAACCTCAATCAAATCACGAATGACTTGACGAATGCCTTCTTCGTCTTTGATTGTTCCTTGTACCAATAGCGGTGCATAAATGGCAGGCGGCATGACTTCAATGAAATCATAGTATTTAGCCACTTCAACAGCTTTTTCCACACCTGATGTCAAAACAGCATCAAAAACTTCACCTTCTGAACAAGCTGTTCCTAACAGAAGTCCTTCACGGTGCGTATCAAGAACCGTTCTTGGAATACGCGCTACTCCTTCAAAATATTTAACATTTGAAAGACTGACCAGCTTGAAGATGTTTTTCAACCCAGTTTGGTTTTGAACATAAATCGTCGCATGTTTAACACGAGCTTTCTTATAAGAGTCCTCAGCCACCAGCTTAGTGTTCAAGTCCATCATGTTGGTAAGACCATGATTTTCACGCGCTTCTTTCAAGAAAATAAAGAGTAGGCGACCAGTTGCTTCGGCATCGTAGTTGGCCATGTGATGGTGTTCAAGAGAGACTTGAAAACGTTTGGTCAACGGTCCCAAACCATGACGTTTGTATTCTGGGTAAAGGTTTCGTGCCAATTCAAGTGTATCAATAACTGGCTGTGTGATAGTTGGCATATCATGACGTTTGTAGTTAACATTCATAAAGCCAACGTCAAAGGTTGCATTGTGGGCAACCAAAACAGTGTCTTTACAGAAATCTTGAAACATTTGAAGGACTTGTTCGATTGGTTTTGCATTACGGACATGATTATCCGTGATACCAGTCAATTCTGTCGTAAAGGCTGACAAGTGGTGACCTGGATTGATGAATTCGTCAAACTGCTCAACAATATTACCTTTATACATTTTTGAAGCAGCAATCTGAATCAAATCATTGTGCACCGCAGAAAGTCCTGTTGTTTCCACGTCAAATACGACGTAAGTCGCTTCATTTAACTCTAAGTCAACAGGATTGTAAGCAATCGGCACCTTATCTTCAACAATATTAGCTTCCAATCCGAAAATAGCCTTAATACCGTCCTTACGAGCTCTGTGATAACCATGAGGAAAACTTTGAACATTTCCATGGTCAGTGATGGCAACAGCCTTGTGACCCCATTTAGCAGCTGTATCAATTAACTCTTCAACCGTTGGCAAAGCATCCATGGTTGACATGTTCGTATGCGCATGGAATTCCACACGTTTTTGGTCTTCTGGCATCAAATCTTTGCGGTCGTGGTGAACAATTTCTTTGACATCTTGCACATTCATGGTAAGGGCATGCGTAAAATTATTGTTCTCAATATTTCCGCGAACACGAAGCCATGAACCTTTGGCAATCATGTCACATTTTTTCAATTCTTCATCATCTTTAGCCCATTTTTGCATGGCAAAGCTTGATGTATAATCTGTCATCTTGAAATTGATGATATGACGACCTGTACGGGTAGTTTTCTTTTCAACATCAAAAACCATTCCCTCAAAGACAATGCGGTTTTCTTCTGTTGTGATTTCAACCATCGGCGTGATTTCAGCATTTTCAAAACCTGCACGGCGTTGTTTGGCACGTTCTTTGAAATCAAGCTTTGGTTTTGGAGCTTCTTCAGCTGGTGGTATTGATGCTTCAAGGGATTTGACAGCCTCACGATTTTCCTGCACTACTTTTTCTACCATGGCTTCACGATTATTTGTAAAATCTTCACGAAGCGCTTGAGTCATAGCTTCATCAGAAACCATATCAACCATCACTTTTCCGAAACCAAAAGCTTCAAATTGACGAGCCAAATTTGGCAAATGATTTTTTCGGAAATGGTCATTATTAACAAAAGTTGGCGCTGCAATCAATATTTTTTCACCATCATAAGAAACTTTCAACTTGCTAAAAGAGGCTTTAAAGCTAGCGCTATCACACGGAGCATACTCAAAAGCTTCTTCATAGTAAGCTTGTAAAAGTGGTTGTGAGAAATCAATTTTTTCTGCCTGAATATCAAAAGTCGCTGTAATATCCGCTTGCTTAAAGGTATTAACCAAGCGATAAGCTAACTCACGATAAATCTCAATCGGCAAAATCTCTGCAAATGAAAAATAGAATTCCCAGAGGCGGGATACTGAGTGTACCTTAACTTCACGAATATCTGCAGATGAAAAAGCAGAAGATTGTCGCATTTCAAGCGGCATATCGATTTGCTCCATCAATTTTTTAAATAACTCTGACATAAAACGTCAATTACCTCAATTCCAAAAATCTATCTTTCTATCCTAAGTAAAAGAGGGACATGAGCCGCCCTTTTACTTCTTTATCTATCAATATCGTCTTTCAATTTTATCATAAAAGTGAGCATTTTTCGAGACAAAAGAAAAAGGTCGGGCCTACGCTCTCGACCTAAATCTTATTAGTTTTCTTTTGTCAAAATTTCAAGTGTTTCAATAAGGTTTTCAGCGTTAACTTCGATTGTATCACCGGTTGCTTTGATTTTAACTTCTACGATACCATCAGCAGCTTTTTTACCAACTGTCACACGGATTGGAAGTCCGATAAGATCGCTATCTGAGAATTTTGATCCGACACGTTCGTTACGGTCATCAACCAAAACTTCGTAACCTTTTTCAACCAATTCAGCTTCTACTTTAGCTGTCAAAGCTTGTGCTTCTTCGTCTTTCACGTTAACAGTGATAACGTGAACATCAAATGGTGCCAATTCTTTAGGGAAGTTAATACCCCATGCAAAGCGGTAAGCACCTTTTGGTGTTTTAGAAACGAAGAGACGAGCGTGTTGTTCGATAACAGCTGACAGGATACGGCTAACACCGATACCATAGCATCCCATGATGATTGGCACAGCACGACCGTTTTGGTCAAGGATTGTAGCACCCATGCTTTCTGAATAGCGAGTACCAAGTTTGAAGATGTGTCCGATTTCGATACCACGAGCGAATTTAAGAACACCTTTACCGTCTGGTGAGATTTCACCTTCTTTAACTTCACGAATATCAACGTATTCTGCTTCAAAGTCACGTCCTGGGTTAACACCAGTCAAGTGGTAACCATCTTCGTTAGCACCAACAACTGCATTAGCAACATCTTGTACTTTGCGGTCAGCCACGATACGAACGTTTTCAGGAAGGTTAACTGGGCCAAGTGAGCCAAAGTTTGCTCCAAAGACCTTAACAGCATCTTCTTCAGTAGCTGGGTCAAGGAAGTCAGCACCAAGGTAGTTTTTCAATTTAACATCGTTGACTTGGTCGTTTCCGACAAGAAGAGCAACAACTGGTTCTTTATCAGCAATGAATAGAAGTGTTTTGATTGTTTGTTCATCATCAACGTTCAAGAAAGCAGCCACTTCATCGATTGATTTACAGTTAGGTGTTTCCACACGTTTAACATCTTCTTGAGCAACAACTTTTGTTGATGGTTTGTATTCGTTGCTTGCCATCTCAAGGTTAGCAGCATAGCTTGATTCTGTTGAGTAAGCAACAGTATCTTCCCCTGAAACCAACCATGATGACAATTCTTTTTTGATATCTTCTAATACATCTTCTGGAATTTCATCGATTGAAGCGATTGATTTGTCAAGAACAACCCAATGGTCAAGATCTGTACGGTCTGGAGTGATAGCCATAAACTCTTGAGAGTCTTTACCACCCATAGCACCACCATCACCGATGATACCTTTGAAATCAAGTCCTGCACGTGTGAAGACTACTTCATAAGCTTTGCGGTATTCTTCGTAAGTTTTATCCAAACCTTCGTAGTCTGCGTGGAAACTGTAACCATCTTTCATGATAAATTCACGCGTACGAAGAAGTCCGTTACGTGGACGTTTTTCATCACGGTATTTAGATTGGATTTGATAAAGGTTAAGTGGCAATTGTTTGTATGATTTAACCGCATCACGAACAAGGCTTGTAAATGTTTCTTCGTGAGTTGGTCCAAGGATAAAGTCTGATTTATCGCGATTTTTAAGTTTATAAAGGTCTTCACCGTAAGTTTCGTAACGACCTGATTCACGCCAAAGATCAGCGTTCAAAAGTGCTGGTGCAAGCATTTCAACGGCACCGATTTTTTCAAACTCTTCACGCATGATTTTTTTGAATTTTTCAATTGTGCGGTTAGCAAGTGGTAGGTAAGCATAGATACCTGCTGAGACTTGGCGAACATAACCAGCACGAACCATAAGAGCGTGACTGATAACTTGAGCGTCGCTTGGCATTTCGCGAAGCGTTGGGATAAGCGTTTGTGATTGTTTCATAATAAAATATTGCGGTCAAATCACGAAAATAAGTAAGCCGCTTGTTGTTTAGGCAAGTAGCTCACTTACTCGTATCTTTAGAGAAGACCGTATCAATTCCTTTCTAAAAAATGTGTATTCAAAATATGATGTACTAAATTATTGATTAGTCTTTATGTAAGTTAGAAGAAAACTCGCATAATATCATTCCAAGTAACGGCAATCATCAAGATAATCATGATGACTACACCAACTAGAGTGACATAAGTTTCTGTTTCTTGTTTGAGTGGTTTACGACGAACAATCTCGATAAGATTCATCAAGATTTTCCCACCATCCAAAGCTGGAATCGGGATAAGGTTAACAATTCCAAGGTTAATTGACAAGAGAGCTAACAGATTAATCACTGATGTCAATCCATAGGAAGCTGCTTGACTTGACGCCTGATACATAGCGACGGGACCACCAAGTTTATCCAAGCTGAAATTTGACACAATACCTTTTAAAGCATTTAAAATTAACATGGCACTTTGCCAAGACATTTGGAAGCCACCAGTAATCTTGTCCCAGAAACCTGTTTTCAAAGCTGAAGAAACTCCGATAAGATAGCTACCATGATTTTTGACTGGCTTAATATCAAGAGTCTTTGTTTTTCCAGAAGCATCTTTTACGGTAACAGGAATCGTGGTATCTTTTGAAATACCTTTTGTCGATTTGGCAACAGCCTCAGTCAATTCAGACCAATTTGAGACTTTGTAATCACCGACTGCCAATACCTTGTCACCATCTTTGACACCTGCAGCTTGCATGGCACCACCGTCAGTCACTCGCACAGCATTTGTCGAGGGATTCGGGACTCCACCTTGCATAAAGACAAGTAAGATGAAAGCTAGCGTTCCTAGAATAAAATTATTCATCGGACCAGCAAAGTTTGTCATCAAACGTCCCCAGACAGTAGCATTTTGATACTGCACATCAAGGGGCGCAATGCGAATCTCTGTGCCATCTTCTTCAACGATTGTGGCATCGTGATGAACAGTGTATGTCTTTTGCTCATCTAAAACCAATCCTGTGATTTCTAATTTATCTTCCAAATCATAAGAAGTCACATTCATAGGAAGAGCTGTATTATCCAACTGTTTGTGTGACAAATTAATACGTGTCACAAGTCCGTCTTTGTTCAAACTCAGGCTAGCTGGTGTACCCGTCTTGATTTCAGTGGTATCATCACCCCAGCCTGCCATACGGACATAACCACCTAAAGGAAGAATACGAAACGTATAAGCTGTCCCTTCCTTATCAAAATGAGAAAAGATTTTCGGGCCCATCCCGATAGAAAATTCTCTCACTAAGATACCTGCTTTTTTAGCAAAATATAGGTGACCAAATTCGTGGACAATAACTAAGATCCCAAAAACAATAATAAACGTTATAATTCCGAGCATTTTGCTCCTCTCTATACCAGTAACATTATTATCCTAATAACCATTCACTAGTAAGCAAACTCCAAAAGTTTGTGGCCATTGCCAAACAACTCAATTAAAAAAGACCAAATAGATGCATAATTGGGAAAACAAAAATCATTGAATCAAAGCGGTCTAGGATACCACCATGACCAGGGATAAGTTTTCCAGAATCTTTAACGCCAAAATGACGTTTAATCGCACTTTCAACCAAATCACCGAATTGACCAAAAATACTAAACAAAATAACGCAAATTAACATAACAAAGAGATTGTGCGGAGCGTAAACAGCTTTATCAATCAACATAAAGATAAATGAAACGACAACAGCGCAAGCAATCCCGCCAAGACTACCTTCGATAGTTTTATTTGGAGAAACTTTCGGCATCAATTTACGTTGACCAAAACGACGACCAATCATATAAGCACCGATATCAGTTGCCCATACAATAAATAAAGCAAAGAGCACTTTATCTAAGCCACCCATACGAGCATTGACCAAGTTTTGGAAACCAATTCCCACATAAAGGCTAGCTGCAATCGGATAAGAGACATCATCGAATGAATAATCATCACAATTGATAACTGTTCCTGCCAAAAGCAAGAAAACCAACAACCCATAGACGGCAAAGTTAGAATCTATCGGTAGTGATGTAAAGTAGTTATCCAAAGGCACTGTCAAAACAAAGGCACCAAGCATTGACAAAACACCTTCAATTGAGAAAAATTCAAGATGTTTCATACGTAACATTTCTGCCACACCAACCATTGCTAAAAAGCCTACAAAGACTTGAAACGATAGGCCTCCATGCAATAGAAACGGCAGCATAATCAATAGGGCAATCGCTCCCCAAATCACACGTTGTTTCATGATATTTCCTTTCTAGATTCCACCAAAACGGCGATGGCGTTGATTGTACTCAGCAATCGCCTTAATCAACTCGTCTTTTTTGAAATCAGGCCATAAAACAGGTGTGAAGTAAAATTCACTATATGCTGATTGCCATGGTAGAAAATTACTAAGACGAAGTTCACCACTTGTTCGAATAATCAGATCCGGATCACGATACAAGTACGGCAAGTGATTCGTCATCAAATGATTCGAAATCACATCTTCTGTAATATCATCTGGGCTGATTTTTGCTTCAAGCACTTCTTGGGCAATATTTTTAACCGCTTCTGTAATTTCTGAACGGCCGCCATAGTTAAGCGCAAAATTCAAAATAAGACCAGAATTGTGCTTCGTTTGTTCGCAAGCACGTTTCATCGCATCAAAAGTTGCTTTTGGCAAACGATTTGTCTCACCAATAACTTGAACTTTGACATTATTAGCGTCCAATTCAGGGACATATTTATCGAAGAACTCAACGGGTAAGTTCATAATGAATTTGACTTCATCCTCGGGTCGTGACCAGTTTTCTGTTGAGAAAGCGTAGACTGTCAAAACTTTTACACCAAGTTCTGAGCTAGCAATCGTCACATCCTGCAAAGCATCCATACCAGCCTTGTGTCCCATGACACGTGGTTGCATGCGTTTCTTAGCCCAACGACCGTTTCCGTCCATAATAATTCCAATATGATTTGGAATTTTGTCAAGGCTTACAGCCTCTTTCTTTTTTCTAAAATTAAATTTAAACATACAATTTCCTTAAAAGCATACTCATCATAATATTTTACCATAAAATAGCCATTTTTTCTCTACTTAATTGATGGCTTTTAGGGAATATTGGCATAAAAAAAGCCAGATGATTTCTCATCTGGTAATTTCTATGATTAGTCTTCACTTTCAACGGCAGTATCTTGAGCTGCTTCAGTTGTTTCTTCAACTACTTCTTCAACAACCTCTTGTTCAGCTCTGTTAACAACACGTTTTAAAGCACCAAGTTCAAATGTTAGATAAACACCATCGATATCCAAAACCATTTTTTGGTTAGCAGTGTCAACTTCATCAACAACACCGTAAAGACCACCGATTGTTACGATTTCATCACCTTTTTGCAATGCTTTAAGTTGATCTTGACGGGCTTGTGCTTGTTTCTTTTGAGAACGTTGCATGAACCAAATCAAACCAACCATAACGAGCAACATAATAACTGTTGGCATAAGAATCCTCCATAAATATAAGCTTAATGACAACTATACCAAATTACATTTAACAACGCAAGAAATGACCGTTAAAACTTCCAAAGTTTACTAGCGTCAGTCATCTTAGCGTAAACAACCTACGTCCGTTCTTCAAAACCTAAGTTTTCATAAAGACGTTTAGCAGCTAAATTATCTGATTCAACTGCAATTTGAAAAGCCTTATCGTTTTCAGCTAACAAGTCATTGACAAGCACTTTCATAAAATAAGTTCCAATCCCTTGGCCGCGATATCCTTCAGAAACTACTAAACCATAAAGGTAATTATAAGTCGTGCTAAAATCCACCGTGCAAGAAGCAACAACTTTCTCGTCTTTCATCACGATATAAAGTTTTCCAGTTTCATCAACCAAAGCCTCTTTGGCGTAACATAAGGTAACATCATAAGATTCATCGAAAGCTTTCGCTTGAAAGTCTGCAATAGCTTCAAAGTGTTCTCTACTAGCTTTGGTAACCAACAAGTCATCACGCTTTTCAAGCAAATAGGCCTTTCGTTGTCGACTAAGCCAATACTCAAAATCATCTTCTAAAGTCATGCCAAGATTAGCCAGCATATCTGGCTGTTTTGCTAAGAAAGCTCGCTCCGACATTACCGTAAAATTCAGGTGGTACTCTTTCATGGTTTCACGGAAAACATGAAACAATTCTTTAGCGTACCCTAAGCGTCGATAATTTGGGTGAACCAAAATAGCAACTTCTGCCTCGTCTGGCTCATCAGCATAGACTGTCAACACCCCCAAGTTGATTCTTCTCATAAGCTAAAAAGAAAGCTGGCATTTTTTGGTCAAAATTAAGATTATTGGATAAGTAGGGAATGCGGTGTGTCCCATCAAAATTTTGAACCTCTCTAATCAATTTTTCAGCAGCCAGTCTCTGCTTGTCATCTAAGCAATTCGTGCTAATCACTTTCATAATCTCATCCTTTTTCATATCATTCTATACAATGCACAAAAAGCCTGAGACAAATGTCTCAGACTAGATTTATGTCATATTAACGGTCGTTGTATCCATTTGGATGGCTTGAGTGCCATGCCCAAGCAGATGCAATGATTTTTTCAATATCGTCAAATTGAGGTTTCCAACCAAGGATTTCACGCGCTTTATCTGATGATGCGATAAGCGTATCTGGGTCACCAAGGCGACGGTCTGCAAGTTCAGCTGGAATTTCTTTACCAGTTACTTTACGAGCTGCTTCAAGGATTTGAAGGTTTGAAAAACCAGTTGAAGAACCTAGGTTAAAGGCTGTTGATTGGTTACCTTCGCGAAGATATTTTACAGCAAGTAAATGAGCATCTGCCAAGTCAAATGGGTGAACGTAGTCACGCACATTTGTACCATCCGGTGTGTTGTAATCATTACCAAAAATCATGATTTTTTCACGAACACCTTGTGCTACTTGCAAAATAATTGGCAACAAGTGTGTTTCTGGTCCATGGTCTTCACCGATAGAACCATCTGGTTTAGCACCAGCAACATTGAAATAACGAAGTGGGACAAACTTAATGCCATAAGCTTGGTCAGCCCATCTCATAATAGTTTCCATCATGAGTTTACTTTCACCGTATGGGTTGATTGGGCGTTGTGGTGTTGTTTCTTTGATTGGAAGCTCATCTGGAATACCATAAGTTGCTGCTGTTGATGAGAAAACAATGTATTTAACACCAAATTCATTCATCACTTCAAGCAATTTAATCATGCCAGCAGTGTTGTTATCAAAGTATTTCAATGGTTTTTCCATTGATTCTGCAACCAATGAATAAGCCGCAAAGTGAATGACAGCATCCACATCAGGATTTTCTGTTAAAACCTTACGCATGAAATCTTGATCAGCAAGATCTCCTTGATAGAATTTTGCGTCAGGATGAACCGCTGCACGGTGTCCTGTCACCAAACTATCGACAACAACAACTTTTTCTTCACCTTTTTCAATTAAACGATCAACCATGTGAGAGCCGATGTAGCCAGCTCCACCAAGCACCAAAATTGACATTTATTTCTCCTATTCTAACCCAATGCTATTTACAAAACGCATAAAGGATTTTTGACCTTTTTCATCACGTTTGTAAACACCGGCATCTTCTAGAACACGAACAAAAACGTGTCCAACTTCTTCTTGTACAATATTATGCACTGTATCAGCCGTAATATCCGTACGTTTTTTAATCTCATCTGCCCAATCTTTATGATAGTCAGCGATTTCATTATACTGGTTCAAAAGATATTTTTCAACTTCTAGCAGTTCATCTTTCAGACGTGGCGGTAAAATAGCTAACCCCATAACTTCGATAAGTCCAATATTTTCCTTTTTAATGTGTTGCACATCAGCATGTGGATGATAAACACCGTCTGGAAATTCAGCTGTCGTGTGATTGTCTCGAAGAACGATATCCAGTTCAAATTGACCATCACGTTTGCGTGCAATTGGAGTAACTGTGTGATGTGGTGTGTCGCCTGTATAAGCTAATACATCAATACTTTCGTCAGAATAATCGCGCCATGCCAAACGAATTTTTTCAGCCAACTCAACCAAGCGTGCCTTGTTTTGACTACGTAAACGAAGCACTGACATTGGCCATTTGACAATACCTGCTGTCACATCAGAATAACCTTTAAAATGAAATTCATTGTCCAGCTCGGCTATTTCCATTGGAAAGACATGACGACCACCTTGATAGTGATTGTGTGTCAAGATTGACCCACCGACGATTGGCAAGTCTGAATTTGACCCAGCAAAGTAACCTGGGAAAATATCGACAATATCAAGCAACTGCGCAAAAGTATTTTTACTGATAACCATCGGCACATGCTCAGTATTTAGGATAATGCAATGTTCATTAAAATAGGCATATGGTGAGTATTGGAAGCCCCATTTTTCATCGCCAAGATTCAAGCGAATGATGCGGTGATTAGCACGCGCTGGGTGATTAATTCGACCTTGATAGCCTTCATTTTCCATACATAACTGACATTTTGGATAAGAAGATGCCTTGGTTAACTTAGCAGCAGCAATTGCTTTAGGGTCTTTTTCAGGTTTTGATAAATTAATCGTAATCTGAATATCACCGTATTGTGACGGCGTCGTAAAGGCAATATTTTTGGCAATTGCAGCGATTTTAATGTAGTCATTACGTTTGCTTAGGTCATAAAAATCTGCGACAGCTTGTTGAGGAGATTTATCATAAGTGTCCCAGAAACGACGATTCACCTGACTCGGGATTGGTGTGATGAAGTTCATCAATTCAGCACCCAAGCAATCTTTTTCTGCCATTAATTCGCCGACTTTGCCATTTTTTACAGCTAAGTCAACCAACTCTTCTTTGAGAGCAATTAAATCTGTTTCTTGCGTTTCTTGCTCTGCTCCATCCTCACCCACAAGGGCTAGGACACGGTTACGCAAGTAAAACATATCATCTTCTGTATAGTCGCTTGCTTCAATTACCTTAGCGACAAAAGTATCTAAAAGTTTCATTTTATCTCTCTAATCTTAATTATTTTCTAGATAAGACACGTGAACCACCAGCGATTTCAGCAATGTAGAAAGCTGGCGCATAACCAACTGTTTCAGTGTAAACTTGCCCAACGTTTTTAGTAAATTCATCAACTTTATCTTTAGCAACAATGGCAATACCGCAGCCACCGAATCCCGCTCCTGTCATACGAGCTCCGAGAACTCCTTCTTGTTGCCAAGCAGTGTGAGCAAGGGTATCAAGTTCGATACCTGTTACCTCATAATCATGCTCAAGTGAGACATGTGAGGCATTCACCAAACGACCAAATTTTTCAAGTTCACCAGCCATCAAAGCTTCTTTGGCTTGAAGGGTACGTTGATTTTCCCAGACAGCATGGCGGGCACGTTTGAGACGATTTTCATCTTTAATAAGATAGCTATATTCGTCAAAACTTTGCAAATCAAGTTCACCCAATGTCTTGATATCAAGCACTTGGTTAAGTTCTTCTACTGCTTTTTCACATTCTGCACGACGTTCGTTATATTTTGAATCAGCAAGCTCACGACGTTTATTAGTATTCATGATGACAATGACATTGTCATCAAGATCAAGTGGAACAAGTTCATATTCTAATGTATTTGTATCAAGGTAGATAGCTTGTTTGTCAGCACCCATACCGATGGCAAATTGGTCCATGATACCAGAATTTACTCCGATAAATTTATTTTCTGTTTGTTTACCAATTTTTACTAAGTCTAAACGTTCAACTTCAAGGTCAAATAATTCTTCGGCTACGATACCGACCAAAAGTTCTAGTGAGGCTGATGATGACAAGCCAGAACCATTTGGAATATTACCGTTGACGTAAAGTTCAAAACCACTATCAATTTTGTGACCAGCTTCTTGCAAGAATTTAATGACACCTTTTGGATAATTTGTCCAGCTATCTTTCTTATCAAAAGTAAGATTATCAAGTGACACTTCAATAATACCTAAATCATCAAAGTTAGCTGAATAAAAACGTAAAACTTTATCATCACGTTTACGAGCTGCCCCGTATGTTCCAAGAGTGATAGCTGCAGGGAATACGTGACCACCGTTGTAGTCAGTGTGTTCACCAATTAGATTAATACGACCTGGTGAGAAAAATGTAGCATCGGCTTCTGTTCCAAAAACATTAATAAAAGCTTGATTAAGTTCTTTCGTATTCATGAGGGTCTCCTTTTTTTATTGCTTTATTATGATTACGGTTTCATTTTACTGTCTTAGTTAAAACATGTCAATGATATTTACTAAAGTTTTACTTAAAAGTTTTATTTTTCCTAATGATGTGATATAATACTATCAAGAAAGAAGGGATGACCTATGGCTACATTAAAAGATATCGCAAAGCTAGCAAATGTTTCGTCAGCGACCGTCTCACGTGTCCTTAATAAAGATAAAACCCTCTCAGTTGGTGAAGAGACACGTCACCGTATTTTGACAGTTGCTGAAGAATTAGGTTACGAAAAACACAAACGCAACACAAACATCACACAAGAACGTCAAAAGATTGCCATTGTCCAATGGTATAGCGAACAAGAAGAGTTAAACGACCTTTACTATTACAGCATTCGTATTGGTCTTGAAAAACGTGCTCAAGAACTGGGTTATGACGTTGTACGCTATTTTAACAATGACATTCTAACGATTTCAGAAAGTGTTAGCGGGATTATCGCTATTGGTAAATTTTCAGACCAACAAATTCACAGTCTAGAAAATCATTCAAAAAACCTAGTTTTCGTTGATAGTGATACTTTAAATGCTGGTCACCCTTGCGTCACTACGGATTTTGATAACGCCGTTGTCAAGGTTCTCGATTATTTCATGAAAAAAGGATTTACTAAAATCGGGATGATTGCTGGGGAAGAACGTACAACTGACCAAAAAGAACTCATTATCGACCAACGTTTCCGTACCTTTAAAAACTATGCTTACGAAAATAATCTCTATAACCCTGACTATGTCTTTGTAGGAGATTTTTCTGCCCCATCAGGATACGCTTTGATGAAAGAAGCTATCGAAAAATTGGGCGACGACCTTCCACAAGCTTTCTTTGTTGCAAATGACACTCTAGCCATAGGTGCCCTTCGTGCGCTTCAAGAAGCTAATATTGCTGTTCCTGACCGCGTCAGCCTCATTTCTTTCAATGACACACCTCTAACGAAGCAGGTCTTTCCTGCTCTATCCAGTATCACAGTCTATACTGAAGAAATGGGACGCACAGCTGTTGATATCTTAAATCGCCAACTTATCAAACGCCACACCATCCCAACAATGACAAGACTAGCTACCAACTTGACTTTACGTGATAGCACAAAATAAACCTAAAAACAGCTCCTAATTAGGAGCTGTTTTTTACTACCCAACTTTTACGCAGAAAGCATCCCATGGTTGGAGTTCATGATTTTCAAAATCTATTAACTCTGAGGTGTTACTGATGATAGTTTCTTGATAAGAAAGAGTTGTTTCAAAGGCTTGGACTTGATTTGATAAGTTTGCGACTACTAAATAAGTTTCATCTGCTGTTTTTCTAAGATAAGCAAAAACCTTATCTTCTGTATCCAAAAGTTCAAAATCCGCATCAATCAACCAATCGTTTTCTTTGCGAAGTTTGATGAGTTTTTGGTAAGTGTAGAAAATAGAATCTGGATTGTCTAGAGCTGCTTGTACATTAATTTCTGTGTAATTGGGATTAACTGGTAACCAAGTTTTATCAGCTGTTGAAAATCCTGCATTCTTGCCATTATCCCATTGCATCGGTGTTCTAGCATTGTCACGTCCAATCATGCGAATACCATCCATGACTTCTTCTGGTGTCTTATCATTTTCAAGGGCTTCTTTGGCAAAATTTAGTGACTCGATATCATCAATTTCTCCCAAATCTTTGAAAGGATAGTTAGTCATGCCGATTTCTTCTCCTTGGTAGATGTAAGGCGTTCCTCGCATCAAGTGTAAGGAAATGGCTAGCGCCTTGGCTGATTTTTCACGATAATCGTCAGTGTCACCCCAGATAGAAAGCACGCGCGGCAAATCATGATTGTCCCAGAAAAGGGAATTCCAGCCTTGACCAAGCTCCAGTTCTGTCTGCCATTTGTTGAAAATAGCTTTGAGAGCAGGAACATTCAGCTCTTTTTCGTATTCCCATTTTGAAGCGTTTGGCTTGTGTTGAAGACCGATATGCTCAAATTGAAATACCATGGACAATTCTTTCTCAGCTGGCGATGAATACTTCTTAGCAATTTCCGGAGTTGCTCCCCAAGTTTCACCAACCGTTAACAAATCTTTTCCGGCTAAAGTTTTTTGGTGCATTTCTTTAAGGTAGTCGTGCAATTTTGGACCATTATTTGAGATTAAGCGGTCAGGAATCTTCCCAATCATGTCAATCACGTCCATACGAAAACCAGAAATACCTTTGTCAATCCAGCGATTCATCATATCATAAACAGACTGGCGTAACAGCGGATTTTCCCAATTCAAATCAGGTTGTTTCTTGCTGAAAAAGTGCAAATAATATTGCCCAGTTTTGCCATCATATTCCCAAGCAGAGCCACCAAAAATAGAATCGAGCTCATTAGGTTTATCACGCCAAATGTAAAAATCACGATACTTACTATCAGGATTTTCATGCGCTTCGACAAACCAAGCGTGCTCATCTGACGTGTGATTAACCACTAAGTCCATAATGATGCGGATACCACGCGCTTTTGCCTCTTCTAGCAATTCTTCCATATCAGACATATCGCCAAAAATATCAGCAATCGCCTCATAATTTGAAATGTCATAGCCATTATCATCCATTGGAGACTGGTAAACTGGAGAGAGCCAGATCGCTGTAATTCCGAGCTTTTGCAGGTAATCAAGCTTACTGATAATTCCTTTTAAATCACCAACTCCATCACCGTTTGAGTCCTTAAAAGATTTTGGATAAATTTGATAAATCGTTGCTTTGTGCCACCAATGTTTTTCCATAACGCACCTCATTTTAGAATTCTTTGTCTCTATTTTAGCTTTTTCTTTTGTTTCACGCAAGCGTTTGCATTACTCAAACCCAGATGCAGAGAAAAGCAAGGATAATCCCTTGCTTTTAGCTTTATAGAAAGGTAATTTCTTGACCGTTTTCTGTGATATGATAAGTCAAATCTTTTAGATTAATCTTTGCTTGTGCGACAACACTACTGCCTTGATTACGGCGTGTAATAAGAATTGTGTGACTATCAAGTTCATCAACTTCAATACTGCCATCCAGGGCAAAAGCAGCCGATTGATTACGGAAAGTAAATAATTTTAGCAAAGCTTGAACAACTGGACGTTTGACTTCTTCTGCAATTTCGCTACTGCTATAATAATGACGATTAATATTGCGACCTTCTTTTGTTTTTTCTAACAATTCAAGATCATTTTTACCAGCTAAAAAGCCAACATAATACACTTGTGGAATGCCTGGCGCGAAAGCTTGAATCAAACGAGCTAAGAAATATTTCTTGTCATCATCCCCAAGCGCAGAATAGTAAGTTGAATTGATTTGGTAGATATCAAGATTATTATACTCGGCTGTTGAATATTTTCGGTTGACGTTGGCACCTACTTTATAAAGTTCATTTGACGTGTAATCAATTTCCTCATCCGTCAAGATATCTTTGACATCAACAACTCCAATACCATCGTGCGTATCAAGTGTCGTAAATTGTTTCATGGGAGACATTTTAAGCCATTTCGCCAAACGATTAACATTTCCGCTGTAAAGGCTATAAAGAACCACCATCGGAAGGGCAAAATCATAAACATAGTAATCGTGCTCAGCGATCTTAAACTGGATTGAATAGTGCTCATGAATTTCTGGAAGCAACTCTGTACCAGATTCCGCAGCAATGCTACGGACTTTATCAAGCAATTCCCAGATTTCTGGTTCTACAAAGAAATCATTAGTATCTAATTTTTTAACTGCATAAGCAAAAGCATCTAATCGAATAAGGTCGCAACCATTTTCAGCTAAATGCGCGATGGTCTTTCGAATGAAATCCATGGTCACGTCTTTTGTCACATCAAGGTCAATCTGCTCTTCACCAAATGTGTTCCAGAGATGCTCAACTGAACCGTCCGTAAAGTGAATTTCTTGTTTTGGTGCGCGGTCTTTACGCTTGTAAATCAAATCCACATCAGCTTGTGTCGGACGATTTTCTGGCCAAAATTTATCCCAGTTAAGAAACATATCCTTGTAAGCACTAGCTTCGTGCTTTTCTTGATAATCTTTGTAATATTTTGATTGACGAGAAATATGGTTAATCATGAAATCAAACATGAGATAATACTTCTCACCCAATGCCTTCACGTCATCCCAATCCCCAAATGCAGCATCAACCTCATCATAATCGACTGGCGCAAAACCACGGTCACCTGTTGACGGGAAAAATGGCAAAAGATGAACCCCGCCGACAGCTTCTCCAAAATACTTGCCAAGATTTTCATTTAATTCTTTCAAATTCTTTCCCAGACTATCTGAGTAAGTAATAAGCATTGTTTTATTTTGTATTGTCATAGTTACTCCTTTACCCTTTTGGATTTTAGCACCCAGCAAAAGTTGAACTCGGGCTACGGGCTGGGTGAAAAAGATGAGCCTCCTTGTGTCTTAATGACACTGCGTCGACTCCTTATTTCACTGCGCCGTTGCTCATTCCTGAAATGATATGTTTTTGGAAAATGAGGTAAACGATTGTGATAGTAATAATACCAACGACGTATGATGCAAAGCTTGGTCCGTAGTCGCTGAGGTATTGTCCTGTGTAGTTGTATTGAAAAAGTGGCAATGACCAAGAGTCTGATGATTTATTCAGCATCAAGAGTGGAAGCATGAAGTCATTCCAAAACCAAAGTGCATTGATAATCAAAGTTGTAGCATGCATTGGTTTTAACATTGGAAAGACGATTTTGCGATAAGTTGTGAATTTATCAGCACCATCAATCTCAGCTGCTTCATCCAAACTGTCAGGAACACTTAACTTGATGTATCCGACATACAAGAATAAGGTTTGTGGTACAGCATATGTTAAGTACAAGATAATCAAACCCCAAATATTAGTCAAGCCAAGTCGACTCATCATCACTGTGATTGGAATCATGATAACTTGAAATGGCACAAAAATTCCCAAAATCAACAAACTGTACATGATATTGAAAGCACGTTTTTTGCTCATATTACGAGCAATTGAATAAGCAGCCGCAGGAATAAATAAAGTCACCAAAATCACTGATACAACGGTGATAATCGTTGAATTTAAGAAATAATGTCCGATGCCATCAGCAAGCAAGCGTGTGTAGTTGCTTAGAGTGACAGGATTTGGAAAAGCAAAGAAATGTTGCATGATATCCTTAGTTGTCTTAAACGAACTAAAGACAGTTGCTAATAAAGGAATCAAAATCAGAATTGAACCCGCAATTAAGAGCACATATTTCCAAAAAGTATTATAACGTTCTTCTTTTTTCATCTCTCACTCCTATACTTCAAAACGACTTGATAATTTAAGTTGCAACACTGAAACAAGAACAATGATGGCAAAAAGAATCAAGGCAATTGCGTTAGCATAACCGTATTGGTTACTTGAAAAGGCATAATTGTAAACCAAAAGTCCGATTGATGTTGTTGAATTACTTGGTCCACCACCAGTCAAAGCAAAGATTTGGTCAAAAGCTGTTAAGCCACCTTTTAATGCCATGATAAAGACCATAGAAATACTTGGTAACAGATATGGTAATTCAATGTTCCAGAACGTTTGTTTGCTGTTTGCGCCATCGATTGCTGCCGCTTCTGTAATCTCACTCGGAATGGTTTGAAGACCAGATAGGAAGAGAATAATCGGCATGGCAACACCTTGCCACAACATAACAAAGATTGCTGCAAAAACAGCACCGCCAGTTGTTCCTAAAAGACTTGTTTTTAAACATTCAATATTCAAAGCTTCGCCGATAGCAGGCAAACCATAGTTAAAAACTTGTTTAAAAATCAAAGACACTGTCAACCCTGACAAAACAGCTGGGAAAAAGAACCAAGCTCTAAAGAACGTTTGACCTTTGATTTTAGTATTCAAAGCACGCGCCACCCAGATACCAATCACAATTTCACCGACAATTAACGCAATGGTCAAAATCAAAGTAAAGCCAAGAGCTTTAAAGAATTTGGTATCCGTTAGCAAGATTTTATAATTGTTGACACCAACAAAATCAAAATTGTAAGTCAATCCAGTCCAGTTTGTAAAACTGTAGAAAGCACCTTGAATCATTGGGAAATAGAAGAAAATTGCTTGTAAAATCAAGGGAACAATCAAGAACACCCAGCCCCAATATTTATTTAAAAATTTTCGCATTCTAGTTTCCTCCTACTTCGTCACATCGGCTTTCATCGGATTGAAAAAGGCATTTAATTCATCTGTATATTGCTTAGCATCTTCGCTCATCAAATAATTGGCTGTCAAACTCCAGAAGTCTTCTTCGCTTGTCCAATTTTCACCCAGCCAAACATAGTGCTTATCTGTAAAAGCTAATCGATAAAGCGGAGCAAGGGGAGAGTTCTCATCTTCAACCACACCATTTACAGATACTGGTGAGCCATCGACGTCATAATATTTTTGCATTGCTTTAGCTGAAGCCATATAAGAAATGAATTTTTCGCACTCTTTTTTGTGTTTGCTTGCTGATGAGATAGACAAAGCCAAATCACCTGCACCAACAGTCACTTCTTGACCAACTTCATTCCCAGGAAAGGCAAAGGTTGAGATGTCAAATTTAGGGTCTTGTTGCTTAATGGCTGCTAATACCCATGAACCGCCAGGTAACATTAAAGCTTTTTCAGTCGCAAAGGCTACAACAGAATCATTATAAGAAGCCCCTTCCCAGTTAGTTTGTTGATTTCCTTTTTCAGCCAATAAATCAAGACGTTTCAAGACATTTTTTACTTCTTTGTCATCTGTTGAAATAGAATTCACCGGAGAAAAACGAAGGTAATCATTTGCCTTATCGCCGCTACCAGTTACACTAATGTAAGCTAGTTGGTGATAGCCATTTAAAGTCCAACCTTCACTACCAGCAAGCGCAAACGGGGTTTCGCCGTCAGCTTTAATCTGTTTAACAAGTGTTTCAAATTCATCCCAAGTTTCTGGAACTTTGAGACCTAATTCTTCAAATTTTGTCTTGTTAAAATAAATCCCTGAAACGTTGGCTGATAGCGGGACGCTATAAATTTTGCCGTTGACAGCATAATTTTTTTCGTAATGATTTTTGATGTTTTTAAGATATGATTTTCCAGTCATATTCTCAAAGTAACCTGCTTTTGCCCACTCTTTAAAATCAACGTTCTGAGGGTAAATGTTAATGACATCCGGAGCATCACCTGCAAGCATACGTGTTTTTAGAACAGTACCAGCACTTGGTACACTGGTCATTTTGACATGGATTTTTGGATTTTCTTTTTCAAAATCCTTAATGATTTCTTTTAGCGTATCAACCATTTCTGTTTTTTGGTTGAAATATTCGATAGTTACCTTGCCATCATTAGAGGAATCACTGTTTTTTGAACAAGCTGTCAATGTCAAAGCAGCTGCCGCTGTCAACATTGCCACTCCAGTCACTATTAATCGTTTAGACCATTTCATGGAAAACCTCCTTATTGTTTCACGAAATAGTATTGTTTGCTGAGGTAATCACCTTGTGGGAGAATCGCTATGAGGCCCGCGTACATGAGCTCTGCTCCTGAGTAAACTTGGTCTGTTCCTTGCAAGCAGTAAAGAGCTTCTTCTTCCAAACCTTTCAGCTTAAGTGTTGTTTCAATTGTTTCAATCGTTGAAAGTGTACGAACGTAAGTCACGACAACCTTATCTTCATAAACAAATTGAACCGCTGCTTCATTTGAACCTGCTTCTGGATTGATGAGGCGATATTGTTTTCCAAATTGGACAACTGGTCGAATGTCTTTGTAGTGTGCAACCTGAGTAGCAATTACTTCTTTGTCACTTTCTGGCAAGCTTGTCAAATCAAGTTCATAGCCAAGATTTCCCATCATGGCAACATTACCGCGAGTTTCAATCGGTGTTGTGCGACCCATTTGGTGATTAGGACTTGCTGATACGTGAGAACCCATTGAAATGGTTGGGTGAAGGTAACTTGAGCCGTATTGAATTGGCAAACGTGAAATAGCATCAGTATTGTCACTAGCCCAAACTTGTGGGAAATAGCGCATCATACCAAGGTCATTTCGCCCACCGCCACCTGAGCAAGATTCAAAGAGAATGTTACTATGTTTTTCTGTCAAATAAGACACCAAATCATACAAGCCTAGCATGTAAGCATGAGATTGCATTTGGGTCGCAAGGTAAGTATCACCATTTCCGATATTTGTGATGTTACGGTTATAATCCCATTTAACATAATCAATAGCATTTTCTGTCAAAATCTTATCAATAGCTGCCTTGATGTAGGCTACGACATCAGGATTTGCAAGGTTGAGCACCAATTGATTACGAGAATAAGTATGACCACGACCTTCAGCTTGAATAGCCCAATCTGGATGCGCACGATAAAGATCACTATCAACAGAAATCATTTCTGGTTCAAACCACAAACCAAATTTCAAACCTTTGGCATGCACTTCAGCAATCAAATCATTCAGAGGTCCACCGAGTTTTTCTTCGTTGACAACCCAGTCACCAAGCGCACGATTATCATCAAATCGATTACCAAACCAACCGTCATCAAGAACAAAAAGCTCGATACCAAGTTTGCTTGCTTCGTCAGCTAAATCAAGCAATTTTTCTTTTTTGAAATTAAAATAAGTCGCTTCCCAATTGTTAATGAGAATTGGACGTTCAGCATGTGCAAATTGTTTTGGCATGATGTGATCTTGAATGAACAATTGACTTTCTTGAGTAAGTTTTCCAAGACCATGATTTGAAAAGGTTATCAAAGCCACTGGTGTTTCAAAGCTATCGCCAGCTGATAGTTGCCAAGCAAAATTATCATCGTTGATTCCGATACCTAAACGAACTTCGTTCAATTGATTTTTTTGGACAAAAGCTTGGAAATTACCGCTGTAAAGCAGTTGAAGAGCTAAAGCCTGACCAGCATCTTCTGTTGCTGTATGCTCACATAAAATCATGGCAGGTGTATGGGAATGACCTGAAGCACCGCGATTTGAAGCAACTGTGAAAATACCTTGTTCAACTTTTTGACGACGAACCGTTTTTTCACGTGCATAAGCACCTTGCAATGTCACCACATCATAAGCAGAAGCTGGCACATCAAGCATGGTTGACAAAACACGATTGATAACAACTGCTTTATCTGATAAATTTCGAACCTCAGCATGAGTTGAAATAGTGCTGCAATCAGCATAAGCAGTGTAGTAAAGTTTTAATTCTAGCGAAGCGACTTTGTCTTCAAGTGTCAAAACTAAAGTTTCGGCATCTTCTGTTGAATGTGGATTAGGTAATCCTGTTGCTTCTTTTGCACCATGTAAAATCTCACTAGATGTTAACTTAAATTGTGTCAATTCGTTATTAGCGTGTGCTATTTTTAGAGATGGTTGTCGGAAATCTCCGAATCCATAAACGCCAAAAACTTGGCGTTGTGTATCATAACTAAAGGTGCGGTTATCTGGAGTTGGATTTCCTGAAAAAGCGTGGTCCTTCTCCAAAATCGCGTTTGAGCCGTGATATTTGGCGATTTTGCCTCCAATATGACGAAGAAGCAAATCCCCTTCTTTATTTTCGATAATCATTGACATCTCTTTACTTTGAATGTAAAAAAGATTCCCTTCGATGCGAATTCCCATGATAATTCCTCCCTTTGTTTACTAAAATTTTACCATCATTTAGTTACCTCTTGAATGGTATCATGTTGGGCAAATATGGTAAAATGTTGTTTATAAAGGAGTTGATACTTTGAATGTTCTAAATACCTACAACGAATTTGGCACGAATAATTTTGACCTGAACGTCGACCATTATGGTGCTGAGATTTGTGATAAAAACTACTCTTTTGGACCTACTGTTAGGGATAACTACGTCCTTCATTTCATTGTTGATGGCAAGGGAACTTTCAAAATTGATGGCACAACGACCGAACTTAAAACAGGTGATATGTTCATTTTGCCAAAAGGAAAAGTGACCTTCTACCAAGCAGATAGCAAGCACCCTTGGACTTATCTTTGGGTTGGATTTAGTGGCTCAAAAGCTGAAAGCATCTTAAATAAAACACAACTTCTTGAACACTATTTTTGTCATTCAACGCTCAACTCTAAAATCCTCGATCAGCTAGTCAAATTAACACAATTCCGTGATCAAAAACTCGATGACATTACAGAGCTTCAGCTGATTGCTGAACTTTACAAATTGCTAGCATTTTTAATAGAAGAATTTCCAAGCAAAGCAATGTCTGATAGCAGTATTTTGATTCAAAATTACATCAAGCAAGCTAAAAAAATCATTCACACACAATATGGAAATCCATTAAAAATTAGTGATATTGCCAAAAAGCTCAATCTAAATCGCTCCTACTTGTACAAGATTTTCAAAGAAGAAACAGATTATTCTCTCAAGGATTATCTCATCCAAATCCGCATGGAAAAAAGTGCTGATTTGCTTACCAGCACGACTTTTCACATATCAGAAATCGCAAACGCTGTAGGCTTTCCAGACGCTCTCGCCTTCAGCAAGGCTTTCAAAAAACATTTCGGACAAAGCCCAAGCCATTACCGAAGAGCGCTGAAAAAATAAAACAGAAAACTCCCCCAGAACCAAGTTCTTGGGGGAGTTTTTCTTAATCAACTTTAACAAGTCGGACGTTATCAATGTTTAACCATTTGTTGGCAGATGATTTGACGTAAGCGCCAACTTCACACTGTCCGTTTGTGATTTGAATGTTGTCAATGGTATAGGTTTTCCAAGTATTTGAGTCTTTGAGAGAGATTTTTTGTTCACTGCCACCATAATTTTTAATATAAAGTTCTGCAGTTTCAAGACTTGTATCACCCATAGCATCGATGCTTAATTTGTAAGTACCTGAGCTGAGATTTCCTACTGTTTGATAGATAGAACTTTCATAAGCCTTGTCTGACCAGAAGCTGAGTTTATAACGCGTATTATCGTAAATTTCTGTCTTGATTCCAGAAATTTGGCCATTTTTCCAAATATTCCAAGATGATGGACTTTCGGTATAACCGTCCCATTCAAAGCTATTGTTTTGAAGGAGATTTGTTAGATTAGAGTAATTGAAGGCTTTGATACCACGTAAAGCATTTCCTTGGAAATCAAAGACAGCTTGATTTTCCCATTCGTTACCTGTCACATCTGAAACGCCAAGATATGACATTCCTGCTTGTGTGGCCCATGAGACATTACCGTTATACCAGAGTGGTTCCCAATAAAAGAAGCCAAGTCCATTGTTATTTTTGACATCTTTAATCTTATCAACCAAGTCTGTCAAAAATTCGTACTGACCATCTTGGCTAGCTTTGTAACCAGCTGCTGCTTCTTCTGTTACTGTGACAGCATTTGTCTTTTGGTCAAGATTGTCAAGAGTATTAGCATAAGCTGTTTCAACCACAACAACTTTTTTGTTGTAGCGTTCGCTGATATTATCCATATTTTCAGCGAGTTCCGCTAATGTACCGTGCCAATATGGGTAATAAGAAATACCGACAATATCAAAATCAACGGATTGATTAGTGATTTCGTCTAACCACCATTGAAAAGCTGATTTGTCACCACCGTCTGCTAAATGAAGCATGATTGGTGTGTTACTTTGCTGCGTGTCTTTCACAGCTTGAACACCAGATTTTAAGAAAGTCGCTAGGCGAGTGAATTCCTTTCCATCACCGCCCCAGCTTTTTCCGTAAGGCCAAAGCATACCGCTGTTTAATTCGTTTCCGATTTGCACCATATCAGGGTAAATGCCTTGTGACTTCATCTGATTAAGGACATCAGCTGTGTAAGAATAGACACTTGAATTTAATTGTTCAAAGGATTGATTCTGCCAAGCTTTGGGAAGATTTTGCTTTCCAGGGTCAACCCAGAAATCACTGTAATGGAAATCGAGTAAGACTTTCAACCCTTTATTTTTAGCACGTTTGGCTAATTTTAACGTTCTGTTTAAATCATTAGTTCCTGCGCCGTAGGCATTACCATTTGCATCATAAGGATCAACCCAAAGTCGCAAGCGAACATAGTTAACACCATTATTTTTTAAAATTGTCAGCGGATCTTGTTGTTTACCATTGATTTTGTAAATAGCTCCACTTTGTTCCATCTCATCAAGGATTGAAATATCAGCACCATTGATGAAGTTATCGGCTTTAGTCATGGTAGTTCCAGCAAAAGCTAGACTAAATACTGCCGCACTTGCCATGACAATCTTCTTTAGCTTTTTCATAATTTTTTCCTAGCTTTTAATACATCAGTTAGTCAAAGTATGACATTACGAAGGCTACTGCACCTTCTGGATCACGGGTTAATTTAATGTATTCAGCACCTTTTGTAGCTGCTAACTTGATACCAAGGGCATCTGTATCTTTCTTGATATCTTCGTAGAATGAGTTCACTTGTGGAGCAAGCACAATCATATCAAAGTTTTTCATGATTTCATAATGTGAACCGTAAGCGCCAGCTGATGCTGTAATATTAGCACCTGTTGCAGCAGCTCCTTCAGTAAGAGCATTAGCAAGCATAGCACTTGTACCAGCACCGGCACAAAGAACTAAGACGTTGATTGGTTTATCAGTTGTCGCTTTAACAGCAGGTTTTGCTTCAACAACTTTTTCTGCAGCTTTTACTGGAGTAATACTTTCAAATTCTTCTATTGCAGCATTTTCAGCTTCTTCTTCAAGAAGTGAAGCATCATAAGCTTTGATGAATGGGAAGTAAATAATCGCATCAACAGCAATAAGAAGAAAGACAAGAACAACAGCTAGAAGGCTAACGCCTGTACCAAGAATAAGTCCAATCGGAGCTGGTGTTGCCCAAGGAAGAACATACATGAAGCTGTTCATTTGAAGCACATCAACAAAGAATTTGAAAATCCAAACGTTGGCAATTGGCGCTAAAAGGAATGGAATAAAGAAGTAAGGATTAAGAATGATTGGTGTTGCAAAAAGCAAAGGTTCGTTAACAGCAAAGCTAACTGGGATAAATGAAGCTTTACCAACGGCTTTCAATTGTTTTGATTTAGCAAATAGCAAGAAAAGATATGGAACGACAAGTGTGGCACCAGTACCACCCATAGTACCAACGAAGTTACCAAGACCGACAGTCAATACGTTTGAAGCATGTTCCCCAGCTTTAAACAATTGAAGGTTAGTTTCAACATTCGCATAGATAATCGCTGCGATAGCTGGTTCTACGATTGATGGACCATGCACACCAACGAACCAGAAGAGTGCCATTGCACCCCAGATAATTGCAATTCCAAGGTAACCATCTGCTGCTGTAAACAATGGTTGCAACAAAGTTATAACAGCTTCAGCAAATGATGTACCAAAGAAATGACGGATAATTGTATCAATAATAACTGCTGCAAAAACTGCAAATGAGAACGGGAAAATATCGCGGAATGTTTGAGAAATAGTACCAGGTACTTCTTTTGGCATCTTGATTGTAATGTCACGAAGTACACAGAATTTGTAAACATTAACAGTGATAAAGGCTGCGACGAAAGCTGCTAAGATACCTTTTGTACCCATGTAACCAGTAGCAAGTCCATCTTTGATTTCATCAGCACTCAACATCAAGAAGCTGACAATTGAGGCAAGCATGACAGAAACCGCATTGATTTTCTTATTACCTGGCATTTTACGGTTAACAGATTCTGCCAAACAACGTGCTGTTGTCGCTGAAACAAGAAGGGCAACTACACCCATTGAATAGTTGTAAATTTTCCAAAGCCAACTTGAGAAATCTTCTGGTAATTTGATTCCAAGAACATCCGGAACGGATGCAATCAAGATGAAAATACTAGAAAAGAGAATAGCTGGCATTGCTGCTAAGAAACCATCACGAATGGCACCTAGATAAATGTTACGAGAAATTTTTTCAAAAAAAGGTTTACCCTTTTCAATTTGTTGAATGAGTTTGTTCATGATAAAACTCCCCAAGAACCTGAGCTTAGCAAACGAGAGGAGATTAAGCATTTGCCAAGCCTTGGTTCACTTCCTTTCTTTTTTCAAAAATTAGCGATTTTTATATAATTCAATAAAATCCGTAATAAGGTCACGTAACAACAAGGTTGTCATCAAGTGATCTTGACCGTGAACAAAGATAAAACCAAGTTCCAAATCTTCACCACCTGCTTCTTGTGCTAGCAAGGCTGTTTGAGCATTGTGTGCTTTTGCTAAGTTTTCATCAGCATCTTTAATGGCTTTGTCAACATTATCAAAGTTGCCAGAACGAACTTCCTTGAGCAATTGTAACAGTGTACTTCTAGCATCACCTGAGTAAGCTACAATTTCAAATCCCAACATTTGTAATTCTTTTTTATCCATATTCAAAATCCCCTATTCTACAATTTTTGTATCGCTGATGTGTTTGTACCAGTAAGCTGATGCTTTTGGATAACGTTTTTGTGTTTCAAAATCCACATAGAACAAACCATAGCGTTTATTATATCCATTTGACCATGAGAAGCAATCCATCAATGACCATAGGAAATATCCTTTAACATTAACTCCAGCCTCAATTGCCTTAGCAAGAGATTGAAGGTAAACTTTCAAATAATCAATACGAGCTGTGTCCATAACAACGCCATCATCAAATTCATCTTTGTAACCCATACCATTTTCTGTGATGTAAATCTTGTTATAGTGTGGGTAATCTGCTTTGATGCGAAGAAGCAAATCATACAAGCCTTCTGGGTAAATGAGCCAGTCCCAATCAGTTCGTGGAATACCTTCTTTGTAAATGCGTTCGCCGATACCTTTAACTTTGTAAACAGATGTTCCTTTATCGCCTGTACCGTTGTGATGAATAGCATTTTCACCATTGTAGGCTTTGACAAAGTGACATTGATAATGGTTAATACCAAGATAATCGTTACGGTGACTAGCTTTTTTCATTTCTTCAAAGTCGCTGTCAAGGAATTCATAGCTAGCATTATTCGCTGCGCAAATTTCGTTAAGCGCTTCCATTGTTTCGTTTGAATAATAACCTAGATAAGTTGCATCAAGTAAGAAACGAATTGAAAGAGCATCATCTAGGAAAGCGGCATGTTTATCTTCTTCACTATCAGTTGCAGGGTATTTTGTTTCAAGAGAGTGAACCACACCAATTTCACCTTGGTAGCCGCCATCTTTAAACAAATTAACCACACGCGCATGTGCGTACATCATATTATGAAGACATTGGATAACTTTTGAAAGGTCATATTTGATACCTGGTGGGAAAATTCCAAGTAGATATTGGTTAGTTGCGACTGGATAGATTTCATTGAAAGTACTCCAGTGACGAACTTCTGTAAATTCTTCAAAACAGAATTTTGCATAATCAACAAAAGCTTCAATCGTGTCACGGTTTAAGAAATCACCGTTATCAAACAACACTTTTGGTGTATCAAAGTGATGAAGAGTTACAAATGCTGTAATGCCACGTTTTTGACATTCTGCAAAAACCTTGTGATAGAAATCCACACCTTCTTGATTGACTTCACCAGTTCCATTTGGGAAAATACGGCTCCAAGCAATTGATAAGCGAAGCCCATTGACACCAAATTTTTCACAAAGTTCGATATCTTGTGGGTATTGGTGATAAAAATCACTTGCAGGGTCTGGACTAAAGCGACCTTGTTCAGCTAGAAAATCATCCCAAGCAACTGCTCCTTTACCACCTTCTTTTGTTGAACCTTCAACTTGGTAAGCTGCTGTTGCGCCACCAAAAATAAAATCTTCTGGTAATTTGTACATTTTTCTCTCCTTATTTCAATAAACGTTGAATATGTATAACTAGATAAACACGTTCACTGCGTGATAAATCTATGTCTAATTCTTTTTCAATCACATCGTAAATAGCTTGTCCGATTTGATAAGCTTGTGGATAATCTGATTTAACAAATTCCTCCATATTGATTAACGACGTTTCATCTTGTTGATTTGTCTGCAATCGATTAATCAGATAGGTGAGATGAATCATCAAACGGTCATATAAATTGCCATTGTCTACGCTACGTTTAATGCCGCTACTTGATAATTCTTCTTCAACCAATTCCAAGACACGCTTTCTTGCATGTTCTTGCTTATTTTCTGAAACCTCGTAATCACCTTTTGCATTGATAAAATGCAAAGCCATGCGTCCAACTTCGTCGTCAGGAAAAACAACTGACAATTTTTGACTTAACATCTCAACTGCTTCTTTTGCCATCGCAAATTCTGTCTCATAAGCATCAGAAATATCTGGTAAATGACTTTCCTGATAATTTCCTTTTAACAGCTTTTGATAAACTGAATAAACATGATCTGTCAGCGTCACGTATAAATACTCCTGAACAGGAAAATGATATTTATCAACTAATCGATCAATCATATTGTAAGTGACTGTTAAGATATCAAGTGGAATATTTTTCAAAAGCGTTAAAAAGTTTTCTTTTGATTCTTCTGTTCTTAAAGAAAAAATCTTTTCAACTTTGCTTGGTACGATTAAGTCACCTTTTTTCTTATGAAAAACAATTCCTAATCCCATAACGACAGCCTGTTGCCCTTGTTCATCCTTAACTAAGGCAACATTATTGTTGAGCGCTTGTACAATCCGAAACATTTGACCCCTCCCCAGTGGTTTTTAGGTAATAAAAAACCACAAACAAGCTAGAATCCTCCCTTCTAGGTCATTTGCGGTCTTGCCTAATGTCTTAGTTACAATCCACTCTATTAATTTCTACGATTATAATATAACACATAATTTTAACTTTGTAAACCCTTTCTTTGCGTTTTTTTGATTTTTTTTGTTTATTTTAAACAAATTCAAAAAATCGTAATATCAAAGGATTTTTTACTCGTTTCCCCACTCGCTACAAAAGTTACTTGACGTTTATCTTCTAAAATATCACTTTCATCAAGCGATGTTGACAAACCACTCCATGGTTCCAAGGCAATAAAAGGACCTTTAGTCGTTGTTGACCATAAAATCAGATTAGGGAAATCTGCAAAATCCAAGCGTAATCCTTTATCATGTTTATGAGATTTGAGAGAAACACTTCGCGAAGCCAATTGATCTAAAGTAATGGCATCTTTAGCAAACAAAGCATAATCCAATTCTAGAACCTTTTGATTTTGCAAAAATGGCGTGCGCTTATTGACATCAAGAAGCCCAGTTTCAGGAAAAGTTTCCGGCACAGTACAAGTCTCCTCTTTTTCAAATTCGAGATAATAATCTTCATAACGCTCATCAAAAAGCAAAGGGCAATTAAAACCTGGGTGTCCTCCAATAAAATAAGGCATAGCCTTAGCTTTTTCATGATTAGTCACTTGATAAGTCACAGAAATCGTCTTATCAACCAAAGTATAAACAATTCTTAATTCAAAATCATAAGGATAATTAGCCAAAGTCTCATCAGTTGCTCGAATAGAAAATGCTAGGCTATTATCAGATATCTGCTCATACGTAAAATTTTTCTTACGCACCAAACCATGTCGCGGTATCACACCTGTAAAATGGGGACGGCTACTAGGACGATAAATAGCTTCATCATCACGTAAGCTCCCACAAATCGGAAATAATACTGGTGCTTGTGAACTCCAATACTCTGGATTTCCTTGCCACAAATATTCGACGCCGTCTTTATCTTTTATGGATGACAAAGCGCCACCAAATTCCTTAAATTGAACTGTTAAGAAATCATTTTTTAATTCAATAACCATTACTTTCTCCTAAATAAAATGAGAATGAACAGCCTCATAACTGCCATTCTCATCACGCGTAAAAACAAAATAATAAAAGAAGTTTTAGTGAGTTAGATTAGGCAAGTGCTGGTTCTACAACTTTCTCACTCCATGAGCTGGCTGTTTTGATAAGGACTGCGTTGAGTTCTTCGATATTCTTGCGTCCTTGTGTTCTTAGCCATTCACGCGCTGCGGCCTCGCCTTCTTCGATATACACTTGTACAGAGCCAGCCCAAGTAGCACGTCCGCAAAGGACACCATTGAATTTAGCACCTGATTCAGCCGCAAATACCAACGTTTCTTGGAAAAGCTTTGCTGAAACACCTGCGCTAAGATAGATATATGGTAAATGACTTGCTGCTTCTTGGTCTTTGAAAGCTTTAGCAGCTTCTTCTTTAGTGTAAACCACTTCACCGTCCGCAAAACCTTCAACATATTTCATGTTGACAGGGACTTCAACCTTGAGCACATCAATACCAAAGCGGTCGTCAGAAAAAACTTTCATGGCTTCGTTAACTTTGTGAGGTTTTACTTTGGCAAATGCTGCGCTTGTATTGTCAGTGATGTTTTCATCATAAGTCAAAATCTCAAGGAAGAATGGCATATCTTCAGCTTTACATTCGGCACCAATGCGTTCGATATAAGCTTGTTTTTGAAGATTAACGTATTCATCACCATCAACATCATAATAAAGCAAGAATTTCACTGCATCAGCTCCTTCTTCTTTAAGACGTTTAGCAGACCATTCAACCAAGCAATCTGGCAAGCGGCTAGTCGTTGTCGCATCATAACCTGTTTTTTCATAAGCAAGCAAAAGTCCAGCATTCGCATTACGAACCTTACTTGCTGGCAAACCATACTCAGGGTCAAGAAGAATAGATGACGCATACGGTGTCAATTCTTCTGAAACTAAGGCTTTCAATTGTTCGATTTGTTCAACTGTTGGTTCTTCTGTTTGATATTTCGCCATCATGCGTTTAAGTGCTCCACGTTGGTCAAATGCCAAAGCAGAAATCACGCCATCACGACTAAGCTTCTCAAGTAATCTGCGTTTTTCTTGTGTTAATACCATTTTTCTTATACCTCTTCTACCTGAATTTGATTAAATAAGTTTTCGTAATTTGTCATATTGACATGACCTGTCACTTTTTCTTGAGCGTTTAGCATACCAAGGGCATTCGCATGACGTAAGAAGTCTTTGTCGGAAAGGTTATGGATAATTGCTGACGCAATACCAGCCACCGTTGAATCACCAGAACCAACAGGATTGACGACATCAATTTTTGGAATGGTAACGCGGTAATAGTGGTCACCGTGTTTCGCAAAAGCTCCTTTGCTGCCTAGTGAAACGACCACCCAATCAATCCCTGTAAACAAATCATCTTGCAAGATTTCTTTTAACTCCTCCACATCATCGCTCACTTCTCTTCCAACAAGTTGTGATAATTCTTCTGTATTTGGCTTGATAACAAACGGTTTGTCATCACCTGTTAAAACAGCTTCCAGAGCCTTACCAGAACAATCTAGCACCACTTTTTTGCCTTGCGAATTAGCAAGGCCAATGACTTTTTGATAATAATCGCTTTCAAGCCCCGCTGGAAGGCTTCCTGAAATCGTGATGACTTCATAAGATGGGCAAAGGTAACGAAAATGATTAAGAAAACCATCTGCCTCATCTCGGTCAATCATCGGACCTGCTTCCAAAACTTCTGTCTGCAAACCTTCATGTAAAATCGCAATGCAATTGCGGGTTTCCCCATGAATCGGAAAGAAACGATGTTGAATACCATTTTGATCAAGCCTACTGGTTAAAAAGTCACCGAGCTTTCCACCGATAAAGCCTGTCGCAGTCACATTGTCACCAATTTCTGATAGCACACGTGTGACGTTCAAACCCTTACCACCTGCTGTTTTCTTAACCTCAGAAACACGATTGACCGTATCCAAAGTTAGTTCATCAAGCGGATAAGAAATATCAATTGACGGATTCAGTGTTACTGTAAGAATCATCTGATTTTCTCCTAGTCGTGATATTCGCCACGGTCCCATTTTTCAAGAAATTCATCAAAGAAATCTAGTGATGTTTGGTCCTCATTAACCGTTTCGACTTGTGCAATTTTTTCAATCAAAGCTTTATTTTCTGCTGTTGGTTTGTATTCAGCTTTAATAAAGGCTTCAATAATATCGCACATGAGTAATTCACCTGTGATTTTGCCACCAAAACCAATGACATTAGCATTTAATTCTTCTTTAGCGTAAATCGCTGTTGTCATATCACGAACCAAAGCAGAACGAATGCCTGGAACTTTGTTGACAGAGTTGTTGATTCCAACACCTGTTCCACAGATACAAACACCTAAATCTGCTTTACCGCTTGTCACCGCTTCACCGACTTTTTTACCAAAAATTGGGTAATGCGTACGTGTGTGGTCATAAGTCCCACAGTCAATTACTTCGTAACCTTTTGATTTCAAGAAATCTGATACTGCCATTTTTTCTGTTGTTACGATATGGTCACATCCAATTGCAATTTTCATTTTATCTTCCTCGCTCCTAGCACATTTTATTTAGCATATCGACACGGATTTGGTGACGACCACCGTCATAGTGACCTTCCAAAAATCCTTTAACAATATTTTTCGCCAAAGTAACTCCGACAATTTCAGAACCCATAGTAATCATGCGAGCATTATTGTGAGCACGTGTCATATAAGCAGAGCGTTCATCTGAAACTTCCGCACAAATCATACCTTTGATTTTAGTTGCTGTCATAAAGCTACCTGCACCATAGGCATCAATCATAATACCTAAATTTTCATCTGATTCGTTGACACCAGCCGCAACAGCAAGCGTGTTATCAACGAAATCTTTATTAACCTCTGTGACGTCTTTAACATCATAATTATTTTCAAGCAAGTAATCTTTGATAATATTTTTCAAAGTTTCACCTGCAGCATCTGAACCAAGAATAACTGTCATTTTAACACCTCAAAATTTTTCTTTTATCTAGATAATTTTTTAAAAACGTTTTTTTATGTTTATATAATAAAACTAAAGCAAACATTTGTCAACATATTTGTTTAGTATTTTTTAAAAATGTTTGTTGATTTTTGTTTTCTTCATTGAAAACAACGTCATAGAAATCCTTTATTTTCAGTAATTGTTACCTTTATGACGACAATGTTTCGAATTGTTTCTTTTTTTTCTTATTTGTTGAGTTAGTAATTTAATTGTGCTATGATAATGACAAGGAGAAATAAAAAAGAAAGGAGTTTAGTATGTTAAAAAAAGAACGCCTCCAGTGGATTCTTGAGAAAATCAACGTAAAAGGTGTTATTACTGTTAACGACATCATTAAAGAACTTGGTGTTTCAGATATGACTGTTCGTCGTGACCTTGACGAACTCGATAAAGAAGGTTTGTTGATTCGTATCCATGGTGGCGCCCAAAGTATCGATACACCAAAAGTAAAACCTAAATACGAAAAATCAAACACTGAAAAACAAGAACTACAAATTGAAGAAAAACGCGCTATTGCAAAATTTGCAAGTCAATTCATCCAAGATGGCGAAACAGTTTTCATCGGTCCTGGAACAACGCTGGAACATTTTGCTCACGAACTTATTGCCAAAAACATCCGTGTCGTGACAAATAGTTTGCCAGTATTCACTATTTTAAATCAAAATAAAAGCACCGATTTAATCTTAACCGGCGGTGAATATCGTGATATTACAGGTGCCTTTGTCGGCTCACTAACTGCTAACTACTTGCAAAATCTCAAATTCTCAAAAGCATTTGTCAGTGCCAATGGTGTCTTTGGGGATTCTGTAGCCACTTACAGCGAAAATGAAGGAGAAATTCAACGCATTGCTCTTGATAATGCCTTTGAAAAATTCCTTCTCGTCGACCATGAAAAATTCAATAAATACGATTTTTATGATTTCTACAATGTTAGCAAAATCGATCACCTGGTCACTGATTCTAGTATTTCTGAAGATGCTAAAGAAAAATTTGGTCAATTAACTGATATCATGGTCGCTGACGAATAAGTTCAGACAATAAAAAGTTACTTATCATTTGGTAAGTAACTTTATTTTATGATGAAAACCCAAAAAAGCCCTCCGTCGTTAGACGTAAGGCTTTTTGGGTTGTATTCTAGAAGAGTTCTGTTTTGGATAGCGTTAAATTAGCGAATAGCCACCTCCGTTTCTGAGTCAAAGAAGTGACCTTTGGCAACATTCAATGTCAATTCCACTTTTGAACCTGGTTGGTAAACATCACGCGCATCCGCACGAGCAACAAGTTCAGTGTTACCTACTTTAACGTAAAGCATTGTTTCAGCACCGAGCAATTCAGAAACAGTAACTTCAGCTTCAAGAGTTGCTCCTGGGTATGTTTCACGAGCAAGTGGGTTGTTTGAGATATCTTCTGGACGGATACCGAAGATGACTTTTTTACCATTGTAACCTTTAGTTTCAAGTAATTTCTTTTGACCTTCTGGCAAAGTAATTGTGAAACCTGAGTCGCTAACCAAGGTATTATCTTTGACTGTTCCTTCAAAGAAGTTCATGGCTGGACTTCCGATGAAACCAGCAACGAATTTGTTAGCTGGACGGTTGTAAAGTTCTTGTGGTGTACCAATTTGTTCAACACGACCGATTGTTCCTGAACCGTCAGGGTTTTTAGTAGAACTCATGATAACAATACGGTCAGCAAGTGTCATGGCTTCTGTTTGGTCGTGAGTAACGTAGATTGTTGTTGAGCCGATACGACGGTGAATTTTAGCAATTTCAGCACGCATTGACACACGAAGTTTGGCATCCAAGTTTGACAAAGGTTCGTCCATCAAGAATACTTTGGCATCACGCACGATAGCACGACCCATGGCAACACGTTGACGTTGACCACCTGAAAGGTCAGCAGGTTTGCGTTCAAGGAATTCTGTCAAGCCAAGAATTTGTGCGGCTTCGCGAACACGTTTGTCAATTTCATCTTTTTTATATTTTCTAAGTTTTAGCCCAAATGCCATGTTATCATAAACAGTCATGTGTGGGTAAAGAGCGTAGTTTTGGAAAACCATGGCAATATCACGGTCTTTTGGTGCTTTATCATTAACGACTTCGCCGTCAATTTTAAGTTCACCTTCTGTGATATCTTCAAGACCAGCAACCATACGAAGCGTTGTAGATTTACCACAACCTGAAGGTCCTACGAAAACGATGAATTCTTTATCTTTAATGTCAAGATCGAAATCTTCAACGGCATAGTGGCTTGCATTTGGGTATTTTTTGTAAATATGATTAAGATTAAGTTCTACCATTTTTTTAACTCCTTTGATCTATGTGGCTTTATTATAACAAAGATAACGCTTACATGATATAGACAGGAGTTACAAGATTTTTTGTGCAATATGCCCAAAACTAATTTTCCATAATTAAGAGATACGAAAATGCCAAATCACTAAGGTTTTTCAAATTCAAGCCTGACAAGAGACGGAATTTCTCGATTTTATAGTGCAAGGAATTACGGTGAATATAAAGACTTTGTGCTGTTTTAGCAAGATTGTCCTGCTCTTGCCACATGGTCATGATAATCGGTCTGATGTCTTTACTATCATCGATAGCTTGTAGCATTTTATGTTTAATAGCTGGCAAATCAAGCTGGTGCGCATAAGCTAGCAGCAACATTTGTGAAAAACTGACTGTTCGTTCATTACCACGGAAATATCTCATATTGGTAAACAAGCGACTTTCTTCACGGTAAAAAGCTGGCAAATCATCGGCTTGAAATTTACACCAGACATTGCCAAAGAAAATGGTTAACTTGATACCAAAGTCACTTTCCAAAGTCGGCAGCACATCGTCGATTAAATCTTTTGCTTCAATCATCTCTTCTTGATCAAGAATGAGTAGTGTTCTGGTCTTTGAAATGACCACCGTCGCAAGTAAATTGGGTAACAAGGTCACAAAAAAATCACACAGTTCTTCTGGCAAGGATTCCTTGTGATCGATGTAAATGATTTGCAAGGCTTTATAATCTTTTGCCACACTCAAATCATCTTGAATTAAATAACGGTACCAAGGATTCTCAGTCACCTTGTCTTCTAAAATACCGTCATTTTGCAAAGCTAGTAATGCTTTTTCACGCTCGCTCAGATTTGCTAGAGGAAGGTAATAAGTTTGCCCATTTTCCTCAATAGCTACCCAGTCTTCTGCATGTTCGACTTTACCAGCCTCAACAGCTTCTGGGAATAATCTTTCTAATGACATCTTCTACCTCCGTCCCTTCTTAACTCAACTTAACGAGATTTTGTATCCAAAATAATAGTAACAGGACCGTCATTGACTAGACTAACTTGCATGTCAGCACCAAAAACACCTGTTTCAACAGGAACGAATTGGGCAAGTGCTTCATTAAAGTCGAGGTACATTTTTTCAGCTTTATCAGGTTTTGCAGCGCCCGTAAATGCAGGCCGATTACCTTTTTTGGTCTCTGCAAACAAAGTAAATTGAGACACTGATAAGATACTTCCCTTAATATCTTGGACAGATAAATTCATCTTGCCCATATCATCTGAAAAGATACGCATATTAGTAATTTTACGAACAGCGTAATCAAGGTCTTCTTGCTCATCATCTGGTCCTACTCCAACTAACAACAATAAGCCTTGACTGATATCTCCAACCAGCTCATCATCAATCGTAACTTGCGCTTCTTTAACACGTTGAATGACTACTTTCATATCTATTCCTTTCTGAAAATAAATTCGCTTTCATTATTGTCATTTTAACATTTTCAGAAAAATAAAAAAAGCACTTACCTTTTCTCTTCCAAACCAAAAAATGAGCTGCATTATCAGCTCATTTTAGTTATCCATTTGTACGTTTGACAGAGTAAACGTCTGGGATGATTTTAATTTTATCGACAACAGCAGTCAATTCCGTCAAGTTTGGAATTGTGAAACTAACGTGGATATTTGCGAATTTCATATCTTTACTTGGTTGGGCATTAACGGTTGAAATATTCTTAGTAACGTTTGAAAGGACTTGAAGAACATCATTTAGAAGCCCTGAACGGTTAAGACCATAAATATCAATTTCAGCGATGTAATCATTATTAGCGCTAGTAGCATCGTCCCATTCGACCTCGATAAGACGTTGCTCATAGCCTTCTTGGCTCTTAATATTGTGGCAATCCGCACGGTGAATGGCAACTCCACGTCCTTTGGTAATATAACCTTCAATTGGGTCACCCGGGACTGGGTTACAACATTTAGCGATACGCATCAAAAGACCTGACGCTCCTTGAATGATAACACCATTTTCACTGCGAACTTTCAAGACTTCTTTATTTTCTGTCTTGATTTCGCCACCATTCATGAGCTCATCTGCTTCTGCTTTCGCTTTAGCACGTTCCTCTTCGCGGCGTTCTTTTTCCGTTAGACGATTGAAAACAGCTGCCGCACTAATTTCACCGAAACCAACTGCCGCATAAAGAGCTTCTTCGCTACGAACACTGAAACGTGGCAAAATGGCTTCAAGGTGTTTTTTATCCAAGTATTTGTTAGCCACATAACCTTGGTCTTGGAAATAATCCACCAAAAGCTCACGACCCTTGTTGACTGACAATTCCTTATCTTGATTTTTCAAGAATTGGCGGATGCGGTTGCGGGCTTTGTTTGTCTTAACAATTTTAATCCAGTCGCGGCTTGGTCCAAATGAATTTGGGTTGGTTACAATTTCAACCACATCACCTGTTTTAAGTTTGGCAGTTAGTGGTACCATACGACCATTAACCTTAGCACCAACAGTCTTTTCGCCAACTTGGGTATGAATGGCGTAAGCAAAATCAATTGGCCCAGAGTCTTTTGGCAACTCTTGCACGGCACCTGTTGGGGTGAAGACATAGATACGTTCTGAGAAAATATCTTGTTTAACTGAATCAACAAAGTCTACCGCATCACCGTTTGACGCGTCTTGCAATTCAACCAATTCTTTAATCCAGCTCATGCCGACAGCTTGTTCTTGACTGTCAACCTTGCCTTTAACCCCTTTTTTGTAAGCCCAGTGAGCAGCAACCCCGTATTCAGCGACTTGGTGCATTTCTTTGGTACGGATTTGAATTTCGATTGGTCCTTTTGGTCCGTAAACAGTCGTGTGAATAGATTGGTAACCGTTAGCTTTAGGCGCAGCAATATAATCTTTGAAACGCCCTGGCATTGGACGCCACAATTCATGAATATAACCAACCATAGCGTAAACATCGCTAGGGGTTTCCATGATACAACGAATGGCAATCAAATCATAGATTTGGTCAAATCGTTTCTTTTTATCACGCATTTTGCGATAAATAGAATAAATGTGTTTTGGACGACCGTAAACGTCTCCGTAAAGCCCTTGTTCTTCAGTGTAATCTTTAATTTTCTTGACGATTTCATCAACCAAAGCTTCACGTTCACGACGTTTTTCGTTCATCATGTGCGAAATCTTGTAGAACTCAATTTCATTGAGGTAACGGAATGACAAATCTTCCAATTCCCACTTAATGCGGCTAATCCCCAAACGATGAGCAAGGGGAGCATAAATTTCCATGGTTTCACGTGAAATGCGTTCTTGCTTGTCCTTACGAAGATGCTTCAAAGTGCGCATATTATGAAGACGGTCGGCAAGTTTTACCAAAATCACACGAATATCTTTAGACATGGCCATAAGCATCTTACGGTGATTTTCAGCCAATTGCTCTTCATGTGATTTGTACTCAACTTTACCAAGTTTTGTAACACCATCGACAATATCACGAACATCTTTACCAAATTCAGCTTCGATTTCATCTAAAGTAATCTCAGTATCTTCAACAACGTCATGCAAAAAACCACAAGCCACTGTCACCACATCAAGATGCAAATCTGCTAAAATACCTGCAACTTGGATAGGATGGATGATATAAGGCTCGCCTGATTGCCTAACTTGTGAGATATGTGCTTTTGTCGCGTAATCCAATGCTTTTTGAACAATCGCCACATCAGATTCGCTCATGTATTGGGCTGTGAGTGCAACCACCTCTTCACCCGTCAAATTCACAATTTTTGCCATAAGGACCTCTTCTTTTCTCTCGCATACAGATTTATATTGTTACTATTTTAACACTAAACGCCCCAAAATACCAATGCATTAGATAAAAAGACCTGAACCAAAAACTGTTCAGGTCAACTTTTTAGTTTTCAACCAAAATCTGGTGCATTATGTCAGTAAACAAAAGTCAGGCGTTTTAAAATTTCTTGAGCGATAACGGTTGCTCCTGCCAAGGTTGGATGAACACCGTCTTCACCTGTCAGTTCGCATCTGCCATTAAGCAAAGCTTGCTCATTCATCAAACCATCAAGCGGAACTAATTTAAGACTGAATTCACGCGCTAAGTGGCGGACAATCTGAATCTTTGGATCAAGGTCTTTACGCCAAGTCATACGGTCTTCTGGGTAATCTAGAACATAAGGTTCCATCAGCAAAATTCGCTCAACTCCCGCACTCTTCAAACTTTGCAACAATTGTCGATAAATCGTCTCAAAACGCTCTTGCTCGCTATCGCTAGCAAAACCATCTTTACCAACTAAATGCCAAACATCGTTAATCCCAACCATTAAAATCACAACATCTGGCTTCAAAGAAAGGCAGTCAGTATCAACGCGGTCCAACAAATCTTGAACTTTATTGCCACCGATTCCTCGGTTGAAACATTGTAAATGAAAATCTCTATGATGCTCCAACAAATCAGCTGCTACTAAGCTCACAAAGCCAGTTCCGAGACTTACTGGGTCCGCTTTGTCACGTCCCCACTCAGTGATACTATCACCAAAAAAGACAATACGGTCATTCTTTCTAATTTCCATATGGCTGCCTCACTTTGTGTTTAAAAAGTTAGAAACAGCTCCAAATAGATTGGCATCATTCCTAAATTGACAGACTTTTAATTGATAGTCTAATTCACGCGCATTTGTTATTTCAATCAAAGCTTTGATACGTTTATCAAGCTCTGGCACCAAATCTTCACGCGCAGAAATACCGCCACCAATACCAACCAAATCAGGGTTAATGCTGACAAGGCAGTTGAAAATACCGATAGCAATGACATCATACATTTCTGACAAGGCAGCCTTAGCATCACTATTGCCAGCATCTGCTAAATCAAATAAATCTTTGCCAGTAAAATCAGTCAAGCCATGCTCTTTAGCGTATTTTTTAGCCACGGCAACGGGACTAGCTAGGTTACTAAGCGTAATGCCGTCTTTGATAATCATGAAACCAAATTCACCACCGTAAAGACTACTTCCTTTGTACAATTTACCATCAAGGCAAACTGCACCACCAATACCTGTCCCAAGAATGAAATAAATTGATTTTTTGCTATCTTTTCCGATACCAAATTGACTTTCAGCAAGGCCAGCACAGTTAGCATCATTTTCGATAGTCACAGGTAGGCCAAACATAGCTTCCAATTCATCAATAATCTTGAAGTTATGAATGTATGGAATAGCACTAAATCCTTTAATCACACCTTCTTCAGTATCCACAGCACCAGGGCTTGAAATAGCAACCCCTTTGGTATCTGCATCTGACAATTCTGTAAAGACACGATGCAAGTTTTCTTTCATTTCTTCCCAAGTTTTGGGAGTTGGAAAGGAACCTTTTTTATCAATGGCACTATCTTGGTAACGGCCATATTTCACAGAAGTTCCACCAATATCAAACACGACTAAATTCATTTTCTTCTCCATTTCTACCTAGCAAAAACACTGCTAGCGGTGTGTTAAAACAATCTCTAATGAAAATTCATCATAGCGATGTGTACTAATTGAATATTCAAACGCAGCACCATTTGTTAAATAACCCGTTTGAACAGCTACTGCTACTGGGTCACCTTTTTCAAGTGACAAGTAATTAGCTTCCTCATCCGTCGTACGACGAACAGTAATCGTACGGTGGCCTGATTGAATTTTTAAACCAAGATCATTTTCAATATAATCATAAATCGAATTTTCCACATGCTCGATTTTCAAACTTGTAATCAAATCGATTGGCATGTAAGTTTCTTCGATAACCGTTGGTTTATCATCAACTAAGCGGACACGATGAATTTTATAAACGAAGCTTGTTTCCTTAATTTTTAGTTTTTCTGCAATTTTCGCATCTGCTTTCACAACCGTAAAATCAATCACGCGACTTGTAATTTTTTTGTCTGGATAAAATGCTGTTGTCCCCATCATTTGGATATCCATCAACATTTTCTTCATTTTTTCAACTGACAGGTCCATAACAAAAGTCCCTGCCCCACGACGTTTGTAAATCAAGCCTTCTGTAACGAGAATATCTAAGGCTTTTTTGACCGTCATCTTACTAACCTTGTACGTGCGACAAAAATCTTTTTCAAAGGGCAGTTGTTCATTCGGTTGATAAACACCTTCTAAAATTTTCTTACGCACATCATTTGCAATAAGGTTATATTTTTCCATTACTTCTCCTCTAAATCTAATATATAAACTAATGCATATTATTATCTATATTTTAAACTAGAAGAGCTAAAGTTCCAAATGTTAATTGATAATTTCTTGCAAATGATACATTTTCCCATAAAATGTAACCATAAAAAATCAAAACAGCCCAGGAGATTTTAAAAGTTGCTCTGATTTTTATGGTTAACTAATAAAATTTTTCAATTATCGGATAATAAATTTGTCAATCAATAAGCTATTCGCCACCTCCTTCTTTTGACAGCTCCATTTTATCATCTTATTTTATAAAAGTATATATTTTTACAAATAATTATGTTATGCTTTTTTTAATGCGCTTCCTGAAACTTTTTTTGATTATTTGTATACAATTACTTTATTAACCGCGGAAAAAAGTTACATTCAAAACATAAGGGTCTAAAACTTTTTTAGGAGGAGAAAACTAATAAAACTGTATTCGTATCGTTATGGGAGACAGGCAGCAATACAGCAAAACTTCACTAGCAGAAATTCAAAAACTCATCAAACTTTGTAAAGACAACCACTTGATTGCTATCGTCGAAGCACACGATGCTACTGGTTCAGATAACATTCAATATTTGGAAAATACTACTAATTACTGGATGGAAATGAAAGATGCTCTCATTGGAAACGAAGACCACGTCATCTTAAATATTGCCAATGAATGGGGCGGAGCTTGGGATAGTTCAAACTGGGCAGCAGGTTATCAACAAGTTATTCCCAAACTTCGTAACGTTGGAATAAAAAATACCATCATAGGTTTGACCCAGTTGAGGCCAAGACACACCTTGTTTTCTGAGTTTATAGATTTCTAGTTTATCTTCATAAGTTAATTTCATACAAAAAGCACCCCAATCGTTAGATTTTGTGTCTAACTTTTGGGGTGCGGTTCAGAATGTCTCTCGGATTTTTTATTTCACTCATGCTTACGAACATTTATTTTTCATTTGGATGGCTAGCGATAATTTCTAAATCGCCATTAAGTTGCCATGATTTTACATCGTTTGGCAAGATGAAATGATCACCTTTTTTAAGGTTATAAACACGGTTATCCACAGTCAAGCTACCTTGACCTGAAAGAACACTTACTAACAAATATGGCGCTGTTTGGGTAAAGTTTACGGCACCTGACACAACCCATTTGTAAACAGCGAAGAATTCGTTTGACACCAAAAGGCTTGAACTCAAGTTATCCACATCTACAGTCACAGGTGTGCTGTTTGCAGGTTCACCAATTGTTAGAACATCAATTGATTGTTTAATGTGCAAGTCGCGAAGGTTTCCAGCCGCATCACGACGGTCAAAATCGTAAACACGATAAGTTGTATCACTTGATTGTTGTGTTTCCAAAATCAAGATACCTTTACCGATAGCGTGCATTGTACCACTTGGTACGTAGAAGAAATCACCAGCTTTGACTGGAAATTTTGTCAACAAATCGTCCCATTTGCCTGCTTCAATCATCTCAGCAAGTTCTTCTTTTGATTTGGCATTATGACCATAAATGATTTCTGAATCTTCATCAGCAGCAATGACATACCAACATTCTGTCTTACCGAGTTCCCCTTCATGTTCAAGGGCATAAGCATCATCTGGGTGAACTTGTACACTAAGCCAATCGTTAGCATCAAGAATTTTTGTCAATAATGGAAAGACTTCTGATTTTGGACTTCCAAAAAGTTCTTTGTGCTCACGATAAAGTTTATCTAAACCTTCACCTTTATATGTACCATTATCCACAATTGAAACACCATTTGGGTGAGCTGAAATAGCCCAATATTCACCAGTCGTTTCAGTCGGAATATCGTAACCAAATTCGTCGCGAAGTTTTGTTCCGCCCCAAATTTTATCATGCATTTGTGCTTTTAAAAATAATGGTTCTGCCATAAAAAATTTCCTTTCTTCAAGCAAATCTGCTTGTCTACCACGAAGAAACCCAAAGTTCTTTTGGGTTTCCCAGCTAAATATTCTTAACATCCAACAGTGAATATCCGCGTACATCATAACGATTTCTCGTGCGTGAATACTCAATTGGTCTACCATTTTCCAAATAAACAACTTGTTCCACTTGCAAAATAGGATCATCATCCCGACAAGCTAAATGGTCTTTATCGTATTGATCAGGTTTTTCAGCAGTGATATGACGATAAGATCCAGCAAATTTAAGATGCAAAGTGTTCCAAAGATAATCATAAACCGATGCCAACAAAATGCTATCATCCAATCCAGGAACCAAGTCACACGCCATATAAGTATGCTCAAGAGCATATGGTTTACCATCTAGCAAACGTAGACGAATAATTTTGTAAACTGGTGCTGATTGTTCGACCTGAAGACGTTCAGCAATCTCCACATCAGGAAATTCAACGGTAAATTCAATGATTTTGCTCGTTAATTTGCGAGAATCATCCTTCATGTCGTGGCTTAAGCCATTGTAGTTGTTCAATCGAAATCTCGAATCCTCTTTATCCCAAAACGATGAATTTAAAACTTTCGTTCCATTACCTTGTTTTGAAAGGACCAAACCTTCAATGGTTAACATCTCAATAGCTTTTTTGATAGTCATTCGACTTACCCCAAATTCTTTTGCCAAGTTAGATTGAATCGGCAGCATCGAATCAATCGGGTAAGTTCCGTCTGAAATCCTTGTTCGAATAATCCCTGCAATCTCTTCATATTTTGACATAGATCGCTCCTATTCCACTTATATAGACTAATTTTTAAAACTTATAGTCTTATTATAGCGCAGAATCAGGTTGTTTGTCCAGCATATGCAAGAATGGTAGCCAGATAAATCCGACAATCAAGCAGTCAATAATTTGAAGAAGACCGCCAGCAAGTGAGTTTGTCGCAATTATACCACTAAAGAAGACTGGCACAGTCCAAGGAACAGATACTCCTGTTGGTGCAGGAACAAGGCCAATTGCCATTACGAAGTAGTTAAGAGCTGTAACGATGATTGGTGAAATCACCCAAGGAATAAGAATTGTAGCATTCAAAACGATTGGCAAACCAAAGATAACAGGTTCATTAACGTTAAAGATACCAGCACCAAGTGCCAAACGACCAACGTCACGGTATTGTTTTTTCTTCATGATAAATGCCATGATGATAACGACCGCAAGAGTCATCCCTGAACCACCAAGACCAACAGTGAATGTTTCCATGAATGGTTTTGAAATAATGTGAGGAATATGTTCACCTGCTTTATAAGCATCCAAGTTATCATACATCAAAGTGTTCCAAATTGGGTCCATAACAGAGTTAACAAGGATTTGTCCGTGAAGACCAAAGAACCACAAGAATTGGATAAAAAAGATAGCAATAAGTGTCGCCCAAATACTACTACCAAGACCAACCAAAGGCATTTGGATAACATTATAAATCACATCGTGAAGGTTTGTATTGAAAGCACCTGTTACGATTGCATTAAGCGCTGTGAAGATTGATAATGTCAAAACTGCTGGAATCAAAGCAGCAAATGATTTTGCAACTGCAGGTGGCACGCTGTCAGGCATTTTAATTTGCCAACCTTTTTTGCTGACGCGGCAGTAAATTTCAGTTGCGATAAATGACACAATCATTCCTAGGAACATGCCTTTTGCCCCTAAGCGATCTAGGCTAAGAACGTTAGATACTTCTTGACCTTTATCTGTCAAAGTGTAAAACGGTGTTAAAAGAAGGAAACTTGCAAATGCAATTGCTCCGCCAAAAATACCATCTTCATCATATGATTTAGATAGGTAGTAACCAATCCCCCAGGTTACAAAGACGGTCATAATCGACATTGTCGCATTTTGTGCATTACCAAACAGACTTGATAAAAGCGCTTTCGTGCCATCGTTTAAAAAAGGAAGGTTAGAAATAACGACAACAATTGATCCAAACATGGTCAACGGGAAGGCAAGCATGAAGGCATCACGTAAAATCGACAAGTAGCGATTGGAAGCCAATTTGTTTGCCAAAGGCAAAAGTTTGTCACTGATAGCATCTAGAAACTTGTTCATAAACACTCCTCTTTCCATTAAGTTTGTTTTTACATTATCATTATAACTTATTTTTTGTAAAAGTCTAGTCTTTTTATATAAAAATATTGTCTTTTATTTTAAAAAGTGTATAATTGTACTTGTAAAATCAAAAAATATATATTTTTAAGGAGAATCTTATGGCAACTTACACATTTCCAGAAGACTTCTGGTGGGGAGCTGCGACATCTGGTCCTCAAAGCGAGGGTCGTTTCCATAAAAAACATGCCAATATGTTTGATTACTGGTACGAAATAGAACCTGAAGCTTTTTACAACCAAGTTGGTCCAGACACAGCATCAAACTTCTATAATAGTTACAAAGAAGACATTGCTTTGATGAAGAAAATCGGTCTCAACAGTGTTCGTACTTCTATTCAATGGACACGCTTGATTGATGACCTCGAAAAAAATACCGTTAATCAAGATGCAGTAGACTTCTATAATGACGTTATTGACTGCTTCATCAAAAATGGCATTCGTCCAATTATGAACCTACACCATTTTGATTTACCTGTCGAGCTTTATCACAAATATGGAGGTTGGGAATCACGCCACGTGGTTGACCTTTATGTTGGTTTTGCTGAACAAGCTTTCAAGGCTTTCGGTGACCGCGTCAAAGACTGGACAACTCACAACGAACCAATGGTTGTTGTCGACGGTGAATACCTCTATCAATTCCACTATCCAAAATTAGTTGATGGTAAAAAAGCTGTTCAAGTTGCCTACAACTTAAACATCGCTTCAGCAAAAGCCATCGCTAAATTCAGAGAACTTGGTTTAGACAAAGACGGTGGTCGCATTGGTACAGTTTTAAACTTAACACCAACTTATGCTGCTTCTGATTCTAAAGAAGACCAAGCTGCTGCACACTTTGCTGAACTTTGGAACAACAAAATGTTCCTTGAGCCAGCAATCAATGGGCATTTCCCAGAAGAACTTGAAGAAGTTCTCAAAAAAGATGGCGTCATCTGGCAAACAGAACCTGAAGATGCTCAAATTTTTAAAGAAAATACTATTGATTTCTTAGGTGTTAACTTCTATCACCCAAATCGTGTGAAAGCACCAGACATCGCACCAAATTCTGTCGGTGCTTGGATGCCAAATCGTTACTATGACGAATACAACATGCCAGGTCGTCGCATGAACATCGACAAAGGTTGGGAAATCTACCCAGAAGCCATTTACGACATCGCCATTAACATTCGTGATAACTATAAAAATATCCCTTGGTTTGTCTCAGAAAATGGTATGGGTGTTTCTCGCGAAGAACGCTTCATGGATGAAAATGGAAAAATCCAAGATGATTACCGCATCGACTTCATCAAAGAACACTTGGCTTGCCTTCACCGTGGTATCCAAGAAGGTTCAAACTGCTTTGGCTATCACCTTTGGACACCAATCGATTGCTGGTCTTGGATGAATGCTTACCGTAACCGCTACGGTTTCATCTCAAATAATATCCATACACAAATCAAAACTATTAAAAAATCTGGTGAATGGTTCAAACAAGTAACCATCGATAACGGATTTGAAGATTAATTCACTACCTTAATCCCAGTAGAATTCAACAATTCCTAGCTCTACTTACTCCTCAAAGAAGAGCTTTCCTCATAAATCCTTTTATTAATTTCACAAAAACACCTTATCAGATAACGATAAGGTGTTATTTAATGCAATTCATTTAAGAAAACACCATCAAAGATGGTGTTTGTTTAAGCGTTGATTTTTTTGTACATGTGCATCATTTCGATGGCAACTTCTTTCAGTGTCATTGTTGTCATCAAGTGGTCTTGTGCGTGAACCATGATGATTTCAATTTTGATTTCGGTACCGCTTGCATATTTCTGTAGCAAATCAGTCTGAGCATGGTGAGCCTGTAAAAGTTCTTCATCAGCTGCAGCTAATTTTTCTTCAGCCTCTTGAAATGCTCCATTTTTCATAGCATCAAGAGCTTCGTGAACAGAGGTGCGGGCTGTGCCGCTGTGTAAAATAATTTCAAAAGCAGCAAGTTGTAATTCTTCTTCAGTCATATCTAGCAGCACCTCATTAAATATTTTCCAAAATCAAATTAGCCATTTTCTCAACACCCATTGGGATTGGAACGTAAGCTTGTGGTGGAACTTTGACAACAGGTCGCCCTGATTTTTCACCCGCTGCCGCAAATTGGTTGTAATACATTGTAGCTTGTGGACTAACAAGGTACAAATCATAAGTAGCATCAGTAATCACACGTTCCCCTTCGTTTGAACTGATTGCTTCAACAGTAATGTCTTTTCCTTGTGTTTTAAAATAATCTGTTGTTTTTTGTGCCATAAGTGATGATGACATTCCGGCAACACAGATAATTAATGCTTTTGCCATGGTTATTCTCCCCTTTTAAATAATAGACTTAGTAACTGTAAATGATTGCGCTACCAACATCTTTAATAAAAGTATATCACAGTTATTTTAATAAGTCTAGTCTTTTAAAATAAAAGAGTAAACTTTTATGCATTTTCGCAAAACAGCACTACTCCTATTTTCAAATCTAATTGCTTGTCTATTCATTTCTAATATGATAAATTGGCTAAAAGTAAAACAATCATGAGGAATTTTATGACAGAAAATACATTAACCATTGCTTATATCAGCCTAAGTGGCAACACTCAAAGTTTTGTTAAACGTTTAGGAGAATACTTAAAAGAACATTACCAACTTGAAAGCAAAACTATCAATATCAAAGAACTTAAGCATGAAACTTTTCCAGTCACATCACCTTTTATCGCAGTTTTACCGACTTATCTCGAAGGTGGAAACGGGGTTGACTCAGGTGATGTTGAGATTTTGACAAATCCTTTGGGAGATTTTATCGCAGCACACGATAACTACAAACACTGCTTTGGAATCATTGGCTCTGGCAATCGCAACTTCAACGAGCAGTATTGCTTGACAGCTAAACAATACGCTAAGCGCTTTGGTTTTCCAATGCTTGGTGATTTTGAACTTCGAGGCACAAGTGCTGATATTGAACGTTTGGCAGAGATTATTGTGAATACACAAAAAGAAAGTGAAACTTATCCAAGGGGATTATGAGTCTTGGATGTCTCACTTTCTTTTTTCTATGATTACATTATCTACTTTGAGGAGATTAGGATTATAGATAATTTAGTCGCAAGGTTAAGGAATAATAATATCGTGTTTCACCAAAGATAGCTTGGTTTCACCATCACTGAAGAAACGAATTTTTTGTGAATCAAGTGGTGTTTGAATCTCTGTCGACATGACTTTTTCACCGTCATTGACAAATAACTCAATCGAATAGCTATCCAAAATGAAACGTAGCTCAATGCTATCAGCAGATGAAACCGTCATTTTGCGTTGACAATTCAAATCAGCCTGCAACCCGGAATAGGTACGGTCCACCTCAATCGTATTAAGACTGCGATTGTAAGTAAATCGTGTATAATGATTGACACCAACTGCCAAATCAATGGTAAATGATATATAAGCAGTTCCAGATAAACGCAAGGTCATGTCAATCTGACGACCAGAAACCCCTTCAATCATTTCAAATGACTTGCTAATAACTCCTGAAAATTCAAGTGTATTGGTATGGTAATCAGATAATTCGTGAATTGGTCGTTGGACGAGTTGGCCATTTTCAAGAGATAATTCACGTGGAAGAGTCATCATGCCTTGCCATTCTTGCCCATCAGGAATAGCTAGCGAATCCCATGACTTCATCCATGCCACCAAGATGCGACGACCATCTGGCAATTGAGTCGTCTGAGGCGCATAAAAATCTAAACCATAATCAAGTGCATGTGGGCAACCTTTGTCAAAGGTGTGTGTTTCTTCATCATAATCACCAACAAAATAAACCGCGTTGTGTCCATTATGAAATTCATACGCTGTCGCTGACATGTTTTGTGGCGAAGTGATTAAGACATGTTTTCCATCTAATTTGAAAAAGTCAGGACATTCCCACATTTTTCCGATAACACCATCTTCATCGCCTGCCAAAACATTTTCATACTGCCAGTGGCGTAAATCGTCACTCGAAAAGAGAACAATCTGTCCATGCTTTTCTTTGCTTAAATTACCTGCAACCAACCAATATTTACCATCTTCGAACCAGACTTTAGGGTCTCTAAAATCTGATTGATTGAAGCCTTCTGGGAGTTGGTTGCCAAGGATAACAGGGTTTTCGGGAACTTTGTGATAATTTTCACCGTCACCGATTGCAAGAGACTGTGTTTGATAAGCGGTTTTATTGCCAGTGTCATCTTCTTTTTCTTCGACACTTGTGTAGATAAGAACATGTCCTTCTGGCGTTTCCAGAGCACTTCCTGAAAAAACACCAGCATGGTCGTAAGCTTGGTCCGGCGCTAAAGCAACAGGGCGCTCTTCCCATTTAATCATATCAGAGCTAACAACATGCCCCCAGTGCATTGGTCCCCAGTTTGTCGAATAGGGATGATATTGATAAAACAAATGTACTTTATTTTGGTAAGTTGAAAAACCATTTGGGTCGTTAATCCAGCCAACCGGTGCCGTCACATGAAATGCTGGGCGCTTTCTTTTATCAATACGATTTTGTTCAATATAATTTTGTGCTTCTTCAAGCGTGTGCATAAGTTTAAACAATCCTTCCTACTACTTTTCTAAATCACTTCTTCAGTTTCAATGTCAAAGAAATGCAATTTATGTGGCATGAAGACAAATGTTACGTCATCACCAATTTGACTGACGTCGTATTTTGTCACACGTGCAACAGTGGTTTCACCACCAAATTCAAAATAAAGGTTATTTTCATTTCCCATAATCTCAGTGTTGTTGATAACAGCTTTTTGTTCATTTCCTGCATAAACTTCAAGGTTTGCTGGGTCAAATTTGATATCTTCACCGCGGATTCCCATAATCACACGCTTGCGACCAGCCAATTTCTTAGCAATAACCTCAGGGATTTCCATGCTATTGCCATCTTCAAATACAATGGTTTGACCATTTACAGACACATTGTAAAAATTCATTTGTGGTGCGCCAATAAAGCCAGCAACAAATTTATTAACAGGATGTTCGTAAAGGTCCATCGGTGTCCCAACTTGTTGAACAACTCCATCTTTCATAATAACAATACGGTCTGCCATAGTCATCGCTTCAACTTGATCATGAGTAACATAAATGGTTGTTGACCCCAATTTGCGATGAAGTTTACTGATTTCATTGCGCATGCTGATACGCAATTTGGCATCCAAGTTAGACAACGGTTCGTCCATCAAGAAAACTTTTTGGTCTTTGACAATCGCACGACCAAGTGCTACACGTTGGCGTTGACCACCAGAAAGATTTTTAGGTTTGCGTTTGCGATATTCTTCAAGTCCCAAAATGTCAATCGCCCAATCAACTTTTTGTTTGATTTCATCGGCAGGTACTTTCATATTTTTAAGACCGTAAGAGATATTTTTTTCAACTGTCATATGAGGATATAAAGCATAGTTTTGGAAAACCATTGAAATCCCACGATCAGCTGGTGCCACTTCATTTATACGTTTGCCATCAATGTACAAATCACCGCTAGTAATTTCTTCAAAACCAGCCATCATACGAAGCGTTGTTGATTTTCCGCAACCAGAAGGCCCAACAAATGCAATAAATTCCTTTTTATCAACATCCAGTGTAAAATCAGTCACTGAATTTTTATCATTACCTTTATATTTTTTTGTAATATTTTTAAATTCAATAAAACTCATAAGATTTATCCTTCCTTAGATCCTGTTGAAATCACACCTTCGACAATATATTTAGAGAAGAATGAATATATGATAATAACAGGAATGGTAACAAGTGTAATCACGGCAAGAGTTTGACCAACAGTTGTTGCATCATTTGACGTAATCGCATTTAAACCAATTTGTGCTGTTAATAAGTCGCTTGATGTAAATACCAATGATGGCCAGAGATAATCATTCCAAACACCTAGGAAAGTAAAGACGCTGACCGTTGCAACTACTGATTTAGACATTGGCAAAACCATGGTAAAGAAATATTTGACCGGACCACAATGATCCAATTGAGCAGCTTCGTAGACATCATCAGGAAGTCCAACAAAGACTTGGCGGAAAAGGAAAATATTAAACGGTGACACAATCATCGGTAAAATATAACCAAGCATGGTGTTCAAAAGCCCTGCTTTAGCAATAATCAAGAAATGAATAGTGATTGTTGTTTCCATTGGAACAATCATCAAAGCTAGAATAATTAATAACCATTGATCTCTAAATGGAAATTTTATTTTAGCAAGCGCATAGCCGGCAAGTCCGTTAACAACGATACTAAGCACAATTAAAATCGCTGCATAAAATAATGTATTCACCATGTAACGAATAAACTGTGTATCAAAGAGAATAGTCACATAATTATCAAAAAATGAACCTGTTAATGCTGGTGGTACAAAAGCTCTAAGGGTATTCATATCAGTGGTGATAGCCGCATCACCTTTAAAGGAATTAGCCAACATCCAAATAACTGGAAAGAGGAAGAACAAGGACAAAATGAGCAAAATTATTGAAAATATCCAACTCCATCTCTTTTGCTTTTGTGTTAACATATTATTTTTCCTCCTTGTCTTTGGTCAAGATATTTTGGATAACAGTTAAAATGATAACAAAGACAGCAAAGACAATTGCCATAGTTGAAGCAAGTCCCATTTCCCAGTTAACAGTACCCGTTTCGTAAATATCGTACACAACAGTATAAGTTGAATTAGAAGGGCCACCACCAGTCATCACCATTGGTTGAACCAACATACGAAAGGCACCAATTGTTACTGTGATTAAGACGAAAACAAGCAATGGTTTTAATTCTGGTAAAGTAATATCCTTGAATTTTTGCCATGGTGTTGCATGGTCCATTTCAGCTGCCTCATAAAGTGATGGGCTGATTCCTTGAAGACCACCAAGGAAGATAATCATTTGATAACCAACACCTTGCCAAGCACTCATGATGGCAATAGAAGGTAACGCTTGGTCAGCACTATTGATAAAAGGCTGAGCATCAATACCAAAGAATCCTAAAATAGCATTAAGAATTCCTTCTGGGCTATAAATTTGAATCCACAAGGTTGATACAACAGTCAAAGACATAACAACCGGAACAAAGAAAGCCACTTTGAAATATTTCTTGAAATGGGTAACTTTGTTAATAATCAAAGCTAGCAAGAGAGCTCCACCGCCCTGTAGTGGAACAATGATTAAAACAAATTTAACTGTGTTCCAGAAAGCCTTTCGGAAAGTCTCATCTTTAAAGACTTCTTTAAAATTATCCAGACCAACAAAGTGAGTCATACTAGGATTTAATGCAAAGAAATCCGTAAAACTAAAGACAAACGTCAAAATCAAAGGAATAAATAGGAAGACCGATAACAAGACCAGAGCTGGGCCAAAGAAGGCCATCCCCATAATAGATTCAGCTTTATTCTTTTTCATTTTCTTTCTCCTCAAGAACATAACGTTTCAATTTCGCATCGATTTTATCAACCGCGTGATTAAGTTCTTCCTTGGCATCTGCACCAGAGAGAACACTATCTTCTAGAACTGCCTGAACACGGTCACTAACTTGCGGATAAACTGGTGTGATTGAGCGAGGATGTCCATAATCTTTCAATTGGTTATAAAGTGCGGCATAGTTTGCATCTTCAGAGAACGTACTGATATGATTGTAAGCTTCGTAAGTTGAAGGGAAACTCTTGGTTTTATCCCAAAGACGTTCGCCACTTTCAGCGCCACTCATCCACTTAACCAATTCTGTTGCCCCTTTAATATTTTTTGTCGTTTTAGAAGCTGCAAATGCCCAAGATCCTGTTGGTGTATAACGACCACCATCCCAGTTATCTGAGACAACGTATGGAGCAACACCAAGATTTAATTGTTCATAACTTGTATAAACCGAATTAACTTCCCACGCGCCATCGATTTTGAAAGCCGCACGTCCACTTTCAAATAAATTACTAATAGCAACTTTCGACATGTAGCCATTTGCTAGAATTTGTTTAAAGTAGTTAACCGTTTCTAGATTTTCTTTTGAATTAAAGATGCCATCAACTTTCAAACCACTCTTGTCAACAAAGTCACCTCCATTTGACCAGAAAAACGGTGCATAAAAATAAATCGTTGTCTCACCCGTTGGGAAAGTCATATCCAAAGGATAGCCCCCCTTTTCTTCACAAATCGGTTGAACTTTCTCCAAGACCTCTAAAAACTCTGACCAAGTCCACGGGTGATTAGCGTCAGGTACACTAACACCAGCCTCAGCTAAAATATCTTTATTGTAATAAAGCCCTACGCTAGACTCTACAGCTCCCAGAGCGTAGAGTTTATTATCATAAGTTCCTTGAGCAATGATCGAGTCAAGGTAAGCACTCTTTTCCTTATTCGATAATTTTGCCAAAGGTTGAATAATACCATTTTCTGCATAAGCTGCGATATTGGGACCATCTACCGTCAACACATCAGGTAATCCTCCAGACATAACAGAGGCATTGATTTTATCAGAATAACCACCACCGCTATCATTTCGAGGAATAAATTCAATGTCCGCAAAATATTTACCATTGTATTTTTTATTGAAGGTATTGACCGATTCTTTATAAGCCTGTCCTTCATCGGTATCTTCAATTGAATGAACCCAGATTGATAGATACTCTTCTCCCTTGTCATACCCCTTTATACTGCCAACTTCAGGTTTACTGTTGCCGCATCCTGTTAACAAAAGCCCTGCAGAAAGTGATACCATTAATGTTTTTAAGAGCCTTCTACGCATAACACCCTCCAAAGTTATTTGTAATGTAACCGGTTACTTTATCTAAAGTTTACTCCTTAATGTTTGCCTTGTCAATAGCATTTTAAAAAAAAGTTCCAAAAATATAACCGGTTACTTCTTTGACTTAAAAGGATCTTAGATATATACTATAGATTATAAAGAAGACTTAAGGAACACTGTATGAGTAAACAAAAAATCACTTTTTCCGATATTGCAAAATATACCAATTTTTCAAAAACAACAATCTCGCGCTATTTTAACAACCCTGACTCACTGACTGAAAAAAACCGTAGCATTATCAAAAAAGCGCTTGATGATTTGGGGTACCAAGAAAATAAAATCGCTCAAGTTCTAGCTAAGGGACAGACTGAATTCATAGGAATCATCATTCCAAACCTCTACCTTCACTATTACTCAGCCATTTTAAATCATATTTTGACTAGCTACTCAGATAATCATTATAAGTTCCTGGTCTTCCTTGGCGATGATGATATCGAGTTAGAACGTCAGTATATCCAAGAACTCCAAGCCTACAACATTCAAGGTTTGATTACCCTTAGTCATACGATTCCATCAGAAGAACTAGCATCTTACAATATCCCTATCGTTAGCATCGAGCGCGAAGCGCAATTTATCAGTAGCGTCAATACCGACAACCACCTTGGTGGGGTCCAAGCAACCAGCCATTTGATAAAAAATAATTGTGATATTCTCATTCACATCAATAACTTCGTCAATGAGGACATCCCTGCTTATGGTCGTATCGCTGGGTTTAAAACCATTTCTTGCGATAGCGATATTCCTTATCAAATCTATCAAAAAGACCTTGGTAGCAACTACAGCGAAATCAGTCAAAGCATCACCCAGTTATTTAAAGAAATCGATAAAAACTACGCTGGCAAACGTAAAGGAATTTTCCTAGCCAATGATACTTATGCCAACATTTTCTTAAATGCTGTTTTCCAAAAATACGGTTGCTTGCCAGATAATTACAAAATCATCGGTTTTGACGATTCGCCAATTGCAAGCGAAGCTATTTTACCTTTATCAAGTATCAAGCAAGACATCTCTAAAATCACAGAAACTGCCCTTGATATTTTACAAGATTTAATCCAAGAACACCGTAAGACCAAAGGCAAACAGCAGACGATTCAACATAGAGAAGTCGCACCAAAACTAATCAAACGAAATACAACTGATTAAGAATACCTAAAAATTAACATAAAAATGGTATAATGAGGTCAGTTATAAGAAATGTATTGGAGAATTCATGAAAACAACAGTTGATTATATTACAAAACTTGCAAATATTCCTTCACCTACTGGCTACACAAGCCACATTATGAATTACGTGATTGCTGAGCTTGAAAGTTTCGGCTACGCTCCTGTCCGCACAAATAAAGGTGGCGTTATGGTCACTGTCACTGGTAAAGATGACAGCAAACACCGCGTGGTCACAGCTCACCTTGATACCCTTGGTGCCATGGTTCGTGCTGTCAAACCAGATGGCCGCCTTAAAATGGACCTTATCGGTGGCTTTGTCTACAACGCTATCGAAGGTGAAAATTGTACTATCCACGTTGCCAAAAATGGTAAAAAAATTAGTGGTACAATCCTTATGCACCAAACTTCTGTTCATGTCTACAAAGATGCTGGAACTGCTGAACGCAATCAAGCTAACATGGAAGTTCGTCTGGACGAAAAAGTAACCAACGAAAAAGAAACACGCGCCCTTGGTATCGAAGTTGGAGACTTTATCTCATTTGACCCACGCGTGGTTATTACCGAATCAGGTTTCATCAAATCACGTCACTTGGATGACAAAGTATCAGCAGCCATTCTCATTGAATTACTCAAAAAATACAAAGCTCAAAATATCACTTTGCCATACACAACTCACTTCTACTTCTCAGCTTTCGAAGAACTCGGTCACGGTGCTAACTCAAGCATTCCAGCTGCAACAGTCGAATACCTTTCAGTTGATATGGGAGCAATGGGTGATGACCAACAAACAGATGAATACAGCGTTTCAATCTGCGTCAAAGACGGTTCTGGGCCTTATAACTTCGAACTTCGCCAACATCTTGTTGCCCTAGCTGAAGAAAATAAAATTCCATACAAATTAGACATCTACCCATACTATGGTAGTGACGCCTCTGCTGCTCTTCGTGCAGGTGCCGAAGTCAAACACGCCCTCTTTGGCGCAGGTATCGAATCAAGCCACTCATACGAACGCACACACATCGACTCTGTCCAAGCAACAGAACACCTCGTTGATGCTTACCTAAAAAGCCCAATTGTGGAATAATGACTAAAATTATATAACAATAAGAGCGGACATTATGACCGCTCTTATTTTATTAATCTGAAATCACCCTAATTTCATAACCTTTATAATCATTTTCATTCAAAACAATCTCTTCTTGTCTGTAGCGTTCACTTATCAATCTCAATGCTTGAGCTTTATCTTCTGCCTCAACTTCTACAACCCTTTGAAGGACTTCTTCGATTTCTACATTAAATACTACCATATCTTCTCCCTACAATTAATCTCTTTATTTTAATACTCTCACAGCGGATCCATTATATCACACAATAACCAAATCGCATGCTACATTTTACTACTTCATCAGAGAATTTTTTAATCAATAAAATCCATACTTTTACACATCAAAAGCGCCCCGGGACAAGGGCGCTTTTTAAAAAAACAAACAAATAATTAGGAGGTAGAATTAATTAGTAGTTAAGGTCGACAGCAAGACCAAAATGGTCACTGACGATTGGAGATTCACCGCCATCAAAGACAACGGTTGAGGATTGAATCTCAATATCTTTACTTGTAAAAACATGATCAACTTTGAGTGACTGTTTATTGCCTTCCCAGCCATCAATATCTTCGATAATAGTATGATCACCTTGAATGGATTTAGCCACTTTGTGACTATCTTGCAAATCAAGCGGACTATTTAAAATCATGTCATAGCCAGCCGTATCGGTAGGATTGTTGAAATCTCCCATAAGGATAAGGGGGCTAGGAAAATCGCTGAGCGCTTCTTCCAGTTTTGCCCATTCACTTTCAAATCCTTTACCGAACCAAGACATGTGAAGGCTCACCACGGTAGCTGGTTTGCCATCAACTTCAGTCTCAGCTGCTAGGACACGTCTAGTATGATAATCATGTTCATCATCAACCGCAGAGACAAGAATATCTTTTACCTTAATTGGATTTTTCGATAAAATCACAACGCCTTCATTGTACTTATCATATCCAATATGGTTATAAGCCCAAGACCAATAATAATGTCTTCCTTGGCTTCTGAGGTAATTGACCAATTGAAGAGCATAATTATCACGGTGTAATTCGGGGCTACTCGGTAATTTTTCATACCCTTCTACATCGTTTGCAGCCAAGCCTCGAATGTCTTGGTTAATTTCTTGAAGACAAATGACATCATAATTCTCAATGTAAATATTTTCTGCCAAATCGAATAATTTTTTTAACGAATTTGCCTCTAACCAAGAATGCGTATTAAGTGTTAAAAATTTTGCCATGTCTTTTCCCCTCAAGTTAAAGGAGAGTCCGAGATGTTTACCCCGGACTCCCTTCTATTTAGTTTTAACCCAAATCTCTTTATCACTATTAGTAATATAAGCTTAAAGTTCTACTTTTGCAACAGGTGTTTTAGCAGAAACTTTTCCTGTTTGTGTTAAATTGACTGCTTTAATTTCTGCTGTATTTGTGAAGGCAACAATAATTGTTGTTTCACGTCCTGCTGAACTGATAGCTGCCAAGTCAGCTACCACCAAAAGATCACCTGCTTGAACACGTTGACCTTCTGCTACTTTAACAGAGAATGGCACACCGTTAAGAGCAACAGTATCGAGTCCGATGTGAACAAGAACTTCAAGACCACTATCAGTCAATAATCCAAAGGCATGTTTAGTCGGGAAGACACTTGTGACAATACCTGACACAGGCGCATAAACATTACCATTTTCTGGTTCGACAGCGAAGCCATCACCCATCATTTTAGCTGAAAATACGGGATCTTTAACAGCTGTGATTGGTTTTACTTCACCATCTGCGATTGATAGAACATCTTCTGTGACACCTTTATATGAGACCTTTGTAACATTGTTACCTCTAACTTCTGCTAAGTCGATTGTTGGAATTTCAGCACCAGAATCAAGAAGGTCTTGAATATCAGATTTCAAGATATCTGCTTTTGGTCCGTAAACAGCTTGAACACCAGAGCCTTTGATAATGAGACCCATAGCACCAGCTTTTTTCCAAGTTTCTTCATCACCAACTCGTGCGACATCTTTGACAGTTACACGAAGTCGTGTCATACAAGCATCAACATCTTCAATGTTATCGCGGCCACCAAGGAGATTAATGATTTGAACGATTTGAGAGTTTGCAGATACTGTCGCACCAGTTGTTGATGCAGCAGCGTCATCATCCATGTCATCGTAATTACCGTTACGACCTGGAGTGGCAAAGTTAAATTTCTTAATCATAAAGTCTGCGATGAAGTACATCACAACACCTGATAAGATACAACAAATAACAAAGTTAATTAAATCTCCACCAAGACCTGCTTTAAGAGCCATTGGTGTACGTGTCAAAAGTTCGATATTACCAAATGAATGGAGACGAAGGTTAACTAAATCAGAAAGAGCAAATGTCACCCCTTGTACAAGTGCGTATACAACATAAAGTGGCATTGCGACAAACATAAACATGTATTCGATTGGTTCAGTAACACCTGTTAAAAATGTTGCTGCTGCTGTTGAGATGAACATCGCAGTGTATTTTTTCTTCTTGTCAGGGTCAACATTACGGTACATGGCAAGGCTAATCCCCATAAGTGTACCAGTTGCACCAATCATTTGTCCGACTTTGAAGCGGGCAGGTGTTACAGTTGCCATAAGGTGATGGTAATCTGAAGGATTTGAACCTTTAAGGTTGATAAGGTCTGTTACCCATGCTAACCAAAGTGGGTCTTGACCAAAGACTTCAGTACCTTTTTGAGCACCTGTCAAAATTTCATAAGTACCACCAAGTGAAGTGTAGTTCATTGGAATAGTAATCATGTGGTGAAGACCAAATGGAAGAAGCAAACGTTCCAAAGTACCATATAAGAATGGTGCTAAAAATGGTGCTGAATCTTGTGAAGATGCAATCCACATACCAAATCCGTTGATTCCTGATTGGATGATTGGCCAAACAAGTGACATGAACAAACCAACAAGAACTGAACGATAGATAACAACGAATGGTACGAAACGTTTACCATTAAAGAACGAAAGAACATCTGGTAATTTGCGGTAGTTATAGTATTTATTGTAAGCTGTTGCCCCAACAAAACCTGAGATAATACCTACAAAGACACCCATGTTAAGCGCTGGTTGACCAAGCACATTGACAAAGTAGTCAGAGACAAGCATCTTGCCACCGAGAACATTGTGAACAACACTTTTACTATCAGCAATCATATCAAGTGATACACCGTAAATGTGACCAGTGATCAAGTTGATAAGAATAAATGCGATACCAGCGGCGAATGCACCACCAGCACGTTCTTTTGCCCAGCTACCACCAATAGCTAGAGCAAACAAAATGTGAAGGTTATTGATAATCCCCCAACCAATTTGTGCGATAACATTACCAACAGTAGCAAGTACAGCTGAGTCAGCATTGATTAGCGGGAGCGAGTTACCAATACTAACCATCAATCCGGCTGCCGGCATAACGGCAATAACAACCATCAAGCATTTACCGAATTTTTGCCAAAATTCGAAGCTGGTCAATTTTTTAAATGCCTTCTTCATGAAACGACTCCTTAAAACTTTTTCTCGGAAACCATTTGCTCTACAAATCAAGCAATAACGTCACTAATATTAATTGATTTGTATAAAACAAACGATTTTTTAGTTGAATAATTTACGCAAACGTTTGCGCTGATTTTGATGATTTTATTATAGCACGTATTTTTATTTTGTAAAGCGTTTTCGATAAAAATTTTAAAACAAAAAAAGAGCAAAGAGATGCTTTACCAATGAAACAAAGCTTTCTTTACACTTTTATTTTTTTAATTAAAATACAATCGTTAATTCTCTTTCAATGATTTGATGAGGAATGATGACTTTCTGGCTTGCGCTTTTTCTTAATTTTTCCAAAAGTAATTGCGCTGCTTTTTCACCAAACTGATAAGGAAAAATATTAACCGGTGTTAAAGCAGGATTAGCAATTTCTGTAATCAAAGAATTATTAAAGCTAATCACAGCATAAGACTTTTCTTGTTTGCTATTTTTAAATAAGCGTTGCAAACGGATAGCCATGATATCATCACAAGCAATAAAAGCTTGAGTTTTTGGGTGCTCAGCTAAGAATTGCTGAAACTTAAGAATGTTCTCATCTTCTTTGACCCTTGAAAAATGAAGAGACAAACTGTCTTTTTGATGCTCTTGCAGATACTCACAACAACCTCGATAACGCTCAGTCTGCACCAATTTATTCATGTCAGTGTAGGCAAAGACAAGGTGTTCAAAACCTTTACTCACCATAAATTGAGTAACATCTCGTCCTGCTTGGTAGTTATCATTATCTACAAATTGGACAGATTTGGTAGCAAGCTTTTCATAAGAACTTCCGACAACTACACAAGAAACTTTTTTCTGCTTTTTGACAAAATCAAAAACAGGGTCATCTTTGTGCGAATACAAAAAGATAAATTTGCTAATATTTCCGCTGCGAATCAGTGCCTGACAATTTTTGCGTAGCTCATCTACCTACCGTACGCCCACTTGCCAAGCTAACCATATAATCATGCTCACTACAAACACTTGAAATATCTTGAATAATTTGCATGAAAAAGGGGTTATTGCCAAGAGAATCTTGACCCTCACGAACTGGCAGCACAATCCCAATGGTGTTAGTCGTACGGTTCACCAAATTTTGCGCAGAATAATTTGGTGAATAATCTAATTTTTCCATGGCACGTCAAACGCGTTCCTTAGTTGCTTTGCTAATCATGTCACTGTCATGCAAAGCCCTTGAGGCTGTTGCGGTAGAGACACCAGCAAGTTTTACTACATCCTTTATCGTTGTCATTTTGTATCCTAATCTTAAAATCGTTATCTATAGGATAAGAATTTTTTAAAGCACTGTCAATCAAAAAATAAAATAAGAGCGAGAAAAATCTCACTCTTATTTTAATAATTCCAAAGCATAGCTGACGCTTGATAAAGCATAAAGTGGTGCCGTTTCGGCACGCATGATACGTGGCCCTAAACCGATTTTTAAGCCACCTTTTTCCTCAAATGCCACAATTTCATCTGGTGAAATTCCGCCTTCTGGGCCAAAGATAAAGAGAATTTTCTCTCCTGCTTTGACTTGGCTCAATTCACGCGCTAAAATAGCCGTTTCACCTTCTTTTGCTGACTCTTCATAAGCAATGAAAATTTTATCAAACTGGTCAAGTTCAGCAAGAAAAGCTGCTTTTTTATCAAAAAGAGTCACACCTGGAATGACATTACGTTTGCTTTGCTCAGCAGCACCAAGAGCAATTTTTGCCAATTTATCTGCTTTTTTGGCTAGTTTTTTACCATCCCATTTGACCACAGACCAATCAGATGGAAATGCCCAGAGATTTGCCATACCAAGTTCTGTTCCTTTTTGCGCAAGAAATTCTAGTTTATCACCTTTAGGAAATCCCGCAGCAATCGTCACTTCAACTGGCATCTCAACATTGCTATCAAGCTCTTTGATAATTTCAAAACGGTGCTCAGCACTATCGACAACCTTTGCCAAGCGTTTGATGTGGTCATCAAAAACAAGGACAACTTCCTCATCTTCTATCAGACGCATAACGTTAAACATATGTTTTACCGTGTCTTTATCTGTGATTGTAACGACGTCTTGAACTTGTCCTGCTACAAAATATTGTTGCATTTATCCTCCAATTACACCTGAAATATCATCAGTCTTTTTGAAAATACAAGTATTCCATTCGCCTTGAACCATATGCGTTTCAAGGAAGAAGCCTGCATCTTCCACTGATTTACGAACCATTTCCCATTTGTCAGAAATGATACCTGACATGATAAGGTAACCTTCGTCTTTCACAAGACGATAAGCATCTTCTGTCATATTGACCAAAATGTCAGCGAGAATATTTGCCACGATAACATCAGCTTTGATATCCACACCTTGCAAAAGATTACCTGTAGCCACATGGATATTTTCAGTATTGGTGTTAAGGTCAATATTTTCTTGTGCCACACGCACGGCTACTTCATCAAGGTCATAAGCATAGATATCTTTTGCCCCAAGAAGTGAACTTGCAATCGAAAGCACACCTGAACCAGTACCCACATCAATTACAGTTTCACCACCACGAAGTACTTGTTCAAGCGCAAAAAGACTCATTTTTGTCGTTGGGTGAGTTCCTGTACCAAAAGCCATACCTGGGTCAAGACGAATAGTCTTTTCACCTTCACCAGCTTCATAATCTGTCCAACTTGGAACAATTGTCAAATCATGGCTAATGCGTGTTGGTTCATAATATTTCTTCCAATTTTCAGCCCAATCTTGCTCAGCCAATTCTTGTGTCTCATAGTGAACCTCACCAGTATCAACACCAAAATCACTTAATTCAGCCAAACGCTTAGCTGCCTCCCTTTCAACAGCTTCAATATCGATATTTTCTGGGTAATAAGCTGTAATTTTAACAGTTTCTACTTGTTTGATTTCTGGGAAAACTTCACCATATTTCCCAACATATCCAAGATAATCAGCACTATCATCGATAGCAACCCCTTGACTACCCAATTCAATCAAAATATTTGACGCAGCCTCTTCTGCATTACGCAAGACCTCAACAGTCAACTCTTGCCACTTGTCCATATTTCTGATACAAAGGACGACTAGAAAACGACTAAAAAATAGAAAGCTTGATGACGTGTCGACAGACACTAGTCAAGCTTATCTTTTTTCCGAGTTTTCCGTCCGTGTTCAAAGATGAACACTTATCCTCATACTCCTTTTCTATTTTGTTTCGGGCGGGTTCAGTTAAAATACTAACCGAACCGTTTCCTTTCTATCTAATCTATTTCAGGCGGAGCTATTAACTCCCTTTATCCACAATAAAACACCTGAACATTTACATATTATTATAAATTTTCTTCTCTCTCTTTCAAACTACATCCATTTGAATCCTTCCAATCAGTACGACCGTTTGTAGGCATACCTAAAACAAAAGATGCTGCATAAGGTGGACTATTGAAAAATCGATTTTTCTTGAGGATACCATCCTTGATAATTCCCTCTTTCAGTAACTCTTGTCGCAAGTCACGAATAGATTTTGGAAGTCCTTTACCATCTGTAAGTTCAATCATACTGCCTTCAAGAACAACCACTCCCTCTGCTGTCTGTCGGCAAGTTGCAATAATTTCACGGTTTGATCGCTTAATGTTACGTTTAAGAGTAAGAACAGTTTCAGCCTCAATTGGCTCTTCATCAACAGAATTGTCACCGTTAATCATAGGAACAAATACTCGATAACCAAGGGTTCCAATTATTGTTTTTGTATTCTCAACAACCTCATCCAGTTCAGATTGCTTTTCTTCAGTTACATTGCCAGAATTTGGTTCGTTACCATTTCGAACAACAAAACGATTTGCTTCGTTTGCTAGCTGAGTAAATCTGTTTTCCAAATAACTGATTTCAGTCGGCCCGAAGGAATTATTTTGCGTTGTTAATACAATGACATCATTGAAATAATCAGCATGATTATCCCTAGTATGCTCTTGAACACGTAACAAAACACCTTCGCCATTCTTTCGGCTCGTTGCTTGACCAATATAAACTGTATCCTGCTGATTAGCATCATCACGACCAAGTAAAAAATAAACACCACTTTGTTTCATCTCAGGTCTTGATTTTAAATCACCTAACTGAATTCTAGGAATTTTATAAATCACGCCTGTCCAGTTGGATAAAGTACACTTAATCTTACCAGTGACTTCATCATCCATCAGAAACATATTTATATTTTTACCTCTTTTTACCATCTTAATATCTCGGATATGCAGAGAATTCTGTTTCTTTTAACTCTGCTTTGCCTTTTTCAAAGCTTTCAGCATCCCATTCAAGAGCAAAGTCAGTTGCATTTTCATCTGCTAAAAAGTCCATCAAATCATCAAGACCTTTAGTTGCAACATCGTTTAATGTTTCTGCAAAATACGCTAAAAATTCGCGTGAGAATCCTTTTTTAGCATCAAAAGGAACAGTCACCAAGTAGTCATCATGGTCAACTTTAGATTTTGCTTGGTTGTAAAATAGTACGTAATCTTCAAAAACAATATCCTCGCTGCTAACCTCACCTTGGTCATCCACAGTTTCAACCGCAGATTGATTCTGCGCTTCCAAAATAAAAGTCACTTCCACCGCATGATTTTTCTTATTCCAATCAATGGCATAATCAAACGTGAAGTGCTTATCCATTTCTTCTTCTAATACTGATAAAAAGCCAAATTTAGCCATTAAAAATTTCTTCCAATCTTCTTTTGTGTTACAATTATTTTATCATACTTAAGGGGAAATGACATGCAAATACGACCAATGGAGCTAGAAGATATTGAACAAGTGGTTATACTAGAAAACCAAACATGGGATACATTTAACACGCCAGCTCCGCTACCTATTGCAAATAAGGATAAAATCATCAAAGATTTTGAAAATGGAACACATTATCTTGTCGCTGAAGAAAATCAGGACATTTTAGGTGTTCTTGATTACCATACTTATTATCCTTTCCCTAGCGGTCATCACGTGGTAACTTTTGGCATTGCCGTTTCTGAAAAAACGCGCGGTCAAGGTATCGGACGCAAACTTATCCAAACTTTCTTCGATATGACAAAAGCTGACGGCTACCAAAAAGTTCTCATTCATGTGCTATCATCAAATGAAAAAGCCTGCACATTCTACGAAAAATTAGGCTTTAAACAAGAGGCTATTTTGAAAAATCAATTTTACCTAAACCATAATTACGTTGATGACCTCATTTACAGTTATTATCTGGAGGATATTCATGCCAAATAATCTCGCTTTGCGAATGCGCCCTAAGAATATTGACCAAGTGATTGGCCAGAAACATCTAGTCGGTGAAGGAAAAATCATTCGCCGTATGGTGGAGGCCAATATGCTGTCATCAATGATTCTCTACGGTCCTCCTGGTATCGGGAAGACCTCAATCGCTAGCGCTATCGCAGGAACAACCAAATACGCTTTTCGGACGTTCAACGCTACAACAGACAGTAAAAAGCGCCTGCAAGAAATTGCCGAGGAAGCTAAATTTTCTGGTGGACTGGTTTTACTGCTCGATGAAATCCATCGTCTTGATAAAACCAAACAAGATTTTCTACTACCATTGCTTGAAAACGGCAATATCATCATGATTGGAGCGACAACTGAAAATCCATTTTTCTCAGTGACACCTGCCATTCGCTCACGCGTGCAAATCTTCGAGTTAGAACCCTTATCAACCGACGATATCAAGCAAGCCCTCCAAACTGCATTATCAGATAAAGAGCGCGGCTTTGAATTTGATGTCGATATTGATGCGGATGCTCTTGATTTCATCGCAACAGCTACCAACGGTGATTTGCGCTCTGCCTTTAACTCGCTAGATTTAGCAGTCATGTCAACCAAGGCTGATGACAAAGGTATTCGCCACATTAACCTTGATACCGTTGAAAATAGCTTGCAGCGAAGCTACATTACCATGGATAAAAACGGCGATGGACACTACGATGTGCTCTCAGCCCTTCAAAAATCCATCCGTGGTTCTGACGTCAATGCTAGCCTGCATTACGCTGCTCGTCTGATTGAAGCTGGGGATCTGCCAAGCCTTGCTAGAAGACTGACTGTCATCGCGTATGAAGACATTGGTCTTGCCAATCCAGATGCCCAGATTCATACCGTTACAGCACTTGATGCTGCTCAAAAAATCGGTTTTCCTGAAGCACGCATCTTGATTGCTAACGTCGTAATTGATCTAGCCTTGTCACCAAAATCAAATTCAGCCTACACAGCTATTGACGAAGCTATCACTGATTTGCACAAAAACGGCTCACTACCAATCCCACGCCATTTACGTGATGGTCACTATGCTGGTAGCAAAGAACTTGGTAACGCCCAAGATTACAAATACCCTCACAACTATCCTGAAAAATGGGTTAAACAGCAGTATTTACCAGATAAGTTAGTCGAAAAAAATTATTTTGATGCTAACCAAACCGGAAAATACGAACGCGCCCTCGGTGCTAACAAAGAGCGAATTGATGAACTGTCTAAATAATGATAATATGGTACTTTCTCATTTTAATAGTTTTCATTAATGCTTAAAAAGAAAATCGCTTTCTAAAAAATAAGATTTGCCCTTGAAATATTTTTTAAAAATGCTATCATAGATATATAGGTTATTGCTGTGGCATACGAATTCACATCAATGTGTTGACCGACTAAATATTTGTATTTCGGGAAACAGTAGTCTTTCTCCAGTATGCAGGCCGTTACACGCGGAAGCAACTAAGGAGAAGCGAGTTGCCCACCTGCTTGTAGATTGCGGGTTCAATACAAATCGTGAATCACGGTGCCAATACAGCTTCTTATCCTTCCTTAGCTCAGTTGGTAGAGCAGTGGACTCTTAATCCATGGGTCATAGGTTCGAGCCCTATAGGGAGGACTAAACGTCATAAGAAAAAGCCCTTTGTTTAGGGCTTTTTGCTTGTTTTAAAATCAATTTGTTACGATTTTATCAATTTTTTGACAATCTGCTGGTCGTCTTTTATTTCAAAAATTAAAAACGTCATTAAGGTTCTCTGCCATAGTAGGATGCGTAAATATTTGATTCTTAATATAAGTGTATGGAATATGGTTATCCATAGCTAACTTAATCAGGTTTATAT
>SKEX01000088.1_pt1 | contig 115892 bp, 120 predicted proteins | sample 4841451 | NCBI WGS metagenome assembly SKEX01 (sample SAMN11008798, study PRJNA524170) | human gut metagenome | isolation source: fecal sample from pouch patient p38, | place: Israel: Tel-Aviv | reverse complement strand
CGAAACAGATGTTTACCATGTAAAACCAGAAGAAGTGGAAGGACATCCAAACGCTTTAGGATTTGATTTGACAAAGGCGGTCAAAGTGAATGGGTAAAACTAAATCTAAAATCAAAAAGAAAAAACGTAGATTAAAAGAAAAAGCTATTACAAATGGCACATACAGTAAGCGAGGGAAAAGCGATGGTATGTATAAAATGCAAGGGACAGATGATTGTCTGGGAAAAAGATAGATTCGGTCATTCAAAAGCAACTTCTTGTCCGCTATGCAACAAAAGTGGGCAAAGTGTTGCGAAAAAGTTAGCAGAGATAAAAAAATTAAAGTAGAAAGAGGGATTTTATTATGAGCAAAAACAAATTAGTTGGTTTAGGAATTGGTGCAGTTGTTGTATTAGGTTTAGGGGCAGTAGGAGCGTTTAAATTCTTTGAAAAAATTGATAATGGCTATGTGGGTGTCCGCTACTCAATGAATGGCGGTGTCCGTGATGAAGTACTTACGCAAGGCGTGAAATTTGTAGGACTTGATAAAGTTACTCAATATCCAATTCGCTTACAAACGATCCAAGCAAAAGATGTTTCAGTTTCAACATCTGATGGTAAAAAAACAACGGTAAATATTAAATATGATTACAAAATCGATGCAACAAAAGCTGCAAAAATGTACAAAGAATTTGGCAATATTACCAGTGAAGATATTGAAAAAGGCTGGTTAAAATCAAAGCTACAGAAAGAAGCTCGTGAAGTTTATTCAAAATATAGCTTGCTTAGTGTCTTATCAGGCGATTCTTCAAAAGTGGAAGCTGCTTTATTGGAAAACTTTTCTAAAGCTGTAGAAAGCAAAGGTTTTGAAGTGGAAGATGTCACAGTGGGTGTACCAGAAGTAGATACTGATACACAAAAATCGATTGATGCGATTATCCGAGCTGGTCAAGAAAATGAAAAAGCAAAATTAGATGCTGAGACAGCAAAAACACAAGCAGACAGTGAAGCATATAAGAAAACTAAAGCAGCCGAAGCAGAGGCAGAAGCGAACAAAAAAGTAGCTGAATCAGTAACAGATGAATTGATTCGCTATACAGAAGCACAAGCTCGACAAAAACATGGCTGGGTTACAACAAATGGAGCCAATACAGTAGTCAAAGAAGGGAACTAAAATGGCATTTTTTCTAATTAAGATATTTATTGCTTTAGGAATAGTAGTCACGTTAACGATAACGTGGCTGCTCTTAAAGCCATTTATAAGGGATAAAAAAGACGATGAGGATCGTTGGGATAATTTTTAAGTAGAAGGAGGAGTGGAGGTTTGGTCGACCACAAAGAATTCTTTACTCCTTTGGAATTATGATACAAATTTTAGAACTATTTGGCGGCATTGGTGCGCCGAGAAAAGCATTAATAAATTTAGGAATTCCGCACAAATCAATTGATTATGTTGAATGGAATGAAAAAGCAGTACGAAGTTATAACGCTATGTTTGAAAAAGAAATAAAATATCAACCGCAATCTGTTGTTGGATGGAATTTGAAGCCAGATATTTTAGTGCATGGTAGCCCTTGTCAAGATTTTTCTATTGGTGGTAAGCAATATGGCGGTAATGTTGAAGATGGAACAAGAAGTAGCCTGATGTTTGAGACACTTAAAATTATAGAAAACTTTGGTATATGGAAACCTCAAGTAGTAATTTGGGAGAATGTTCCGAATGTATTCTCAAAAAAACTAGTTGGAGCGTTTCAAAAATACTTAAGTGATATGGAAAAGCTAGGATATTTCACAACATATAAAATCTTAAATGCAATGGATTTTGGTATTCCTCAAAAACGAAAAAGAGTATTTGCTATTAGTAAATTAGATGGTGAACCATTCAACTTTGATCTACTTAAACACAGACCACTAAAACCACTGGGGGATTTTCTGGAAGTCACCACTGATCAAAAATATTTGGTGACACAGCCTAGCATGTTATCAAAGATTAGAAGTAAAAGTAGCTTAGCAAATGGTTTCAGTGGCAGATTAGAAGTCGTAAACGATTTTGTTTATACGATTACCACGAGACAAGATCGATGTCCCAATAGCGGTTTGATTGAGTATGAGAAGAACAAATATAGAATTCTAACTGAAAAAGAGTGCTGGAGGTTAATGGGATTTGATGATGATGATTTTAACAATGCTAAAAAAGCAAATCCTGGAAAAAACGAAAAGTACAAAAATACGACACTTTATCATCAAGCAGGAAACAGTATTGTAGTCCCTGTTTTAGAAGCGATTTTTGAATGTTTATTACCAGAAAGCGAGTGAAGAAAATGATTCCAAAATTTAGAGCGTGGCATACGCCTTTCACGGATAATAAATTTGGACAAGAAATGAAATACGGAAGGGCTGGAACGTTATTATCGTTTGCTGAAATGAGTCCAAACGATTATATTCTCATGCAATCTACAGGTTTGAAAGATCTGAACGGTGTTGAAATTTTTGAGGGAGATATTGTTTCAGTAAGAAACCATCCATTTCAGAAAACAGAAAGCAGCGTTGGGATTGAAATAGATGGTGATTATAAAGTATCTTGGAATGAATATGATTTAACTTGGTGTGCTGGAAATCTTTTGTTAGCAAGAATAAAGCCTTATGTAACTGTTATTGGTAATATCCACGAAAATCCAGAATTATTGGAGGGAACAGAATGAGTAAACAAGAACTAGTAGATAAAAACGAAGTATTGAGTATTTGGCATAATTATTGGGAATCAGATAAATTGGCTTATGAAGCAGAGGACGAGTTAAGAGAGCTAAAAACGATAATATGTATTACAGAACTCAACGAAAATCAGCAGGTTGTGCTTGATTGGTTGAAAGATCGATTTAATGAAACTAAAATTAAAGCATCTTGTACAGGTTACCTTTGGAAATTACATCAAAGTTATATCGATGATGAAGCTGATGAAGCAGGTATAGCTTATGAAGAACTAAGTTATGAAGAAGAATCCGAAATGGTACGAGTATTTGCAGAATGGTTTGAACAGGAGAGAAAATAAATGGTTTATGAAAAATTGCGCTTGGTAACAGCGTTACTGAGTGGAGATATTTATCTTGGTAAAGCACAAGATGGCTTGATGGACGTAAACTATCGTCGAGTAATTACAGATGAGGCTATTCAAGCAGTGACAGACTGGTTTTTTGTAAATAAAGGAAAGACAGTCCGATTTAAAGGTATTGATGGAAAAGAGCATAGTTTATTTTATACATCTGATAAAGAAAAAGCGAAAAAAATTCTGGCTATTTTAGAGGAGGAACAACAATGAAAAACTATGATCCAAACATCCGATGGGGCATTCATACAGTCAAGGTAAGTTTCCAACAATGGGACTATAAAGGCTATTTAACTTTTATAAAAAGTGGTAACTGCAAAGGTTTAGACATATTAGATATAGATGCTGACGATTTATATGATATAAAATTTAAAGAAAATCCAGTTAATTTTAGATTACTTGGAACAGATGATGATGGCGAAGAATGGTTTGCAATGACTTTGAAAAATGATAAAGACGATGAATTGTTAGTTGAAAATCAGTGGGAATGTTCGAAAGATTATATCGTAGGTATTGAGATTGTTGATTTTGTAGGGGAGGAAGCAAAATGAAACTATATAGATATGAAAGTTCAAAAAATACTGGACATTGGACAGAAAGCATAATTCAAGCAAATAAAGAATTCGAAGAGGAAAAAGACTATCTAATGTCAAATGAGCCAGAGGAAGATGAAACAGTTAAATTAGTTTCAATTGAGATACCATATGACTTGATAGATGAACTAGAAGATGAATCTAAAGAAGTGAAACAGGCTATATTAATAAATGATCCAGATCGTTCAGACGAAAATCCAAGAGAAGATGGCTATGACTTTGATTATTATGCTGCTTGGTCCGATGATATAGCGAAACGTAAGGTGGTATCGGAATGAGTATGAGCATTCAACCAGGAGTCAAAGTAAAGTATACCGGTAAAGGAGTTCCGCAATACACAAACCAATTTTTGGTAGTAAAAGCAGTATTAGTGAATGGGCTGATTCTTGAATTTTCTGAAGAAGATAAAAGAGAGGTTGTACTGGAAGATTGTGGAATTTGGAAGGAAGAATCGTTAATCTGTGGATTTGATGAAGTGGAGGAACAGTGATGAATAAACAAGAATTGATTGAAGAATTAGAATGCTTAGAAGTTCCTACAGATAGTTATAGTTATTTGAGAGGCGCTAACTATGCTGTCGAAAAAGCAATTAGCTTAGCAAAACGACTAGACGAACCGAAAAAAGCTATATTACCTAAAACTGCTGATGATTTTATTGAAGAAAGTTTAGGAATGGGTTCTGATAAAGTTGATATTATCAGTTCCGCAGATTCTTTCTTAAGAACAATGCCCGATGATGAATTTTCTTTGTGGTTTAAGTCGAACAGAGATTTATTTGTTAATGCATTAGCTAACGGTTACGAAGTCGAGAAGGAACCATTATATCATGTTTTATTACCAGACAAAGGGGCGACTAACACAGGATATACTTTTTTAAATTTAACGGGAACAATTGATTTTACGATATGTAAGGAAAAGGTGGATATGTTAACAGAAAATCAAATCAAAGCAATTGATGAGCGCTATTGGGCTTTTGCTGTGAAGGTGGAGGGATAATAAATGGAAAAATCAAAAAGTTTGATCATATGGCTACCGACTGGTGAAACAATGAAGTTTGAAGATGTTAGGCATGTTGAAACAGTTACAACTGATTTAGAATGGGATGTTTTAAAATTTAATTATCTAGATGTTTCAACTGGAGTAAGACGAAATGTAGTATTTGAAATGAGTAAATTAATGGGATGGGCATTGGAAGAATAATAAATGATCAAATTTAAAGAATTCAATACTCAACCTTACGATGTTCACATTACTAGATTTTTTGAAGATTTAAACAGAAACAACCCAGATGATGTTTTTGAATATGTTGACTTGAAATGCGTTGATAGAAACTTAGTGATATTAGTTTACCGTCAAACTAATAGAAGCATACGTCAGCTCAGAAATGTACTTAAGGGAGGATAAGCAATGCTAAGTTATCCAGAAGTTTATATTTTAGGGCGACAAGTCGATGGCGTTTATGTTGAATACCTGCGCGGATCAGAGCAAGCCGATTTATTTTTCGATTATGCGATAGCTTGTGATGAAAGAAATCATATGAATAAAACCAATACAAAAGATGGCGAATGGAGAATTTTAAAATACGGGAGGCCAATTACATTGGAGTTTTAACTTATTGCAACTTTTTTACAATAACTAGCCGATTTTTTGCAAACAAAAAGCCAGCCGACCAATGGCTGACTAATGTGGTAGTTAGCACTTTTCCCAAGTAAAGTGCTAATAGTGCCAACAAATAAGGTTGACATTGTGTCTCTGGTGGAGACAGGAACTATCGATAACTGTTTTCCGCCAGTTATCATAGAAAAGGAGAAATTTATTTCAGAAATAAAATCCCCAAGAAAGTTAATATGATTATATCATGAGTAAATGTATTTGAAAATACTATCTCATAGTACGTATTGTAAAAAGTTTATTTAGTAGAAAATAAAAAAAGCCAGATTGCTCCGGCTGTGAGAAATATTTTCGACATAGTTATTATACCACAAAAGGAGCGATTTCACTTGATTAAATTGCTAAAAGAAGTAGATTTTCGACAAACAAAAGCGAATGCCAGAAATGTGTTGAAGAATTTTAGACGTTTAGAGCGAATAGCTGGTCGCTCTTTGATAGATTTAAAATCACCAATTATTACAGATATGCCTAAAAGCCAAAGTCATGGGAACAAAGCAGAAGATGCGCTAGTACAATTAGCAGATGCAGAAGCAGAAAGAGATGCAATTTTATCTGCGCTTATGGCATTAAGTCTTATTAGTCGTCAAGTGCTATATTATAGTTTTTGCGATGTAGAAAAACATACCAATTGGGAAATAGGGCAGTTAATACGTGGATATGGTGAAAAAAATGTTGAGAAGTTAAAATCTAATGCTTTGATCGAATTTGCTGAAGCCTATAAACACGGAATTTTAGTTGTTTATAAATAGAAAATTTTGTAGGGTTTTTGTAGGGAATTTGTAGGGATTTTATTCGGAAATCCATGTTATTATGGTAATGTCGAAAGATAAGGAAACGAGGTAATGCATGCTTACCTATCTTAGCTCCGTTTCACTTATCTTTTGAGGCTACCTATAAAAATAAAGAATAAGGATGTGGAAAGTCCAGTTCTTTCTGTCTCGTTTAGTCATAGGTAGCAAAATATTGCAATAAACTTGACATTAAGCTTACACGTAGACGTATGTTGCAAGCGCATGTCAAGATAGCGCTATGTAAGTTGCAATGATCATTCACAAATTATACGTTCTCAATTTAAAGAAATGGGGTGTAATTCCTCTCTCTTTTTTCTACAGGTTTGTGAGTGACAAATAGTTACTAGAGATGCAGTAACTACCTGATGCAGGATAAAACATAATAGGCGTGGTTAGGCGCGGTATTCTAGCCCAGCATCTGAAGAAGATAAGAACATTAACCAGAACTCTGCGGCAGCTGCTTACGCACGAGAGCAATTCCTAAACTCATAGAGTAGCAGCTAGGTACGTTTAGGATAAACTTGATCAATTGTTTTTGCTGGTGTTTGATTGATTAGTCACTGTGGCGGAATAGGTAGATACATTAGTACTCCCAAAAGATATCAGCAGAGTGCGGGGCGTAGCCCAAATTAGGGTAGATATCATGCAGGGTGCAAATCCTTGCCAGTGACATTGAGATTACGGTAGACAATCTCAAAAATGGCATAGTGGGAAGATCCTTTCGGTTGGCGTGTAGCATCTGGGATGCAACGAGCATATAGCGAGATAAGAGGCAGGTTCGATTCCTGTCACGCCAATAGGTAGCTTTGCTACTTAAATAAAAGAATCGTCAATAGATGTTTCTGCTACATTCACGGTGAGGCACTAGCTTGCAAGTGCCTCTTTTTTATCTGGTAGAAGAATGAAAAATTATGTATAATAACTGTTGTAGAAAAGTGAAAAGATGGTGGCTAATCGCTTGAATAAAGGGGTGATGCCTATGGTTCATAGCTTTATTCCTAGAAGGGAATAGGCATGTCTGTATTTGAAGCATTATTGCTAATGATTGCATTTGCGACATTGGTATTGCTGATTATAGACCATACGAACACAAAAAAATAACCATCTAACACTTTGACAGGTCGTAGATGGTTATCAAAACTAATTTATGACAGTCACCGTCTTTTTAACGGTTCTACATTAGGGCGTGTTAGTAGCACGTCCTTTTTCTGTATACATTATATCATGAAACAAAATAAATTCAATCGAGACTACTCAACGTAAGTAAGTGGTCTTTTTTCGTACATAAAAAAGCCACTAGGACAGGGGGCCTAGTGGCTAGGGTAGCAAATATTATTAGTCGTAAGTGTGCAACAACAATAATTTTTATAGGAATATTTAATCAACATCATAATACTATTATTATAAGGAGTTGCTACCCAGAACTATTATATCAAAGCCTAAAATAATTTTGCAATAAAAAAGTTATACATAAAAACAGCCACTAGGACAGAGGACCTAGTGGCTAGGGTAGCATAGGTTAATTTATCTTATCACGCAACATCGAGGTTAAACTAGAATATTTAAAGTAGATTAACAAATTATTTTAAGGAGCAGCTACCCATAAATAGTATAACAAAAGATAATTTATTGAATCAAGTACATAAAAATAACTAGGAGAGAAATATATGAAAAGCTATTGGTATGTATCGCTAACACATAAATATCCACAGTCGAATCGCTCAACTGATTCAATGCGTGTTGTAATGTCTGTGCAGATAAAAAAGAATGCTTCGATTGTTGAAATGACAAGAGAAGCCACACCGAAAGAGATTGATTCTTGTAAGCTTGTTTATTGTGGGTATGGTAGTTGGAAAGATAAGCATATACTAGAAAATGTAGAGAAGTATATGAGTTAATAAGTTATTAAATAGAAAGGCGGTGAGGTCATGGCGAAGTACACAGAGTGGCTAACCGAGGAAGGGTTAATCAAAATTGAAGGATGGGCACGAGATGGCCTCATCGATAAGCAGATAGCCCAGAATATCGGAGTATCCGAACGAACATTTACCGATTGGAAAAAGAAATTTTCTTCCATTTCTTCCGCCCTTAAAAAAGGGAAAGAAGTTGTCGATCGTCAAGTGGAAAATGCATTGTTTAAGAGTGCTACAGGCTACGAATATACCGAAGTTACAGAAGAATTAACAGAAAAAGGTATGGAAATTACAAAAAAGGTTACAAAACAAGTAGCTCCTAATCCAGTTGCGGCTATTTTCTGGTTGAAAAATAGAAAGCCAGACGAATGGAGAGATCGAAAAGAAACTCAAATTTCTGGCGAAATGTCTGTTAGCAATCCATTCGCTAATTTATCTGAAGAAGAATTAAGAAGGTTAGCTGAAGATGATGGATAAAATTGTTTTAGGTGCAAAGTTAGAATTATCCCGTCGTTATTTTTGGGACTATTGCAAATTAATGGCATCTGATTTTTACAAACAAGATAGAGTGTACTTAAAAGAATTATGCAATGATTTACAAGAATTCATTTATGACAGTGAAGATAATGTACTAGTTATTAATGAACCACCAAGACATGGAAAATCAAGAACTGCTGGTAAATTTGTAGAATGGTTATTGGGAAATGACAATCAAAAAAAGATAATGACGGGTTCATATAATGAAACATTATCTACAACATTTTCTAAAAGTGTGAGGAATACTGTTCAGGAAATAAAAGCAGATGAAAGCAGGATAGTATTTTCAGATGTATTCCCTGGTGTAGAGATAAAGTCTGGTGATGGTGCCATGAACTTATGGAGTTTGGCTGGAGGATATAACAATTATCTAGCAACGTCACCAACTGGGACAGCTACAGGATTTGGCGCAGACATCATTATTATTGATGATTTAATTAAAAATGCCGAAGAAGCAAATAACGTTATGGTTTTAGAGAAACACTGGGATTGGTTTATCAATACTATGCTTTCTCGTTTAGAAACAGGCGGTAAAATTATAATCATCATGACTAGGTGGCATTCTAATGATTTAGCAGGAAAAGCTTTAAAGGAGTTACCTCAATCTGGTTATAAAGTAAAGCATATTAGCATGAAAGCATATAACGAAGAAACAGACACCATGCTTTGTGAGTCTGTCCTTTCTAAAGAAGAATATTTCCGTAAAAAGAAAACGATGGGTGCAGATATTGCTTCTGCTAACTATCAACAAGAACCGATTGATTTAAAAGGTCGTTTGTACCAAAAATTTTCAACATATGAAACACGCTCTAATTACATTAAAATATGGAATTATACCGATACAGCAGACACTGGTGCTGATAATCTTTGTTCAATTGTTTTTGGTGAGACAGAAGATCATAAAGCAGAAGTATTGGATGTTCTATTTACAAAAGAACCAATGGAACAAACGGAAACAGCACACGCTGAACAAATTAAAAATAACCAAGTAAACCATGTCCGCATTGAGTCTAACTCTGGTGGGCGTGGTTTTTCTCGTAATTCAGAAAGAATTGTTAAAGAACGAGGATATCGTGGTGCTTATTACGAGCCGTTTCATCAATCGGCAAATAAACAATCACGTATTCTTTCTAATTCGGCACTTGTAGAAAATAATGTGTATTTCCCATCAGATTGGAAAATAAGATGGCCAGAATTTTATGAAGCTATGACGACCTATCAAAGGGAAGGTAAAAACAAACACGATGATGCACCAGATGCTGTAACAGGCATTGTAGAAACATTAGCAAATGATAACCAAGTCAGATTTATCCAATATTAGGAGGTGTGAAAATGTTTCAAAACAATTTAAGTTTGAAGCGGTATAAAAGATTACGAACAAAATATTCTACACAAATTAATGAAGAAGTTTTCGATCCTAATGATTTTATTACTGAAATGAAGCCATTTTTTGATGATAGAGAGCGCAAATACAAAGCTTATACAAGCGAACAAAATGAGATCGATAGAAGACTTAAACCAAACACAAAGATTATAAAAGTGAATAATAAACTTCATGCTGGTTTATACAATACTATTGTCGATCAAGCAGCGGACCATTTCACAGGTATTCCAATTAAGTGGGATTACGATATTACAGAGCAGAGACGCTCAATTATGCAACGTGCTAAAGATTTATTTTTGAATAATACATTAAAAAACACCAAAACACCAAAAGAGTTCGAACGGCTGACAGAGTTAGTGAATGATATGCGGTTTGCCATGCTTGATTCTGACACAGCTCGGTTTCAAGGAGCTTGTGGTGTTGCTTTTCGTTTGTTAGAACCTGTTAAAACCAAGGATGGTTGGCAATTATGGGCGAGCAATATTGAACCATGGAAAGCTGAAAAATACGAAAATGCAGATATCTTTATTCGTGAAAAATACGACACACATCAAAAAAAATTTTTTGAAGAAATGAAAGTCATTACTAAAGAAAGAATACGCATATATAGCAGATACATTGAATTTAATTTAGTCAGTGTATCTGGAACATTTAAATTGATCGAGGAAGTAGAAAATCCACTAGAAACGTTCTACCTATCAGAATTTAAAAACAATACGAATCGTTATTGCGATTTTGAAGTGGCGGAAGAACTTTCTGATGCATTTGATAGAAGCTTATCAGACCAACAAAACGAAGTTGAACAGTTTAAACTTGCTTACATGGCCATTAGCGGCTCAATATTAGATGAAGAAAAAGCACAAAGAATGATGGATCAATTAGGTATCCTTAACTTACCAGATCCACAAGCTAAGGTTGGGTATGTAACGAAAGATATTAATAAAGATTTCAACGAGTATCATCTAAACCAGCTAAAAAAAATGTTCTATACAATCACAAAATCAATTGATTTTAATGATGAGGTATTTAAATCAAACGCTTCTGGTGAAGCTCGTAAATGGCAAATTATTGCCTTAGAAGCAAAAACAAATACAAAAGAGCAGTATTTCAGGGAAGGTTTAAAAGAAGTCGCTGAAACGATGGCAGCTTTCATTAAATTTAACGATAAGCTTGATTTAGATGTGTCTAAAATTGTGTTTACATTCAGTCGCAGTTTGCCAACAGATATTGGCTATCTTGCTGATGCATTGCCAAAACTTTCGCCGTTTCTATCTAAACGAACAATTATTAATCAGATTCCATTTGCTAAAGACCCAGATTATGAAATGGACTTGATGAATTTAGAACAAGGTCAAGATTATCCTAGTGGTGACTACAAACTAGGTGGTGCGGATAATGACGAAGAAGAAAGCAACAGTTAGTGAACGCTACTGGGAAAAACGTCGTGAATTAGAAGACAAAGCACGCTTGAAACTGGAAAAGAAAACTCTTAGTGAACTAGAATCTGTTTTCGAACGTGCTTTAGTTAAAATTCAAAGACAGTTATTGGCACAAGCTGATTTACACGGTATTACTCAAAGTGAGATGCTAGAAGATTTTAGCAAACGAGACCAAGAGAAGTACCGTAAGTATATTGAGAAGAACTATGAAAAGTTGATGGAGTCTGACGAAGCTTATAAGCAGTTTATTGATGAATATTTTCCACCTTTTGACTATGCGAAAGTTAATCGCTTGTTACAATTACGAGCAGACATTTTTTCTACCCTTGCAGGTGAAGCAATAGCTAGTGATGTTAACGGTAAATTTAATAACGACTTAGAGAATATCACAAAACGAATCTACAATTCTAATTCTAATGCGTTGATACAATTACTAGGCGGTTCAGCACCTGGTTTAACTAAGAATGAGCTAGAAAACATCATGAACTATCCGTGGAGCGGAAAAACATTTTCATCTCGTTTATGGGGCAATATATCAACCCTAGAGCAACGTTTGAGCAATTCCATTATTAATTCATTGGCAAGTGGTGAAGGGGTTGTGGAAGCTCTTAGAACGATGAAAAACGATGGTGTTATTATCGGTATGTTTAAGTTGGAACAAGGAAAGTTTAATCGTTCGATTGAAAATCTTGTTAGAACGGAATATTCACATTTTGCTGTAGAAGGTGTAAGAAAATCGCTAAAGGATGTAGGTGTTAAGCAAACACAAAGCTGGTCGGCAGAAGATGAGCGTGTTTGTTCTATTTGTGGTGGACGTCATGGAAAAGAGATTAAAGATGATTGGCATCCACCGTATCATGGACGTTGCCGTTGTACTGAAATACCAATTATTCCTGAAATTAGCGATGACATAGATAAATTGTACGAGGAAATGTTTGGTGATTTATTGGATGAATTCGCCAACGATCAATTTGGTGTAAAATTGACTCATTCAAATAGGAAAAAGTTTGATGAAAAAAGCACAGACTCGATGTATAATAAAGATAGTAAAATCAAAGAGATTGCAAATTTAATCAATGCAGAAATCAAAAAGCCAATGACTGTAGAAGAAGCTGACAGAACAAATGCTAATCCTAATTATTATAAAGGAAAAGAGTACCAAGTTAATTGTCAGCGCTGTGTACCGACTTATGAAATGCGACGTCGTGGAATTGATGCAGAAGCATTGTCTTCTTTAGATCAAAGTATTTGGAGCGATGAATATACTGAAATTATTAGGTATAGAAGAAATAAAGCAATTAGAGGGCTTAGGACGTTTGTTGATTCAAAAACAAAAGAACCAGTAAGTCACAAATTAGTTGGCGGTAGAACAATGAAGTCCAATTTTTCTAAATTAGAAAAGATAGTTAAAGAAGGAGAAAGGTATGAGCTGTCTGTAGCATGGAAAAGAGGTGGCGCACACATTGTCAATATGGAAAGACTCAATGGAGTTCTGACAATTATTGATGCTCAAAGTGGAGTTATTGCGCCTATTGATGAATACTTTGCTATTCGACATGCGCAGCCGTCTAGCTTAAATTATCTAAGAGTGGATAATTTGGAATTTCGCAAAGAACTAGTTAAGTTGATAGCAAAGGCAAAGAAAGGAGAATAGAACAATGGAAAAAATAAGCAAAATCATTTCAAAAGTGGAAATTCCTGAGTTTATAAAAAATAATTTAAAAAAATGGGATATAATCGAAGAAAATGAAAAGTATGTTTATTTAACACCTGTGTTTGGATTAGTAGAGCCATCCTTTGGTCAACCTTTTTTGCTAGTTATTGACAAAACAATAAAAGATGGCTGTCTAGTGTTTAGGGATACGCCAAAATGGGATGAATTGGAACTTAATGATATTTATTAGCACTTATTGACAAATGTTTGTAAGTGCTATTTTTATGCTTAAATTTGGAGGTGAGGTTATGAAAGGATTATTCGAAGCAGTGTTAAATTTAGAAGTTACTAACGGTACAGAAAAAGCCTATAAAAAAGCTTTTGAACAAGAAAATGAACGATATTTGACCAAGCATACGTTAAGAGACGGCAACGGTCATATCGTTAAAGATGAGCTTGAAGCAGTTTGGAGCGGTAATTATTGCCATGTCGATATTTTGTATTCTATACCAGCTAGAAAAAGTAAATTAACTATTTCGATTGTGTCGAGAACTCTGCAAAATGTAAAAGATGCTGTCACTGATTATCAAATGCTTGGTGCTGAACTGGTCCATAAAAATTGGGAGTGATTTACTTTGAATAAAAAACCTGTTTTAACGATAGCGTTAAAACAAAAATTATACTGTCGGTATAGATTTTTTCAATTGTACTTCTTGAATATGTTTAACTATAAGAAGTTTTTGGAATTACAAGAATTCATTTTAGAAGAATTAGAAACGGATATAGAAAAATATTTTAAAGTTAAAGTGAAATAAAAAGTCTGACAAATGTTAGGCTTTTTATTTTGTCCGAAATGACGTTAAACTAGCGCAATGCTGGGCTTAATTGAATGGTGGGGCGCAATAAATAATCTAAAGCAATGCGGGGCGTGTAAACGAATCGTGGGGCGAAAGGAGAAACAAAATGAAACCAAACCTATTACCAATGGATTTACAAATGTTTGCCGAAGAAGACGGTGGTACAAACTTCACTTTCGATGATTTTAAGGCATTTGTAGAATCAAATGAAGAAGCACAAAAATTTGTACAATCACAGTCACAATCAGCTGCAGATAAACAATTAGAAGCTTGGAAACAAAATAATCTTGAAAAAATCAAGGAAACAACAATCAAGGAGTATGAAGAATCTAAGAAAAATAAAACTCCTGAACAAATTAAATTAGAAGAATTACAGGCTGAATTTGAAGCTGAAAAGGCATTACGTGTGACTAGTGATAATAAGGCTTTTGTTGCAGAAAAAATTGCTGGCTTAGATTGGGACGGGGATTTGAAAGATTCTATTTCTCAATTTATGTTAAATAATCTTGTTAGTTCAGATACTGAATTTACTAAGAAGGCTGTAGAAGGCTTTACAGAGCTTTTAGAAGCAATAAATGATAAGCATGCAGAAGCTATTAAAAATGTAGAAATGACTAAAGCTTTTGGTAATAAATCGCAACAAACCAACATGGTAACTGGTAATCAAACAAAATCGTTTGAAAATCCAGAGGCAGCATTAGGACAAAAATTACAAGCATTTATCGATTAGGAGGAAACTACAAATGAAAAAAAGTTCATTAAATAATCTTGAGTATTTAGATATTTCACAGGAAGTTAATGCATTACAAGTTCCAAATACACCATTTTTAAGCTATTTGTTAGGCGCAGGCAAAGTTGAAGCTGCCAAGTCAACTGAGATTAAATGGCGAGAATACGGCATGAATAATGATGATTCATCTGCTCAATTAGAAGGCGGAGAATACGCAGATGCGGAATCTGATCGTACATGGTTTAACAACTATACTGAAATTTTCAGAAAATCAACTTCTGTATCTGGCACATTAGATGCTATTAATGTAGATGGTGTAGGAAATGAATTGAATAGCCAAGTAGCTCTTCGTGCTACAGAAATGAAAATTGACTTAAATCGTAAATTGATTGTTGGTGTAAAGGCTGATGAATCTGGTTCTAAAGGTCGTCAGATGAACGGAATTTTAAATTTGATTAGCTCAACGAATAAAGTCGAAACAGCAGCTGCGGGGGCAGTAACAAGAAAAGATATTGATGCCTTATTTAAAACAATGTTCCAAAAAGGATACATGGGCGAAAAATTATGTTTAGTAGCACCTGATATGCAAGAATTAATGACTGATCAGTTGGATGAAAAATCAACAAAAATTGTGCAATTTGGCGATAAACTTACTTTTGGATTGCAACTTGGAAATATTGTCTCAAATTACGGCTCAGGAATTGCGTTAATTGAACCTAATTTACCTAATGGAACAATCGCAGCTATTGATACTAATTATGTAAAATTACGTCCACTACGTGAATGGCGTGCGGAAGAATTAGCAAAAACAACAGATTCAAGACGGATTGGATTAGTTGGTGAGTATTCAATTGAATACAAAGCTTCTAATTCTGGAGCAATCTTGAATTTGAAAGCCTAAAATATAATAACGAAGGAGGAAATTAAAAATGGCAACAGCAAAAAAAGAAGTAACTTATCGTGTGCTTGACAAGAAAAACTTTGTGGGCTTTATGCATCCTAAAACAAAAAAATTTATCACAGCAAACGAAAATAATGAATTTATAGTTTCAGAAGACGATAAAGAAGCTATTGAAATATTAGAACGTGCTGCAGATACTTTTAAAGTTTAGGTAATGATGCTTTATGGTTGATGAAAAAAAAGAAGAAATCGTTGAGAAAATTCAATTGATGCTACCTAACGCTTCTGAAGATAGGGTTTTGTCTGTTTTAAACCTTGTTATCTTTGAAATCAATTCTTACAATACTTGTAAAATTGATATTGCTTGGGACGAGTTTGAACCACTTATAATTGAGGTTATCTACAAAGCTTTAAAAAACGAAATAGATAAGTCTGTAGCTAGTGTAAAACGTGGTGATACATCAATTAGTTATGTAGTTGAATCAAAAGACATACAATCACTCATGGAGAGCTATAGCAGTGCTATTAAACGTATTTTAGGCTGTGATAGCGGGGTGTTTTTCTATTGAATGAAGCAGGAGTTTTAGCAGCTACTTATTTTGATACCTGTGTTATTGAGCGAATGAGTGATATTGAAAATGTGGAAAGCGGAATTACTGAACAAGTTTATTTTCCAATTCATGATGGCAAGTTGCCCTGTGCTTTCTCTCAAGGAAGTATGGGGAACTTACCTGTAATAGAAAACAAAGAAGCGTTTAATATCTCTTATGAAGAACAAAAACTTTTTTTAGAACCTAATATAAAAGTTAAAAAAGGAGATAGAATAACTATTACTCAAGGTACAGGTCAAAAACATGTGTTATTTTCAAAAAAACCTTTTTATTATCCAAGCCATATAGAAGTAGTGCTGTCAGGAAGTGCAATTGATGAGTAAAAGCGATCTTAGAATGAAATCAAATGCTGATAAAGTTATTAAAAATTTAAAGAAAATGACACCCATTGCTGAAAAAGAAGGTACTGCAATGGTGAATGATTCGTTAGCTAAAATTTATCAGTTAATTGTACCTTTGACACCAGTTAAATCTGGTGATTTAAGACGAGGCTATCGAATCATTAAAGCTAGAAAGTTGTCTAGTGGTCGTATCGTGGGAGCATTGATTAATAATGAAAAATATTTTAGATATGTAAACGATGGCCACCGAACAAAAAATGGCGGATTTGTTAAAGGCAGATTTATGTTGCAAAAATCTAATAAATTAGCTAATGCAACATATATTCCGAAACGATTTAAACAAATGGCGATTGTCATCGCTAAGAAAGGATAGGGTATGTACGATAAAATTTTAAAAATGCTTACTAGCAAAATAAAACAGTTCTCGGATGCGCCTATCTATCTTGATAATGTGATGCAATCGTCAGAACCGTTTTATTTCGTTTTGAGCGTAGAAGAAAGCATGACTGATAATGTAGGTCAAAACGTTCAAAATAAAGCATACAATGTTGATATTGCACTGGTTGATAGTAAGAAAGATAAACAATTAGTAACAAGCCTAACAGAAAGCTGTGGGGCTTTTTTTAATGTGTTGAATTTGGACGGAAATGAATTGTTTCCAGAAGATTATCAAACGTTTAAAACAGACGGAATTCAACATATCAATTTTAATGTTGCGTTCCCACAATTAATTGAATGGAGTGAAAAATAGATGGCAAAAATGAAAAATGTAAGTGTCATTTCTGTAGAGAAGCCAACGTGGTTCCCACTAAAAGACGAAACGGGCGCTTTTCCAGTTTACGGAACGCCAATTACAATCGGTACTGCTGTCAGTATCAAACCAGATGTTACAACAGAAACAACGCCTGACTATGGCGATAGTGTAGTTCAAGATCAGTATGTTGCATTTGGTGGTGCAGAAGTTACTTTAGAAACAAACGGCTACCAAAATGAAGTTTTAGCTGAAATTACAGGGGGAAAAAAATTAAAGGGTGGCGTATTGCGGTCTGCGGATGATATTGCATCAGATGGAGCATTTGCTTACCGTCGCCGAAAATCGAACGGTAAATATCGCTATACGATTTTCTATAAAGGAAAATTTGCTTTAACATCTGATGAAACATCTACATTAGAAGGAAGTTCAGTATCTTATACTCATCCAGAATGGACGGGGTCTTTCGTTGATGTTCCAGGGTTGGGTTATATGTATTCCGTGGATGAAGACGATGAAGGTGTCGACTTAGAGATGATTAAAAACTGGTTTACTGAGGTAATGGATCCACGTAAAGAAAATACTACTGCTGTTACTGGTGTAACTTTAGACCAAACAGAGTTAAATTTAAAAGTTGGCCAAACAGCAACCTTAACACCGACAATTACACCAGATAACGCCTCAAATAAAAAATATCAGTTCCGTTCAGAAAGTGAGGCTATTGGAACTGTAACACCAATTCAAGGGAAGGTTACTGCTGTAGGAGAAGGGACAACGGAAATCGTAGTCACAACAGAAGATGGTAACTTTACCGCAAAATGTACATTAAATGTAACAACAGCAGATTAAAAATAACAGTTTAGGACGACCTTGTCGTCCTATTTTATATGGAGGAATTAAAATGGCAAGTAAATTTCAACAAAAAATTAAATTAATGATTAAAGATGGAAGCAAATATACTACAAAACAATTCACGTCGGCAGAATTTTTACCAGGTTCAGTCATGGATACAGGTACGGATTTACAAATCAGGTTAGAAGAAGCAACAAAAACAAATGATATGGAAGCAATTCGTCCTATTTTAAGAGAATGCTATGACTTTATTGCTGACGTTATTTTTGAAAAACAGTTTACTGGACAAGAATATATTGACGGTATGGATGCTCGTGAATTATTGAAAATTACAGCTCAATTGTTAGGTTCTGTTACTTCTGGTTATGATGCAATTTATTCTGAACAGAAAAAAAAGTAACGGAACTTTTATATCATCCTCATTTTAAGTACACGCCACAATATCGAGAAGCAGAACTAAAAAGTTCGCTTCTTGAGAATGGGTGGACTTTAAATGAGATCGAAAACACAGATTTAAACGAGCTTTTGAAAATTTATGCATTTAAAGATGCTGTAGACGAATTTGAAAATATCAAATATCTTGATGAAAATACTATGTTCTAAGAGGGAGGGGGTACTTTTTGAACAATGAAGACTTAGTCTTAAAAATGATACTGGATGAATCTGGCTTTTCACAAGGATTAAATTCAGCAGTAAAAAAGTTACAAGGCTTTGATGTTGAAGTTGATAGAACAGGACAAAAAGGCGGCCGATCTCTTGGGAGCATATGGACGTCGTTTGCTGGTAACTTTTTAGCCAGCGGAGCTACTAAAATCATCTCAAAAGGAATTGGGCTGATTACCAGTAATATTGACGGAGCTATCAATCGTGTAGATACGTTAAACAACGCAAATCGCGTATTTGAAAATATGGGCTTTTCAGCTGGCGAAACATCCAAAACAATGGATAGCTTAAAGAAAAGTATCCAAGGGTTGCCTACACCTTTAGACAGTGCAATTAAAGGTGTTCAATTAATTGCTTCGTCTACAAACGACTTAGGGAAGTCAGAACAAATTTTTGCAGCTTTAAATAATGGAATTCTCGGTTTTGGTGGTTCTGCTGAAATGGTAGACAATGCTATTATCCAGCTGTCCCAATCGTTCTCAAATGGTAAAGTAGATGCGCAAACTTGGAATTCAATGATTAATAGTGGTTTAGGACCAGCATTAAACGCTTTAGCAAAACAGATGGGATTAACAGCTGGTCAGATGAAAGAAGGTCTCTCCGATGGTTCAATTTCAGTTGAAGAATTCCAAGATGCTTTAATCAAATTAAATAAAGAAGGCGGTGGCGGTCTTAAATCATTAGAACAGATTGCTAAAGACTCTACTGCAGGTATTAAAACCGGATTGGCTAACATGAAAACTGCGATTGTTCGTGGTGTGGCCAATGTTGTTACTAAAATTGACGAAGGCTTAAAAAGTGCGGGCTTTGGAAGTATTAGTGAAATCATCGCTGATAAAGGGGCAAAGATGGAAGCAGCTTTATCTAAGTTTGCTGAAATGATTCCACCAATGATAAAAACAGTCAAAGAGTTATATGATACCTTGGAACCTTTTGCGCCTGTACTTGCAGGCCTTGCTGGAAGTATCGGTACCATGATGACAATCAACAAGGTAAATAGCTTAGTAGAAGATGCAGTAAAAGGATATAAAAATTGGCGTGCCGCTACTGAGGGAGTTACAACAGCTCAAAAAATTCTAAATACTGTGATGAAAGCAAATTGGATCGGCATCATTGTTTCTGCAATCGTTGGTTTGATTGTTTACATTGGTTATCTGTGGAAAACTAATGAAAACTTTAGAGAAGCGGTTAAAAATATTTGGAAAAATATACAAGAATTTATTTCTAGTGCTGCAGAAACGGTTGTGAAAGCTTGGGATTCCACAATGGAATTTTTCAGTAACATGTGGGATGGCACAAAAGAGGCTTTTTCGAATGCTGGCACATGGATGAAAGAAGCACCTGGAAATGCAGCCGACTGGGTTAAAAATAAGTGGAACGGTACTAAGGAATTTTTCAGTGGACTTTGGAATTCAACAAAAGAAGGCTCAAAAAATACATGGGAAAATATTAAACAAAGTGCTGCTGACAGTGCTAAAAGTGTTGGAGAAAGTTTTAAAAATGGCTTTGATAATGTGAAAGATTGGTTTAAGGGTGTTGGAAAATCAATATCAGATGTTTTCACAACAGCATTTGATTTTGTCTGGAAATATATTGGTCCATATGTAACAGGAATCAAAAATGCGTTTAAAATGGTTGTTAACGCTATGAAAGCGAACATTGAAAATGTCAAAATGATCGCTGAAAATGTCGTCACCATTCTAAAAAATGTTCTATTAGCTCCAATTCTTTTCATTACATCAATGATCACAGGTGGATGGGAAGAGGCAAAAGAAAACATGATTGCCGTTTGGGATAATATTGCTGAAGCTGCTCAGACTATTTGGTTCGGGATTAAAAATATCTTTTATAACACTGTTACAGCTATTTCCTATTCAGTCACTTCTATTTTTAATGGATTGATGTTGACAATTAAAAAGATTTGGATTGATGTGAAGTTATTTTTCACCTTACTCTGGATTGACATTAAATATGGAGCGATCAACGTTTGGATTGAAATTAAATATTCTATCATCGAAACGTGGATAAATATTAAATTTGAAGCAATTAGAATATGGGAAAGTTTGAAAACTTGGTTCTTTGAAACAGTAGAAAACATTAAAAATGGTGTAATTGATGGTTGGAATAACTTAAAACAAGGCACAGTTGATACATTTAACGCAACTGTTCAATGGTCAAAAGATACCTGGAATAATTTTAAACAGTGGATTGTTGATCTTGTGACAGGTATAAAAGACGGCATCATTAACGGTTGGGAAAACTTAAAACAGGGAACAATTAATATTTTCAACAATTTGGTACAAGGTGCTAAAAATGCGTGGAATAATCTTAAAAGAAGCGTTAGTGATACAGTTGAAAATGTGAAGCAAACCTTTAATGATATGCGCCATATCGATTTATTTGAAATTGGTAAAAATATTATCCAAGGATTAGTTAACGGTATTGGTTCAATGATTGGTGCTGTGAATAAAAAAATTAAAGAAGTTGCTGGTAATATTAAAGAAAAAATCAAAGGTGCTTTAGGCATTCATTCACCTTCAAGATGGATGCGGGATATGATTGGTAAAAATATTGTATTAGGTGTTGTAGCTGGTATTGACCAAGAAAAAGGAACGCTTGACAAATCAGTGAAAAAAATGACCGATTTACCAACAGAGTTACCAAATTTTTCTACTACTGGCAGATATATCAACCAACAAGGAGCTCAAACAGAAAGCTTAGCTAAAAATAAAGGTAATGCTACGACTAATATTGGCGGTGATACTTTCAATATCAATATACAAGCTATGGGAAAATTAAATGAAAAACAATTAATGGATATGGCTAAAGACCTCGTTAAGTATATTCAAATTGTTAAAAATAGAGATAGTGATGCAACGGGGGGTGCTTTTGGTGGAATTTAAAAGAGGACAGTTTTTTCTTAATGGAAAACATAGTTCTGAATTCAATGTATTTATGAGAGAAAGACCTGAACGACTTTCTGCAGGACGTGTGGTAGAGCTTAGGGAGCGAATGGGTAATGATTCAATAGCCGTTGATTTTGCATATTATAAAAATGTAGAACGTACCATTACATGCTATGCGAAAGCAAATACTTTACAAGAAGTTTCTTTTTTAGAAGATGAAATTTCTTTTTGGCTCGATATGGGAAACTATTCTGATTTTATTGTCTATTTTGATGAGCATTATATTTATCAGGCGATTGTAACGAGTCCACCAAAATTTACAGGAACAAGAAAAAGCGGGTTTTTAATTCCTTTTGAATTTACTGTAAGTATCCGACCTTTTAAGAAAAATCGTATTGGCCAATATTGGATAAGTAATCCTAATCAGTTAATCAATACAGAAAAATATCCTTCAGAACCCATTATTCAGATTTTGGGGTCTGGGGATATTTCTTTTTTTATCAATAATCAATCATATTCATTAAAAGCAATTAACGGTGACATCATTATAGATTCAGAAAAACAAGAAGCTTATAGAAAATCAGGCGGAGCATTTGAAATCTTGGATCATAAAACACTTTTTAAAGATTATCCGATTTTAAAATGTGGAGAGAATAATTTTCGCTGGACTGGTAAAGTAACAGAGTTTAAGGTTCAGCCGAATTGGAGGCGAAAGGTTTGATTCCAGTTATTTTTAAACCTGGAGAAAAAGATTTTTCAACAAATGGATTAGGACGTCTTGTTGATGCGACACGTTGCGAAATCACTGAAGAAGCAAACGGAAAATATGAACTAGAAATGGACTATCCAGCGATTAGCAGATTTAGTGATTATTTCGAAAATGGCTATCAAATTAAAGCAAAGCCAAATGACTTAGAAGAATACCACATTTTTGAGATCAAACAAACGTTTAAAGATACTTTTACTAATAGCATTGTTATTTATGCCCAATCTCGTACTTATAAGCTAGGAAACAGACAAGTGAGGCTAGTAACAGTTGATAATCGTAATGGTGCAGAAGCAATGAAATTAATCGAACAGAACATGGACGAACCTTGTGATATCAAACTATATTCTGATATAAATACAGCTTCTAGCACTACATTTGAAGCTAGAAATGTATTGAATTGTATTGCAGGGGAACAAGGTTCTCTACTTCAATACTGGGGCGGAGAAATAAAACGAGAGCCTTTTAAATTATCTTTGCTAAGGCGTAGAGGACGAGATAACGTTGGAACTGTTCGTTATGGTAAAGATTTAAAAGGATTAACCATTAAATTTGATTGGCAATCAATTGTTACTAAAGTTTTGCCATTTGCAGAGCTTCAAAGTGGAGCAGACGGAACTTCTCAACGGATTTATGGAAATGCAGTTAAAAGCGAATATATCAGTAAGTATCCTGATGTTTACGCTCAATACATTCAGTTTACTGAAGATCAAGGAGTAAAAGATATAGCTAGCTTAAATAAAGTGGCAAGTAAATACTTCACTACATTATATCCAGGAAGTGATAAGCCTAAAGTTTCTATTGAATTAGAAATTGAGAAACTTACAGATTCAGAAGAAGCAAAAGAATTTGCTAAGATGCGTAACTATAATTTATTCGATACATTCACTGTATACCACAAGCTTTATGATATTGACATTCAAACGAAAGTTACAGGAATTGTCTATGATGCTTTAGCAGAAAAAACAATAAAAATCACTGCGGGAGATATCCAAGTTGCTTTTTATAAACAGCAAAGCCAAGACTTTCAAGAAGCTATAAAAACATTGACAAAAAAAGAGTATATGAGTGATTTTGTAGATTATATTACTAATTTGATTAACGGTGTTGAAGGTGGAAGTATACTTCAATATCCTAAAAATCGACCTAATACCCATTATTACTTAGATACGGAATCCACGGATACTGCAAAAGATGTGATTGCAATTAATAACAAAGGAATTGGATTCTCAAGAACTGGTTGGAAAGGTCCATTTAAAAATGCGTGGGGAATTAATGGAGTATTGAATGCGGACTTTATAGGAGCTGGCAAAATAAAATCTAATATTTTTGAAACATCATTTAATAGCTGTGGAGATATTTTACGTATGGTAAACGGTACTTTACAAGCTTGGAATAATAAGAAAAAAATCATGGAATTAACTAAAAAAGGGATGGAGTTTTGGAATGGTAATAGTCACGTTGGCACGATGGGAACAAAGGGAAATCCTTTTCCAGGGTTAGCAGATAAAAATGGAAATCCTGTAGTTTCTGATGGGAATTCATTACTATTAGTCGCAGATAATCCCCAAAAAATTATTGGTTTGTCTAACCAATCAGGCACAGGACATTTAATTACTGGTCCTACACAGTTTTTTGTTGGAAATAATTTTAACTTTTTTGGTCCAAATGGAAGTAAAGCAATTCTGACAGTTGATCGATTGATTGTGGGCGGCAAAGAAGTTATACCTGGTCAAAATGGTGGTGGCGGTTCTGGAGCTGGAACAGGTGGTTATCCATCAGAAGTTACAAGCGATGCAGATAAATTTGCTTGGGACTTATGGAGTTACCTATTAGCTAATGGATACAGCAAAGCAGCTGCTGCAGGTATCCTTGGAAATGTACAAGGAGAAGTTGGTCCAAGTATGAACCCAGATACCGAACAAATAGGCGGTCCAGCTTACGGATGGGTTCAATGGGACGGTTCAGCATATCCATTGGTAGGCGCACCAACTTGGAATGGCCGAGAATATGTACAACGCTTAATCGCAGCTGCAGGTATCAAACAAGACTATAGGACGTCATTAGCCCAAGCTCAATTAATTAATTGGTGTATGTTCAATGGGCAATGGTTAGGACAAGTAAGTCCATTAACAGTTGATGAATTTAAAGTTGTCAGCTCGCCTAAAACAGCTGCTTATGCGTTTGAATTAAACTTTGAACGTCCAGCTGCAGCACATCCAGAAAGACAAACCTATGCACAAGTATGGTATGACAAATTCAAAGATTTGAAAGCTTCTACTGCAACAGGAAAAGCTGGCATAGAACATTTGGAGACCTTAATGGGCAAATGGCTTGGTAATGGGCAATGTTATGCCGTTCCAGCCGAATATTCTGGTTTTATGGGCGGCTGTGGTTTAGGCGCAGGAACAATTTATGGCTTTTCACATGTAATTGGTGATACATCATCTGCTGCAGATATTGGTGAAGCATATGATTGGAATGCGGTAGGTTGGCGAGTAATCCAAAATCCAACGTATCAAGATTTAGTAGTAGGAGCAATCGTCAATATTAGACGAGGTGGCCAATGGGGAACAGGTTGGACAGTAGACCCAACATATGGTCACACGGGCGTGATTTACGGCTTAAATAACGGACGTATCCAAACCATAGAACAGAACGCCGAGCAAGGGCAAATTGTCGCAAAATATGACCGATTATATTTTGCTAATTCGATTCAATCGATTGTTATTCCACCAAAATAACGAAAGGAGGATTTTTCAATGGTTAAATGGCAAGCAACGTTAAGTACAACCGAACCTTACAACTATGTCGGTATTATTAATGTGCGTCAAGGGAATAAGAACACAGAAGTCTTAGAAGTAACTATTACAGAAAATTCTTTGCTGTTAGATTTAACAGACGGTAAAGTTTTTTTTGAATCGCATATTGATAATAAATTTCCGATTCAACGACCAACAAAAATCATAGATGCTAAAAAAGGGATTATTCAGTATACGTTTGACGAATATTCTATGCAGTCGTTACACAGACAAGAAGCTTATTTTAGTATTTATAAAGGCGACGATTTAATCGGCACAACGCAGAATTTTTCTTATTTTGTAATAAATGCTGCTTCTAAAACAGAGGGCGAAATGGGTTCTTATTGGCAGTCCATTGAAGATTTAATCGCGGACATGAACGCTTTTATCAACGAAAATAAGGGTGATTTTACTGATTGGATGAATGCTAGAAAAGAAGAGTTCGAAGCGTGGCGAGATGCGCAAAAAACAGATTTCACTTCATGGTTCGAATCAATCAAAGATATTTTAAAAACGATTGATCCTGGCGGTACGATGTTAGCCGAGCTAATGGATGCACGTGTAGACATTCAAGGAGTGCGCCACAATTCAATTTCTGACCGCTTATTGGCAGATATGGAATATTTGTATCAGAAATTAGAAAAACGTTTGTATGCGTTAGAATATGGCGAAATAAGTGACTTGATTATTTTACAAGATGATGCTTTCTCGCTGAATCATGAAACAGAAATTGTTGGAACAGTTGATTATCCTGCGATTGATGGGGCATTGGTTATCGCAACAGTTGATGATACAAAACAGAACGCTTATGTGTTTGAAAAAGTGGGTGAAATAAGTGGTTAAAGCAAAACGAATGATGGAAACCGATGAAAATGGCGTGGAACGTCAGTTTTATCCTATTACACATGCATCCGCTGTTCGAGGATTAGAAAAAATTATTGCGGGTCAATCAAAAGTATTATCTGTTAATGGATATACTGGGGCAGTAATTATCACTAAAGCAGATCTAGGCTTAGAAAATGCACTGACAGAACTTCCTTATGCGACAGAAGAAACAGACGGTATTATCACTGCTGAAATGTTTCAACGGTTGTCAAATGGCGAGGGAGGCGTGTACATTCTTCCAATCGCTACCGCAGATGAACTGGGCGGAATAAAGGTTGGCCAACTGTTAGAAATTACAGAAGACGGAACGTTGTCTGCGGTAAAGCAAACAGATCAAAATTTTACCACTGAACTAAAAGCAAAACTGGAAGAGTTGAAAGGTTATACCGCTGGAGCGAATATCTCTATTTCAGAAGATGGGGTTATTTCAGCAACTGGTGGTGGCGATGGCGGCGGAGTGAATCAACAATATGTTGACCAAAAAGTTCAAGAAGCCATTGACAGAATACCTGATATTACGTTTGAGAAAGTAGGCGAAGTACAATGACAGATATTGTTAAATTAAAACAAGGAGGAATACCGGTATTTCCTCAAACACATTGGAATGCTGTGGAAGGGAAACCAGAAGTATTAAAAGGTGAAAAGGGAGACCCAGGTCCACAAGGTCCAAAAGGAGATAAAGGAGACGTTGGTCCGCAAGGTCCAGCAGGGCAAAACGCAACAACGACAGACGTTGCAACCTCAATAAAAAATGGCTTGATGTCTAAAGAAGATAAAACAAAACTAGATGGATTGCCAGCAATTACGTTTGAAAAGGTAGGGGAAGTGTAATGACAACAGATATTGTTCAATTAAAAGAAAAAGGAAAACCAGTCTATCTTAAAACACACGCTGCAGCTATTGATGGCGTAGCAGGATTACTCGTTAGAGCAGACGGTAGTGATGAGACTGTGCGCGGAATTAAAAATTTTCAAGATGGGATAAAAGTAGGAAATAAATCATTAGATGCAAGTTTAATGGATCGACTACTAAATGTAGGTAAAAAAATTTGGTCAGGTGCATGGTATATGGGGGAAAATCAATCAATTAATCCGAGTTTACCATTGGATCAATGTCTTTCTGGCTGGTTATTTTTATATCAACCATATAACACAAGTACAAGCCTAGGAGACAATTGGGATTTGAACTATGTATTTGTTCCAAAAACGCATATAGTGGAATTTGGAGGTCGTGCGGTTGTTCATCATTTAGAAACATTGAATGGAGCAAAATACAACAAATATATTTATATAAGCAATACGCAAATTTTAGGCCATAAAAATAATAATACTGCTTCAAAAACTTTTGTATTGACACGGGTGTATGCAATTTAAGAAAGGAGAAAGTTAGCTATGAAAATTTGGATTGAAAATAGAATTGGCTATTTAGAAGGTTATTCTACAATGGAACAACCAGATAATGTTGAGCTTGAAGTGAAAAAAGAACCGTTTGATTTTATGAATTGGCGTTATGATGGCGCACAATTGATTCATGATCCAGAAAATGCACCACAACCAGAGCCAACACCACCAACCGACATTGAGGTATTACAAGCCGAAAATGCGGAATTAAAACAATTGAATTCAAAACTCATGGTTAATGACGTGAATTTAAAAAAAGAGCTTTCAGAAGTAACGAAAAAAGCAGATAACTTTGCGCAAATTAGTGCAAAATCAATGCTTGCTATTAATCAATTAACCAATCAGGTAAAAGAAATTAACGAAAAATTAGCAGAAGGAGTGGAATAAAATGTTTACATTTGATGACATTAAAATGATGTATGACTGGGGCTGTTTTACAGATGAACAAGTTGCAGAATTTGTACCACTTTGTATAACAGAAGATGAATTTACAAAAATGACAGGAAAACCGTTTAGCAAAGGCTAAGCGGTTTTTATTATTGGAAGGTGGAAGACATGGTGATTATTGATAATCAAGCGTTAATAGCAGAATTTAAAAATTTAATTTCAAACGGCTTTATCCAAGTGTTTGTTTGGATTGTGTTAGGAGATATTGCAACAGGTATTTGTAAGGGAATCTACAGGGAAGAAGGAAATAGTACAAAGGGATTACCTGGATTAATTAAACATTTACTTGTTGTATGTTTAGTTATAGTGACCTATCCATATTTAAAAATAATGGGATTCTCATCTATTGCTGATGGTTTTGTTTTATTTTACATTGCTGTTTATGGTCTTTCGATTACAGAAAACTTAGGGCAGCTAGGTGTTCCGTTACCTTCTTGGGTTAAAAATCATCTAAGCAAATTAAAAGATGAAAATGATAAAGGAGGTGAACCGAAAGATGGTACAGGTAATTAATCAATCTGTTTGTGGAGGAATTGCTGGTAGACGCCCCAACGCAACACCAAAAGGCGTTGTCATTCATAACGATGCAGGAAGTATTTATGCGACTGCTGCGCAATATGTTAATGCTTTAGCTGTAATGTCTCCTACGCAATTAGCGAATGGTTTTGCTCATTATTATATTGATCGAAATACAATTGCACGTGTAGAAGATACATTCAACGCAGCTTGGCATACAGCAAATTCAGATGGAAATTTGAACTATGTTGGTTATGAGGTTTGTCAATCGATGGGCGCTAGCGATGCAGACTTTTTAGCGAATGAGCAAATGACATTTAAGCAAGTAGCCGAAGATATGAAGTTTTGGGGAATGCAACCTAATAGAGATACTGTAAGATTGCACAAAGAATTTGTTCCTACAGCATGTCCTCATCGTTCGTGGGAATTGCATGGAAAAGAAACAAACGCAGTAAAAGACTATTTTATTAGCCAAATAAAAAAATATATGGGAAATCAAAACGAAAACAATAGCAACTCAAGTAATAACAATCAAAATACAATAAAAGGGAGAGAAGCAACGATGTTTTGTTTATATCAACGACCAATTAATAGTAAAACAGGAAAATTAGAAGATAACGGGGATCACTGGGCTACATTCTTCTGTAATGGAGTGAATTGCCGACGTTTATATCATGGCGATGAGGCAGAAGTAATAAAAACAGTATACAGAGAGAACAACGGAAAAGAAATACCGTTCTTTGGTAAAGAGAAATGGCCTAAAAATGCTCCATGGTACAAACGTTTAGAGACTGTTTGTCCAGTTGTAAAATAGCTTGAAATTTAAAAGCATCTGATTTAAAATATAGTTACCTTTTGATATTTCCATATTTGACCTTCTTTTATGAGAATAAAAGAAGGGTGCACCTATCTTTTTCCAAGTCCTAAGATAGGTGCATTTTTTTGTTGAAATTTAAAAAAGAAAGCGGTAAAATATGTTTACCAAACTTTTTGTTTTATTACTACTTATTGCCGCCTTTCCCAAACGAGGCGGCAACTTTTTACATAAAAATTATTGAACTCAAAAAACAGATATTGTAAAATATTGATACATATTTAAACTCTTATTTTTTCACGCAGACCGCCTTTTCTCAATAAGACGGTCGTTTTTTTGTTGAAAATTGAAAATCAGTAAAGTAAAATTATTATATATCAAGCTATAACCAGTAAGAACTATTTTATCCCCAATAAGGTGGTTCTTACTTGGACCATTAGCTCAGCTGGTTAGAGCAAACGGCTCATAACCGTTCGGTCACAGGTTCGAGTCCTGTATGGTCCATATATTTTTATTTGCAAATAAAATAATAGAGGAGTAGACTTAAAGTATCAAATGTTTAAGGAGTGTTATCTATTATGTCAAACTATGAAGAAAAAGAAGCAAAAGCATTAGTAAAAATTGCAGATGTTTTGAACAAACTGGATTCAAATTTAGAAGAATTAGATTCTCTAAATGAAGATGCAAAAAAACATAGTATGAAAAAATGGCTTGTTGAGAAAAGAGCCATGCATGAAATTAAAAAGATTGCACACGAAGCTGGTAAGTATGATAAGTACGATGAAAAAGAATTACAAAAAGAAATTGAACATGTAGAACAATATATGTAAAAATAAAAACTATTCCTTTTTTAAGGAATAGTTTTTTGTATTTTCCGCACACACATTTTCACCACAACTAGTTGCCTTTTTTGATTATACCTACCATAAACAGCAAGCTCTGTGCCATCAGGTAACATGAGTAATTCATCCGCCAATTCTTTTTTAGAAATAATGCAGTTGATAGTCTCTTTTTGAGTTTGCAAAGAAAAGCGGACTAACATTTCTGGATAAGTAGTTAATACCTTAATTTTATGAATTGTTCCTACATAATTTGGTTTCATAGAAATCAACTCCTTGCTAGTAGTTAACTATATTATATTAAGATTATTTTTATTCGTCTAGGTATGAAATGACCATACTTTGACCATACTTTTTAAGAAAATATAGGAATTATCAGAATATAGCACTTAATACAAATGCCTATTTTATAAGCGTTGAATAAAGTTAGGGATTATTAGAAAAAATAAATCTTAAAGTATCAGTTTATCCAGTAGCTAACTAATATGATTAAAAAGCTGAATCTGCGGATTCAGCTTTTTTTGTCTTGTTAAAGGGTTAGACGGAAATAGAGGAAGATCTTAAAATAAAAAAAATCTCACATTGGGTTTAACTGCTTGTCTGACAAGGTTAATTGATGATATATTTAATGTAGTAACAAGCATGTTATAAAATAATTGAGTCAAAAGAAAGAAGGGTATTATGCAGAAGAATTTTAGTGTAGTAAAGAAGTACGTGAATTTGATTTTGGATATTGTATTAGGGATTTTAGGAGTTTTCTTATTAGTATTTATGGCTAGTTATTTAGTTGACCTCGCTACATATCTCATGAAGCCAATGACGCCGGATAATTTTTCAGTTATCATGCAAGAAATTATTTCATTCTTTATGTTATTTGAGTTTATTATGATGATTCTTCGCTATATTCAAGAAGGACACCATATTCCGATTCGTTATTTGATTTTAATTTGTTTAACCGCAATTTTACGTCAATTAATGGTTGCACATGGCGATGGCTTGCAGACTTTATTGTTATCTTTATCAATTCTTTTACTAGTGGTTGTGCTATTTATTCTCGGGTTAAATGGCAGCAAATTTTATACGCTAGGAAAAGCGAAAGTAGAAGAAGATCACGAGCAAGATTTTCATCATTAATCGAACATAATCAAAGACCGTCCAACGTGAGAATTTTTCTCTAACGTGGGGCGGTCTTTTTAATGCATAGTTAAATAGTTAACTCAATCAGTTCAATTGTTGGTAAGACACCAAAGCGTGCGCTGATTTTAGTGGTTCCGATTCCTGGGTGAACAATTAGCGGCGTTTCATCTTCTAAATGATAAAGCCCATGTGTATATTTTTTAGCAAGCTGATTTTTGTAAGTGAAAAAAGGCAAGCGAATCTGTCCGCCGTGACTATGTCCTGCTAAAATGAGGTCAATGTTTTTGTTGACTGCTGAGTCTGCGACATCTGGCTCATGGGTTAGTAGCAGAGTGGGCGTTCCAGTAGGGCGGTTGACTAAAGCTGCAGCTAAGTCGGTTTGTCCATATAACGAATCTTCTAAACCAGCGACGTACAAGGAGATGCGGTGTGAGACAGGCAGTAATTTGCCCGTGTTTTTTAGTACGGTAAAGTCGGCAGCTTCTAAGATTGTTTCGTAAAAATTGGTATCTAACCCGCTATACTCGTGGTTGCCATAAATAGCGAATTTGCCATATGGGGCGTTAATTTTACGGAAAAGTTGACTCACTTCATCCTGAATTTCGATACCGAAACGGGCATAATCATCAAATAAGTCTCCTGTAAAAACGACTATGTCTGGTTGTAATGTATTTGTTTTTTCAACAATCTGTTTTAAGGCCTTCACAGAATAATTCTTTTTTAAATGAATATCAGAGAGTTGAACAATCCGTAAGGTTTTCCCTGATTCTGTTACTTTAATTTGATTTTTGTGTATGACTAAGCAGTTAGGTTCAATAAAAAAACTATAGCTTAAAATGCCGATAATAATGAAAAATAGTGCCAGAAATAAATAAACGTTCATAATTTCCTCCTTGAAGTCGCTAAATTAGTTTACTACAAAAGTGTTAAGCAAAAAATAAGGAAAGGTAAAATTTTCAGTAAACTTTCTCGATGAAGTTTTTTGGTGATTCATGCTTTTCTGAAGTAAATTTGCTATAATGAAAAATGAGAAAAAAGAAAGAAGGTCGAACCAATGATGGCAAGAGTCGAAAAGTTACGGGAGTTAATGAAAGAAAATAATTTACAAGGATTTTTAGTGACAAGTCCGTATAATTTACGTTATTTAACCAATTTTACTGGGACAACAGGCTTGGCAATGATTACATTAGATAAAGCTTTTTTTGTAACGGATTTTCGTTATACGGAACAAGCTGCGGAACAAGCAACTGGTTTTACTATCGTTAAAAACACAGGACATATTTTTGACGAAGTAGCAGATTTAGCTGAACGTTTGCAATTAGATAATTTAGCTTTTGAAGAAACGCAAGTTAGTTTCGCTGATTATAGCTTATTGGAAGAAATTTTACCATGTGAATTAGTTCCTGTAATGGGTTTGATTGAAGAATTAAGAGAAGTGAAAGATGAAGAAGAAGTAGCGATTATTGAAAAAGCGTGTGCCATCGCGGATCAAGGATTTGCCTTTGTCTTAGAGATGATTAAACCTGGAATGACAGAGATTGAAGTGGCTAATCAATTAGATTTCTTCATGCGGTCAAAAGGAGCCAGTGGTGTTTCTTTTGAGACAATTGTGGCCAGCGGTCTACGTTCAGCGATGCCACATGGCGTTGCTAGCCATAAAGTCATCGAAAAAGGTGATTTAATCACTTTGGATTTCGGCTGTTATTATGAAGGCTATGTTTCTGATATGACACGGACATTTGCCATTGGTAGTATTCAGCCAAAACTAAAAGAAATTTATGATATTGTTTTAGAAGCACAATTAAAAGTGTTAGCAGAAGCTAAACCTGGGTTGACGGGCATTCAATTAGATGCGATTGCACGGGATCATATTGCTTCCTATGGCTATGGCGATGCGTTTGGTCACAGCACTGGTCATGGCATTGGGTTAGAAATTCATGAAGGACCAAATGTTTCATTCCGAGCAGATAAACAGTTTGTACCAGGGAATGTGATTACGGACGAACCTGGAATTTATTTGCCAGGAATTGGTGGCGTGCGTATTGAGGACGATTTATTAATTACTGCTGAAGGTAATCGTGTATTAACACATGCGCCAAAAGAATTAATCATTTTATAAAGGTTGGGAGAACATGGATATCCAAGAGTATCAGCGGTTTATTAGCGCGTTTTATAAAAAACGTAACTGGTATCAATATGACCCGTTTATTCGTTCCAACTTTTTAACAGAAGAAGTCGGCGAAGTGTGTCGAGCCATTCGGACAATTGAAATTGGCCGCGATCGACCGGATGAAACAGTTTTGGCGGATGAAGAGAATCTGGAAAACTTAACGGAAGAGTTAGGCGATGTGTTGGATAATTTATTTATTTTAGCCGATAAATATGACATCTCTTTAGAAATGATTATGCAAAAGCATCGGACGAAACTAATGGAACGTTATCCTGAAGAATAAAGACGTAAAAATAAGAAAGCCAAAATTACTTGGTCTTTCTTATTTTTACGTCTAAAGGCTTGAATTAGAAATTTATGACAAGAAATTATCTGTTCTTTTAGTTAGAACTTAGCTTTTCTGGTAGCGAAATAGGCTAATTAATGATAAACTAAGAACGAGTATTGATAAGCAAAATTTGGACGTTCTTTCACAACTAACTGAAGAAACCAGTGTTGTTTTAATTTTTAAGAATCATCCGTTGCTTAAAAGAGAATCCTTAAGAGACTTAGTGATTCATCAAATAAATCGTTTATTTAACGATTTTGTGCGTAATAGATAAGGAGGACAACCAAATGTCAGAAGAAAAAAATCTTGTAATCAATGCAAACGATTCTTTAGGAGAAATCGTGATCGCTCCTGAAGTCATTGAAGTAATTATCGGAATCGCTGCTTCAAAAGTAGAGGGCGTTTATGGGATGCGCGGCACGTTTGCCAATAATGTGAATGAATTATTAGGCCGTGCAGCACACGGCAAAGGTGTATATTTACGAACAGAAGAAGAAGGCTTAAAAGTCGATATCTATTGTTACTTGAACTACGGTGTTTCTGTACCAAAAGTTGCATTAGAAATGCAAGACCGTGTGAAACAACAAGTCTTATTTATGACAGATATTGATTTAGTTGAAGTGAATATTCATGTTGTAGCGGTAGTACCTGAAAAAATCCCTCAACCAGACTTAAATGAATTATTCCCAGAAGATGAAGATGGAGAAGAGAATGAGTAAAACAGAATTAACCCGTCACGAGATTCGTGAAAAAGCGCTCCAAGCCCTTTTTCCTTTAGATTTTAATGCTGATTTAACCAAACAAGATGCCATTGATTATGCATTGGCTTATGATAATCGGGAAATCGTCAGTGAAGATGGCGAAGACCTAGTCCCTACGTATTTAGATTTACTTGTCGGCGGTGTGTGTAGCCGCAAAGCAGAACTAGACGAAGTGATTACGAACCATTTAGGTAATAACTGGTCTATGCAACGCTTAGCAAAAATAGATATTGTTATTTTACGTTTAGCTATTTTTGAAATGCTATACGTTTCAGATGTGCCAAACATTGTGGCATTAAATGAAGCCGTTGAGTTAAGTAAAAAATACAGCGACGACCGTTCACGTAAATTTGTTAATGGTGTGTTATCAAATGTAATGAAAGAAATTGATTCAGAGGCGTAAGCTCTGAATCTTTTTTTACTATCTAACTGGTGTTAAGATACTGGGTTATATGCTAAAATAAATACTATTAAAGAAGTAAAGAAACAATAGAGGGAGCGAAGGAATGAGTACAGTAATTAACGGTCGTGAATTAGCAGATCAAATGCAAGCAGAGATTCAAAAAGATGTAGAAAAGATGACACAACAAGGCATCCAACCAGGATTAGTTGTTTTATTAGTTGGGGAAAATCCTGCCAGCCAAACGTATGTGAGAAATAAAGAACGTGCAGCAGCCAAAATTGGCATTCTGTCAAAGGTCGAAAAACTACCAGAAACTATTTCAGAAGAAGAATTATTGGCTGAGATTGACAAATATAATCAAGATTCACGCTTTCATGGCATTCTTGTACAACTACCTTTGCCAAAACATATTGATGAAGAAAAGATTTTATTAGCGATTGATCCCAAAAAAGATGTAGATGGGTTCCATCCAATGAATTTAGGCCGTTTGTTTGTAGGCAAACCTGAAATGATTCCTTGCACGCCGTATGGAATTATGAAGATGTTTGAAGCTTATGATATTGATTTAACAGGTAAACGTGCGGTGGTTATTGGTCGAAGTAATATTGTTGGCAAGCCAATGGCACAATTATTGTTAATGAAAAATGCGACCGTGACGATTGCCCATTCTAAAACTGAACATTTAGCAGAAGTTGCAAAAGAAGCGGATATTTTAGTTGTAGCAATTGGACGCGGGCATTTTGTCACCAAAGAGTTCGTGAAACCAGGTGCGGTAGTGATTGATGTGGGTATGAATCGCAATCAAGAAGGAAAACTGATTGGTGATGTAGCATTCGATGAAGTTTCTGAAATTGCAAGCTATATCACACCAGTTCCCAAAGGTGTTGGCCCAATGACGATTACCATGTTAATGTATCAAACAGTCGAGGCAGCAAAAAAACAAAAGTAAGGTGAAAAAATGACGCAACAGTATTTAACAGTAACAGCCTTAACGAAGTATTTAAAACGTAAATTTGATGCAGACCCTTACTTAGGACGTGTCTATTTAACAGGTGAAATTTCGAACTTTCGCTTCCGAGCGAACGCGCATCAGTACTTCAGTTTAAAAGATGATCATGCGAAGATTTCTGCAATTATGTTTAAATCAGCCTTTCAAAAATTGAAGTTTCAACCAAAAGAAGGCATGAAAGTCATGGTGGTGGGGCGGATTTCGCTTTATGAAAACAGCGGCTCCTATCAAATTTATATTGAACATATGGAACCAGATGGTGTAGGTGCACTTTATCAAGCATTGGCAGAATTAAGAGAAAAACTAGGAAAAGAAGGACTTTTTGAAGGGCCTAAACAACAGTTGCCTCGTTATCCCAAACGAATCGCTGTGGTTACAAGTCCTAGTGGTGCTGTTATTCGGGATATCATTACGACAGTCAAAAGACGGTATCCGATTGCACAACTGGTCCTTTTTCCAACCTTGGTTCAAGGCGAGCAGGCGGCGGATGACATTGTGCGGAACATTCAGCGAGCCGATGCGCAAGGCGATTTTGATACGATGATCATCGGCCGTGGCGGTGGTTCAATCGAGGATTTATGGCCATTTAATGAAGAAAAAGTGGCTCGGGCCATTCATGCTGCCACCACACCGATTATTTCATCGGTTGGTCACGAAACAGATGTGACAATTGCCGATATGGTAGCAGATGTTCGTGCAGCAACCCCAACGGCAGCAGCGGAACTAGCGGTACCAGTTTTAAATGAAGAACTATTAAGAATTAGTGAACGGCGTAGTCGTTTAGAACAAAGCTTTTTATATCTCTTGCAACAACGAACAGAACGTTTCCAACGACTACAAAACTCTTATGTGTTTAAGCAACCTGAGCGGCTTTATGAAGGTCAAACGATTAAATTAGATCGAATGACGCAACGTCTTTTCCAAGCAATGACAACAATTCATCACCAAAAACAACGTCAAGCCCAAGGAATTATCGCTCAATTGCAACAACAGACACCAAAGGGACAATTAAGAGAAAGTCAGCAACAATTGGCATTTTTACAACGAAACTTGCAAACACAAATGACACAATTGTTCCTAAACAAACAAAAGCAATTCACGTCTGCTGTTCAACAACTAGACTTACTCAGCCCACTCAAAATTATGGGTCGAGGATATAGTTATACTACAAAAGAGGACCGTGTCGTTAAAACTGTTACCGAGTTACAGCCAGCAGATCAATTAACGATTCATTATGCTGACGGTACAGTTCAAGCAAACGTCGAAACAATAACAGCGAAAAAAGAGGAGTTTTAACATGCCAGCAAAAGAAAAAACGTTTGAAGAATCATTAAATGCCTTAGAAGAAATCGTTCAGCGCTTAGAACGAGGAGATGTTCCTTTGGAAGAAGCCTTAGCTGCCTTTCAAGAGGGCATGGCATTAAGTAAACAATGTCAAGATACATTGGAAAAAGCGGAAAAAACTTTAACGAAAATGATGACAGAAAACAATGAAGAAATTGTTTTTGAAGAGAGCGAGGAAGCGTAATGACGAATTTTAGTCAACAGCATTTACCGTTGGTTGAAAAAGTCATGGTCGATTTTATCGCAGAATATACTGAAAATGAGCGTTTGAAAGAAGCAATGCTCTACTCAATACACGCAGGTGGCAAACGATTACGCCCGCTATTAGTGTTAACAACAGTGGCCGCTTTTCAAAAAGAGATGGAAACACAAGACTATCAAGTGGCTGCCTCTTTAGAGATGATTCATACGTATTCATTAATTCATGATGATTTACCAGCAATGGACGATGATGATTTACGTCGTGGCAAACCAACCAATCATAAAGTGTTTGGTGAAGCGACTGCCATTTTAGCAGGGGACGGCTTATTAACAGGTGCATTTCAGTTACTTTCTTTGAGCCAATTAGGCTTAAGTGAAAAAGTTTTACTGATGCAACAACTGGCAAAGGCAGCGGGGAATCAAGGCATGGTTGCCGGCCAAATGGGTGATATTGAAGGAGAAAAAGTCAGCTTGACTTTAGAAGAGTTAGCGGCTGTTCATGAAAAGAAAACTGGAGCGCTAATTGAATTCGCCTTAATTGCTGGGGGCGTATTAGCCAATCAAACAGAAGAAGTCATTGGTTTACTGACACAGTTTGCGCATCACTATGGCTTGGCTTTTCAAATTCGTGATGACTTATTAGATGCCACAAGTACAGAAGCAGATTTAGGTAAAAAAGTAGGCCGAGATGAAGCGTTGAATAAAAGTACGTATCCAGCTCTTCTAGGGATTGCTGGCGCGAAAGATGCGCTAACACATCAATTAGCAGAAGGTAGCGCTGTTTTAGAAAAAATCAAAGCAAATGTTCCCAACTTTTCAGAAGAACATTTAGCAAACTTGTTAACTCAGTTACAATTGAGATAGAAAGAAGGCACTTATGAAAAAAGAACGCGTCGATGTCTTGGCGTTTAATCAAGGACTATTTGAAACACGAGAAAAAGCCAAACGTAGTGTGATGGCTGGTTTGGTTTACAATGATAAAAATGAACGTTTAGATAAACCAGGGGAAAAAATTTCTGTGGAGACACCCTTACATACTAAGGGCCAAGTAATGCCTTATGTTTCTCGTGGGGGCTTAAAACTAGAGAAGGCACTAAATGTTTTTGCAATCAACGTTCAAGGCAAAACAATGTTAGATATTGGTTCCTCCACAGGTGGTTTTACCGATGTTGCTTTACAAAATGGGGCTCGTTTGAGTTACGCTTTAGATGTTGGCTATAACCAACTAGCATGGAAAATTCGGCAAGATGAACGCGTGGTGGTAATGGAACGTACCAATTTTCGCTATAGTAAACCTGAAGATTTCACTGAAGGGGTGCCGGATATTGCAACGATTGATGTTTCCTTTATTTCATTACGCTTAATTTTGCCACCTCTTCATGATATTTTGAAAAAAGGCGGTAGTGTGGTGGCGTTAATTAAGCCACAATTCGAAGCTGGCAAAGAGTTTGTTGGGAAAAAAGGAATCGTGCGTGATCCAGAAACCCATCAAATGGTTGTGGAGGAAATTACACGCTTTGCCATGAATAACGGTTATGATGTGAAAAACTTAGATTTTTCACCAATCACTGGTGGCGAAGGAAACATTGAATTTTTGGCACATTTAGTTTCTGTTGAAGGAGAAGGATCCTATCAAGCGACAGAATCCATTGAAGAAGTTGTCGCGCATGCGCATCAAAAATTAGCGGAATGATGAGAAAAGTTAGAAGAAAGAAGTGGACGCCTATAGGTGAAAGCTTCTTTTTTGTATAAATCTAGTAATTCATCTTTTAAAATGCATAAAAATAAGCTATGATGAGGGCAAGAGTAAACTGAAAAGGAGAGCGGCGCCATGAGAAAGCAAGATAGACACCGTTTAATTACACGTTTATTGACTGAAAAAAATATTCAAAAGCAAGAAGATTTTGTCAACTACTTACAAGAAAAGGGCGTAGCTGTAACACAAGCAACAATTTCTCGCGACATTAAAGATATGAAACTGATCAAAGTTCCATCTGCAGAAGGGGGTTATCGGTATAGCCTTCCATTAGAAACACAAGCTAATACGAGTGCTAAACTTGCAAAGCTTTTAAAAGATGCCTTTGTAGCTGCAGAACAAATGGAAAAATATGTCGTATTACGAACCATTCCTGGCAATGCGGCGGCGTGTGGTAGTTTAATCGAAAAGAATTACCAAGAGAAACTTTTTGCCGTCATCAACGATGATGATAGTGTTCTCATGATTGCGCGAACTGAGGAAGCAGCAGAAAAACTTCATAAAGAGCTGTTAAGCTATCTATAAAGAATGAGGTGAACAAGATGTTACAAGAACTTTCCGTGAAAAATTTTGCGATTATCTCTTCGTTACAATTAGAGTTTCAAATGGGTATGACCGTTTTAACGGGAGAAACGGGTGCGGGGAAATCCATCATTATTGATGCAATGGGATTACTCACAGGCGGACGCGGCTCCAGTGATTATATTCGTCAAGGAGCAAATAAATGCACCTTAGAAGGACTTTTTTCAATGCCGAAAAGTCAAGAATTAAAGCAATTATTAGAAGAATTAGGTATTGAAACAGAAGAAGATTCTTTAGTGATTCAACGAGATATTTCCGCTTCTGGTAAAAATGTTTGCCGTGTCAACGGACGAATTGTCAACATTACTAATTTAAAAAGAATTGGGGAATATTTAGTAGATATTCATGGCCAAAACGAACATCAAGAATTGATGCAAAGTGAACGCCATATTGATATGTTAGATGAATTTGGTGGGAAAAAACTTTTAGCAGTCAAAGAAAAATATACACGGGCATATCAAGAGTATCGCGCACTCGAAGCCAAAGTCAGAAAGCGACAAAAAAATGAAAAAGAATTTGCCCAAAGAATGGACATGCTTCATTTTCAAAGTGATGAAATTGCTAGTGCACAGTTAGTCGCTGGCGAAGAAGAACAATTGTTAGAAGAACGCAATAAACTGAACAATTTTCAAAAGATTGCTGATGCACTGACGATTAGTTATGCCGCGCTAAATGGTGAAGACGATAGTAGTTTGGATAAAATCGGAACAAGTATGAATGAACTCGCTTCGATTGAATCCCTTGATCCAGAATATAAATCATTGTCAGATACTGTTCAAAATGCCTACTACTTACTACAAGAAGCTAGTGGAGATCTTTCTAGGTTGATTGATGGCTTAGAACTAGATGAAGGCCGCTTGAATGAAGTAGAAAATCGTTTGGAATTAATCCGTCAAATGAAACGTAAATATGGTGATTCGATCGAAACGATTTTATCTTACTATGAAGAAATTACCAAAGAGTTAGCAGAGGCTGATTTTTTGGAAGGCGGTACAGGTGACTTAGAAGCGTTGCTTGCAGAGAAACAACAAGCGGCTCATCAACAAGCGTTAGCTTTGCGAAAAGAACGAAAGCGCCTAGCCAAAGAGCTCGAACAACAAATTTTAACCGAATTAAAAGAACTATATTTGGAGCGAACGGAATTTGAAGTCCGCTTTACAGAACTTGAGCATTTACAAGAAAATGGCTTAGACGGAGTAGAATTTTATATTACTACTAACCCAGGGGAACCATTAAAACCGTTAGTTCGGGTGGCTTCTGGCGGAGAACTTTCGCGAGTGATGTTGGCTATGAAAACAATCTTTTCTCAAACGCAAGGGATCACTAGTATTGTTTTTGATGAAGTGGATACAGGAGTCAGTGGCCGGGTAGCACAGGCGATTGCCGATAAAATTTATCAAATTTCAGAAAATTCGCAGGTGTTGTGTATCACGCACTTGCCACAAGTGGCAGCCGTTGCTGATGAACATTATTTTATTGAAAAAGAAATTGTGGCGGGTCGGACAGAAACAAGCGTCCGAATTTTATCTGAAAAAGAGCGAGTAAACGAAATTGCACGTATGCTCGCAGGAAGTGAAATTACGAAATTAACCATTGAACATGCACAAGAGCTGTTGGCGATGGCGAAAAAATAGCCGCTCTATTTGAGCAAGTAAAAAAACAGCCCCTTCAATTGATAGAAGGGACTGTTTTTTTACTTTTAATGTGTGAAAAAGTTCTCCAGTTTAAAGACTAAGAATTGCTGTTAAAACAGTTGAACCTACAATTGCGATCAGCATTAGCCAAACCACGACTTTCGTGATTTTTGAAAAGCGACTTTGTTCTTTGTCGTTCATAAATGACACGTCCTTTTTAATTTCTGCTAATAGTGTACAACCTTTTCCTGAAAACAGCAACCTAAAGTTATAAGAGATTCTTTTTCTTTAAAATTCGAATACTAATTATGCAGATTAAGGTAGTGATGGCAAAAATAATCCAAAAGGAATATTCATGCTCTGCAAAAGGGAGTTTCACATTCATGCCGTAAATTCCTCCGATGATGGTTGGAATGGTCAGGACAATTGTTAAGGATGTTAAAATTTTCATGACATTATTTAAGTTATTTGAAACGATTGCTGAAAAAGTATTACTAATGTTATCAACTAATTTTAGTTGTATTTTAGTCGTATTCAGTCCTTGTTCTAGTTCAATCAGAATATCCCTTAAAAATGGCAAATGTTTTTCTGGATGATTAAAAATTTCAGCGCTATATAAACGTTTTAATACTTTTAAATTATCCGTTAAAGCTGCTTCAAAATAAACTAGACTTTTTTGAATGTCCATAATCTGATACAATTGACTATTTTCTGTGGCTACTTGGAGCTCTCCTTCAAGTTTGTTGGTTTGTTGGATAAGTGCTTGTAAGTTTTTATTGAAGGAAAGGGCCATCTTCCATGAAAGGGCTAAAATTAAGGCCTTCTCAATAGAAAGATCTTGATGGGTGAACGCCTCTTTTTGAATTCCATGAACGATGTCGTTAGGCCCATTGCTAACAGTAATTAGTTTGTTATCGACGGTTGCGATTAAAGCAATTGGCACCGTTTCTACTTGCAGATAGCCACTAGGACTGATACTAGCTTTGGGATAACGAAATAAAAGTAACGTAGGCGTTTGTAATTTTTCGTGGCGGAAACCTTCCACTCGAGCATTTTCTTCATCATCTAAAACGCCGGTAAGATAATCTGTTGGTAAGTGGTATTGATTGACGAGACGCTCGATTTCTTCTTCTGTAGGAGATTCTACCGAAATCCAACTTAGGGCTTCATCGTCTGGTGAACAAGGTTCAAAATAGTCATTTTTCAATAATAAATAATTAATCAAAAGATTCACCCCGAATCAACATTTTTTGTTCTAAATCCATTATAATAGAAGTATGACACAATACGAGAAGAAAAGCTTATAAAAAACATTCAAAAATAAGTGGCCGCGATAGGTGAGTCCTCGTTTTGAAAATGGTTTGATAAGTAATCCGTTTTTTATATGAAAAAGCAAGCAAAAAGGGCTTTTAGCACATATATTTAAACGAAATGAAACATCTGTGTAACGTTGATGAAGTATAGTTATAGCAGGTGGAATGAAAGGATTTGTTGAGAGAATGGTGTCGTTTTCGGCAATAATGTTATTTTGGTATATTTTTCCGGTAATTGTGCTCTTTGCGTGCAATTTTCTCGTGTCCACTTTTTCCCTAACGGAACGTTGGAAAATAAAAGCACCGGATTTGGCCATTCCGTTTTTATTCATAGGGATCCATGAGTTATCCAAAGATAGTTATGATGAATCGATTATGCCGTATTTTGTGATTTCTATTTTGTTATTAGGAGTCGCTGTTGCCCTGTTTCAAGCTTATTATTATGGAGAGATTTTATATAGACGATATTTCAAGATGTTTTGGCGGTTGACGTTTTTACTAACGTTTGTGTTGTATGTGTTGCTTATCTTGCTAAATATCAGTCATTATCTACTGTAATAAAGCGTGGAGACAATAGGGGAAATACGCTGTGGGAAAATGTCCCCCACAACTCCCCACTCCGTGGGGTTTTTTTGTTATTTGTGGGGTTATTTTATAAAAAAACATAGTAAAAACCTTGTTATAATAACATTTTTTGTTGGGTGATGCTTGTTACATAAAACCCTGTAAATATTACAGAAATTTTAAATAACAGTTAAAAAATAGAAGTTTTTAGATTTATAGTGGTAGAAAGTGGTGGGATGTGGTAGACTTGTTCTATCAAGTGGAAAAGCGGGTGTATTGGCTATGCTTATGGGTGAATACCAACATAATATCGATGCCAAAGGCCGCCTAATCGTTCCATCAAAGTTTCGTGAGGAACTTGGTGAAAAATTTGTGGTAACGAGAGGGATGGATGGCTGTTTATTTGGTTATCCTTTAAATGAATGGTCACAACTTGAAGCAAAACTTCAAGAAATGCCCTTAGCTAAGAAAGATGCACGTACCTTTGTACGATTCTTTTATTCCGCTGCAACAGAATGTGAGATTGATAAGCAAGGTCGTATCAATATTCCAGCGAATTTACGAACACATGCCAGTTTAGAAAAAGGCTGTGTTGTTATCGGCGTCTCTAACCGAATTGAAATTTGGAGTGACGAACGTTGGCATGCATTCTCTGATGAAGCTGAAGAAAACTTTGATGAATTAGCAGAAACAATGATTGATTTTGGATTTTAGGAATGAGGCAAATGATGACTGAAGAATTTCGCCATTACACCGTTCTTTTAAAAGAAACAGTGGATGGATTACAAGTGAAGCCGGATGGCGTATACGTAGATTGCACACTCGGTGGTGCCGGACATAGTGAATACTTACTGACACAATTGAATGAGCACGGTCATTTATATGCCTTTGATCAAGACCAAAAAGCGTTGGCACATGCTAAGACTCGTTTGCAGAAATATGTAGACAAAGGTCAAGTGACCTTCATCAAATCAAATTTTAGAAATATTAAAGAAGAATTGGCAGAACACGGGGTGTTCCATGTTGATGGGATTCTATACGATTTAGGTGTTTCTTCACCACAATTAGATGAAGCGGAACGTGGTTTTAGCTATCATCAAGACGCGCCCTTAGATATGCGCATGGATCAAGACGCACCCTTGACGGCTCGCGAAGTGGTGAATACGTATAGCTATAGTGAGTTAGTAAAAATTTTCTTTCGTTATGGGGAAGAGAAATTTTCGAAACAGATTGCTCGAGAAATTGAACGTGTTCGTGAAAAGCAACCAATTGAAACAACAGGTGAACTCGTTGAGATTATTAAGACGGCGATTCCAGCTCCAGCAAGACGCAAAGGTGGACATCCTGCAAAACGAATTTTCCAAGCAATTCGCATTGCCGTTAATGATGAATTAGGGGCAGTTGAAGAGTCGCTAGAACAAGCAATTGATTTGCTAGCGAAAAATGGCAGAATCAGTGTGATTACGTTCCATTCGTTAGAAGATCGTATTGTTAAAACAATGTTTAAAGAATACAGTACGGTACAAGATTTGCCACCAGGCATTCCAGTGGTACCAGAAGAATTTCAACCAGAATTAAAAGTAATTACCAGAAAACCAATTTTACCAAGTGACAGTGAGTTATCTGAGAATAATCGTTCACGAAGTGCGAAGTTACGCATTGCCGAAAAAATAAAATCTAGATAGAGAGAGGGGTAGACACATGGCTGAATTGAAGAAAGTAAATGATTTCCATTATGAAGCACCAGAAATGGATCAGCCAATTGTGGCAACAGAGCAAGACAGAAAAATGCAAGAGGAAACACTACCTGTCCCCACTCTATTACCCAAAAAGAAACTAAAAAATGTCTCTTTACTAGAAAAATTAATCGGTGTTGTATTAGTTTGTGCAACGATTGGTATTGCAATTGCGACAATTCAAGTAAGAACGACAATTGTCCAAACCATGAACGATATTACAGAAACACAAGCAGTCATTAAAGAAAAGGAAGATAACGCTTTGAAATTGGAACAAGAAAGAAGCGAACTTTCTAAATCAGATCGAATCAAAGATGTCGCTAAAAAACAAGGACTAGAAAATAACGGCGACAATGTTAGGACTGTTAAATAATGAGTAAAAGACATAAATTTAAACAATTCATGAAAAAGAAAAACTTAAATCCGATGAACAATCGTAAAAAAGTAGGCATCATTTTATTCGCTACGAGTATTGGATTGTTCTTTTTATTTGCCTTTAGAACGACATACATTGTGGCAACAGGCAAAGTAGCCGGTGTATCACTAAAGGAAAAAACAGCTTCTCTATATGAAGGAAGCCAAGTGGTAAAAGCTAAGCGAGGATCAATTTTAGATCGATATGGTAATCCAATTGCAGAAGATGCTACTTCCTATTCGTTATATGTCGTATTATCAAAAAAATATACGGGACAAAATAATGAAAAGCTATATGCGGAGAAAAAAGACTTCGATGATATTGCTGAAATTTTAGCGAAATATACCAAACTAGACAAAAAAACAGCATTGAAATACTTGAATAATGGGATCCATGAAGATGGGTCAACACAATATCAAGTGGAATTTGGTACGGGTGGTCAAAACATCACCTTGGAAACACGCCAAAAAATTGAAGCAGATTTGAAAAAGAAAAAAATTTCAGGTGTTTATTTCAATGAACATCCAGCCAGATTATATCCCAATGGTCAGTTTGCTTCTCACTTTATTGGCTATACAAAAGCAGCCAATCCAGATGATGATAAAGAAGGCTTAGTAGGCGCAATGGGACTAGAACAGACCTATAATGATATTTTAAGTGGAACCGATGGCCGTGTGTATTTTGAAAAAGATATTTATGGCAATGCCTTACCAGGAACTGTGGCGGAAGAGAAAAAAGCAGTGGATGGTCAAGATATTTACACGACGCTAGATAGTCGCTTGCAAAATACCTTAGAAGATTTAATGACGCAAGTTAATGAAAAATATGAACCAGTTTCTATGACTGCCATGTTAATGGAAGCAAAAACAGGCGAAATTGTTGCCATGTCTCAACGGCCAACATTTAATCCTGAAACGAAACAAGGGTTAGACGATAATGGCACGTGGCAGAACCTATTAGTTGAAAGTCCTTATGAACCAGGCTCAACAATCAAATTATTTACAACAGCTGCTTCTATGGAACAAGGACAGTTTAATCCTAATGAATTATTCAATCGTGTTGGTGGAATTCAGGTTGGGGATGTAACTGTGAATGACCATGACTACACTCGGTTGAACGGCAAAGAATATTTGAATTATCGTCAAGCCATTTCTTGGTCTAGTAATATTGGTATGGTAAAACTAGAACAAAAAATGGGTGATGAAAAATGGATGGAGTATTTGAAAAAATTTGGTTTTGGTACGAGCACGCATTCAGGTTTAAGTGGTGAATCTGCTGGTAAATTGCCAGGAACAAACTTTGTAGATAGAGCAATGTCGGCATTTGGTCAAGCAATTACGGTTACTAATTTCCAAATGATGAAAGGTTTCTCAGCTATTGCAAATGACGGTTCAATGTTGCAACCTCATTACATCAGCAAAATTGTTGACAAAAATACAGGAAAAGAAACGATTACGGAACCACAAATCGTAGGAACCCCAATCAAAGCGCAAACAGCTCAACAGATTCGTACGTACATGATTGATACTGTTGAAGACCCGACTTACGGGATTGCGTATGATATTTATAAAGTGCCAGGCTATCATGTTGCTGCCAAAACAGGAACTGCCCAGATTTCAGATGGTAAAGGGTACGTTGATGGAGCAAGTCAAGTCTTGTCTTCTGTAGTGGAAATGGTCCCAGCGGATAATCCTGAATATGTTTTGTATATTACACTTAGACAAGCAAAATCAGGTTCGCCTTCAGAAGCAATGGCGGCAATTGCAAACCCATTAATGAAATTAGCGTTAGACATTAAAGAGACAGATCCGGAAACAACGAAAGTAGCTTCTGATAAAGTCACAGTTGCTGATTATAAAAACATGACGCCAGCGGAAGCGTTGGCCAATGCCAAAGTGAACGGGGTGGATCCTGTGATTATCGGCGATGGTGAAAAAATCAAGAAACAATCAACGCCGTCTGGTCAAACATTAATGCCTAATCAAAAATTGATTTTGATCACAAACGGAACGAACTATATGCCTGATTTAACCGGCTGGTCGAAGAGCGATGTTACCAAGTTTGGCGATCTATTAGGTTTGACTGTCGAGTTTAAAGGTGAAGGCTATGTGACGAAACAAAGTATCGCTGCTGAAACTGAAATTACGGAGAAAAAATTAACCGTGACTTTAGAAGGCACAGAATAATAACGTAGAATAATTAGGAGAGATAACATGGAGTGGACACAGATTTTTATTCCCATAGTGGTGAGTTTTGCCATTACAGTGAGCGTAATGCCACTATTCATTGGCTATTTTCAAATGAAAAAACAAGGGCAGGTTACTCGTGAAGATGGCCCAACTTGGCATAGCGTGAAAACAGGTACCCCTACAATGGGGGGAGTCGTTTTCCTTGTAGCCAGCTTGATTACTTCATTAGCAATGGGGTTGTTTTTCCACCAATTTACGCCGTCTCTACTAATTATTCTATTTATTTTAGTATTATACGGTTTGCTAGGTTATTTAGATGATTTCATAAAAGTCTTTAAAAAACGGAACATGGGCTTGAACTCTCGTCAAAAATTAATTGGTCAAATTTTTGGTGGGTTGGTTTTCTACTTTGTTTATCGAAGTGAAGGCTTTTCAGACACCTTAGATTTGTTTGGAGTAGCAGAAGTTCCGTTAGGTATTTTTTATGGCGTGTTTATTATTTTTTGGTTAGTCGGTTTTTCTAATGCCGTGAATTTGACAGATGGGATTGATGGCTTAGTTGCTGGTTTAGGAACAATTTCATTTGGTACTTATGCAATTATTGCCTGGAAACAACAACAATTTGATGTTGTGATTATCTGCCTAAGTGTGATTGGTGGTCTGATTGGCTTTTTCCCTTATAATAGAAAACCAGCAAAAATCTTCATGGGTGATGTTGGTTCATTAGCATTAGGTGGATTGTTAGCAGCAATTTCAATTATTTTGCATCAAGAATGGACGCTACTTTTAATTGGACTTGTCTACGTTTGTGAAACAGCAAGTGTTATTTTACAAGTTGCTTCATTTAAATTATTTGGTCGACGGATTTTTAAAATGTCACCAATTCATCACCATTTTGAAATGTGTGGTTGGTCTGAATGGAAAATTGATTTTGTCTTTTGGTCTGTCGGTTTAATCTGTTCAGGAATCACATTATGGATTCTTTTCTAATCTATCAAAGGGGAAATTGACAATGAAAAAAATAACAACCTATCAAAACAAAAAAGTGTTGGTTTTAGGACTAGCTAAAAGTGGTGTCAGCGCAGCGAAACTCTTACATGAGTTAGGTGCGCTCGTTACCGTTAATGACGCAAAACAATTTGATCAAAACCCTGACGCCCAAGATTTATTAACCTTGGGTATTCGTGTTGTTACAGGAGGGCATCCAATTGAATTGTTGGATGAAGAATTTGAACTAATCGTTAAAAATCCTGGTATTCCTTATACAAATCCACTTGTGGCAGAAGCACTAACTCGGAAAATTCCTATCATAACTGAGGTGGAATTAGCAGGTCAAATTGCCGAATGTCCAATTGTCGGCATTACGGGCACCAATGGTAAAACAACCACGACCACGATGATTGGTTTACTGCTAAACGCTGACAGAACGGCTGGTGAGGCACGTTTGGCGGGAAATATTGGTTTTCCAGCGAGTACGGTGGCTCAAGAAGCAACGGCCAAGGATGATCTTGTGATGGAACTTTCTAGTTTTCAGTTAATGGGAATTGAGACGTTTCACCCACAAATTGCAGTAATTACAAATATTTTTGAAGCACACTTGGATTATCATGGTTCGCGGAAAGAATATGTTGCTGCAAAATGGGCCATTCAAAAAAACATGACCGTAGAGGACACCTTGATTTTAAATTGGAATCAAGTAGAGCTTCAAACGTTAGCCAAAACCACAGCTGCCAACGTATTGCCTTTTTCAACGAAAGAAGCAGTAGAAGGGGCTTATCTTTTAGATGGGAAATTATATTTTAATGAAGAATATATTATGCCCGCCGATGAGTTAGGTATTCCTGGCAGTCACAATATTGAAAATGCACTCGCAGCGATTTGTGTAGCTAAATTAAAAAATGTATCGAATGCTCAGATTAGACAAACTTTGACAAACTTTTCAGGCGTTCCCCATCGAACGCAATTTGTTGGCGAAGTTCAGCAAAGACGTTTTTATAACGATTCAAAAGCAACCAATATTTTAGCTACAGAGATGGCGTTAAGTGGGTTTGACAACCAAAAGCTACTTTTACTTGCGGGTGGCTTGGATCGCGGTAACTCATTTGATGAATTGGTTCCTGCTCTGCTGGGACTCAAAGCAATTGTTTTATTTGGAGAAACCAAAGAAAAATTGGCGGAAGCTGCTAAAAAAGCGAACATTGAAACAATTTTATTTGCTGAAAATGTTCAAACGGCGGTTACCATTGCCTTTGATTATTCGGAAAAAGATGATACTATTTTACTATCACCTGCTTGCGCAAGTTGGGATCAATACCCGAATTTTGAAGTACGCGGGGAAGCCTTTATGCAAGCTGTTCAACAATTAAAAGAAAGTGAAATGTGAGAAAATGAAGATACTAGTAACTGGTGGTGGCACAGGTGGGCATATCTATCCTGCGTTATCCTTCGTCGAACACGTCAAAAAAGAAGCACCTGCAACAGAATTCTTGTATGTGGGAACAGAAAATGGTCTAGAAAGTCAAATTGTGCCAAAGGCGAAAATTCCATTTAAAACGATTAAAATTCAAGGATTCAAGCGTTCGCTAAGTCCTCAAAATTTTAAAACAATTTATTTATTTTTAACAAGCATTAATAAAGCAAAAAAAATTATTCGTGAATTTCAACCAGATGTGGTCATTGGTACAGGCGGTTATGTTTCTGGTGCAGTAGTTTATGCGGCCCACCAATTAAAAATACCGACAATTATTCATGAACAAAATAGTATCCCTGGAATGACAAATAAATTTTTAAGTCGTTATGTAGATAAAATTGCGATTTGTTTTCCGGATGTCGCTAGTTTTTTCCCGAAAGAAAAAACAATTTTGACAGGGAACCCGCGGGGACAAGAAGTCGTAACGGTGGAAAAGTCAGCTATTTTATCAGAGTTTGGCTTAGATCCAGCAAAGAAAACGGTGGTTTTATTTGGCGGAAGTCGTGGTGCCTTGAAAATCAATCAAGCGTTTGAACAGGCCTTTCCTTTGTTTGAAGAGAGAGAGTATCAAGTTTTATACGCTTCAGGAGAAAGATATTATCAGGAACTTCAAGAAAGTCTAAAGCTTTCTGAAAAGAAATTGACAAACATAAGTGTGCAACCGTATATTGATAAAATGGTTGAAGTGATGGCTAATACCGATTTAATGGTGGGACGTGCAGGAGCAACCTCAATTGCGGAGTTCACCGCATTAGGATTACCAGCAATTTTAATTCCGAGTCCTTACGTCACGAATGATCATCAAACGAAAAACGCGCAAAGCTTAGTAAAAGTTGGTGCTGTTGAAATGATTCCAGATGCAGAATTGACCGGCGCTCGTTTAGTTGCGGCAATTGATGATATTTTATTAAACAATGAAAAAAGACAACAGATGGCAACGGCGTCCAAAGGGGAAGGCATCCCAGATGCAAGTGATCGTTTGTATCAAGTTGTGAAAACGTTAGTCTGAGATAGGAGGTGTGGAAGATTAGTAACGAGAACGATATATTCAAAAAAAGAAAACCATTACCTCCAAAAAAATCGGAAGAGTCTCAACCTGAACTGACACCTTGGCAAAAACAAAACCAAGAATATTTGAAGAAGCAAGCGGAAGAAGCTGCTTCAAAAGGTGAAAACGAACAAGCAGAAGTCACCATCACTTTACAAGAACAAAGTCAAGAAGAGCCTCAACAACATCTTCCACAAGAAACAGTGGAAGAAGAGGAGCATTTTGCAGATCGTTTACCGAACGTTAAGAAAACACGGAACAAGCGCTTATATAGGCGTTTAGCCTTTATTTTAACTTGTTTAGGGACAGCCATTTTAGTGGCATTGTATTTTGTTTCGCCTCTTAGTCGATTGAGTGAAGTAACAGTTTCAGGTAACAAAAGTGTGGAGAGCCAAGCAATTATTCAGCAGTCAAAACTTGAAACGGGCAGTGGCTTATGGGAGCAGTATTCAAATAGAAATTATTTTTCTGCAAATATTCAGAAAAAGTTTCCAATTATAAAAAAGGCGAACATTAAGTTAAATGGTATTAATTCATTTAAAATTGATATTCAAGAGTATCAAATTGTCGCTCTTGCTGCGACTAAAGGCGGCTATCATCCGATTTTAGAGAATGGTAAAACTTTGGCGGAAACCACCAAAGCTGCTGAAAGTGGCAAACCAATTTTTGAGAATTTCAAAGAGGATAAATTAATCCCTGAATTAATGGCCTCTTACAACAAATTACCTCAAGAAATTAAACAAGGAATTTCAGAAATTAAATATGCACCATCAAAAACCAATAAAGACTTGATTAATGTCTATATGAATGATGGAAATCGAGTGATTGTTAATATTTCTGATTTAAGTGAAAAAATGGCTTATTATTCACAAGTAGCCGAGCAAATGGACAAACCTGGAATCGTTGATATGGAAGTCGGCATTTTTTCTTATCCGTATGAAAAAGAAAGTGAAGAAACGGGCAGTGAAGTTTCCGAAGATTCAGCGGTTGAAAATCAAGAAGTTGTGGACCCAAATGCAGGCGCAGCAACGGATGAAGCGAATAACGGTACGCCGACAAATGGAGAAAATCAAGAAGTGCAACAAGCAGAATAAGTTTTTTACAAAAATGTTTCAAAAATTAACGAACAAATTCGTATAATCTGCTTTCTAAAACCCCCATTTTTATGGTAAAATTGGAAGAAGTGAATAATACTAAAAAAGAGATAGTTAAACGGACGCCTTTGTCCGCTTAGATATTGGAATTAATAGGAGGAGGAATTCCGTTCATGGCAAAAACAGGAATGTATGTAGGCCTCGATATTGGTACAACTTCTGTCAAAGTAGTTGTCGCTGAATATATTGAAGGTCAAATGAACATCATCGGCGTTGGAAATGCAAAATCAGACGGTTTGAATCGAGGGATTGTCGTCGATATTGATCAAACAGTTCAAGCAATCCAACGGGCCGTTCGACAAGCCGAAGAAAAAGCCGGCATTCAAATTAAAAGCGTAAATGTTGGATTACCAGCGAATTTATTAGAAGTAGAAAGCTGTCAAGGAATGATAGCTGTTAGCAGTGAATCAAAAGAAATTACAGATGAGGATGTGCGCAACGTCGCATCTGCAGCTTTGGTTCGTTCAACTCCTCCTGAACGTCAAATTGTTGCAATCTTACCGCAAGACTTTACCGTCGACGGCTTTGAAGGCATCAAAGACCCACGTGGAATGCTTGGCGTTCGCATGGAGATGTTTGGCGTTGTCTATACTGGACCAAAAACAATCATCCATAACATCCGTAAATGTGTTGAAAAAGCTGGCTTAGGAATTAACGAATTAGTGATTACACCGCTTGCTTTAACGGAAACAATTTTAACAGATGGCGAAAAAGACTTTGGAACAATTGTCATTGATATGGGTGGCGGTCAAACAACGACATCTGTTATCCACGACAAACAATTGAAATTTACTCATGTTAACCAAGAAGGCGGTGAGTTCATCACGAAAGATATCTCAATCGTATTGAATACTTCTTTTAACAACGCCGAAGCCTTAAAAATTAATTATGGGGATGCTTATCCAGAAAGAACTTCAGCAAACGAAGAGTTTCCTGTTGATGTTATCGGTAAGTCAGAGCCTGTAAGAGTGGACGAACGTTATCTTTCAGAAATTATTGAAGCGCGTGTGGAACAAATTTTGAGAAAATCAAAAGAAGTTCTGGATGAAATTGATGCGTTTGAATTACCTGGAGGCGTTGTGTTAACTGGCGGCGCCGCTAGTATGCCAGGTATTGTCGATTTGGCGCAAGAGATTTTTGAAGCCAACGTAAAACTATACGTACCAAATCACATGGGCTTACGTAACCCAGTCTTTGCTAATGTCATTAGCATTGTGGAATATTCAGCGCAACTAAACGATATTTATCACATTGCCAAATATGCAATCCCTGGTGAAAAATCGAAACCAGCACAATCAGTCGCTGTCCAACAAGAAGTTCGCTATGACACATATGCTGAACAGCCTCAAGAAGAATACGAAGAATTCAACGAACGTGAGTCTGGTGAAAAAGTGACAGGCAAAATCAAAGACTTCTTCTCGAACATTTTCGACTAATCACACAAACAGGAGGATACGATATCATGGAATTTTCATTAGACAATAACATTAACAACGGTGCAGTCATTAAAGTTATCGGTGTAGGTGGCGGCGGCGGAAACGCTGTAAACCGTATGATCGAAGAAAACGTTAAAGGCGTGGAATTTATCACAGCCAATACAGACGTTCAAGCATTAAAACATTCAAAAGCAGAAACAGTGATTCAATTAGGCCCTAAATACACTCGTGGTTTAGGTGCCGGTTCACAACCTGAAGTTGGCCAAAAAGCTGCAGAAGAAAGTGAACAAGTGATTTCAGAATCATTACAAGGCGCGGATATGATTTTCATTACTGCTGGTATGGGTGGCGGAACTGGTACAGGTGCTGCCCCAGTAGTTGCAAAAATCGCTAAAGAATTAGGCGCTTTAACAGTTGGTGTAGTAACTCGTCCATTTAGTTTTGAAGGTCCAAAGCGTGGTCGTTTTGCCGCTGAAGGAATTGCCTTATTAAAAGAAAACGTTGATACACTATTAATTATCTCAAACAACCGCTTATTAGAAGTCGTTGACAAGAAAACGCCAATGCTTGAAGCATTTAGAGAAGCTGATAATGTATTACGTCAAGGTGTTCAAGGGATTTCAGATTTAATCACTGCACCAGGTTACGTAAACTTGGACTTTGCTGACGTGAAAACAGTGATGGAAAACCAAGGAACAGCTTTAATGGGAATTGGTGTAGCGAGCGGCGAAGAACGCGTAATTGAAGCAACGAAAAAAGCTATTTCTTCACCATTGTTAGAAACATCAATCGATGGTGCGGAACAAGTCTTATTAAACATTACTGGTGGCTTAGATATGACCTTGTTTGAAGCGCAAGATGCTTCAGATATCGTTACAAATGCTGCTTCAGGTGATGTGAACATCATCCTAGGTACATCAATCAACGAAGATTTAGGCGACGAAATTCGTGTAACAGTAATCGCTACAGGTATTGATGAATCAAAAAAGGATAGAAAACCGCACCGTCAAACAAGACAAGCGGTTCAACCAATGCAACAAACAACTCAATCTGTGGAAATGGATCAACCAAAATCACAAGAAGAAGCAAGTGCTTTTGGCGATTGGGATATTCGCAGAGAACAAAATACACGTCCAAAAGTTGATGAATCTTCATTAGAACAAGTAGACAAAAAAGAATTTGACACATTCCACCGTGAAGAACCAAATCACAATGATGACGAATTAAGTACGCCACCATTTTTCCGCAGAAAACGATAAGGAGCATCGATTAGAAATGATAGCTGAAAACTTAACAAATATTAATAATCAACTTCAGCTAGCATGCAAAAGCTCACAGCGCTCTGTTGCTGATGTGACAATGATTGGCGTCACTAAATCAGTAGGAATTGAGGAAGCAGCAGAGCTTGTTCAGCTTGGTGTCCAGAATTTAGCTGAAAACCGAGTAGATAAGTTACTAGAAAAGAAAGCTGGATTGGAAAAATTTAATGATATTCAGTGGCATTTAATTGGTAATTTACAACGTAGGAAGGTAAAATTAATTATTAATGAGATAGATTATTTTCATGCATTAGATAGTCTGAGTCTAGCCAAAGAAATTCAAAAAAGAGCAACGAAAGTTATTCGTTGTTTTGTTGAAGTGAATATAACTGGGGAAGAAAGCAAGCACGGCTTTCGTAAAGAAGACGTCTTACCTTTCATTCAAGAACTTGCTGATTTGGACAAAATTCAAATCGTCGGTCTAATGACTATGGCACCTTTTGGGGCAAGTGAAGAAGTATTACATGCAACATTTAGAGAATTAAAAGAGCTGCAAATGACCGTAAATGAGAAACATTTATCTTTTGCTCCTTGTACAGAACTTAGCATGGGAATGAGTAACGATTTCCCAATCGCAGTTGAAGAAGGTGCAACTTTTATACGAATCGGAACAGCGTTATTCAGAGATGCGTAAAGGAGAGGAATTTATGTCAATTTTTAACAAGGATGCGTTATCGAGCTTTTTTGGCTTATCTGGCGAAGAAGATGATTATTATGATAACTACGAAGAATATGAAGAGCGCAAAGCAGTTAATGAACCACCGCGTCGTGCAGCTCGGCCTAAACCACAACGCCCTGTTCAACAACAGGAAAGTTACAGTCAGCCAGCTTATACACAACAAAGTGAGCCTGTAGTTGAAAAACCTTCTGCACGCTATCGTTCTGCTGAAGCGCATCAAGAAAGAGACACACAACAAGCTGCTTACACAGAGAAAAAAGTGGTTTCTATGCGTAGTTCTAATCAATCAGCGACTACGAATACAAGACGAGCACAAGAAAGCACCGCCAATGCAAAAACACATAAAATTACTATTATTGAACCACGTGTGTATTCAGAAGCAATGAGCATTGCGAAACATTTATTTGCTGAAGAAGCTGTGCTAGTTAATTTTACATTAGTAGAAGAAGACCAAGCACGACGCATCGTTGATTTCTTAACTGGTACTGTGTATGCTTTAGACGGAGATATTCAGCGCGTTGGCAATGAAATCTTCTTATGCACACCAGCGAATATGGAAATTGATAGTGCGACAGCACAATCTTTAGCCAACAAACAATTCTTTGATTTCTAAGCCTTAGGGAGGTGTTATTATCGCAACACTGATTACTCTATTATACAAAGGCGTTCAAATCTATTCAGGATTACTAGTGATTTACGCGCTACTTTCATGGTTTCCAGGAGCATATGATTCTGCTTTCGGGCGTTTGCTCTCTAGAATTTGTGAACCATACTTAAGTTTGTTTGACCGTTTGAATTTAAGGATTGGAATGGTTGGATTTAACGTAATGGTAGGGATTATTGTCCTTAACCTAGCAGCGGGTGGCTTAGCAGTCATTTTACGAGCTATTGTTTATTAATAACTTTTAGAAAGGATGATTTATCTATGAACGCAAATGTGTATCAACATTTCCGCAAAGATGAACATCCTTTTATTGACACTGTCGGGGATTGGCTAGAGCAAGTGGAGATGCAATACGCGCCTTATTTGACAGACTTTCTTGATCCTAGACAGGCGTATATTTTGGAAACGTTGATTCGACAAAACAGTGATTTATCGTTTACTTTTTATGGTGGTTATGAGCAAGCAGAACGAAAACGCTGCTTGATTTATCCAGCGTATTACATACCAGAAGAGACAGATTTTGGTGTTGTATTATTTGAAATTATTTATCCATCTAAATTTGCGACATTATCTCATGGGAAAATTTTAGGCACCTTGATGAATGTTGGGGTTCGTAGGGAAGCCTTTGGAGATATTATTTCCGATGGTGATAAGTGGCAGGTTTTTATAGCACAAGAAGTAGCTGGCTTCGTTGTTAACCAAGTCGACAAAATTGGTAAAATTACTGTTCGTTTAGAAGAGCGTGATTATACACAAATTTTGATACCGAAGGATGGTTGGCAGGAAGAGCGAACGACTATGAGCTCTTTGCGGCTGGATAGTGTGATTTCCGCCGTATTTAATATTTCAAGGCAGCGATCAAAACAATTGATCGAATCTGGTAAAGTAAAAGTCAATTGGACAGAAACGACACGACCAGATTTTGCTTTAGACTTATTAGATATTGTTTCGATACGGGGATTTGGGCGCCTTCAGATTCAAGAATTAGAAGGAAAAACAAAGAAAGAAAAATTTCGTGTCCTCTTAGGGGTATTGAGAAAATAATCTCGAACTTTTGTTTAAGAAAACCATTTTGGCTGTTCATTCAGACGAAGTTGTGTATAATAAAAAAAGTAAGATATTTGCTATTTCAGGATTAGTATGAGAATGTGTTCATAAGGGGTTTTACAAAAATAATCCAAAGAGGTGAAGGAATATGGCATTAACTCCATTAGATATTCAAAACAAAGACTTCTCAACAAAAATGAGAGGCTATAACCAAGACGATGTAGATGACTTTTTAGATCAAGTCACACGTGATTATGAAGATGCATTACAAAAAAATCGTGAACTTGAGAAATCATTAAAACACGCAGAAGAAAAATTACAATACTTCAATGAATTGAAAGATGCATTGAACCAATCAATTATTGTTGCACAAGATACCGCTGATAAAGTGAAATCAAGTGCCAATAAAGAATCAGAAATGATTATCACTTCGGCAGATAACCAAGCCAAAGAAACCTTGGTAGAAGCTGAACGTAAATCAAATGCAATGATTGCAGATGCTGAAGCGAAATCAACACAAATCTTAGCAGAAGCAATTGAACGTGCCCGTCAATTAGCTGGGGAAACAGAAGACTTGAAGAAGAAAACACGTGTCTTCCATCAACGCTTAAGCTTAATGCTTGAAACTCAATTAGAGCAAGTGAAGAGTGAAGAGTGGGAAGAGATTTTAAAGCCTTTTTCTAGTTATGTCGGAGACAAACATACAGCAGTTAAGGAAATTCTTGATGAACAAGACCTTGACAACGAAAATGAAACTGTTGTAAACTCTGAAGAGAACACAGATGCTGTAGTAGAAAAAAAGCCTGTAATTGAAGTCACTGAAGAAACAATTGAAGAAGAATCAAAATAGATAGAACAGAACGTTTAATGTTTATTCTTAGCAGCGAGTCAATGATAGTGAAAGTTTGACAGACACTGGCATTAAACAGATCCTCTATCCTAGATGCAGTTCTGAACACTTGAGTAGGAATTGCCGGATAATTACCGTTATCAATTTCAGAGAAAGTAGGGGCAACTCTACTTTGAATTTGGGTGGTAACACGAGTACTTCGTCCCTTGGGATGGAGTACTCTTTTTTTATCTACTTTTATCAGCTATCGTTCATCTTTAGTATGAACTAACACAATTAAATCGATAAAATGAAAGCGAGGCAAATGCATATGAAAATGAAAGAAACATTGCAATTAGGAAAAACAGCTTTTCCAATGCGTGGGAACTTGCCAAACCGTGAAGCAGAATGGCAAAAAGATTGGGAAGAAAAAGGCTTATATGAACAACGTCAAAAATTAAACGAAGGAAAACCAACCTTTGTTTTACATGATGGCCCTCCGTATGCAAACGGAAATATTCATTTAGGACATTCTTTGAATAAAATCAGTAAAGATATTATTATTCGTTCAAAATCAATGTCTGGTTTCCGTTCTCCTTATGTGCCTGGTTGGGATACTCATGGTTTACCAATTGAGCAAGTGTTAACCAATAAAGGGGTTAAACGTAAAGAAATGACTGTCGCTGAGTATCGCGAAAAATGTAAAGAGTATGCCTTATCACAAGTCGATAAACAACGTAACGATTTTAAACGTTTAGGTGTGTCAGGCGATTGGGAACATCCATACATTACGTTAGATCCAGAGTATGAAGCAGCAGAAATTCGTGTTTTTGGTAAGATGGCAGAAAAAGGCTATATTTATAAAGGCTTAAAACCAATTTATTGGTCTCCTTCAAGTGAATCTTCTTTAGCAGAAGCAGAAATTGAATACAAAGATGTAAAATCACCTTCTATTTACGTAGCTTTTAATGTGGCCGATGGTAAAGGTCTTTTAGATAACGAGACAGCCTTCGTCATCTGGACGACAACCCCTTGGACATTACCAGCCAACTTAGGTATTTCAGTTAATCCTGATTTTACGTATGTTGAAGTGAAGGCAGACGGTCGTAAATTTGTAATTGCTAAAGATTTATTAACAACAGTTAAAGAAGCGATTGGTTGGGAAGAAGTAGAAGTCTTGCGAGAATTTTCTGGTGAAAAATTAGATCGTATGACAGCTCAACATCCATTCTATGATCGAACATCACTTGTTATGCTAGGCGACCACGTGACGCTAGATGCCGGGACTGGCTTAGTTCATACCGCACCAGGACATGGTGAAGATGACTATATCGTTAGCCGTAAATATGATTTACCTGTTATTTCTCCTGTTGACAGTCGAGGGGTCTTTACAGATGAAGCACCTGGTTTTGAAGGAATTTTCTATGACAAAGCGAATCCAATGATTACTGAGTTATTAGAAGAAAAAGGCGCGTTATTAAAATTAGATTTCTTTACGCATAGTTATCCACATGACTGGCGTACCAAAAAACCAGTTATCTACCGTGCAACGCCACAATGGTTTGCTTCAATCTCTAAATTCCGTCAAGATATTTTAGATGAAGTTGAGAAAGTTGACTGGCTAATTCCTTGGGGAAAAACACGTTTGTATAATATGATTCGTGACCGTGGTGATTGGGTAATCTCTCGTCAAAGAGCGTGGGGTGTACCATTACCGATCTTCTATGCTGAAAATGGGGAAGCCATCATTACGCCAGAAACAATTGAACATGTAGCGAATTTATTTGCAGAACATGGATCAAATATCTGGTTTATGCGTGAAGCAAAAGAGTTACTACCAGCCGGCTTTACACATCCAGGTTCACCAAATGGCGAGTTTACCAAAGAAACAGATATCATGGACGTTTGGTTTGACTCAGGTTCTTCACATGAAGGAGTTTTACGAGAAAGAGAAGAGTTAACTTTCCCAGCAGATATGTATTTAGAAGGTTCTGACCAATATCGTGGTTGGTTTAACTCAAGTATTACAACAAGTGTTGCTATCAATGGGGTAGCGCCTTATAAATCAATCATTTCTCAAGGGATGGTTCTCGATGGCGAAGGCCGTAAGATGAGTAAATCGTTAGGCAATACTATCTTACCTGAAAAAGTTATCAACCAAATGGGTGCAGATATCTTACGCTTGTGGGTAAGTAGTGTTGACGCGGAAGCCGATGTGCGTGTCTCAATGGATATCTTAAACCAAGTATCTGAAGTGTACCGGAAAATCCGTAATACTATGCGTTTCTTGTTAGCGAATACGAGTGATTTTAATCCAGCTGAGCATACTGTAGCTTATGCTGATTTACGTTCTGTAGATAAATACATGACGGTTCGTTTAAATCAAGTCATTCAAGAAATCCGTGAAAATGGTTATGAAAAATATAATTTCATGCATATTTATCGGACAGTTATGAACTTCTTAACTGTGGATCTATCTTCTTTCTATTTAGACTTTGCGAAAGATGTCGTTTATATTGAAGCTGAAAACGATTATCAACGTCGTTGTATGCAGACTGTTTTCTACCAAACATTGGTTTCATTAACAAAACTATTGACACCAATTATTCCACATACAGCGGAAGAAATTTGGAGTTTCTTACAAGAAGAAGAAGAGTATGTGCAATTAGCTGAATTCCCAGGTTACGAAACGTTTACTAATGAAGAAGAATTGATGGATACATGGGCAGCCTTTATGGATTTCCGTGACAATGTCTTAAAAGCGTTGGAAGAAGCTCGTCATTCTAAATTAATCGGTAAATCGTTAGAAGCTAAAGTGACCGTTTATCCAAATGAACAAATTCGTCAATTAATGACAGCTGTTGATGCAGATATTGCTCAATTACTAATTGTTTCCGACTTTGAAGTATCAAAAGAAGTAGCACCTAGTGAAGCTGTTCAATTTGAAGACATGGCTATTTTAGTTGAAAAAGCAGAAGGCGAAACGTGTGACCGTTGTCGTTCCGTTCGTCAAGATGTCGGCTCAGATGAAAAATTACCAACACTTTGTGGCCGTTGTGCACACATTGTTGAAGAAAACTATCCAGAAGCGGTTGCTGAAGGATTCGAATAAACAAGGAAAAAGATCCGCTAGTTGTTAACTAGCGGATCTTTTTTGGCTTATTTATTGATCAAGTTGACCGCGGTCACGGTACCAGTTATCTGGTTGCCATTCCCAAGTAAAGCCATCTTTTTCTAATAAGTCGAAGGCAGCTTGCGGGCCCATTGTGCCAGCGGCATAATTAGGGAAAGAAACGTCTGTTTTATCCCAAGCATGTCGAATAATGTCAACAATGCGCCAAGATTGGGCAACTTCGTCCCAATGAGAGAAGTTGGTACTATCGCCATTTAGGCAGTCTAATAGAAGTTTTTCATATGCTTCTGGACTATTTTCAGTCATTTCAGCACTTTGACGGAAATCAAGTTTCACTGGAGTTGTATTGAACCCTTGACCGATTTCTTTTCCATTTAAGGTTAATGAAAATCCTTCAGTTGGTTGGATATAGATAGTTAAAACATTCGGTGGTAAATCGGTTTTATCGCATTCTTCACACGTATCATCTTTGAAGACATTAATAGGTACTTGTTTAAAGACGATGTTAATGCGTGTGCCTTTTTCAGTTAATCGTTTACCTGTGCGAACATAGAAAGGGACGCCAGACCAACGGAAATTATCAATTAAAAATTTACCAGCAACAAAAGTTTCAGTGGATGAAGTTTCTGCCACATTTGGTTCATCACGATAGGCTGCAAATGTTTGATCAGCTAGCTGACCTTCGCCGTATTGTCCACGCACGAAATTTTGAAGGGCTTCTTCTTCAGAATAAAGGCGGATGGCACGTAAAGCTTTTACTTTTTCAGTCCGAATTTCTTTTTCAGAAAAGGCAACAGGAGGCTCCATAGAAAGCAATGCAACGACTTGTAAAATATGATTTTGAACCATATCTTTTAGTGCGCCACTGTGGTCATAATAGCCGCCACGATCCTCGACACCTAAGCTTTCAGCGAAGGTGATTTGGACATTATCAATGTAACGATTGTTCCATTGTGATTCAAAAATATTATTGGCAAAACGAATGGCTGAAATATTTTGGATCATTTCTTTGCCTAAGTAATGGTCAATTCGGAAAATATCTTGTTCAGGAAATGCAGCACGAATTTCTTCATTTAATTCGTAGGCAGATTCATAATCAGAACCAAATGGCTTTTCGATAATTAGACGATCAAAGCCTTCTTCCGAAATAATATGTTGTGATTTCAAATGATTAACAATGGTTCCAAAGAATTGAGGAGCCATAGCTAGATAGTAAACATGATTGCCTTCTAAGTGGTATTGTTCATTTAGGCGATCAGATAATTCTTTTAAGGTATTATAATGTTCCGTATCATTCACATTATGTGATTGGTAATAGAAATGACTAGAAAATTCAGTTGCCTCTTCGGCCGTGGGATTTAAGTCTTGAATGGTTTCACGAACGATTTCACGATAGTATTCGTCTGTCCATTCCCGACGTGCGGTACCAATCACCGCAAAACGCTCAGCTAATAATCCTTTTTTATATAAGCGGAACAGGGAAGGATACAATTTACGTTTGGCAAGATCACCTGTCCCCCCGAAAATAGTAAATAATGCTACTTTTTCATTCATTAGTTTTCCTCACTTTCTCTAATCAACGGCTCAACAAAAATTGTGTTTGCTGCTTTAAAGCTGACGGATAATTCTTTGTTTTCATTATAAATGGTGATCGGTCCTTCATATGCAGCAATTTCTTTAATCGTATATTCTTCTTGAATATTTAAATCAATGGAAACTAAATAATCCAGTAATTCTTTTTCGTCTAAGACACGTGCAATCCGAACTTTTGTGCCAACAGGGTAGTCTGTTAACGTTTGGCGTTTCTCCTCATGAATGGGTTGATTATCTTCGGGAATAACACCACCGTGTGGACAAAATTCTGGATGATTTAAATAATCCGCTAAACGGTTCACAAGCGTCTGTGAAGTAACATGTTCTAAAACTTCTGCCTCTTCGTGCACATCATTCCAAGTGTAATTTAAGTGCTCTACTAAAAAGACTTCCCAGATTCGGTGTTTGCGAATTAACGTACTCGCTTTTTTTAAGCCTTTTTCAGTTAATTGTACCCCTTGATAAGGAGAATGCTCAACCAAATCTTCTTTTACTAACTTTGAAATCATCTCACTAACCGAAGCTGCTGAAACATCGAGTCCAGAAACAATTTGTTTATTATTCACTTTAACTTCGTCGCCACCTAATTCAAAAATTAATTTTAAATAGTCTTCGCGATTTGGTGTCATAGGGGCTCATCCTTTCAAAAAAACATCATCCTAAGTTTATCAGAAAAAGGCGCATTTGACTATTTAATAATATTCAAGTTGTAAGAAAACTTTCTGAATGCTTTTGCAAGGGATGTAAAAAAATAAATCACCCACCACACATACTTCATTTTATGTGTCATGGGTGATTTATTAATTGTAAATGGCCCGTTCTAGTGTGTAGGTTTCGTCGTCGGCTTCATCGTAAAGCGTCGCAGGGACACCATTTTCACATTGAATGATTAAATGGTAACCTAACTTGTCTAAGATAACTAAGCGTTTAGGGGTTAATTCAACAAGCAAGGCATGCGTTTGTTTGCCATCAATGAAAACATTGAAAGATGAGGTGATTTCCAAGGTGTGTTGCGTGGCTTTCTTCACGTCTACAAACCACCAATGTCCAGTATAGTTGTGTTGAAGCTCCTGTGGGGAAGGGAGCTGTTTATTTTTTTTCCAGAGGATAGAGCCTGCTAATCCAGTAAGTAAAGATGCACCAACCAAGAAAGTCCAATGTTTTTTCAAAGAAATTCCTCCTAACCTTCATTTTCATTTATTCGTCTTCGTTACCTTTATTATATAGAACTTGTCTAAAATATTCGACTAAATCGCTGAGAATTGACAAATATTTAATGATTGACACAAGATAGTAAAATTGTTGGTTTTGGTCTATACTTTTCCTTGTTTTTTTATGGTATAGTGTGTAAGAAAGGAAGTCTGTGTATGAAGTACCCGAATGTCCAACTTGCTTATTTTATCGAACGACCCAATCGGTTTATTGCACACTGTCGTTTAATGGAAACGAATGAAGAAGTAATCACACATGTCAAAAATACTGGCAGAGGGAAAGAAGTTTTTTTACCAGGTGCTGTTGTGGCGCTTAGTTATCAACCATCGCCTAAAAGAAAAACAGATTACGATTTGATTGCAGTAAAAAAAGGTTCTTTTTGGATTAATATTGATAGCCAAGTACCGAATACATTAGTCAATGAAGCGTTAAAAAATGGTCAAATTGTGCTTCCTGGTTTAGTTGGTACGATCCAAACTGTTAAACGTGAGCAACGATTTGCACATTCAAAATTTGATTTTCTAGTGGAAACGGATGCGGACGAACAAGCTTTTGTCGAAGTGAAAGGCATGACTTTAGAAAATAAAGGCATCGGTGCTTTTCCTGACGCACCAACACTTCGTGGCTTGAAGCATGTCACTGAACTAATGGCTGCAACTAAAGCGGGTTACCGCTGTTACATTTTGTTTGTGGTCCAATTTGAAGAAATTAAGCAAGCAACGATTCACCAAGAGATGCAACCTGCCTTTGCTGAAAATGTGGGTGCTGCAATTGATCAAGGTGTGCAAGTCCTTGCTTACAATTGCCACGTAACACCAGCAACGATTGAACTTAAGTCACAGGTAACCTTTGATTTATTACAGGCATTTGATGATCCTAATAAATAACTTGAAGAACTCCTAGCGCTTTAAGGCAGGGTAATTACGTGACTTTTGTACGAGAGATTACTATTATAAAGAGAGTAAATAAACAAAAAATGGAGGTTTTTGATTATGATACATTTAGGCGTAATTGGTACCAATTGGATTAGTCATCAATTTGTTGCAGCAGCTTTAGAAACGGGTGCGTATGATTTAACGGCTGTTTATTCTCGGAAACTAGCAACGGCACAAGAATTTGGTTCTCGCTATGGGGATGTGGAATATGCAATTGATTTAGAGACGTTTTTTGGTATTGCACATATGGATACGGTTTATATTGCCTCACCAAATTCATTACATTTTGAACAAGCGAAGCAAGCAATTTTAGCGAAAAAAAATGTAATTGTTGAAAAACCAGCTTTTTCAACGCCTGATGAGATGGCAGAAATTATTGAATTAGCGAATAAAAATCGTGTGTATTTCTTTGAAGCGGCCCGTAATATTCATGAGCAAAGTTTCCAAAAAATTGCTGAATTATTGCCATTAAAAAACCAAATTTTAGGTGCGAATTTTACGTATATGAAATATTCTTCTCGCTATGATCAAGTATTAGAAGGCAAAGAGCCAAATATTTTTTCTCCTCATTTTTCTGGGGGGGCCTTAGCGGATTTAGGCGTTTATTTAGTTTATGCAGCCTTAGGTTGGTTTGGCGTACCAAACGAAAGCCATTATTTTGCTAGTAAAATTGCGACAGGTGTCGATGGCTTAGGAACAATTATTTTACGTTATGATCAGTTTGACGTGACGTTAAACACTGGGAAAATTAGTGATTCTTTTGCGCCATCCGAAATTTACTTTGAAAACGGGACCTTGATTTTAGATAGTGTCAATGCTATTTCTTCGGCTGAGTACCATGATCGCGCACATGAAGAACGTGATGTCTTAGATATTCAAGTAGCCGATAATCCAATGATTGAAGAAGCCCGTGATTTTGCAGCAGTTTTAAATAACCCAACAGATAAGTATTGGGGCACCAAGTATGAAGAATGGGTTGAGCTTGCTCGAAATGTCAATAAAGTAGTCACTGATTTACGTCATAGTGCCGGCATTATTTTTGATGCTGATAAATAAGAATTAAGCGATAGGAAAGGAACAATATGAGATTTTTAGAACAACTTCCAGAGGCTTGGCAAGAACAGTGGCAAGCTTCTGGCTTTAACGAACCATCAACAATTCAAGAAAAAAGTTTTACGCCCCTTCGCGAAGGAGAAAATGTTTTAGGAATTTCGCCGACAGGAACTGGAAAAACACTTGCTTATATGCTGCCTTTACTCTTAACTGTTGAAAAAGGACAGGGAAATCAATTGTTGATTATTGCTCCGTCTCAAGAATTAGCTATGCAAATTGCTGAAGTTGCTCGGACTTGGGCTAAGCCACTTCAATTAACGGTTCAAACGTTAATCGGCGGGGCAAATGTTTCACGCCAGATTGACAAGTTAAAAAAACGTCCCGAAGTGTTAATCGGAACACCAGGTCGAATTTTAGAGTTAATGAAGAACAAAAAAGTCAAAGCTCAGTTGTTAAAAACAATTGTAATGGATGAAGTTGATCAACTTTTCCAAGAGGAAGAGCTAAGTTTAACCAAGCAAATTTTGACACACACACCAACCGAATACCAACTTGTTTTTTATTCAGCGACTGCTGATCGTGTCGTGAATCAAGCGCAATCTTTAAGCCAAAAATTACAGGTGATTGATGTGACGGAAGAAGATACTTCAGCAGGCCAAGTCGCCCACTACTTTATTCGGTTAGCACCAAGAAAAAAAGCTGATTACTTACGTCGTTTGGCCCATACAGAAGCATTCAGAAGCATGGTCTTTTTCAATCAAGTTGCTGATTTAGGTGCAGCAGAAGAAAAATTAGTTTATGAGAATGTTCCGGCTATTGGTCTGGCTTCAGATCAAAGTAAACAGTTGCGTAAATTGGCGATCGATCAATTTAAAGCAGAACGAGTGAAGTTGTTATTAACCACGGATATTGCGGCACGGGGCTTAGATTTCACTGGGGTCCCTTACGTCGTAAACGTAGATGTTCCTTTAACCGAAGAGAGCTATATTCATCGTTCTGGTCGCGTTGGCCGGATGGGTGCACAAGGGGCAGTGATTACGTTTATCAACGATGGCACCAAAAGGGATTATCAACGTTTGATGAAACAATTGGCCATTCCTTATCAGGAAATCTTTTTATATGATGGTGCACTTCATGAGCAGCCAAAAGCCAAAGATGAACTAGAAAAAAAGAACGTAGTCAAAGATACGTCTTCAGAAAAAAAGAGTACGAAAGAAAGAAAACCAGAAACAGTAAATTCTGTTGTCAAAGAACCACAAGAAACACGCAAAAAGAAGAAAAACAAAAAGAAAAACACGAAAAATAAAGGAGCTCGTAAAGCGAAGAAATAACGCTTTACGAGCTTCAAGCAGAACGTTGTATCGAGGAGGATTCCATGAAATCTCGGAAGGAAGAAATCTTAGCGTTACTTCAAAAAAATGAAACTGGCTTAACGGCAGGAGCGGTAGCAGAACAGTTAATGATTGATCGCAGTAATGCCAGCCGTTATTTAAATGAATTATTCAAAGAAAAGAAAATTACTAGAAGTACTGGACGTCCTGTTATCTATTCAGTGCCAACAATCAATGAAGGAGAACAAGTCCATGTAGATGAGTCCACCTCTGTTAGTTTTGACACATTAGTAGGTGCCAATGATTCTTTAAAAGTGAGTATTCAGCAGGCCAAGGCGGCTATTTTATATCCACCAAGAGGTTTGCATACGATTATTTTTGGGAAAACAGGAACAGGGAAATCTCTTTTTGCTGAATGTATGTACCGTTTTGCAATTGATTCAAAAACCTTAGATGAAGATGCCCCTTTTGTCTCTTTTAATTGTGCTGATTATGCACAAAACCCACAATTATTATTTGGTCATATCTTTGGCGTAAAAAAAGGCGCCTATACTGGTGCGAATGAAGATAGTCCAGGCTTAATGGCAAAAGCAGATGGCGGGATTCTCTTTTTAGATGAAATTCATCGTTTACCGCCAGAAGGTCAAGAAATGCTCTTTACGTTTATTGATAAAGGCGTGTACCGTCCATTAGGAGAAAGTGGCCAAACCTATGAAGCCTCTGTTCAAATTATTGGTGCGACAACGGAATCCTCAGAAAACTTTTTAACCACTTTTAATCGGCGGATTCCGATGTCGATTACATTACCATCTTTAGATGCACGGACGCTAGATGAGCGTTATGCCATCATTTCGTTATTTATTCAGCAAGAGGCAACACGTTTGGGCCAACAAATTGATATCGAACGCGAAGCAGTTTTGGCTTTTATGTTATACGATGCAGAAGGAAATATTGGTCAGGTGAAGCGGGACTTAAAATTAGTTTGTGCTAAGTCATTTCTTTATTATCGGACGCACAATTTAGAACACTTGGTTATCCGTAAACGGGATTTGTCGTTACCTGTCCAAAAAGGATTATTAAAAATTAAAGAAGTACCTGAGCGCTTAGATCAATTTGTCGACAGTAAAAGTAATTATTTATCTTTCCAACCAGGTACCAACAAAATTGTTTGGTCGCAAGATCCAGCTAGAGACATGCAAGTTTACAATGAAATCGAAGAAAAAGTCGCTGACTTGTCTGAAGCTGACTTAGAAAATGTTGATTTAGAAGAATTGATTTCTAAAGATATGAATGCGTATTTTAAAAATTATGTCGAAGAATTAACCCAACATTCTTTACATAAGGAGTTATTACCAGAAGCTATTTGGGACTTAACGAATCGTCTTTATGATATCGCAGAAGAGCGTTTGGAACACACGTACAACGAAACTGCGCGCTTTGCCTTTGCGCTTCATTTACAAAGTACGATTGAACGTGTCAAAGAAGGTCATGTGATTGTCCATCCTGATTTAAATAATGTCCGTAAAAATATGAAAAAAGAATTTCAAGTAGCCTTAGATTTATCTTCTATTATTGAAGAAGAGAACAACATAGAGATTCCTTTCGATGAAATTGGCTTTATTAGTATGTTTTTATCTATTAATGTCGGTAAAGAAGAAAGAACTCCAGAAAATAATGTTGGTGTGTTCGTCTTAATGCATGGGGATTCTACTGCCTCAAGTATGTTGAAAACCGCCCAAGAACTTTTAGGAACGTCAATCGGAACAGCGATGAATATGCCGTTAACGATGGAAGTTCAAACAATGTATGAACAATTACGAAACCAAGTAATTACGCAAAAAGAATCGTTAAATAATGGGATTTTATTACTGACGGATATGGGTTCATTAAATTCGTTTGGAAATATGTTGTTTGAAGAAACAGGTATCCGAACAAAGGCGATTACAATGACGAGCACAATGATTGTCTTAGAAGCTATTCGAATGGCAAGCGTGGGACGAAGTTTAGAGGACATTTACCAAAATATTCAACTTTCTTTTGAAAGCGTTGTGAGAGAACAATTTCGTTCTAGTCTGCAAAAACGTCAAAACGTAAAAAAAGCAGTAATCGTGACGTGCTTTACTGGAGAAGGGGTTGCCGCAAAACTATACCAACGAATCTTACCAGTTATTGATGAAACAAAAGTGGAACTGATTCAAATGCAATTTATTGAACGAGAAACATTTAAAAAACATATCGACAACTTGATGGAAGAATATGAAATTAAGGCCATTGCGGGAACTGTGGATGTTGAATATCAAAATATTCCCTTCTTTTCCGTCTATGATATTTTTGATGATGAAAAATTAAATGTACTGAAACGGATTGCTAGTGATGAAGTGGCGATTGATACAATTGTTCATTCACTAAGTGGCGTCATTACTTCTGTGGACTCCTTACAAAAATTAATTCTCATGTTACAAAAAACAGTTCATCAAATACAAACAGACATGCATATTATTGTTGAACCAGGGGTGGATGCCGGAATCATGATTCATTTGGCTTTTCTGGTAGATGCTTTAATTAAAGGAGAAGAAACAAGAAATTTTCCAAACTTAGCGGAATATGTTAAAACACATCGTTTAGAAATCGATGTCGTACGCACGAATTTTATGTTAATTGAACGGGCGTATCGTGTGACGATTCCAGAAGCGGAAGTTGCGCATGTTACCCAAATGTTTTTAGAAAATGAAATTAAAAGTAAACAATAATAAATAAAAAAAACATCAAGAAATGAGAAAACGCTCTCTTTTTTCTTGATGTTTTCTTTTTGTAAGTTACACACAATTTCATGTGTGTAAGCGTTTTCTTTTAGTGTGTGCACGCTTTTTTCGATGACAAAAGCTGTTATATCAGTATTTTAGTGAGGAAAAAACTTGGCACAATTATTGCTATAAATAAAGTGTATAACGTCATAACTTTTAAGGAGATGAAGAAAAAATGGCAAAAAAAACAATTATGTTAGTTTGTTCCGCAGGAATGAGCACGAGTTTATTAGTAACAAAAATGCAAAAAGCAGCAGAAGATCGTGGCATGGAAGCAGACATCTTTGCAGTATCGGCTTCTGAAGCAGATACAAACTTGGAAAATAAAGAGGTAAATGTTTTATTATTAGGCCCACAAGTTCGTTTCATGAAAGGGCAATTTGAACAAAAATTACAACCAAAAGGGATTCCTTTAGATGTAATTAACATGGCGGACTATGGCATGATGAATGGCGAAAAAGTTTTAGATCAAGCAATCTCATTAATGGGATAAGGAATTAAAACGTTTAGGAAAAGTGAATAGCAAATAAGGATAGTGCATGTTACCAAAGGTTTTGTTTTGTACGCTCGATTCATTCGTTTAATGAGGCTACTGCCTTTTTAATAAATATAAATGGATACAGGAGGAATAAAAATGAACGGATTAATGGCATGGATGGAAAAATATATCTTACCAACTGCCGCAAAAATTGGTGCACAGAAACATCTGGTGGCACTAAGGGATGCTTTTATTGGTACATTACCTGCGACAATGGCTGGATCAGTCGCCGTAATGATTAACGCAATTATTCGAGATCTTCCCCAAGAGTTTGTCTCAACTTATGCGGCAAGTTTGGAAGCAGACAAAGGTATTTTTGCAGTATTGAATGTCATCATTGGGATTAATGGTTTTGTTTGGAATGGTACATTGGCTATCGCTGGTTTGATTTTCGCTTTTTCTTGGGGCTATAACTTAGCGAAAGCATACAATGTGAATGAGCTAGCTGGTGGGATTGTCAGTTTAGCTACCTTAATTTCAGGTGTTGCTTTTGCACCAAATAACACAGCTGAATTAGCTGTAAAAGTGCCAGAAAAGATTGCCAACGCAATTAATGGGGCAGAAATTGGTGCGTCAATTGCTAATAATCAATTGACTGTCAATCCATGGGGTTGGTTAAATCTTAATCATTTAAATGGTAACGCTTTCTTTACGGTGATGATTATGGGGGCTTTATCAACTATTATTTTTTGTAAATTAATGCAAGCGGATTTAACAATAAAAATGCCTGATTCTGTTCCACCAGCAGTTTCAAAAGCGTTTGCGGCAATTTTACCAGCAACAATCGCATTGTATGTCGTAGCAATTATTAACTTTACGGTGTCAAAACTTTCAGGCGGTCAATTATTAATTGACTTAATTCAAAAATATATCGCGGAACCGTTCCTTGGGTTATCACAAGGACTAGGTGCTGTGTTAATCGTAACGGTTTTTGTTCAAATTTTCTGGTTCTTTGGTATCCACGGGCCAAACGTTTTGGCACCAGTTCTTGAAGGAATTTGGGGACAAGCACAATTAATCAATATTGATATTTTCCAAAAAGGTTATGAAGGAAAAACAGGAACAGCTGCGGTTTTAGCCGCTATTGACGACGGTAAAGCCTACATGTGGGTCCGTGGTTCGTTTGATGCTTTTGCTTGGTTTGGTGGTTCAGGCGGTACAATTGTCCTAATTATTGCAATCTTGTTATTCTCCAAACGAGCAGATTATTTAACAGTCGGTAAATTATCATTAGGACCTGGGATCTTTAATATCAATGAACCGATTATGTTTGGTTTACCAGTTGTTCTTAATCCAATTATGTTTATTCCATTTGTAATTGCGCCATTAGTTGCTACTACAATTGGCTGGGTTGCAACGTATCTTGGGCTAGTCGCCCCAGTTTCTCAACAAGTCGCATGGGTGACACCGCCGTTGCTATTATCTTTCTTAGCGACAGGTGCCGACTGGCGCGCACCAATCGTAGCGTTGGTATGTATGGTAGTCACTTTCTTGATTTGGACACCGTTTGTTATCGCTGCTAACAAAATGGATCCTGCATTAGGCGAAAGAGAGCAATAAGCAATAAAAACAGCAATTACTTGTATAGAAAGGAGCAAGCGGCATGATTTCGATTGCAAGTGCAATGAAGCAAGAGGAAATTATTACTTTATTAGAGGCATATCAAGGGGAAAATGAAACATTTACTTTTAAAGAAAAGAATGGTATTAAGTTATTTTTTGAAGTTGAAGGAGACCCTGAAACTGCTGCACAAGTTGCAAAACAGCTGATTAAGGAACAACCTTGGGGTGGCGTTTTATACTTCCAAGCAACGGTAGTCTAAAAAGATAGGATGGATGAAAATGATTAGAAATGGATTATTTTTATGTAGTATTGGCTTCTTGATTGTTTTGTATTCGTTGAATCCCAGCTCCTTAAACTATGATTTATTAAGTCTGACAACGGGGATTTTTCTCATTGGACTTGGTGGTTACCTGTTTTTTAAAGGAAAAAAAGTTGCTGAAGAAGAGGCGACAAAGGATGAGGTGAAACGGTAATGGAAATTACGAAAACATTAACTATTTCAGCAGATGAATTTTACACGCAATTAATGAATTCTGTTATTTTTGATATCCGTAAGCAAACAGGCAAAACTCTTACAAGAAAGCAGTTACGTAAGTTTGAATATATCAAAGAATATAGTAAAAATAGTCGCGCGAAAATAGTTATTGAAGAAGCTGTAGAAAATAAGACCTATCAATTTCGAACATCCACAACTAAAAATGATTTCTCGGTGCGGTATGAGCTACAGCCAATTGATGAAAAAAGCTGTGAACTGCGTTATACAGAAACAATGGTTTCTTATGGGGCGTTACAAAAACTGAATGATGCAGTATTAGGTATCTTTTTAAGTTATTTTAAAAAGAAACAGTTTTATAAAATGCTTAAAATGATGGAAACTGCTTAAAGGGAAAAAGCGGCTTTTGTCCAGTTGATTCTCTTCAGCTTTAGAAAGTGAGCGATGAGTCGTTTCGACTTATCGCTCACTTTTTTTTGTGGCCCTATTATTTTGGAAACGCACACAAAAAAGCTGTGTGTAATCGTTTTATTTTTAGTGTGTACACGCTTTCCATGTTGAAAAACGTTGTCATATCAAGGTTTTCAATGTGTTAAAACTTGGCACGCTTCTTGCTTATATAAAGGTGTAAAGCAAAACAAAGAGAATTTAGGAGATGAAGGAAAATGGCAAAAAAAACAATTATGTTAGTTTGTTCCGCAGGAATGAGCACAAGTTTATTAGTAACAAAAATGCAAAAAGCAGCAGAAGATCGTGGCATGGAAGCAGACATCTTTGCAGTATCGGCTTCTGAAGCAGATACAAACTTGGAAAATAAAGAGGTAAATGTTTTATTATTAGGCCCACAAGTTCGTTTCATGAAAGGGCAATTTGAACAAAAATTACAACCAAAAGGGATTCCTTTAGATGTAATTAACATGGCGGACTATGGCATGATGAATGGCGAAAAAGTTTTAGATCAAGCAATTTCATTAATGGGATCATCAAACTAGAGCAGAAAATGGGGTAGAGGTAATGGACGGACAACAGAACTTAGAAGCAATCATGGGTTTAATCATGTATGGCGGAAATGCTAAAAGCGATGCAATGGAAGCGATTGCCGCAGCAAAATCGGGGGATTTTGAATTAGCAGACAAAAAAATTGCAGATGCAGAAGAATCACTTGTACATGCACATCATTCGCAAACAGGAATGTTAACAGAAGAAGCAAAAGGCAATAACATGCAAGTAACATTGTTAACAGTGCACAGTCAAGATCATTTAATGACTGCGATTGCATTTACAGATTTAGCAAAAGAAATTATCGATCTTTATCGCCGTATTGATAACGAGTAATCTCGTTGTCAATGCGTCTTATAAGAAAAACGCGCTTGAGAAAGCGTTAATTAGGAGGAATAACAATGGACGGATTTGTTCAATGGATGGAGAAACACTTTATGCCGAAAGCGTCAGTAATCGCAGCGCAACGGCACTTGGTAGCAATTCGTGACGCGTTTGTCGTAACGATGCCATTAATGATTTTAGGGGCTTTGGCGGTATTAATTAATAATATTCCAATTCCAGGATATGAGGACTTTTTAAACAAAATTTTCCCAATGATGTATAACGATGCACCAATTTGGAAAAGCTTTGGTGGCAACATTTGGAACGGTACATTCGCAATCTTTGCCGTTTTAGTAGCCTTTTTAGTAGCACACAATTTAGTTAAATCTTATGGAAAAGACGGCATTGCAGCCGGTACAGTTTCTGTAGCTTCATTCTTCGCAGTTGGCGGCTTAGAAGGTATGGGCGCAACTGGATTATTTATTGCTTTGATTATTGCACTTATTTCAGGAGAACTATTCCAACGTTTATCTGGCAATCCTAAATTAGTTATCAAAATGCCTGATGGTGTACCACCAGCAGTAGCAAAATCATTTGCGGCATTATTACCAGCAATGATTACAATCAGTTTATTTAGTTTAATTACATCAATTCTATTTGCTTTAGGAATTGACAATATCGTTATTTCATTCTACGAAGCAGTTCAACAACCATTTATGGGACTTGCAAACAGCTACCCATCAGCATTATTGTTAGCTTTCATTACACCATTCTTGTGGTTCTTTGGTTTACATGGTGCCAACATGGTTGACCCATTAATGCAAACAATCAACGTACCAGCGATTGATGCGAACATTAAAGCTTTAGAAGCAGGTAAAGCAATTCCTTATATTGTAAACAAACCTTTCTTTGATTCATTTGTAAACTTAGGTGGAACAGGGGCAACATTAGGTCTGTTAATTGCTATCTTTATCGTAGGTCGTCGTAACAAACCATACAAAGTCATTACAAACTTAAGTTTAGCACCAGGACTATTTAATATTAATGAACCAGTCATGTTCGGTTTACCAATTGTTTTAAACCCAATTATGTTTATCCCATTCATTTTAGTCCCAATGGTTCTTGTAACTGTTGCGTATGTGGCGACAGCAACTGGTTTAGTACCAGCTGCAACCTTTATGCCACCTTGGGTAACACCACCAATTATTGGCGGATTTTTAGCAACGAAGAGTATCGCCGGCGGAGTTTTAGCAGCTGTTAACTTATTGATTTCTATTTTGATCTACATGCCTTTCGTAAAAGTAGCAACAGATCAATACTTGAAACAAGAAGCAGCCGCAGAAGCAGCTGAGTAAAAAATCGAAGGATTGAATCGTCCGGACTCTTACGGAGGGTTCAATCCTTTTTTTAATGATTAAATCGTAAAGGAGCAAACAACATGAAATATCAATTTCCAGAAAATTTTTGGTGGGGTTCTGCAGCCAGCGGTCCTCAAACAGAAGGCGTTTTTGAAGGTGATGGTAAAGGTCAAAATATTTGGGATTTTTGGTATCAAGAAGCGCCAGAAAAATTTTTTCAACAAGTCGGTCCAGATAAGACCTCACAATTTTATAAAAAATACCAAGAAGATATTCAGTTAATGAAAGAAACGGGACATAACTCTTTTCGAACATCCATTCAATGGAGCCGTTTAATTCCAGATCCTACAACAGGAAAAGTCAATCAAACAGCAGTTGATTTTTATAATCAAGTCATTGATGATTTATTAGAACACGGGATTGAGCCCTTTATGAACTTGTATCATTTTGATATGCCGATGGTACTTCAAGAAAAAGGCGGTTGGGAAAGCCGTGAAGTGGTTGATTTGTATGTTGACTTTGCCAAAACCTGTTTTGAATTGTTTGGCGATCGCGTGAAAAAATGGTTTACGCACAATGAACCAATTGTACCAGTTGAAGGTGGTTATCTCTATGGCTGGCATTATCCTGATAAAGTGAATCTAAAAGAAGGGATTCAAGTACTCTATCATGAAGCTTTAGCTAGTGCCAAAGCGATTGCCGTCTATCACTCTATGAACTTATCAGGTGAAATTGGCATTATTTTAAACTTAACGCCGACTTATCCTCGTGATGAGCACAACGAAGCCGATGTAAATGCGGCTAAATTTGTCGATGGTTTCTTTAACCGTTCGTTTTTAGACCCGGCTGTTAAAGGTCATTTTCCAGAAGATATGGTTGCTTGGGCGAAAGCAAATGACTTATTGCCAGAAACAACGCCAGAAGATTTAGCAATAATTGCTGAAAATACTGTGGACTTATTAGGAGTAAACTACTATCAACCACGTCGTGCCAAAGCAAAAGAAACACCTGTTGAAACACGACCAGAAGGCTTACTTCCAGAAGATTTTTATGATGTCTACGATATGCCTGGCAAAAAAATGAATCCTTACCGTGGCTGGGAAATCTACGAAAAAGGTATTTATGATACATTAATGAATTTAAAAGAAAATTATGGCAACATTCGCTGCTACATTTCAGAAAATGGCATGGGCGTAGAAGGAGAAGAACGCTTTGTCAATGAACAAGGAGTCATTGAAGATGATTATCGGATTGAATTCGTGCAAGATCACTTGAAATGGGTGCACCAAGCGATTCAAGAAGGTAGTAATGTTCAAGGATATCATATGTGGACGTGTATGGATAACTGGTCTTGGCTTAATGCCTATAAAAATCGTTACGGCTTCATTGCTGTGGATTTAGATGATGATGCGAAACGGACCATTAAGAAAAGCGGTCGTTGGTTCAAAGAAATGACAGCAAATAACGGCTTTTAGAAAGAGAATCGTTTCTGTGATAAAATGAATTGATACAATGTGCGAGGAGGAAAGAAAATGACAACTAAAAGAGTCAAAAAAATGGGCAAAGAAGAAATGAAAGAGATGTTTGATCTTGTTATCTATGCTTTTAATCAGGAACCCACGGCGGAACGCCAAGAACGTTTTGAAAAATTGTTGTCACATACGCAAAGCTATGGCTTCCTAATTGATGAGCAATTAACAAGTCAAGTGATGGCGACACCTTTTCAAGTGAATTTCCATGGTGTCAGCTATCCCATGGCTGGAATTGGCTATGTGGCTTCTTATCCAGAATATCGTGGTGAAGGCGGCATCTCTGCTATTATGAAAGAAATGTTGGCTGATTTAGCGAAACAAAAGGTTGCCCTTTCTTACTTAGCACCGTTTTCATATCCATTTTATCGTCAATATGGCTATGAACAAACATTTGAACAAGCGGAGTATACAATTAAAACGGAAGATTGGCCACGTGTTAAACGAGTTCCAGGTACCATTAAACGAGTTTCTTGGGCTGACGGTAAAGAGGTCATTAAAGACGTATACCTTGAAAATCAAAGAGCGCACTCTGGTGGTGTGATCCGTGAAACTTGGTGGCTGGATTATACGCTGAATCGTGCAAGTAAACCAAATAATCAAGCGATTTATTATTCGTCAGAAGGGAAAGCAGAAGGCTATGTGATTTATCGGATAGCTGCTGGCACCTTTGAAATCGTAGAATGGAACTATTTAACTAATACAGCTTTTAAAGCTTTAGCTGGGTTTATTGGCTCACATAGTGGTTCCGTTCAATCGTTCCATTGGATTAATGGTTTTGCTGGAAAAGATTTAAATGATTTAATGCCAACGCCAGCAGCTTCTGTAAAAATTTTACCTTACATGATGGCACGAATCGTTGAGTTACAAACATTTCTGGAAAAGTATCCATTTCAATCAGGAGAAAAAGAAACGTATTCTTTAGAGATTGAAGATTCCTATGGGCCATGGAATGAAGGCATTTGGACAATCACAATTGACGAACAAGGAAAAGCAACAGTGACTAAAGGTGCTGCGGAAAAAGAAGGGACTGCTGCTTTGAAAGCAGATATCCAAACGTGGACGCAACTATTCTTGGGCTATCGTTCAGCAGAGACGTTATCTTTTTATGAACGCTTGCAAGGAGACGCAACGACAGTTCAACGTTTAGGCCAACGTTTAGTCAAAGGCATGCCAATTTTAGAAGATTATTTTTAAAAGTGTGTTTATTCGCAAAAAATGACAGAACCTACTATAATAAAAATGTAAAAAGAATTATTTTAGAAAGGTGATGGGGACAATGGCGAAAACGAAACAAGAAAAAGTTGCACGCAATAATAAAATTGGGCAATATATAGCTATTGCGACAGGACTTTATTATTTAGGAAAAATGATTCTTGATCGGCGGCAAAAAAAATAATAGATAAACGAACGACGTGTTTCACTGAAAGAAAGTATCTCGCATAATTGTTTATGCGGGATACTTTCTTTTTGTCTATTGACAGATGTAGTGAAGACTTCTAAAATTAAAACAGATTGTTCTCGTAGCTCAGTAGGATAGAGCAACCGCCTCCTAAGCGGTAGGTCGCTGGTTCAATTCCAGTCGGGAACGTAAAAAACACCTTTCAAATGTTGGTTTGATAGGTGTTTTATTTTTTTTGTGCCAAAAATGTGCCAAAAATTTTAGAATTCTATTTTTCTTTACAAAACAGAATTGCTATATTATAGTGATTTCGAACACAGAAAAACACAGTAAAATGCTGAATAACCTTAGTTGGGAATGTAAAAAGGCAAGTAAATTTAAGGGGGAAGACAGATGGCGATTACTATAAATATTTATTATAGTGGGACAAATGGAGGTGCAAGAGAATTTGCCAAAGAAATGATTGCCAGCGGAATTGTAGAGGCGATTCGTGCAGAAAAAGGGAATAGTCGCTATGAATACTTTTTTCCAATGGACGATGAAGAGACAGTTCTGCTGATTGATAGTTGGACAGATCAGGAAGCATTAGACAAACACCACGCTTCTCCAATGATGACCCGTATTACGGAACTTAGAGAAAAATATGATTTGCATATGAAAGTAGAAAGATATGTATCAGATGTAACAGACCCCGTGACAAAAGATGCTGCGTTTATAAGAAAATAACCAGAGTGCAATCATTGATCTTAAAATTTAGTGCTAGGAACATCAATCGTTTCGACTGATGTTCCTAGCACTTTTTATCTTGTAAGGATGAATCATTTGTTACACACGTTAAATTAAAGAAGGACCATTTGTTCTTCAGTCACAGCCGGTTCGGTTAAAATTTTGGCTTGGGCAGCTGCGAGTTTCGCAATAGGTACCCGATAAGGTGAGCAAGAGATGTAGTTTAGGCCAAGTGTTTGGAAAAATGTGATGGATTGCGGATCACCACCGACTTCTCCACATACGCCAATACTCATGTTTGGTTTAGTGCGACGCGCTTTCTCTACAGCTAATTGAATCAATTGACCAACACCTGTTTGATCTAATGATTGAAACGGATCTTGGGTGATGATTTTCTTTTCCCGATACGTATTAATGAATTTACCGATATCATCACGAGAAAAACCATAGGTCATTTGTGTTAAATCATTTGTTCCAAAGCTGAAAAAGTCTGCTTCTTCTGCTAACTGATCCGCAATCAGACAAGCTCTAGGTAGTTCAATCATTGTCCCAATTTCGTAAGGGAAAGGAGTCATTTTATGTTCTTCAAAGAGACCGTCAATCGTTTCTTTTAAAATGCGTTTGAGATAGAGAAGTTCTTCTTTTTCGGCGATTAGAGGAATCATCACTTCTGGATAAACAGTAATTCCTTCTTTGACTAATCGAATGGCACTAGTAAATAAGGCTGTAACTTGCATTTTGTATATTTGTGGTTGGGTCACACCTAAGCGACAACCACGATGACCCAACATTGGATTGGTTTCTTGTAACCGTTCAATTTGTTTGGCGATGGTCACTGGGAACCGTTGTAGTTGCTTCGCCAATAATTGAATATCATTCTTTTCATGAGGCAAAAACTCATGCATCGGCGGATCTAACAAGCGGACCACCATGGGCTTGTCTTGAACTACTTTCAGCATTTGATAAAAGTCTTCCTGTTGAAAATGAAGAAGTTGCTCCAACGCATAGGTTGCTTCCTTTTCAGACTCTGCTAAAATCAAGCGACGCATTTCCAAGACACGCTCTTCACCGAAAAACATATGCTCTGTTCGCGCTAAACCAATCCCCGCTGCACCAAAACGGATGGCAGTCTCTAAATCTTGTGTAGTTTCTGCATTGGCACGAACAGTTAAATCAGCGTACGCATCTGCCCAAGACAAGAGCTCTTGAAGGTCATCGTTATTATCAGCAGAAATTGTAGGAATTTCGCCAAGATAAATTTCCCCCGTTGAGCCATCGACGGAAATGATTGTTCCTTCTAAGATGACTTGTGGCCCGCAGTGTAGTTGTTTGGTTTCTTCATTAACGGTTAAACTTTCACAACCAGTCACACAGCAAGTTCCCATTCCTCGTGCGACCACAGCGGCATGAGAAGTCATTCCGCCACGACTGGTCACAATTGCTTCGCTTACAACCATGCCTTCAATATCTTCTGGTGAAGTTTCTTGACGAACAAGAATGACTTTCTTTCCTAGATTGGTCAGTTCTTTGGCTTTTTCTGCTGTAAAAACAATTTGACCACTTGCTGCACCAGGACTAGCAGGAAGTCCCATAGCTAAACGTTCCATGTGTTGTCGTTTCTCTTGATCAAACACGGGATGAATTAATTGATCAATCGTATCAGGTGTCACACGCAACAGTGCTTCTTGTTTAGTAATACGATTTTCTTTGGCTAAGTCTAAAGCAATTTTAACCGTAGCTGCGGCGGTTCGTTTCCCGTTTCTTGTTTGTAAAATATATAATTTTTCATTTTCAATGGTAAATTCAATATCTTGCATGTCACGATAATGATATTCTAAAAGTTCTGCGTAATGGCGAAAATCTTGATAAACTTTTGGCATAGTCAAACGTAAACGACGAATGGGTTCTGGCGTCCGAATACCAGCCACTACATCTTCTCCTTGCGCGTTCAAAAGAAACTCTCCAAATAATTGATTTTCCCCTGTGACCGGATTTCTAGTAAAGACAACGCCAGTGCCACTGTCTAGTCCACGATTGCCGAAAACCATTTCTTGAATATTGACAGCTGTACCTAAATCATGTGCAATATGATGTAAGTTTCGATAAACCACCGCACGTTGATTATTCCATGAATCAAAAACAGCTTTGATTGCTTCAAAAAGTTGTGCGACAGGGTCTTGCGGGAAGACCACCTGATGTTGTTCAAAAACTTCTTGGTAGCGGACAATCAAGGCAAAATGATCTGCTTCTTGAAAAGCGGTAATTTTTTTGTTTAGCTCTTGTTCCAAGCGCTCTTTTTGTTGGTCAAATAATTCTTTGGGAATGTGATAGACGACGTCTCCAAACATTTGAATAAGTCGGCGATAACAATCAAAAGCAAAACCAGGAGAGGTTAAGGTCGCAAATTTTTTCACACGTTGATCATTTAAACCTAAATTTAAAATAGTATCCATCATACCAGGCATCGAGAAGGCAGCACCGCTGCGAACGGAAACTAAGAGAATCTCATTGTCCGCGGTAAAAGATTTGCCTGTTTCAGTTTCTAGATTTTTAACCGCTTTCAAAATTTCTGATTGTAAGTGTTCTTCAAAGAAAGTAGCATCTGCCAAATAGTCCATACAGCAACGGGTTGTAATCGTGAATCCTTGTGGAATCGGCAAACCTAAGCGTGTCATTTCTGCCAAGTTTGCCCCTTTACCACCAAGAGTCTCTTTACCTTCATTGTGTGTTTCGTTAAAAGAATAAATAAACTTTTTCATGCGTGACCTCCGTTTAATATGTGTCTTATATGTTCAATAAACATCATAATGGACGGAAATAAGTTTGTCAATAGAAAAAGTTTTTTGTCAATATGTTGAAAAAACAATAAATATGTGTATAATTGTAAGCGAATGCACAATTTGTTTAAGAGGAATTGAGGAGGAAATGATGAAATTAAGTAAACGACAAGAGCAAATTATCGCTGTTGTAAAAGAGCATCAGCCAGTTAGTGGTGAACGCATTTCGGACATACTAGCCGTTTCACGTGCGACATTGCGTTCTGATTTGTCTTTTTTAACACTTTCAGGAATTTTAAAAGCAAGTCCGAAAGTTGGGTATACTTACGAAAGTGATAATATGGAGGCTTTTTTCTTTTTTGATGTTTTTCAAACAAAAGTTCAGGAGATCATGAGTCCACCATTGATGGTTGCCCAAGACACCTCAATTCGAGATGCGATTACCAACTTATTTATGTATGATGTCGGTTCTCTTTATGTCATGGATGAAGCAAAAGAATTATTAGGGGTTTTGTCACGAAAAGATTTATTACGGGCCTCTTTAAATACAAATATTGATGGCACACCTGTTGCTGTTTGTATGACAAGAGTGCCACATGTGAAAACCTGCACACCAGAATTTACTATTCTTGAAGCTGCTGACACTTTGCAAAAATACGAAGTGGATTCTTTGCCAGTCGTTGAAAAAGAAAATCCTAAAAAAGTTATTGGAAAAATTACGAAAACGAAAATTTTAACCTATATTACGCAACAAGCGAAAGAAGCCGCACAAAACAGATAAGGGAGCTTAATTATGAAAAAAGAGATCATTGTTTATACTATTTCCGATTCACTTGGAGAAACATCACAAAAATTGTTAGCTGCAGCAAGCGCACAATATCCAGATATTTCTTTTCTTAATCGATACAATTTTTCTTTTGTCACAACAGAAGAAGAATTATTAGAGATTTTAAAAGATGCCTTAAAAGATAAAGCCTTAGTTGTCAGTACATTAGTCAGTAAACAACTAATCACAGCGGCGAAAGAATTTAGTGAACGAACAGGGTTGTTATATTTAGATTTAATGGCGCCATTTTTTGAATTAATTCAAGCGAAAGCCGGAGTAGATCCTATTGAAGAGCCTGGACGACGCCACCAACTAGATCGTGCCTATTTTGATAAAATCTCAGCGATTGAATTTGCTGTAAAATATGATGATGGCAAAAATCCTCAAGGGTTTCTTGATTCTGATATATTGTTGTTAGGCGTTTCGCGGACCTCAAAAACACCAGTCAGTATGTATTTAGCGAATCAAGGCTACCGCGTTTCTAACTTACCATTAATTCCAGAAGTTCCATTGCCGCCAATTTTGGAAGAAATGGATCCACAAAAAATGATTGGTTTAGTTTGTTCGCCAGAAACATTAGGACAGATTCGTAGCAGTCGGTTGGCTTCCTTAGGTTTAGGTAATGAGACCAGTTATACCAATGTTGAACGGATTGAACAAGAATTAGCTTATGCTGAAGAAATTTTTGCGAAGTATGGCATCCCAGTGATTGATGTAACCGCAAAATCTGTCGAAGAAACAGCCTTTTTAATTAAAGAAAAACTAGATGAAAGAAATTAAAAAGCTTGGCAACCTCACTAAATTTCAGTGAAGTTGCCAAGCTTTTTATACTTAATTGGGCTTCTTTTTGTTAGTCAATATTTTTTTGATCGACAATGAGTAAAGCGATCATCACGTAGACAATCCAGCTACTTTTAGAATAAAGTGTATAGCGGGGTTGCCATTTGCTAGCAAATTTTTCCTTGTATTCGCGTAATCCTTGGAAGGAGTAGATTTCTGAACCAAATTCATAAATTAACGCAGCAATCCGTTCTTGAATAAAACTTTTTCTTGATTGACCAACATTGGCTAACGGAGCCATCCCTAAATTGAAATAATGAATATTTTCTGTTTTCATATATTCAAATAAATGAATAAATAAGAAATCCATACTTCCAGAAGGGGCTTTTTCTTTATGGTGACGCATCAAGTCGATGGTACCAACTTCATTTGTGTAACTAGGAATGATATTAGCGAAAGAGACCATTTCTCCTTCAGCATTCCGGACAACAGCAATTGGGTTTCTTTGAAGATACGCTTCATCGAAAAATCCAAGTGAAAAGCCTTTTTCTTTTCGATTGTCTAACCAACTATCCGAAATAGCTTTTAATTCGTGCATTTGTTCGGCACTAAAAGGAGGTTGGAGTACGTCAAATGAATAGCCGGCTTTGGTAATTTTATTAAACACTGCGCGGGTACCTTTGAATTTTTTCCCAGACATCGTAAATGTTTCTAGATTAACTAAGGCTTCTTCGCCCATTTTGATAAATTCGTAGCCATATTCGTGTAGTAACATCACGCTGTCCTCATTGGTTTCGTAAAAGACGGGTACATAGCCGAAACGATCTGTTTCTTTAAGGAATGCATCAATCGCCGCAGGAAAATCTTCTTTGTTCCCAGAAGGGTTGCCCATCACAACGCATTTATTATTAATGGTGTTGAATTGTAAAAAGACAGTCGGTTCTTCTTTGGGATATAAGAAAACCTGTTTATCATGAAGAAAGACAAGTTCACTGTCAATATTCCCGCCATAAGTTGTTAAGATATTATGCAAGATACTATCTTCTGGAAACTCACCAACTTGGTGTTTTTTCCCTTGGAGGTAGCGAACAAATAGAAAGTTAAAACTCATAACTAAGAGGATAGCGATAAATCCTGACAACCAGATCCGTTCGGAAGGGAACAAGAAAAATTCCACAAAATGATGACGATGGTGTGGGAAGTTCGGTAAATTATAAACACCAATTACCAGGTATAACAAAGTCAACAAGCCAAAGATAAAGCCATCAATCGTCATCCACTCCCAAGAGTAAACCAGTTGTTCACGGTACAATTCTGATTTTGAAAAAATAACGATAAATAATAAAATAGCTAAATAGAAAATGGAAAACATACTAAAGTCAACAACAAATGAATACAAGATAGCACCAATTAATAAAATAATCGTTGGATAATAGGCTCTTTTAACACGATCAGCAATCCCACGTCCCATAATTAATAATGCAAAGCCTAAAACAATACTCGGAATTTGAATAATAATATGTGAACGGAAGGGGTTAATATCTCTTAACCAATGCACTTGAGTGAAGGCTTCTGGAATAGTGGCTAGGAGCACCATCATAATTCCTGAAAAATAAAGTAAAACCACTTCCAGCTTGTGGGCAATTTCCAAAGTAATTTGTTTTAGCAGTTGACGATAATGAGTATCCAACTTTTGGCTTAAGTGTTTTGTAAAGAACAAACAGCCAATTAAGAACGGAATAATATAATAGAATAAACGATAGAGCAATAACCACAAAACAATAATTTCACGATCGACACCTAAGTTGCTCAGTCCTAAAATCATCATGACATCAAAACTACCTAAAGCCCCTGGAATCATCGAAGCAATTCCAATAATCGAAGCTGCTACATATAAAGGAACAATATCAATTAAAGGAATCGGTACATCTAATAAGTAACCAATACTGATAAAGGTAATTAAAACACCTGTCCATTCTAAAAACGAAGAAACAACTAGAGATAAGCGATTTTTTGCATCGAGGTTACCAAAGGAACTATTTTTTTGGAAATGTAAAATAAGATAAAGTAACGGGAAATAAAGACCGCCACCTAATAACCAAATCCAATATTGCTGTAAATAAGCCATCTTTGGATCAAACTGAACAAGGAAAAAGCAAAGAATACTATAAATAGATAGACCGGATAACACAAAAAGTAAAATATGGGTTAACGCAGGTAAAATTTTCTTTTCCTCTGTTTTATTTCCATAAAATTCAGAACGAAGTCCCATGCTGACCAAACCACCGAATCCACCAATATTATTGATTGTATTGACAATCCAGCTAGATTCAAGGAGTTCCCGTTTTGAGACTTTCAAGTTTAAAATGCGATTTAATGTTAAGTCATAATTTAGCATCGGAGTAACGGAAACTAAACCGATAACCATCATCAATAACAATTTCCATAGCGGAATCTCATCAAAAATCTGTTTTAACTGTTCAAATGAGATCGTTTTACCAATTGATAAAAGTTGGGCAACAACAATAATTGAGACCGCAATAACAAACAGTGTTTTTAGTAATCCTGTATGCGTTTTGATCCAATGAATAATTTGTTTCATTTAGACACCTTCATTTCCTTTAAGAATTTTTCGATTGTTTTATTAAAAATATCTGGTGAGTTTTTGGCAAATAAATGACCCTGTTTATTTACCAAGACCAATTTACCATCAGGAATGGCATCAGCAATCGCCCGTGAATGGGAAAGCGCAATTAAATCTCGACTGCCAGTAATAACAAGAGTAGGACAGGGGATGTGTTCTAAATCTTGTTTTGTCAGTCCAGTATCTTCAAATAACAGAGCCACGATAGGGAGCCGTGCGCGCAATTTTTTTGAAAAAAAAGCGCCAATACGACAAAACCAATATTGAAAATAAGTGGCAATCGTTACATATTTTTTCAGACCAGACATGGTGACATTTCCAGAATTTAAGACGAGTTTGTTGACGAAATCAGGATATAAATGGGTAAAAACCATGGCAATATTTGCTCCGTCACTAAAGCCCAATAAATTAATTTTTGTTAAGTGTTCTTGTTGTATAATACCAGCTAAATCTTCTGCCAAAAGCGGAAAAGTTAATTGACTTTGTGTATTGGTGGACCGTCCATGTCCGCGGGTATCCACCGCAATAACTTGATACTCCTTGGAGAAATAAGAAATTTGATAATTAAAAAAAGTATGATCATTGCCATTACCATGAAGTAACACAAGGGGGTAATTTGTTTCTTTGCCAAAAGTTTGATAAAAAATTTGACTGCCATCTATTGTTTGAAAATATTTTTCTATTGCCATTCTCCGTCACCTATCTCATCTATAATCAATCGAGTCCTCTCTCATTATAGAGTCTTTTGTCTTTTTTTTGTAATAAAAAACAGAAAATTTTCCGAACAGTTTTGTAAGGTGTTGTAATATAGTGTGATATAGTAGAAGATAGCCACCTAAAAATTAGACTAGAGGAGGGAAAGTTGATGTCTTTAATCGTTTTAATTGGTGCCCAAGCTGTCGGGAAAATGACCGTTGGCAAGGCTTTAGAAAAGCAGTTAGATGCTAAATTACTATTTAATCATCAAACCATTGACTTATTTGCAAACTATCTTGGGTATACGGAACGTGCATTTCAATTGTCTGATTCCGTTAGAAAGGAACTTTTTCATGCCTTTGTCGAAAATCCAGCCACAAATACAACAAAAAACATTATTTTTACAGTGGTGATTGCTTTTGATCAAGAACAAGATTTTCAATTTTTAGAAGAAATATCAGAAATTTTTCTTAGTAAACATGAAGCCGTCTATTTCGTCGAACTCGTCTCTTCAACAGCAATCCGCCTAGAACGAAATGTTCATCCAGAACGGCTAGAGGCAAAACCTTCAAAACGCGATGTCGACTTTTCTCGAAAAGAATTACTCAATACCTTTAAAGAACATCGATTAGTAAGCCACGAAGGTGAACTAGAAAGTACATTTCCAAATGTAAAAATAACGAAAATAAATAATTCAAACATGACACCAGAAGAAGTAGCAACGAAGATAATTGCTACTTTTGGTTTGACATAATGTGAAAGGAACATCGGAATCAATGAAAAAGTTTTTTAAATATCTCGGTAGCTTGATGGTCCTTCTTTTAAGCATAGCTTTAATTTTGATAGGATATTTAACCTTCCGAGAGTTTCGACCACGAGCGGTTGAACCAGTTGCTATAAATAAACAATTTTCAGAGCAAACCATCGAAAAAAAGCAATCCATTTCTTTAGTCACGTATAACATAGGCTATGCTGGCCTAGGACAAACAGAAGATTTTTTTATGGACGGTGGCAAAACTGTCCAACCAGTTAATAAGGCAATGGTCCAACAGAATTTAACAGGCATTGAAGAAACCTTGAAAGAATTACCAGCGATGATTTACTTATTCCAAGAAGTCGATCGTCGCTCGCAACGTTCTTATGAAGTCAATCAAGAGGAAGAATTACAAAAACAGCTACAGCTGAACAGCGCATTTGCTTATAATTTTAAGGTAGATTATGTGCCCATTCCTTGGCCGCCGATTGGACGAGTAGAAAGTGGTTTATTAACATTATCAAATGAAAAAATAACAGAGGCCAAACGCATTGCTTTACCCAATCCCTTTCGTTGGCCCGTTAGCATTAGTAACTTAAAACGAGCGCTTCTAGAAACGCGCTTTCCAATTAAAGGCACAGACAAAGAATTAGTGGTTTTTAACTTACATTTGGAAGCCTATGACAATGGGGATGGGAAGATTGCTCAAAGCAAAAAGTTAGCTGACGTATTATCCCAAGAATACGCTAAAGGAAACTATGTAATTGCTGGAGGTGACTTTAATCAAGTTTTCAAAGGCAGTCATCGATATCCTGACTTAGGGGAAGCTGGTTGGGTACCAGGAGAAATTGATCCAGCAGACTTACCTAAACATTTTTCACTTGCTTATGATGATCAACAACCGACTGTGCGGGTGCTTAATAAGCCTTACACTGGCTCTTATGAAACATCCCAAGTGTATGTAATTGATGGTTTTATTGTTTCTGATAATGTGGCTGTTCATAGCGTGAAAACAAAGGACGAACAATTTAAATATACAGATCACCAACCTGTGAAGATGGAAGTTGGGTTGAAATAAAAAAAGTACAAACGGTGCTTGTTGCTTGCACCGTTTGTACTTTTTATTTTACAGATAGCCTTTAGTAATAGAATGAGTGGAATTTAGCATATTTGCTGGCGTTCCTGTAAAAAGAAGCTGTCCGCCATTTTCTCCACCTTCGGGACCTAGTTCAATCAACCAGTCGGCACTTTTAATCACATCAATGTGATGTTCTAATAAAATCAAGCTGTTTCCTTCTTCTACCATTCGATTGAAAAGTTGAAGACTTTGTTGGATATCAATTAAGTGTAAACCATCTGTAGGTTCATCCATTAAATAGATAGCTTTTTTTTGGTGAAGTGTGTCTGCTAATTTTACCCTTTGCAATTCGCCACCAGATAATGTTGAGAGCGATTGATTGAGTTTAAGGTAGCTTAAGCCAACTTCTAGTAAATTTTTTAATGAAAGAGCAAAAGGCTGGTCTTTGAAAAAATCATAGCCATCTTTAACGCTTAAAGCTAGTACTTCAACGATATTTTTTCCGTTATACAGATAATGAAGCACCTCTTCTTTGTAACGCGTTCCGTGACAGGTTTCGCAAATACTAGTAACATCCTCCATAAAAGACATATCGGAGACAATTATTCCTTTCCCCTTGCAAGTAGGACAGGCACCTTTGGAATTATAGCTAAATAAAGCTGGACTAACATGATTTTCTTCCGCAAACATTTTGCGGACCTTATCAAAAATATTGAGATAGGTCATTGGTGTGGATCGTAAATTTGCGGTAATGCTTTTTTGTGAAAGATGAATAATTTCTTGGTTATCAGCCTGGGCTTTTTGATAAATTTCTTCCGCTAATGATGATTTACCTGAACCAGCGACCCCACAAATAACAGTCAAAACTCCTAACGGAACTTCGACAGATAGATTGTTTAAATTATGCAGTGTCGCATGTTCGATTGTTAAAGACTTCCTTACTTTTCTTGGTTGGTCGTTTAAAGGGAGCGGCTCTTGAAGGGCTTGACTAGTCAAGGTTTTGGAGGCTAAAAATGCGTCATACGTTCCTGAAAACTGGACATGGCCACCATTTTCGCCTGCGAAAGGTCCGATATCGATGATAAAATCAGCTTCTCTAATTAATTGTGGATTGTGTTCCACCAGAACCACGGTGTTTCCTTTATTTTTTAAATTGAGCAATGCACGACTGATCCGTTCGATGTCCTTTGGATGTAAGCCAGCACTTGGTTCATCTAAAATATACATAATATCGTTTAAGGCGCTGTTTACATACTTAGCAATTTTAATCCGCTGTGCTTCACCACCAGAAAGTGTTTCAGTTGCTCGTCCTAATGTGAGGTAGGAGAGACCGATATTAATTAATGCTTCTAGACGTACAAGTAGCTCTTCTTGAATAGTTTTTATTAAGGATAGGTCCATTGAACGAATAAAAGAATGTAATTCAGTGAGTGGCATGTCAACAGCATCAGCAATACTTTTCTGATTAATTTTGCAGCTACGAACACGTTCATTGACTCTACTTCCTAAACAATCAGGACATCTTTTTACGGTAACAAAGTGATTAAGGTATTTTTGATGACGTTTGCCTTCGTCTGTATGCAATATGCTACGTTGCATGCGCGGGACGATTCCTTCATACAAAGCTGTATGAGGCCACTCTTTGGGTGGATTAGCTAGTTTTTGTTGTGGAGCATATAAAAATAATGCTAACTCTTCAGGGGAATAGTCCTTGATTTTTTTATCCAAATCAAATAGACCACTATGGGCATAACGCTTCCACCGCCAGTTGCCAACTGTAAATGTGGGGAAATCGATAGGCCCTTCGTTTAATGATTTGTCATAATCAACTAGCTGATGAAGATTGATTTCGGTAATCTTTCCTAAGCCATCGCATGTTGGACATTTTCCATCCGGATGATTAAACGAAAAAGTATCTGAATAACCAACAAATGGAGAACCTGCTCGTGAAAACAGCAAACGTAAAAACGTATAAATATCTGTGTACGTTCCCACTGTCGAACGAGAATTACCTGCTACTTTTTTCTGGTCAATGACAATTGCAACAGGAAGATTCTCGATTTTTTCAACTTCTGGACGACCATATTTGGGTAAGTAATTTTGAACAAACGAACTAAATGTATCATTTAGTTCACGACGTGATTCAGCGGCTAATGTGTCAAATACTAAGGAGGACTTTCCTGAACCCGAAAGTCCAGTAACAACAGTTAGTTGCTTTTTAGGGATATTGACAGAGATATTCTTCAAATTATTTTGTGTTGCGTGCTTAATTTCAATCCATTCCATTAAAAAACCTCCGTTTCTATTCTATTTTAGCATATAAAAAGAACCTAGCCTAAAAGTTGAACATGGGAATTTTCAAGAGAACTTTACTTTTTAATCGCTTTCATTTATGCTATAAGTAATACAGATTTTTTTAACTGTATTAATAGATAAAGGATGTGACTTATGAAGAAGTCGATTTTGTTCAAAAAGTTAGGGATTATTTTATTAATTAGCCAAACACTGGTAGGGGTACCAATGTTGGCACAAGAAAGTATACTAGAAACAACCGTTCAAACAGAGACGGAATCAGTAACAACAGAAACCAGTCAGACTGTAGCTAGCTTGGAATCTGAAACTACTAGCCAAACGGTGATGCAGGAAAAAGAATCCTCTTCGGCAATCGCCGAAAGCAGTAGCCGAAATGTGGTTGCAGTAACCACTGAAACCACAAATGAGATACAAAATAGTGATACAGATGGAAAAGCTGTTTCTGCAGAGAGTGTTTTTTCAGAAACAGATTATAAACAAGCAACTGCACTGGAGTTAGCAACTTTAGTAAGAGAAAAAAAGGTGACGAGCGAAGAACTAGTAAAAATTGCGTTGGCCATCACTAAACGTGAAAATCCTACATTAAATGCGGTCATTACTTTACGAGAAGAAGCGGCTTTGACAGAAGCAAAAGCTTTACAAGATACAGGTCAACCATTTCTAGGTGTGCCGCTCTTACTAAAAGGGTTAGGACAATCCTTGAAAGGTGAAAGCAACACGAACGGTTTTGGTTTTCTCCAAGATCAAGTAGCTGGTGGGACATCGACCTTTGTCAAAGCACTACAAAATGCCGGATTCATAATCATTGGTCAAACGAATTATCCAGAATTAGGTTGGAAGAATATTTCAGATTCAAAGTTATATGGCGTTTCCGTCAATCCATGGAATCCTAACCATTATTCAGGTGGTTCTTCAGGCGGAGCGGGTGCTAGTGTCGCCGCGGCATTTGTTCCCATTGCTTCTGGAAGTGATGCTGGTGGCTCTATCCGCATCCCTGCTTCTTGGACAGGCACCGTAGGCTTGAAACCTTCTAGAGGAGTAATCATTGGCAATTCTAATAGTGCAAAAGGTCAAACTGTTCACTTTGGTTTAAGTCGAACCGTGGCGGATACAAATGCATTATTTGAAACCTTATTAACCAAAAAAGATCTTCCTGCGGGACATTTAAGTCAAGCGCAACCCATTGCTTATACAACAGAATCCCCTGCCGGAACGCCTGTAAGTGCCGAAGCAAAAGAGGCGGTCGCTGAAGCTGTTGCTTTTTTAAAAGACCAAGGGTACACATTGGTTGAAGTGAAGCACCCTGTTGATGGGGAACGTCTAATGAAAAATTATTATACTGTAGCTGCTGGCTCAGCAGGAATTGCCGATTTTATGGCGCGGCAGAAATTGAAAAGACCGCTTGAACGAAATGATGTAGAACTGTTAACATGGGCGCTTTTTCAAACAGGAAAAAATATAACGAGTGAAGAGACAACTGCGGCTTGGACAGATATTGCTTTACAAGCACAAGCGATGGACGAATTTTATCAACAGTATCCTATCTTATTAACACCAACGACAGCTGCCACGGCACCTAGTATTGATAATCCGTTACTAAAACCAGAACATGCAGCACAGATGGAAAAAATTGATCAATTGTCACCAGCAGAACAAAAACAATTGATTTATGACCAATGGCTGACGGCGTTCACATATACACCGTTTACACAACAAGCAAATTTATTTGGACATCCAGCATTAAGTGTACCAACTTACGTTTCAAAAGAAGGACTGCCTTTGGGGATTCAATTTAATAGTGCATTAAATGAAGACCGAACGTTGCTACAATTAGGTGCTTTATTTGAAAATAACCACAAAATAAATCAACCACATGTAGAAGAACCAGACAAAGGCAAAGAACCAGATACAAGTGGCGAACCAGATAAAGATAAAGGACCAGATATAAGTGGCGAACCAGAAAAAGACAAAGAACCAAATGCAAGTGGCGAACCAGATAAAGATAAAGAACCAGATGCAAGTGGCGAACCAGAAAAGGACAAAGACTCAGATGCAAGTGGCAAACCAGATAAAGACAAAGAAACAAAAACAAGTGAAGAACCAATCGAAGGAAAAAACCAAAACCCAGACAAAGCTGGAAAAACTACTAGTGAGTCATCCTTAGCTAATTCGCTGAATTCATCAGCAAATCAGGGAACCAAATCAACAGGAAGTACACATGCTTTTTCTGATAAAAATATGATTGGGAAACAAGAACAGCTTCCCAAAAAAGTATTACCAAAAGCAGGTGCAGAAGTACCTAGTACTTTCTGGATTGTTTTAGGAGGAGCTTTCTTAGTAACGAGTGGAACGATTTATATAAGGAAAACTAGAAAACAATAACCAGTGAAGGCTAGAGACAATTTATCCCCAATTGTCTCCAGCCTTTTTTCTTTGGTATACTAAAACCAATAGGGAAATGGAGGCGAAAGTAATGAGGGCGTTTGAAAAGATTCCAGAGTTTCAGCAATGGCAAAAAGTTGAAGCTATTCACCGTGGTTGGTCAACTGATTTAAAGTTTAAAGTTACCAAAAATCAAGAAACCTTTTTATTGCGAATTTTTCAACAAGAAGAGTTATTAGCCAAACAACAAGAATATCAATTTATCAAAAAAGTAGCGGCGTTAGGATTTCCCAGTTCTAAACCTTTTTTATGTGCACCTATTCCTGAAAGTGAACAAGGATACATGTTATTAACGTATCTAGAAGGTGAAGACTTAAGCGATGTTTTACCCGCTCTTTCTCCCAAAAGACAACTGAACTTAGGCGTAGAGGCAGGCCGCTATTTAAACAAAATCCATAAGCTTTTGTTGCCTGAAAGGATTAGTCAAAGAGAGCTTGCGCAAAATTTATACGAAAAAAAGCAGAGCCAACTAAATAAGTATAAGGAATCTCAATTTTGTATGCCGTACCAGCAGCCAATAATTTCATATTTAGAAAAACAATTACCGTTATTGCAACAACGGCCTGTGGTTTATCAGCATGGAGATTTCCATGTGGGAAATTTTATTTACTTGCCAACTAGGCAGGTCGGTGTGATTGATTTTAATCGATGGGATTTTGGGGATCCTTATGAAGAATTTTACAAGTTACAATTTTTTTCAAGAAATGTTTCGCCATTGTTTGCTTATGGTCAATTACAAGGTTATTTTGCTGGGAAAGTTCCTACCTTATTTTGGCAGTTTCAAAAGCTTTATACTTTTCACGCAGGACTCTATTCTTTAGTTTGGGCACTGAGCTTTGGTGAAAAAGAAATCAGGACTATGGAACAGCAATACCAACAATTACTAGAGGACTATAATTGTGGAGAATTACTAGTTCCCAAATGGTTTTCAACTATCCAAAGAAAGGGATTGAGATTTTAGGTTTATTTCGATAGAATAAAAATAAAAACAGGAGTTTAAGGAATGAAACTAAACGGGATTATTATGATAGCGGTTTTTGGAAGCGTTTTATCTAGCTGTGGTTGGCAAAAATCGAAAGAGGAATCACAGAAAGTACAAACCGTACAAACAAACAATGTAAATACTGAAGAAACAAGAGCAATTTCAGCAACCGAAGTTAGTCAAACCACGGCGTTGGAATTAGAGCAAACAACGCAAACACAAGAATTAACTGAATTAGTTACAGAAGAAGGGACGATTTGGAATCAGCAAAAAGCAAAACAGTTAGGACAATACATGGAAATCTGGGGTCAAGAACGCAATCAGAACTATCAAGCGTACCAACCAGGTCACTCTGTAGCTTTTTACACGATTCAAGTGCCTGATGATTTATTGAGTTATGAACCTAAAATACAACCAGCTATTGGGAACAATCCCATTTGGTTAAATTGGTCAGAAACAGGCAGCGAAGGGGGTTATTGCCTAGTGGCAGTATACTCTGACAGTGCGACACAAGTTGCCCAGAAGCATGTCTATTTATTTACTTTAGTGAATGGTGAAGCCAAAGTTTATGTGAGTAAAGAACAGCCAGTAGAGGAGCAACCTTATTTGTTTTTAAAAGAAACAAGCAATACAGAACTGAAAGAACAATTCACAAACCTTGTGAATAATCTTTAATTTTTTATTTAATCAAAAGGAAAAGAAAATTTATCATTGACAAAGTATCCGCTTTCATTTTATTCTGTAGCTACCCCTTGGGAAAGGGCAAAAGGAAGTTTTGAAAGGGATGGAAAAAATGAAGGAAACAAGTTTAGTAATTATTAAGCCAGATGGCGTTGAACGGAAGTTAGTTGGCAAAATCATTCAACGTTTTGAAGATAAAGGTATTGACTTATTGCACCTTAAATTCGAACGACTAACAGTAGAAACAGTGAAGGAACACTATGAGCATTTAAAAGATGAACTATTTTTCCCTGAATTATTAGCCTATATGACAAGTGGCCCAGTGGTTGTGATGGTCGTTGTAGGGGACAATGTGGTTAAAAAAGTGCGTAAATTAGTTGGAGCAACGAATCCGTTAGATGCTGAAAGTGGCACCTTACGAGCGGATTATGGGTTGTCTGTCACCAAAAATTTAATTCATGCTTCTGATTCTGTCCAATCAGCAAAAATTGAGATGCAACGGTTCTTTGGTTAATCAGCGAAAAAGAAGCAATCCTTTATTTTTTATAAAGGATTGTTTCTTTTTTATTAATTGTCAGAATATTCCGCTTAAATGGTTGACATCTGGAGGTAGAAGAGTAGTATAGACTACATACTAAATACTAAATGACCGTGTGTGCTTCAGGAGGATAAAATGATAACAAGTGATGAATTGACAGAAAACCTTAGTCCGTTTGAATTAAGTCTATTTTTAGAGAAGAAATTACATGAAGAAAATCATAATTTAGAAACATTGTTAAATGCAGGGCGAGGCAATCCTAATTGGACGGCGCCAACACCAAGGGAAGCCTTTTTTTTATTAGGTCAATTTGCTACAAAAGAAACGTTAAGAGAGGGGAGCGAACAAACGGCTGGTATGATTCAGCCAAGTTTTGGTAGAACGCAACGCTTCTTAAACTTTTTAGCAGAAAATCCTAGCAAAGGGGCAACCTTCTTACAAGAAATTTGGACAGCAGAGCATAACTATTTTGGGATGGATAAGGAAATGTGGTTAGATGCCATGTTAGACTATGTGATTGGGGATAATTATCCGAATCCTGTTCGTTGCTTGAAGGCGTGTGAACAACCGATTAAAGCATATTTAAATCAAGAATTATTTTCCAGCGAAGCACAACCGTTTGATATTTTTGCCGTTGAAGGTGGTACAGCAGGGATTTGTTACTTGTTTGATACGTTGGCAAATAATTATTTACTAGAAAAAGGTGATCGTATTGCGTTGTTATTACCAACGTTTGCTCCTTATCTAGAAATTCCAGAACTACCACGTTATGATTTTGACGTGGTTAAAATCAAAGCAGAGCAAATGATCATTGATGGAAAAACGACGTATCAATACTCAAACAAGGAAATTGATAAACTAAAAGACCCGTCCATCAAAGCGGTTTTTGTCGTAAATCCCAGCAATCCAACTGCCAATGCTATGGGAAAACCTACCATTGAACAAATCAAACAAATCGTTGCAGTGGATAACCCTAAGTTAATGATTTTAACAGATGACGTTTACGGAACCTTTGTGCCAGCTTTTCGTTCACTATTTACGGAGTTACCTTACAATACAGCCTGTATCTATTCTTATTCTAAATACTTTGGCGCTACCGGTTGGCGTGTGGGGACCATTGCGGTCAGCCAAGAGAACATCTTTGACCAATTATTAAAAGAATTGCCAGTGGCTCGAAAAATGGAATTACAGGCACGTTATGCTACATTGAATGCAGACACAAGCCAAATTAACTTTATCAGCCGCTTAGTCGCAGACAGCCGCGATATTGCGTTGAACCATGCAGCGGGACTTTCTTCTATTCAGCAAGCAATGATGGCTTTATTTAGTTTGTATGCTTTGTTAAAAGACGGTCAAGCATATAAAGACGAAGTGATGGATATCTGTCATACGCGTGAAAAGCTCTTGTTCCGCACCTTAGGCATTGAAGAGCCTTTAGCAAGTTTAAATACAGCATACTATTGTGAAATTAACTTTAGAGATTGGACAGAAAAACGTTATGGCCCAGAATTTTCAAGTTATTTAACGAAATCGTGGACGATCACAAAAGTATTAACTTCGTTAGCAGAAAAAGAAAAATTAATGCTTTTAAAAGCGGATGCTTTCGGGAGTGACAAATGGTCAGTTCGAATTTCTTTAGCCAATTTAGCTACTAACCAATATAGTGAAGTTGGTAAACGAATGATTCGCCTATCTGAACACATTAAAGAAGAGTGGTTGCGCCAAAAGCGCCAAGCAATTAAATAAAAAAACGCTAAGTCTCTTAAGCTGCAGGAGACTTAGCGTTTTTGTTTATTATTTATTCATTTTTCCGTCAGTTTTGGTTTATAAATGTTTGCTACACTGGAGATAAGAGGAAATTAAGCGTTTATAAAAAGGAGAGAAGTGAATGAAACATATTAAAGGAATGTTGGTTTTTATCGGATTATTTATTTTGGTTGGTTGTGCGCCAGATCAAGAGCCAACGAAACAAACAACAAGTGGTCCGCAAGAGACAAAGCAAGTGAAGCAAGTTACCGTCACCAATCAAACGACTTCTGCGGTGGAAAAACAAGCGCCGACTAAAAATGACGAACTGATTGCTAATCAATTGACTTTTGATTCTCATGAATACACGTACGAAGTGGTTACAGGAGCCACACAAACGACATTTGGGACAACCCCACCAGCAAAATATACACCAGAAGAAAAAAAGAAAAAAATGTTTTGGTCCAATCAACCGCCTTTGGGATTAATGACGGGTAACTATTATAAAAATGAAGGTGTATTTACCGGCGGAAATTACGGCATTGTAGAGATTATTACGGAACCTGAAACGCAAAGGATTCTGAATGTTGAGTTTACAGAGTTTGCTAGTGATCCTTATTACGATACACGCTATTCGGGTGTCAACAAACGCCTGTCGGATTATCCTGAATTTCAAGCAAGCAACACGCGCACAGACGATACGTTAGTCACCGTTGTTAATGGTATTACTTATGTAGAAAAACAAATGCGTGACGAAAATCGTGTCACAGGTAATTTTTATACGGTACGTGGTTCATCAACTTCTGCGCGTGAAGGTTTAATGCCTTTAGCAGCAGAGATGGACACTTGGCTAAAAGAGCCATCGAAAGAAACGTATATCGGTTACGCAGAAGATTTAGGCAATGGCCTAATCGCTCGACTTCAAGTGATAACAGAAGAGCAGAAAATAAAACATGTCAGCTATGATGAATACTTTTCAGATGAACAGGAAAAAATCACAGAAACAGCTCTGCGGCCTTTTTATCGTCAATCGAAATATTATTCACCAGGATACAATAAACAAACCAACAATTCTTTTATTCATTTTGTAGATGCACTAACAAAGGCCATTACGACACAACAAACTTTATCCGTTAACGAAGAACAAGAGCTACAGCATCCGTCTTTTACTACTTATCAAAGATTGGCTGAAAAAATCAGCACGTTTCAAAATTCATTGAAGGAATAAAAAAACGGAAGTGGGGCATAAGTCGTTTCGACTTATGCCCCACTTTCGTAATCTTAAGATTATCAGCTAAATCAAAGTGAGTTCTTTTTAAAGAAATACTTTTATTTTAGCCTTTTATAGATCTAAATAATTTTCTAAGTAATCTGCTAAACCATCTTGATCATTTGTTTTTTCAGTGACATCGTTGGCTACGGATTTAATTTTATCCGTGGCATTGTTCATAGCAACACCCCAACCAGCATAACTTAGCATTTCTTCGTCATTATGTTCATCGCCAAAAGCAATGATATCAGCTGGTTTGACAGATAAAAAGTTCGCCACTTGATCAACGCCATGGGCTTTTTGAATTCCTTTTGCGACCATTTCTAAAATAGGCATTGGACCGCCCCAAGTGCGGACATCAATATAATCACCATATTGTTTTGTCAATGTATCAGCAACTTTTTCAGCTTGGTTTGGTGTGGTCCGAACCATCATTGAGGTAGGATTTGTTCGTAAATTTTTAGCAGTAAGTAAATTATCTAAGGTTGCTTTGGAAGCAAAAAATTTCGGATCGAACCCATCTAACGTATCGATATAAAATGTTTCTTTGTTTTCAGCAGCAACAAAATCTAATTGTAATTCTTTTTTCTGTGCCAAAATGTCAAAGACTAGGTCACGCTCAATATTGGCTTCGCTTTCCAAGTCCCATTTTTTCTCTGGAATGTGGACTAAAGCACCGTTAAAGTTAACCATAGGGGTCGTTAGGCCAAGTTGTTGGTAAAATTGATGACTCATTCTATAGGGACGTCCAGTGGCAATACTGACGTAATGACCGTTGTCAATCGCTTTTTTTAGTGTTTGTTCCGTTTTTGGACTGATTAAAGACTGTGCATTTAATGTTGTGCCGTCTAAATCAATAGCAATTAATTTTTTCAAGTAAAAATTCCTCCTAAATGCCTTTTACTCAGTCTAGCATAAAACCGAAGATTATCAAGGGGAGAAGCATGTTCATTTATAAGGTTTAAAAAAAAGCTTAAGAAGTATGCTACACTAAAATAAACCGTTTGAAAAAGGAGCGCAGAGCATCTTGAAAAATTCTAGAAATTATTTACGAGTGATCACCTTAATCTATTGTATCTATATGTGGTTATTTGCTACGCATTTTCATTTTATGGCGTTGAACGTGTTGTTAGCCTATATTCCAATTGAACTTAGTTATCTTTTAAACGCAGAAAAACGTAAAAGGGATTGGTTGATAGGTTTTGCTTGGTTAATTTTTTATCCTAATGCGCCGTACCTATTTACGGATTTTTTTCATTTAGAAACGCTATCTATTTATCGAGGCTTTAATACGATTTTTGCAAACCAAATTGGTGATTGGTGGGCGTTTGTTTGCTTAACTAGCGGGATTGTTATATATGGACTTTTAGGGATGAAAACAGTAACAACTGTTAGTCAGAAATTGCAAAGTTATTGTGACTATAGAACAATTGTAGTCTTTCAAGCCAGCCTTCATTTCTTGTCTGCTTTGGCGATTTATGTTGGACGTTTTGATCGATTACACAGTGTCTATCTTTTTATGAGTCCAATTGAAACAGTGAAAATTATCTTTTTTGACTGGTCCCTTCAAAAATTAATGTTTATTTTATTAATGATGTTTCTACAGATGCTGTTGTTTGGGCTAATCCAATTATTAGGAAAAGAAGAAGCAATGTAAAGCTTTTTCTTTTTTTATATCTACAAAACACGAACATTATATAGAAATATATATATAATAGTTAATATTTTGTTGTAAAAAGATAGCGATTCTCTTATAATCAAAGAGTAATTATTCGAAAACATGGATTTTAAGGGAGAGAAGTGCAATTATGAATACGTTTTTCAAATTAAAGGAAAACAAGACAACGGTATCAACTGAAATAATGGCGGGGGTTACGACCTTTTTTGCAATGAGTTATATTTTATTTGTTAATCCGTCCATTCTTTCAGAAACAGGGATGCCTTTTCAGGCTGTTTTTTTAGCGACCATTATTGCTTCAATCATCGGTACATTAATTATGGGGCTGTTTGCTAATGTACCTTACGCTCAAGCACCGGGGATGGGACTCAATGCTTTCTTCACGTTTACGGTCGTTTTTGGGATGGGGTATACATGGCAACAAGCATTAGCAATGGTTTTTATTTGTGGTTTGATTAACATTTTGATTACAGTGACAAAAATTCGCAAAATGATTATTAAAGCAATTCCAGAGAGTTTACAACATGCTATTGGTGGTGGGATTGGAATTTTTGTCGCTTATGTAGGGTTGAAAAATGCTGGCTTACTAAGTTTCACAGTACAAGCAGAACCTCAAAATGGTGTTGTGAATGGTTCGAGTATCGTGCCCGCTTTAGGAAATTTTGATAATCCAGCCATTATTTTGGCGGTAATTGGGTTAGTTTTAACAACGATTTTAGTTGTCACGAATGTTCGTGGGGCTATTTTAATTGGCATTGTGGTTACTACGTTAGTCGCAATTCCAATGGGGGTGGTAGACACTGCTTCGGTTGATTGGCATGCTAATTCGTTGGGCAATTCATTTAAAGAATTAGGTACAACTTTTGGCGCTGCTTTTGGTGCTGAGGGCTTACAGTCATTGTTTAGTGATTCTTCAAAAATTCCTCAAGTCTTAATGACCATTATTGCCTTCAGTTTATCAGATACGTTTGATACAATTGGAACATTTATCGGTACGGGACGTCGAACAGGGATTTTCTCTAAAGAAGATGAATTAGCTTTAGAAGATAGTAAGGGCTTCAGCACTAAAATGGACAAAGCTCTATTTGCAGATGCTATTGCAACATCTATCGGTGCGATTTTTGGTACATCGAATACGACAACTTATGTAGAAAGTGCAGCAGGAATCGGTGCGGGTGGTCGAACAGGTTTGACATCGGTAGTGGTAGCAATTCTATTTGCCCTAAGTAGTCTTTTTTCACCACTTATTGCTATTGTGCCAGCACAAGCTACGGCTCCAGCGTTAATTTTAGTGGGAATTATGATGTTAGCTTCTTTCAAAGACATCAATTGGACGGATTTAGAAGATGCGATTCCAGCATTTTTTGCTTCAATTTTCATGGGATTATGTTATAGCATCTCTTATGGGATTGCTGCTGGGTTCATCTTTTATGCAGTGGTGAAAGTAGTCAAAGGAAAAGCCAAAGAAGTTTCACCAATTATTTGGGTCATTGATGCGTTGTTTATCTTAAACTTTGTAATCTTAGCTATTTTATAGTAAATAGAAGTGAGGCTGAGATAACAGCGGTTAGCTTTGAAGGTGTTGCGTTTATTCAGCTATTTATCTTAAGCCCAAGTGTTAAGAAGTCTGGCAGATTGGTCGTTTTGACCGGTCTGTCAGACTTTTTTTTAAAAGAATTTTCTTTTGAGAGATTCACTCTTTTAGAGTATAGTGGTAGGTGAAGAGGTGATAAGGTGGATAAAAGTATGAAAATAAAATGGAAGCAGAATTTGTTAGTCGCATGGATTGGTTGCTTTTTTACAGGGGCGAGTATTAGCTTAGTTATGCCGTTTATTCCAGTATACGTTGAACAATTAGGGACGCCTAAGAGTCAAGTAGAGTTGTTTTCTGGATTGGCAATTTCTGTCACGGCGTTTGCTGCTGCGATTGTTGCACCGATTTGGGGAAATTTAGCTGATCGAAAAGGTCGGAAAATTATGATGATTCGCGCTGCAGCAGGAATGACGATCACAATGGGGGCGTTAGCATTTGTCCCTAATGTATACTGGCTGTTGATTATGCGTTTTATGAACGGAATTTTATCCGGCTATATTCCTAACGCAACAGCGATGATTGCGTCGCAGGCGCCAAAAGAGAAAAATGGCTGGGCTCTAGGGACATTATCAACAGGTGCAATTGCTGGGACGTTAATTGCGCCATCGATTGGCGGTGCGTTGGCACAGTGGTTTGGAATGGAAAATGTCTTTATTATTACCGGTGTTATTTTATTCATTACAACGTTGTTGACTATCTTTTTAGTTAAAGAAGATTTTCAACCAGTTGAGAAAAAGGATTTATTAACGACTAAAGAAATTTTTAGTAAGATGGATCATGTTTCAGTATTGATTGGTTTGTTTGTGACTACGTTAATTTTACAATTAGGAATTACAAGTATCAGCCCAATCTTAACGCTATATATTCGATCTTTAAGTGGCGATACAGAGAATGTATTATTTGTTAGTGGTTTGATTGTTTCGATTGCCGGCGTTTCAGCAATTATTTCTTCTCCAACTTTGGGAAAAATTGGGGACCGCATTGGGAACCAAAAAGTTTTATTAGGCGGATTAATTCTTTCTTTTATTTGTTACATTCCCATGGCGTTTGTGCAAACACCTTTTCAGTTAGGTGTTTTACGATTCCTTTTAGGTTTTTCAACAGGTGCTTTAATGCCATCAATTAATACGTTAATTAGTAAAATAACGCCAACAGAGGGCGTAAGTAGAGTTTATAGTTACAATCAGATGTGTAGTAATTTCGGTCAAGTTTTAGGACCGATGGTAGGGTCGACAGTTGCCCATGGTTTTGGCTATTCTTCTGTTTTTCTGGTAACCGCTTGTTTCGTTTTAGGAAACATTGGGTTGTCCTTCTTTAATTTCCGAAAAGTTTTAAATAAAAAGCTCTAAACAGTTGAAAAGATAAAAAAACCAGTTACAATAACTTTAGTAACTGGTTTTTTCTTATTTAACAGGTTTGGTTTCTTTCGGTACTGCAAAGTGTGCAATTAATAAAATAATAACGGCTGTTGCCAACGATAGAATCGTTGTCATTTTAAAGTCGTATGAACCACCAGATAATGCACCGCCGATATATCCAACGACTTGGCCTAATGCGAAGGTCCAGAAAAATACAACAAGATAACGCATATGAGCACCTCTTTTCTAGCTCTTAGTTTAGCATATTTTCTTTAAAAGTAAAGAATCCGCGATAGGAAAATAAGAGAAGAGGCAAAAAATAGCAAGGATTCAAAAAGGAGCTGTCCAATGTCATTTCCACAATTACATACCGTTACTTCCTATTCGCTTTTATCTAGTACGGTTAGGATTCGTTCCTATGTAAAACAAGCGAAAGCGTTAGGTTATCAAACATTAGCGATTACCGATATCAATGTCTTGCATGGGGCGGTTGAATTTTATGAAGCATGCCAAGAAGCGGGAATTCAACCAATTATCGGTTTAAGATTAGAATATACCCCAGCAGAAAAAGAAGGGCATTCCGAGTTGCTTTTATTTGCTAAAAATTTAAAAGGGTATCAGCAATTAATGCAACTATCTAGCAGTAAAATGACGACAGAGGGTCCCTTTTACTTAGCGGAACATCAATCCTTATTAAGTGATTTATTTGCCGTGACTTTGTCAGCCAAAGGAGAAGTCGCCCAAACATTTTTTGAAGATGAACAACAAGCGGTTCACGCTTTCCAACAACTTGCTTCATATTTTGATCCCCAGTCGTTATTTGTTGAACATTCTTTTTCAATGAATCAACAACGCAATCCAGCGCTCTTTTCTTTTTACCAAAGAGAACAATTACCTGGCGTGGCTTTGCAAGAGGTACGTCATTTAACAAGGGAAGAAGGCTTTGCCGTTACTGTTCTTGAGAGCATCAAAGAAAATAATCAATTGAATATTACAAGCCAAACACCGGAAATAGAAGGTCTGAATTACTTGCGTGAAGCAGAGACGACGATGGAACAAATGCTTCAAATAGCTGGTGCAGAAGTGGTCCAGAATACGATTCAGCTAGCTGAAAATTGCCGAGTTGACATTCCTTTACATCAAAAATTATTACCGCATTTTCCTGTGCCTGATAATCAAACGGCTGGTTCTTATTTACGCACATTGTGTTTAGAAAAATTACCAGAAAGAGTGCCTCATCTAAATGAAGTTTACCAAAAACGATTAGAAAAAGAGTTAACCATCATTCACAATATGGGTTTTGATGATTACTTTTTAATCGTTTGGGATGTGATGGACTTCTGTCATAACAATCAAATTGTTACAGGCGCTGGCCGAGGTTCAGCTGCAGGCTCTTTAGTGTCCTATGTGCTATCAATTACAGATGTAGATCCAATCAAATATGATTTGCTTTTTGAACGTTTTTTGAATCCAGAACGCTACACGATGCCCGATATTGATTTAGATATTCCTGATAATCGGCGGGAGGAAGTTTTAGCTTATGTCAGTCAAAAATATGGTCATTATCACATGGCGCAAATTGCCACGTTTGGTACGATGGCTGCGAAAATGGTTTTACGGGACGTTGCACGTGTTTTCGGGTTGTCCCAGAGTGAAGCGAATCGTTGGTCGGCAGCTGTCCCCAACAAGCTGAAAATTACGTTAGAAGAAGCATACCAAGAGTCAAAACGGATGCAAGAATTGGTCAATTTTTCACCAAATAATCAATTGCTCTATAAAACAGCTGTTCAGCTAGAAGGATTGCCTCGCCATGTTTCTACGCACGCAGCAGGTGTGGTAATTAGTGATGAAAATCTTTTGAATTTGGTTCCGTTACAACTAGGATCGAATGAAATTTTATTGACCCAATTTACTATGAATGATGTTGAAAAAATTGGTCTTCTGAAAATGGATTTCTTGGGCTTAAGAAATTTATCCATCATTGATGATACCCTCACAGCTGTTAAACGCGTCTATAATCAAACCATTCGTTTGAATCAGATTCCATTAGATGACGAAACGACGCTGGCTTTATTTAGAAAAGGGGAAACAAGTGGTGTTTTTCAGTTTGAATCTGCTGGAATTCGGAATGTATTAAGAAAATTAGGGCCAACTAGCATTGAAGATATTGCTGCTGTCAATGCCCTGTATCGTCCTGGTCCGATGCAAAATATTGATGTTTTCATCCGCCGGAAAAAAGGCTTGGAACAAATTAGTTATCCAGAGCCTAGTCTCGCCCCCATTTTGGAAAATACGTACGGAATTATTGTTTACCAAGAGCAGATTATGCAAGTTGCTGCGAAAATGGCTGGCTTCTCTTTAGGGCAAGCTGATATTTTACGTCGGGCCATTAGTAAAAAGAAAAAAGATGTGCTAGATGAAGAACGAAATCATTTTGTTAATGGTGCGCTACAACAAGGCTATCCCCAAGAGACAGCTAACCAAGTGTACGATTATATAGAGCGCTTTGCTAATTATGGCTTTAACCGCTCGCATGCATTTGCCTATTCCTTTATTGGTTTTCAAATGGCTTACTTGAAGGTTCATTATCCGAGTGCTTTTTATGTCTCATTGTTGCATTCTGTTCGTCATAATCCAACAAAAATTAAAGAATATATTGGCGAAGCTAGAAAAAACAAGAAGACGATTTTGCAGCCGTCAATTAACCAAAGTCACTACAGCTTTTACCTAAATCAGCAACAGCAAATTTTATTTGGTTTTAGTTCTTTAAAAGGAATCCGCCGAGACTTCATTCAAAATATTTTAAATGAACGCCGAGAAAACGGACCGTACAAAACGTTCGATGAGTTTCTTTTGCGAATTGACCGTAAGTGGTTGAAAGTTGAAAATATCGAACCATTGATTGCCATCGGTGCATTTGACGAAATTGCGCCTAATCGCCGTCAATTAGCAGTAGGTTTAGAGAGTAATATCCAAAGTATTCTTCTCAGCGGTGGTAGTATGGATTTGTTAGAAACATTGAAGCCAAAGGAAGAAGAAATTGCCGATTATCCGCTAGAAGAGCGACTAGAACAAGAAGAACAATATTTAGGGGTCTATTTATCAGGACATCCGACAGAAGAGTTCAAAAAAACACGCTTAGCCAAGCAAACGCAACTTGTTCATGAACTTGTTGAAAATCAGCCCACGAAATTATTGATTTATGTCAAAAACATTCGGACGATTCGGACCAAAAAGGGAGAACAAATGGCCTTTGTTGATGGGGATGATACAACAGGAAGTATTTCACTAACGTTGTTCCCAACTGTTTTTCGCCAGTTAAGACAGAGTGTCGAGAAAGGGCAAGTTTATTATGTGGAAGGAAAAGTGGAACGCAGTACGTACAATCAAGAATTGCAAATATTGGTTCAACGAATAGAAAAAGCGCAACAAGTAGAAACATCAATTAGTGACGAAACGTGTTTTATCAGAATTACAAAAGATGTCGAACAAACGGACGTTTTTCAGAAAATGAAAGAGGTACTCAGTCGTCATGCTGGACACATTCCAGTGATTGTCTATTTTGAAAAAACAGGAAAGAAAATAGTATTAAATGAAGAAAATTGGGTCGCTCATACAAGCGCTAGTCAGCAACAATTAGCTTACGTTTTAGGTGAGCAAAACGTCATTTTCAAATGATTTACGGTAAAAAATACTAGTTGTTTTCAACTTTTTTCATTTTTTTCTTCTTAACTCAAGACATTTTGGTTCTTTAATGGTAAAATGAATGACGTAATATTTTTGTATATCAATTTTTGCGAAAAGGTTTCTTTTGGCAGTTGAAAGTATATTATATGAGGTGAAATAGCGAATGAAACGCATTGGTATTTTAACCAGCGGGGGAGATGCCCCTGGAATGAACGCTGCAATTCGTGCAGTCGTACGCAAAAGTATTTTTGATGGAATCGAAGTTTACGGTATTAACTATGGATTTGCCGGTTTAGTCGCAGGCGACATCCGTCGTTTAGATGTTGCTGACGTTGGCGATAAGATTCAACGTGGTGGAACATTCTTGTACTCTGCTCGTTATCCTGAATTTGCTACTGAAGAAGGGCAATTAAAAGGAATCGAACAATTGAAAAAATTCGGTATTGAAGGCTTAGTTGTTATTGGTGGAGACGGTTCTTATCATGGCGCAATGGCTTTGACAAAACGTGGTTTCCCCGCTGTTGGAATTCCTGGAACGATTGATAATGATATTCCTGGAACAGATTTCACAATCGGTTTTGATACAGCGATTAACACTGTTTTGGAATCAATTGACCGAATTCGTGATACAGCGACTTCTCATGTTCGTACATTCGTTATCGAAGTAATGGGACGTAACGCTGGTGATATCGCATTGTGGTCAGGCGTGGCAGGCGGAGCAGATGAAATCATTATTCCTGAACATGATTTTGATATGAAAAACGTTGCCAAACGTATTCAAGAAGGCCGCGACCGCGGGAAAAAACATTGCTTAATCATTTTAGCAGAAGGCGTAATGGGCGGAAATGAATTTGCTGATAAACTTTCTGAATACGGTGATTTCCATACGCGTGTATCAATTTTAGGACACGTGGTTCGTGGGGGCTCGCCAAGTGCTCGTGACCGTGTATTAGCAAGTAAATTTGGGTCATATGCTGTTGAACTTCTAAAAGAAGGCAAAGGCGGTTTATGTATCGGTATGTTAGATAACCAAGTAGTTGCAGCTGATATTATTGACACGTTAGAAAACAATAAACACAAACCAGATTTATCTCTTTATGAGTTAAATCATGAAATTTCTTTTTAATCTTGTATATTAGCTAATCTTATTAGCTTTGTATAAACAAATTTGGAATAGGAGCGTTTTAGTAATGAAAAAAACGAAAATCGTATGTACGATTGGACCAGCTAGTGAATCCGTTGATATGCTAGTAAACTTAATTAATGCAGGTATGAATGTTTGCCGTTTGAACTTTTCACATGGTGACTACGAAGAGCATGGTGCTCGTATTAAAAACATTCGTGAAGCTGTAAAAATTACAGGGAAACGCGTAGCGATCTTACTAGATACAAAAGGTCCTGAAATCCGCACAAATGACATGGAAAATGGCGCAATCACAATGAAAATTGGTGACTCAGTACGTATTTCTATGACAGAAGTTTTAGGAACAAATGAAAAATTCTCAATCACTTATCCAGAATTAATCAATGATGTAAACGTAGGTTCACACATTCTTTTAGATGATGGTTTAATCGATTTAGAAGTAACTGATATCGACCGTGATGCAAACGAAATCGTAACAGTTGTTAAAAACGAAGGCGTCTTGAAAAACAAAAAAGGCGTTAACGTACCAGGCGTTTCTGTAAACTTACCAGGGATCACTGAAAAAGATGCTAACGATATCCGTTTCGGAATTGGTCAAGGAATTGACTTTATCGCAGCTAGCTTCGTTCGTCGTGCTTCTGACGTTTTAGAAATCACTAAAATTTTAGAAGAAGAAAACGCAACACACATCCAAATCATTCCTAAAATCGAAAACCAAGAAGGTATCGATAATATCGATGAAATCTTAAAAGTTTCTGATGGTTTAATGGTTGCTCGTGGTGACATGGGTGTTGAAATTCCAACAGAAGATGTTCCAGTTGTCCAAAAAGCTTTAATTAAAAAATGTAATGCTTTAGGTAAACCAGTTATCACTGCAACACAAATGTTAGATTCAATGCAACGTAACCCACGTCCAACACGTGCGGAAGCAAATGACGTAGCAAACGCAATCTACGATGGAACAGATGCAGTAATGTTATCAGGCGAAACTGCAGCAGGGGATTACCCATTAGAAGCTGTTCAAACAATGGCTCGTATTGCAGTTCGTACAGAAGAAACATTAGTTAACCAAGATTCATTCGCATTGAAATTATATAGCAAAACAGATATGACTGAAGCAATCGGACAATCTGTTGGCCATACAGCACGTAACTTGGGTATCCAAACAATCGTTGCGGCAACAGAATCAGGCCATACAGCACGTATGATCTCTAAATACCGTCCAAAAGCACATATCGTTGCAATTACGTTCTCAGAACAAAAAGCACGTAGCTTATCATTATCATGGGGTGTTTACGCAACAGTTGCTGACAAACCATCAAGCACAGATGAAATGTTTAATTTAGCTTCAAAAGTATCACAAGAAGAAGGTTATGCTTCAGAAGGTGATTTAATCATTATCACTGCTGGTGTTCCAGTTGGCGAAAAAGGCACAACAAACTTAATGAAAATTCAAATGATCGGTTCTAAATTAGTTCAAGGTCAAGGTGTCGGCGAAGAAGCAATTATTGCAAAAGCCGTTGTTGCAGGAACTGCTGAAGAAGCAGTTGCTAAAGCGACTGAAGGAGCTATTTTAGTTACAAAAACAACAGATAAAGAATACATGCCTGCAATTGAAAAAGCATCAGCATTAGTTGTTGAAGAAGGTGGTTTAACTTCTCATGCAGCTGTTGTAGCGATTGCGCAAAATATTCCAGTTATCGTAGGTGCTGCAGATGCAACATCATTAATTAATAATGACGAAGTGATTACTGTTGATCCTCGTCGTGGTATTGTTTACCGCGGAGCAACAACAGCTATCTAAGTCTAATTAATTCAATCATTTGATTTTAAGCAATATGTACTCGGACGCAAAGCTGGGACAAACCGATTCGTCAGTTTGTCTCAGCTTTTTTTACAAGGAAGACAGTAGTACGAAATGTTCAGAAAACACGTATTCAGTAAATAAAGAGTTGGGCGCAAATAGTAAAATTATGTCTTAGTTTTAAATTATTTATGTTATTTCACACAAAAATTTTGTTATTTAATTAAATAAGCGCTAAGTTATCTTCAACAGAAAAACAATTATAAAAAAACGAAAGAAAAACAGGAAATAAGAAAGGGCTGTCAAGAAAATTTCATTGACAAAGCTTTCATACCCCTGTATAATAGCTTTTGTTGCTTAGGAGTGATAATTATGAAGTGGTCTTTGTTAGAACTAAATAAATACAAAGAAGAGCCGCTAGTGTTTTCAGAAACATTGCATCTTAAAGAAGAGCTTCTTCAACGAGATGATACCTTGTTGGATGTAAGTCCAATCAAAGTAGAAGGCTTATTAGCAGTCAATAAATCAGAATATTTACTTCATTACACTATTCAGGTAACTGTAACCGTTCCTTCATCCCGTTCTTTAGAACCTGTGGCTTTGCCAATGCAAATCACGGTCGATGAAGTTTTTATGACAAAAGAACAAATGGATACAAGAGATGAACGATTTGCAGCTGAAGAGATTATTTTATTGGACAAGCCAACAATTGATTTAGATGAATCTGTCGAAGACAACATTCTATTGTCCATTCCAATTCAAGTGCTTACAGAAGAAGAACAAAACAGTCAAGAAATGCCAAGTGGCAATGACTGGGAAGTGATTTCAGAAGAAGCATATTTGGAAAGTAAGCAGAAAGCAGCAGAACAAACAGTGGATCCTCGTCTGGCTAAACTATCAGAATTACTCAGCGATAATGCTGAAGAGGAAGATAACAGCTAGGTTGGAATATATTGTGTATGTAAATACACGCATCTTTACAAGGAGGTGGAACAACAATGGCAGTACCAGCTAGAAGAACTTCTAAAGCGAAAAAAGCAAAACGTCGCACACACTACAAATTAACAATCAAAGGCTTAAATGCATGCTCAAACTGTGGTGAAATGAAAAAAAGCCATCACGTATGTCCAGCATGTGGTCACTACGATGGAAAAGACGTAATGTCTAAAGAAGCATAAGCATAAAAACATTTTTTGAAATGTTGAATCCCCTAGGCTAACCATGGAGCCTAGGGGATTTGTATTTTTTTAAGAAAATATGAAGAAATTGGAAATTTATTGGCACTATATTGTTTTCATATGAAAGATAGTGCGTTATAATAGTGAGGATTATAAGAGAATGCTCATAGAATTTTCGTTGATTATAATATAGGAGGTCATAAAATGACAAAACAACAATTTGGCGTAGTCGGCATGGCTGTCATGGGGAAAAATCTTGCTTTAAACATTGAAAGCAGAGGCTATACAGTTGCGCTGTATAACCGTACAGGATCAAAAACAACAGAAGTGGTTGAAGAACATCCTGACAAAAACTTTCAAGCAACATACTCAATTGAGGAATTTGTGAATGCAATTGAAAAACCTCGTCGAATTATGTTGATGGTTAAAGCTGGACCTGCAACAGATGCGACAATCCAAGAATTGTTACCACACCTTGATAAAGGCGACATCTTAATTGATGGCGGTAATACGTTCTTCAAAGACACAATGCGACGTAATGAAGAACTAGCAAACTCAGGAATTAACTTTATTGGTACTGGCGTTTCTGGCGGAGAAGAAGGAGCCTTGAAAGGACCATCTATCATGCCTGGCGGACAAAAAGAAGCGTATGAGTTAGTTGCGCCAATTCTTGAAAAAATTTCAGCTAAAGCAGAAGACGGTGAACCATGTGTGACTTACATTGGCCCAAATGGTGCTGGACATTATGTAAAAATGGTTCATAATGGGATTGAATATGGGGACATGCAATTAATTGCTGAATCCTACGATTTAATGAAACAAATCTTAGGTTTATCTGTTGATGAAATGGCAGAGATTTTCAAAGAATGGAACGAAGGCGAATTAGACAGTTACCTTATCGAGATCACGGCTGACATTTTGACACGTAAAGATGATGAAGGAACCGACCAACCAATCGTTGATGTTATTCTTGATGCAGCAGGCAACAAAGGAACAGGTAAATGGACAAGCCAAAGTGCGTTAGATCTTGGTGTACCATTACCATTAATTACAGAATCAGTATTTGCACGTTTTATTTCGGCTTACAAAGAAGAACGCGTAAAAGCAAGTGGCATTTTATCAAAACCTGCAGCCTTTAACTTTGCAGGCGATAAAAAAGAATTGATTGAAAAAATTCGCGAAGCATTATACTTTAGTAAATTAATGAGTTATGCGCAAGGTTTTGCACAACTCCGTGCAGCTTCTGAAGAATACGGATGGGATTTACCATTTGGTGAAATTGCAAAAATCTGGCGAGCAGGTTGTATTATCCGTGCACAATTCTTACAAAAAATTACCGATGCATATGAAAAAAATCCAGCACTTGAAAACTTGTTGTTAGATGAATACTTTGTAGAAATTACGAAAAAATATCAACAAGCCGTTCGTGAAGTTGTTGCGATTGCTGTTCAAGCAGGTGTTCCTGTACCAACATTCTCATCTGCAATTGCTTATTACGATTCTTATCGTTCAGATCGCTTACCAGCGAATTTAATTCAAGCACAACGTGATTACTTCGGTGCTCATACGTACGAACGCACAGACAAAGAAGGAATCTACCATTACAGCTGGTACAACGAAGAATAAACACGCTGGAGACCATGAGTGTGGCTCACCATGCTCATGGTTTTACTGTGGCTTAAAAAAGAACCAGATAGATTGAGTAGTAATTCTCTAATAAGTAGTAAGGAATAAAAAGGTTGAGCTTGAGTATAGCTTTTAAAGAGAAAGGACAATTAATCAAATGAGCAACATTTTAATAATTGAAGATGAAAAGAACTTAGCGAGATTCGTTGAGCTTGAATTAAAACATGAGGGGTATACGACAGAAGTACACTACAATGGTCGTACAGGATTGGAAGCCGCTCTTAACAACGAATGGGATGCTATCCTTCTTGATTTGATGTTACCAGAATTAAATGGATTAGAAGTATGTCGCCGTGTTCGCCAAGTGAAAAATACACCAATTATTATGATGACTGCGCGTGATTCAGTAATTGACCGTGTTTCTGGCTTAGACCATGGAGCGGATGATTATATTGTTAAACCATTTGCAATTGAAGAATTGTTAGCTCGTTTACGTGCGTTACTTCGTCGTATTGATATTGAGGGCGATAAAAACGTTGCAAAACAAACAACGATTACATATCGTGACTTAACAATTGAAAAAGAAAATCGTGTCGTTCGTCGTAATTCTGAAATGATTGAATTAACAAAACGCGAATACGAATTACTATTAACGCTAATGGAAAACGTGAATGTTGTCTTGGCACGTGATGTTTTACTAAATAAAGTTTGGGGCTATGAAACAGAAGTAGAAACAAACGTTGTGGATGTGTATATCCGCTACTTACGAAATAAAATTGACGTACCTGGAGAAGAAAGCTACATCCAAACTGTCCGTGGAACTGGCTACGTTATGCGTTCGTGAGAACTAATTAATGAAAAGAACGATTAAAAAAGAACTGGAAGGCCCATCTTTAACTATAAAGTGGGCTTTCGCAAGTTCTTTCTTTATATTTGTAGTTTTTACCATTTTTGCGGTGATTACCTATAAGTCTTCTGTCAGTCTTATTGTTGCCAAAGAAAAGGAAAATGTCGAAGCAACGATTGCAGAAGTAACAAATCGATTAGCTAATGCCAATGAAAATTTAACGGTAACAGACGTTTTTGACTATTTAAAAACGCCGAGTGAAAGAGATGAAAACTACTATAATAAGCATACAGCAGTAGAAGGTTCGTTTATGGAAATGGACAGTTTCATATCTGAACTAGGACAACCAGAACTTTATTTATCTGTGTATGACACAAACCAAAAGCTAGTTTTTAAAACACAAAATGAATATGATAAGTTATTACAATTGGATCGACAATTACCTGTTGTTCGAACTGTTTTTGATAAAACCGGTTTTTATTCCGTGGAACCTATTTTTTCAAAAGAAACACGAGAAAAGATTGGCTATATTCAAGCATTTTATGAACTTTCTTCTTTTTATGAAATTCGTAATCATTTATTATTAACACTTGTAGTTTTAGAAGTGATTTCTCTGATTGTAAGTAGTGTCTTAGGCTTTATCCTCTCTTCTTATTTCTTAAAACCATTAAAAGTATTGAGAGACACGATGGATACAATCCGCAAAGACCCGCAATCAGATGTCCACATGCCGGAGATTAATACGAGAGATGAGTTAGCAGATATCTCGGAAATCTTTAATGAAATGTTAGATCGTATGAGACGCTATATCGAACAACAAGAGCAGTTTGTTGAAGATGTTTCCCATGAATTAAGAACGCCCGTTGCGATTATGGAAGGCCATTTAAACCTTTTAAATCGTTGGGGGAAAGACGATCCTGAAATTTTAGATGAATCATTAAAGGCCAGTTTACAAGAAATTAGTCGTATGAAGAGTTTGGTCCAAGAAATGCTTGACCTTTCACGCGCTGAACAAGTGGACACCCAATATGCAAATGAACGAACAGATGCTAAACAAGTAGTCTACCAAGTATTTAATAACTTCCAATTGGTTTATCCTGAGTTTCATATCACGTTAGATGACGATTTACCAACCGAAGTTGAACTGAAAATCTATCGTAATCACTTTGAACAATTGCTAATTATTCTATTAGATAATGCGATTAAATATTCAACAGATCGAAAAGAAGTGCATATTTCCATTTCTCGAACGATGAATGAATTTGAAATAGCTGTGCAAGATTTTGGTGAAGGAATCACTGAAGAAGACTTGGAGAAAATATTTGATCGATTCTATCGAGTAGATAAAGCCCGTGCAAGAAATAAAGGTGGTAATGGCTTAGGTCTATCGATTGCAAAACAATTAGTCGAAAACTATAAAGGACGTATTGATGCAGAAAGCGTATTGCATCAAGGAACGATCTTTAGAATTTTTATTCCAATCGCTGGAATAAAAGAAGAGAGCAACGTACAATAAAGTACGTTGCTTTTTTTACGAATGATTAACGAACATTTAAGTAAGAGAAAAGGGATTATAAGATAAAGAAACGAATGTTTTCTTTGCAGAAAATATTCATCGTTCGAAATTGAAAAAAATGTTATTTTTCTGCAAAATAATAGTTGCGTTTTAGAAAAATCCTTGGTATATTAATATCTGTTCTGACAAACAGTTCGTTAAGAAAAAAGTTTTAAAAAGTTAAAAATTTTTCTTGACGAAAAGATAAATAACATGTTAGAATAACAAAGTCGTTAAAGAGATTGCTTTTAAATCAATCGTTTGATCAAAAAAACTTGTTATAAAATAACAAAAAAGTTTTAAAAAGTTGTTGACAAACAACTGAGATAATGATAAGATATAGAAGTTGTCACAACAGACGGCAACGACCGAGCAAAACAACTTAAAAAAACTTTTTTAAAAAAGTTCTTGACATTCAAACGAAAGTTTGTTATGATATAAAAGTTGCTGCGAGGTAACGTAGACCTTTGAAAACTGAACAAAGAATAGACGAACCAAATGTGTAGGGCGTCTTGATTCAATTCAAGACAACAAACATTTTTAACAAGCAAGCAATATGCTAGCAAACA
>SKEX01000083.1_pt1 | contig 118698 bp, 96 predicted proteins | sample 4841451 | NCBI WGS metagenome assembly SKEX01 (sample SAMN11008798, study PRJNA524170) | human gut metagenome | isolation source: fecal sample from pouch patient p38, | place: Israel: Tel-Aviv | reverse complement strand
GCCAAGCCCGGAAGGGATAAACGCTGAAGGCATCTAAGCGTGAAGCCCCCCTTAAGATGAGATATCCCATTCGAAAGAAGTAAACCCCCTTGAAGACGACGAGGTAGATAGGGCAGAGGTGGAAGTGTGGTAACACATGGAGCTGACTGTTACTAATCGGGTGAGGGCTTGACCAAAGAATCGCAGGAAGTTAATTCTCAAGGAAATGTCAACATGTATGTAGTTTTGAAGGTGCAAAACCTTTAATGGCCCAGTGGCTCAGTTGGTTAGAGCGCCGCCCTGTCACGGCGGAGGTCGAGAGTTCGAGTCTCTTCTGGGTCGTTAGCAATAAGCTAACGAGTTTAGTAAATTGCATATGGATATGGAATCTTAGCTCAGCTGGGAGAGCATCTGCCTTACAAGCAGAGGGTCATAGGTTCGAGCCCTATAGGTTCCATACTTGGATGGATTCCCGAGTGGCCAAAGGGGGCAGACTGTAAATCTGTTAGCAACGCTTTCGAAGGTTCGAATCCTTCTCCATCCACTTAGCTCAATAGCTAAGCCGATGTGGCTCAATTGGCAGAGCAGCTGATTTGTAATCAGCAGGTTATCGGTTCGAGTCCGATCATCGGCTTTTAATTCAATAATGAATATCGCGGGGTGGAGCAGTCTGGAAGCTCGTCGGGCTCATAACCCGAAGGTCATAGGTTCAAATCCTGTCCCCGCTATTTTGCCCAGATAGCTCAGTTGGTAGAGCAGAGGACTGAAAATCCTCGTGTCGCTGGTTCGATTCCGGCTCTGGGCATTCACTTTGAAAGTGACAATTAAATAAATATGGAGCATTAGCTCAGTCGGTAGAGCACTTGACTTTTAATCAAGTTGTCCGGGGTTCGAATCCCCGATGCTTCACTTTTAACTTCTATGATATTCCATAGAAGTTTTTTTGTGTATAAAATTTTATTATTATTTGTCAATCGGATATTTGCACTTCACTTCCGATACTTGACTATAACCGAATAACTGCTTTGCAGTTTAGTAAAAGGGGGTACAAGTAAGTCACCATCTACTGCTTATTGTTCTTCGAAATTGGAGCAGGGAACTTACAGAAAGACGAAATTAAGGAAATATTATCATATGGTTCTAAACATAGAGGGTTGCTGCATAAAGTATTAGTACCTGATAGCCGTAGGAAGTGCGCAGTCTTAGCGGTGGACAGGCTTGTATGGCAATAATATATGTAATGCAGAACAGGAGGAGTTTCCATGAAGAATTCTATAAAAGATCTGAAGAATTATTTCCAGATGATTATGACGGCTGTTACCTGCTTTGTAATGGGATTTGCAAAAATAAAAGATCAGAAATGTGTATGCCAGAATAGTGCTAGAAGACATGAAGAGAGAAAAACAGGATGTTTAAATGCATTATGGAAAAGCCTTGGAATGGGAATGTGTTTTGTCTATGAAACTCCGAAAGCCAAAATGATTTCAGAATATATTGTGAAGGACAGAGATTCAAAGAAAGACAGATCATATTTACAGCCTGATGAAAAAAAGAGTTCCCGGAAAAATAAAATTATTTACTGGGATGAGCCTAGAATTCAGAACAGGATAAATAAATCTGTATATTTTAATACGGGGTGAAAATCCCCGTATACGTTACTGTTCACTTCGTTCTCAGTAACGTAGCCAAAATTCATTCCAGATTGCCTACGGCAATGGAATTTTGAAAAGTGTACATACAGAAAGATATAGGTGTATATACTAAAAGGAAAGAAGATCATTAGAAATCGATGATCGGATAACCTGGATGGTCTTATATATGAAAAAATCTTTTTTCCCCGGAACAACGGGAGTCTTTTGTCTGTTTTTTATTCCCTATATGATTACAATAATTTTTAATGGTGTAGATACGACTTTAATTAATAGAAAATTTGATGTGGAAACAATATTACCGGTTATTGTGGCCGGGCAAATTGGAGATAATTATGAATTGGAGACAATAAAAGCGCAGGCAGTTATTGCGAGATCTAATCTTTACAGAACAGTAAAAGAGCAGAAATCACTAAATTCTGTTTTGAATCAAATTAGAGATGAAATAAAGAACAAATCATTAAAGTCGTTATATTTGCTTATTATGCAGGATAAATATGAACGTGCAGTAAAAGAAACAAAGGGAAAAGTTATTACATGGGAGAATAAGCTGAAATTAGTTCCTTTTCATGAGATTAGCGCAGGAGATACCAGGGATGGAGAAGAAGTTTTCCACAGTGAAGAGGATGCATATCTGAAATCTGTACACAGCAGTGTGGATAAGGAATCAGAAGATTTTTTAAACAGTGTATATATAAATAAGAATATACTTCCTAAAGAACTTGAAATAAAGTCAAGGGATAGTGCAGGTTATGTTACAGAACTTCTGGCAGATGGAAAAGTGTTGGAAGGTGAATCATTCAGAATGGGAATGGGGCTTAGTTCAGCAAATTTTACGATCCAGACAATAGGAAATAAAGTTCGATTTCTATGTAAAGGAAAAGGACATGGATTAGGATTTTCACAGTATGGTGGGAATGAGATGGCTAAAAATTCTAAGACAGAGGAAGAAATTCTGGAATATTATTTTCCAGAAATGGAAATAGTGGAGATTGATGCTGTTATGAGCAAGTAGCGGAAGCGGATTGCTATAGGTATCTTTTGCTTAAGTGTATTATTTTCTGGAATTATTATAGGATTAAAAGATATAAATATAAAATTGTTGAATAGATGATAATATTCTGGACACCCTATAGATATGAAGATGAAAATAGAGGTGAATGGAATATGATGAATAACAGAGTTACACGAATTATTGCCAATTCCGTTGGGCTGGCTGCTGTAGCAGCATTGGGAATTACGGTATATCAGTTAGGAACATCTCCAATTAAGGAAGAAGCGCCAAGAGAGCAGACGGAAAGTACAGGTCAGGAAGAACAGAAGCAGGATACAGATGAACAGTCTATGGTAGATGTCGGAACGAGCCAAGTTGAATCTGAGAATCATCCACTGTCAGGAGATGAGGAAAATTTAGATAATACAGAATCGACATCAGCAAATGGAACTACGGATGGGGAAACATATGGGAATACTGTGGATAATAACGATGTAGATGGTACAGCATATGTGGATAACGAAAACTCTGTTGTTGGTGAAAATGACAGTAATGCACAGCAGGGTGAGGGAATATCGTCAATGAATACTGGTGATGGAGCGTCTATTGCATCGGATAGTGAAACTACAGATGTTTCGGCATCTGCAATCAATCTTCCGGAAATTAATTTCTCTGAAGATACATTGATGGAGTGGCCAGTCAATGGAAATATTTTGCTGGATTACAGTATGGACCAGACAACATATTTTCCCACACTTGATCAGTACAAACTAAGTCCGGCGATTGCTGTTGGAGCAGTTGAAGGAGCACCTGTAGTAGCTGCAGTTAATGGCACAGTTTATTCTGTAGAACAGGATGCACAGACTGGCACTACGTTGACAATGGAAATTGGAAATGGATATCAGGCTATTTACGGACAGCTCACAGATTTAACTGTGTCAGAAGGGGACACGGTTAAAAAAGGAACTACTATCGGATATATTGCACAGCCGACAAAATATTATAGTACTGAAGGAACAAACCTTTATTTTGAAATGAAAAAAGATGGAGAACCAATTGATCCGATTGCGTATCTTCCATAATATTAACCGAATCAAGTAAGTCCCCTGCGGAGGTTGCGAAGAGCAAGAAGCAGTGGGTGGGGATTTGCTTGTATCAGGAGGGGTACAAGCCCCTCCTGATAAACTGCGAAGCAGTTATTCGGTGTAGAGCCACGTATAGCGGAAGGGGATTGCGAATAGCCGATTGACTTGTTTGATTTGTATGTGCCAAAATATAGAGGTATACGGAACAAATTTATTCAATAAGCATGGATTAAGTTTGAAAAGTGCACTATTGAGAACGAAGTGAACGGTGAACAGTAACGCGGACGATTTTCATGGACATATAATGATATTTTGATATTTGCAACAAAAAGTATATCTGTAGTATAATAGAAAAAAAATTTGTTGGTTATTGGGGACAGAGAGGACAGTAACCTTTGTAACCGGATAGGGTAAACAAATAATGCGAAAAATACGTGTGAAATAATATTACAAACAGCGTGAAAGAGGAATTTTTGCATGAATATTAATGAAATAGCGAAGATGGCTGGAGTTTCCAGAGCTACAGTGTCCAGATATCTGAATAATGGTTATGTCAGTGAAGAAAAGAAAAAAGTTATCAGCAAAGTTATAGAGGAAACAGGATATCAGCCTTCTTCCCAGGCACAGATGCTGCGTACGAAAAAAACGAAACTGGTAGGTGTGATTTTGCCTAAGATTGATTCTAATACGATCAGCCGGGAGGTTGCCGGAATCAGTGATATACTGACCCAGAAGGGCTATCAGATGATACTGGCAAATACCAATAACAGTGTTGAAGAGGAATTAAAGTATCTCTCTTTGTTTAAAGATAATCAGGTGGATGGAGTGATTTTTATAGCAACGATTCTGACAAAGCAACACAGGGAAATGCTGAAAGAATATAAAGTACCGATTGTCTTGCTGGGGCAGCACCTGGAAGGATATCCGTGTATTTTTCAGGATGACCATAAAGCAGCGATGAGCCTTACCGAACAGATGTTAAAGACCGGAAAGAAGTTCGGATATATTACGGTTACAGATAAAGATGAAGCTGTTGGAAAGATGCGAATCTCCGGAGTAGAAGAAATACTTAAAAAAAATAATATAGGGTTAGATAAATCATGCGTTAAGTGTGGAAACTTTACCCTGGAGTCTGGATATGAAAAGGCAGAAGAACTGTTTACGGAGCATCCGGATATCGATACATTAATATGTGCAACAGATACAATGGCGGTTGGAGCGGTGAACTGGCTGAAGAAGAGTGGATACCATATTCCAGATCAGGTTCAAGTCGCCGGTATGGGGGATAGTTATCTGGGGAAAATAATTGAACCGAAGCTGACAACTGTTCATTTCTTTTATAAGACAAGTGGAATGGAAGCTGCAAAAATGTTAGTGGATCTGATGGAGTCAGAGAATATATCGATACATAAAGAGATAAAGATGGGATGCAAAGTGGTAATGAGAGAATCCCATAGAAATATATAGCAGATTATAAGAGTACAAAGAGAGTTAAGAGCTTTCAAAATAGAAGTTCTTAACTCTTTTTATTATTTTATTGTTATTTATACGTTGGTATTCTGCAAAAAAATAAAGTCCTGTTGTCTCAGGCAATTTTGGACAAAGTCAATCGGATATTCGTAAGTGAAGCAGGGGATTTATTTGATTCGGTTAAATTATGGTTACGTTACTGGGAACAGAATGAAGAGTAGCGAACCAGGCTATGCGACGGGATGTTATAGACAGAAGATGTTACAGACAGAAGATTTTATAGACGCGATTGCATCTTGGATATAGTGTATAAAAATGAGAGCGAATATTTGTGATATCTTACATATTTACAAATAAAAATAAGATGGATATAATAAAAACAACATATGAGAACGATTCCACAAAGAAAAACATATAAATTTATATATTTGTAAGTGAAAATACAAATATATAAAAAACAAAGTAAAATTAAATATGGGAACGATTACATAATAAGAGGGAGGATATTATGGATTACAGAAAGACAGCCCAGGAAATATACGACCATATTGGTAAAAAAGAGAATATTATTTCCGCGGCTCATTGTGCCACACGTCTTCGACTGGTTATCGGTGATAATGCGAAGGCTGACAAGGAATATATTGAGAATATTGAAGGTGTTAAAGGCGTTTTCTTTGCCCAGGGACAGATGCAGATCATTCTGGGAACAGGAGTTGTCAATAAGGTATACGATGAATTTATTCAGATTGCCGGAGTTTCTGAGAGCAGTAAGGAAGATCTGAAGAAGGTTGCAGCTTCCAGAGCAAATCCGGTACAGAGACTGATTAAGACTCTTGGTGATATTTTCGTTCCGATCATTCCGGCAATCGTTGCAAGTGGTTTCCTTATGGGAATTATGGAAGCATTGAATTTCATGGTTAACAATGGATTCCTGAATATCGATACCAGTGGTTCGATTTATACGTTTGCACAGCTTTTCAGTAATACGGCATACACATTCCTGCCAATTCTGATTGCATACAGCGGTGCGAAAGTATTTGGCGCGAATCCGTATCTGGGAGCGGTTATCGGTATGATTATGATTCATCCAAACCTGCAGAATGCATGGACAGTTGCAACAGAAGGTGTTCAGGCAACACAGAAAGTATGGTTTGGACTTTACTCTATTGATATGGTTGGGTATCAGGGACATGTTATCCCGGTTATCATTGCGGTGTGGGTACTTGCCCAGATTGAGAAAAGACTTCACAAAGTTGTTCCAGCGATGTTTGACCTGTTTGTTACCCCGCTTGTAAGTGTATTTGTAACAGGATATCTTACATTATCTATTATCGGACCGATTTTTGTAGCTGTTGAGAATGGACTTCTGAATGGTATTCAGTGGCTGATTGCTCTGCCATTCGGTATCGGAAGCTTTATCATGGGTGCGTTTTATGCGCCGACAGTTGTTGCCGGTGTGCATCATATGTACACAATCATTGACCTTGGACAGATTTCCAAGTTTGGAGTTACCTACTGGCTGCCACTTGCGTCAGCAGCAAATATCGCACAAGGTGGAGCTACACTTGCAGTTGCACTCAAAACAAAAGACCAGAAAATCAAATCTATGGCTGTTCCATCTGCATTAAGTGCATGTATGGGAATTACAGAACCGGCGATTTTTGGTGTAAATCTTCGATTCGGAAAACCGTTTGTGATGGGATGTGTTGGTGGCGCAGTTGGCGCGTTGTTTGCATCGGTTACAGGACTGGGCGCTACAGGAACTGGCGTAACCGGTATTTTCGGAATTCTGCTTTGCCTGAATAATCCGGTATCTTATATTCTGATGTTTGTAATTGCTTTTGGTGCGGCTTTTGTGTTGACATGGCTGTTTGGATACAAGGATATGGCAGCCGGAGAAAATAAAACTGTCGAGAAGAATGTGGAAAATATTTCTGCTAAAGGTACAGAAAACATTGAAAGAACAAAAGATATAGAAAGTGTAAAAACCGAGACTGGTGTAACTGAGAATAAAGAGATTTCTAAGATGGAAGAGACAGCTGACAATGTAGAAGATTTTTCACTTTATAGTGCATTAGAAGGAACAGCAATTCCAATGTCCATGGTGAATGACGCTACATTTGCTTCTGAGGTTCTTGGAAAAGGAGTTGCCGTAATTCCTGCTAAGGGAAAGGTAGTTGCACCATGTGATGCGACCGTTGAGACTGTTTTTGATACAAAACATGCAGTTGGTTTAAGCACTGAAAGTGGTATGGAACTGCTGATCCATATCGGAATTAATACAGTAGAACTTGGTGGAAAATATTATACAACTCACGTAAAAGATGGTGATCAGGTAAAGAAAGGACAACTTCTTGTGTCCTTTGACATGGATAAGATCAAAGAAGCTGGATATGATGTGACTACTCCACTTATTGTAACCAATTCAGATGATTATAAAGATGTGAAGGTTTTACGTGAAGGCGCAGTAACATCTGCTGATAAAGTATTGGAGATTGTGAAAGCATGAGCACATTAACGAAAGTTCTTGAGAGAAACGTAGCAGAGATTGAAAAGAACGCAGATATGAAAGAAGGCAGATTCCGATTGGGGCATCATCTGATGCCGCCAGTCGGATGGCTGAATGATCCAAATGGGTTATGCTGGTATAAAGGTAAATATCATGTGTTCTTTCAGTATGCGCCATTTGATGTTGAAGGTGGATTAAAATTCTGGGGACATTATACAAGTGTAGATCTGGTAGATTGGAAATATGAAGGAACAGCTCTTTACCCAGATTCTCCGTATGATTGTCATGGAGTTTATTCTGGATCTGCGCTGGTTGAAGATGAAAAGATGCATCTGTTTTTTACAGGGAATGTAAAGATTGATGGTGATTATGATTACATTAATGAAGGAAGGGAAACCAGCACACTTCATGTGGAAAGTGAAGATGGAATCCATTTCGGAGATAAGGAAGAAATCATTTCTTTTGAAAAATATCCGGAAGATTTTACATGTCATATCCGGGATCCTAAAGTCTGGAAAAAAAATAACAGATACTATATGATTCTTGGAGGACGCCTGAAAGAGGATAAAGGTGCTGTTTTAGTTTACGGATCAGAAGACATGAAAGACTGGAAGCTTGATCGTGTGATCACCACACCGGAAGCTTTTGGATATATGTGGGAATGCCCGGATTATTTTGAATTGGACGGACAGAAATTTTTATCTGTATCACCTCAGGGACTTAAACGGGAAGAATATCGTTTCCAGAATATTTATCAGTCCGGATATTTCCCGGTAAAAGAAGATGAATCTGTAGATACTGAAGATTTCCGTGAATGGGATATGGGATTTGACTTCTATGCTCCGCAGACCTTTGTGGACGATAAGGGAAGAAGGATTCTGATCGGATGGATGGGAATGCCGGACGCAGAAGAAGAGTATATAAATAAGACTATCGATGAAGGCTGGCAGCACTGCCTTACAGTACCGAGAGAACTGAAAGTACAGAATGGAAAAATTCTTCAGTATCCTGTTAAAGAACTTGAGCGGCTTCGAAAAGAGAAAACGATACTTCATGATGAAAAATCAATCGCGGAGATTCGCGTTGAAGTGAATGAGGGGTTTGACCTGGTACTTGAAGAGATTGCAATAACAGACAGCAGTTTTCAGATCAGCATGGGTGGTCAGATGATATTTAAATATGAAGAGGGAATCGCTGAAATTGGCTTTTCCGGAATTGCAGGTGCGGGAAGAGAGAGGCGAAAAGCTAAAATCAGTGAACTCAGGAATATCCGTCTTCTCGCGGACACTTCGGCAGCAGAGATTTATCTGAATGATGGAGAGACTGTATTTTCAACCAGATATTATCCTGACCGTGAGGATCTTCAGCTAAAGATCCTTGGTGGTAAATTCAGGGGGAATCTCTGGAATCTTCGGAAAATGATATTCACAAAATAAGAAAATAAACGTATAATAAAGCAGGTGGGAAAGAAAATCCTCAGTCGGTTTCCCAGCCTGCTTTTTTGACATATAAATAGTTCTGATATTGTAAATGCAAGTCAGAAAAGGATATGTCTGGATGAGATACGTGCTTTATACCGGCTGTTTATTATAGAAATAAGGATGATTGCAGAGATGCTAATGCAATTGTCCTTTACATAAATTGTAACTGATCAGTCTCCTCACAGGAGATTGCTGAATAGTTACTATAAATCAATAATAAATAAGCAGATGCTAATAACAAGTCTGTGGGAACAAAAGAAATCGAATGTATGGCAATATAGCCGGAGATTTGTAATTTAGATGGAGAGTTCGATGAATTATACTTACATTGTCAAATGTGCAGACGAAACTTTTTATACGGGGTGGACAAACTGTTTGCAGAAACGGCTGAAAGCACATAATGAGGGAAAAAACGGAGCGAAATATACAAAGGCCAAAAGACCGGTGACGCTGGTATATTATGAAGGTTTTTCCACGAAGGAAGAGGCAATGAGACGGGAGTATCAGATTAAGCAGCTTACCAGAAATAAAAAACTGGAATTGATGGATTTCTGACCAGATTGTACAAGGAGGACAAAAAAGATGAAAAGGATGACGAAATGGCTTGCAGTGTGTGCTGCATGTATGGCGTTCAGCGTTCCGGCCATGGCAGCAGAGATGCCTGGAGTTACAGTGACACCGACTCCGGTTGAGACACCGGATATTACACCAATCGAAACACCGACACCAACACAGAAACCACAGGTAAAGAATGGCTGGTATACTTACGCGTCAAAGAACAAAAGATATTATAAAGATGGACAGTATCTGACCGGAATGCGTAAAGTTCAGGGAAAAATCTATTACTTTAGTCCTAAAGGTTTCATGAAAACAGGATGGATAAAGTATAACAATAAGAAATATTATTTCGGCTCAAATGGAGTAAGATACAGTGGTGTCAAAAAAATTGATGGAAAATATTATTATTTCAGTGATAAGGGTGTTCTGAGAACAAAGACTGTCAAAGTTGGAAATACGACATATTACTGTACAGAAAAAGGAATTCTGGAAGCCTGGAAGAAGGGAAGTACTTTTTATTATCCAAGTGGAAAGAAAATGAATTCCACAAGAGCATATGAATATGAAACTTTACAGAGAGCAAAACAGGTTGTCAATGCGATCACAAAACCAAGTATGTCAAAAAGTGAGAAGTTTGAGACTTGCTTTAGATGGGTAATGTATCAGCATTATTATGATACCAGAAGAATTTTCTACAACCAGACTGCATGGCCGGCATTATATGCCAATGACTATCTTATCCTGAGTGGAAAAGGCGGAGACTGCTTCTCTGATGCATGTTCTTTTGCATACCTTGCAAAGGCGCTGGGATATACAAATATTTATGTTTGTGTAGATACAACGGCAACTGATGGAAGCGGACATTGCTGGGCTGAAATCGGCGGCAGAGTATATGATCCATTATTTGCAGAAGCTAAGAGCTACTATGGATACTTTGGTGTAGGATATGGTTCTTATGGATTATATCCGGAGAGACGAGTGGCTGTTTAACCGAATCAAGTAAGTCCCCTGCGGAGGTTGCGAGGAGCAATAAGCAGTGGGTGGGACTATATAAATTTTGGAGAGTTTTAAAATTGAACATATAAAAAGATGCTCTGGCAGATTACATTGTGACTGTTCAGAGCATCTTTTTGAGTTATTCGGTGTAGAACCATGTAGCGGATTGCGAATATTCGATTTTATGGCAATTCCAGAAAATAAGATACATTGCTTATACTGGTAATGGTGCTACAAAGAAATACATTACAACAAAGTGGCAGGCACTTCCAAGCATGACAAAAATGTGGAAGATTTCGTGAGAACCGAAGTTCTTATGTCTGGAATCAAAGAGTGGAACTTTTAATGCGTAGATCACACCGCCAATAGTATAAATGATTCCGCCAGCCAGAAGCCAGCCAAATCCTGCGCGTGGGAGTGCATGGAAAATAGGAACAAATGCCAGTACACACAGCCATCCCATACCAATATAGAGTACAGAGGATAACCATTTAGGACAAGTGATCCAACAGCCCTTTAAGATGATGCCAAGAATCGCAACGCTCCATACCAGTGCACATAAAATATAGCCAATGTGGTTATGAAGAACAATCAGGCAGACCGGAGTGTAACTTCCTGCAATCATAACGAAAATCATCATGTGATCCATTTTCCGAAGTCGTCTGTTGACTTTTTCCGTAGAGTCTACGGAATGGTAGATAGTACTGGCTGCATAAAGCAGAATCATAGACAGGATAAAAATACTCAGAGCTACGATGTGGATTACGTCATAGGAACGTGCAGCCTTTACGATAAGGGGAATTGCCCCGGCAACAGCGAGAAGCAGAGCGATTCCATGTGTAATAGCACTTCCGGGATCTTTTAATTTGAATTTCATAAAAATCGCCTCCATTTATGTGAGTAAATAAAAACAATAACATGTAGTTTTAAAAACTATATAATAAGTATACGATTACTATAACACAAATATTCAAAAAATCAAGTATATATTTTGGGAATCAAATAAAAAGATTTTGGAGCATGGAAAATAGTTGAAAATGCGTGATAAAGCTCATATAATGAGATTAATTGAAAAAACAATTATTGTGGGATAAGTAAGTGACAAGGGAGGCAGTTCCATGGGGAAAACTATAACGATATGTTTTACAAATAATAAAGGCGGAAGTGGAAAATCTACCACTTGTTCTAATCTTGGAGCGGCAATGGCTCAGGCTGGAAAGAAGGTTCTTCTGATTGATGGAGATATGCAGCTGAATTTGTCACTTGCGTTTTTTTCAGAGGACTGGGTGCTGGAGCATGCAACAGGGGAGAAGAACTTGTATTATGCGATTAAAAAGCAGGAAGACCTAAGTTGTTATGTGGTACATACTCCATATGAGAATCTGGATCTGATTCCGTCTTCTACATTAATGAGTTCTATAGAATATGAACTTTTTACAAAATGGCAGAGAGAATTTATTCTTCGGAAATGTATTCAGAAGATTAAAGAGACAGGAGCTTATGATTACATTTTGATTGATGCACCGCCTACACTTGGAGGCTGGGTTATGAACATTCTATGTGCTTCAGATAAAGTGATTATTCCGGTTGAGGCAAGCCCGTGGGGAATGTTTGGACTTGCAAATATGTTTGAATTCTTAAATGAAGTAAAACAGATATCACCAGAGCTTGAAGTCGCCGGGATAGCGGTGACAAAGGTGGATACGAGAAAGAATTACTATAAGCAGACGATGGAAACATTACATGAATTGGAAGATATCCACGTGTTTGAACAGATAATCAGGGTGGATAGTTCCATAGAGTGGTCCCAGGACAATAGTATTCCTGTTGTAGAGTATAAAAAATCAAGCAGAAGTGCAAAAGAATATACGAAATTAGCGGAGGAGGTAATGAAATTATGTCAGTAGGCAAAGAGAGTATCAGACGTGCAGCAAGTGCAGGTGCAAAAAGGACTACAAAAACGACAGCAAAAACAGCAGATACGGCAGCAGTTAAAACAACTGCCAGGACAACAACCAAAACAGCAGCTAAAACAGCAGCTAAAGCAACTTTTGAGAAGAAAACGGTGAAGAAATCAGTTGTTTCCACACAGGATACCAAAAAGCTGGAAGCAGTATTTGTTACAGAAAATAAAAATGAGACAGTAGAAGGGCCAGTTCGTATTAAAGAGGAACTTCCGGTATATCTTCTCTGAATTAACTTGCCAGAAGAGAGTTAATTTGTTATGCTATACGAAAAACGCAATCGGTTGCGCATATCGACAGGATGTTATTATGATGACAGAAGAAGAGAAGAGAATATATACAATTGATGATATTGCAAGAGAGCTTGGAGTTAGTAAAACAACGGTATCCAGAGCTATTTCGGGAAAGGGACGGATCGGACAGGCAACCAGAGAAAGAGTATTGGCATTTATCAAGGAGCATGACTATCGTCCAAACGTTGTTGCGAGAGGCCTTGCACAGCGAAAAACTTATAATATTGCACTGTTAATGCCGAAAGATTATGTTGCGACAGAGTTCCTGTTTTTTAAAGATTGTATGAATGGAATCTGTGAAGTAGCCTCGGAATATAATTATGATATCATTATTTCTATGATTGACGGAGAAGATATATCGCAGATACAGCGTCTGGAAGCAAATCGCAAGGTGGATGGGATTATAGTGAGCAGGGCGGTGGTAAGCTCTAAGGTACAGAAATATCTGAAAGAGTGCAGAGAACCATTTGTGCTGATCGGTCCGTCAGATGATCCGAATATTCCATTTATAGATAATAAGAATCAGGAGGCAGGAAAAGAACTGACAAGTATTATGCTGATGAAGGGAATGCGTCACCTTGCGCTCCTTGGGGGAAATCAGTCTTACAATGTTACGGTAAGCAGATATCAGGGATTTCTGGATGCACATCATGAATTAGGGATTCCTGTTGATGAGAATCTTATTTTCATGAATGTAGATAATCAGCTGGTTGTATCAGAGGCAGTAAGTAAGTTGTATGCAGCAGGAGCAGACGGTATTGTATGCATGGATGACGTGATCTGCAGTATGTGTATGAGCAGCATGAGGGAAAAGAAAATACAGGTACCGGCACAAATAAAAGCAGCGAGTATGTATGACAGTAAAAATCTGGAATATCATAATCCACCGGTTACGAGTATTAAGTTTGATGCGGTACGGCTTGGAAAAATGGCTTGTACTAAGCTATTGAAGATTCTTGGAGAGAATCCACAGGAAGAAATAACACCGCTTAATTATCAGGTAGTGCTGAGAGAATCAACACAATAAATAAAGTATATGAGAAATGTAGGGAATCCTTGGAATAAGGGTTCCCTTTTTATATCAATCATAAGAAATTACTCCGTAATATTCCTATGGTATGGCAGGACCGCACTACAGCGGAAAGAAATTATGTCACAGAATCAATTCGTTGCAGGCGGAGAGTCCTGATTGTAGGATTCACGGGCAGTTATTCGATGTAGAGCCACGTAGCGGAAGCGGATGATTTTATCCGATTGACATTATATTGAGGCAGGGGTTGAAAAAACGATTGCGCAGAAAAACGGAAAACGAACAAGATTATTGTGCAATATAGCAAAATATCAGCTGAAAATTAGATAATAATGGCTAATTGACTTTAATAAAATTATGTAATATACTAAAAACATGAACAATCGGTTGCGCAACAAAAAAACAGAGCGTTATGGTTACTGTGCACGCAGTGAATAGTAATATGTTTAAGAAATGATTGCGTACAACCACCAAAAAATCAGGAGGAAGAGAAAATGAGAAAAAATGTAAAAAAGGTAATCGCACCGTTACTGGCAGCAGCTATGGCACTTTCCTGCACAGTATGTGTAAGCGCAGCAGAGGACGAGACAATTAAACTGACTGTATGGGGCGCTGAGGAAGATCAGAATTTATTAAAAGAACTGACAGATAAATTTCAGGAGAAGTATGCAGATCAGAAATTTGATATTCAGATTGGAGTAGAATCTGAGTCTACTGCAAAAGATACAATTCTGACAGACGTAGAGGCAGGTGCAGATGTATATGCATTCGCAGATGATCAGCTTCCGGATCTTGTAAAAGCCGGAGCACTTCTGAAACTTGATGATTATGCAGAGGCGCTGCAGCTTGCAGATACAACACTTGATGATGTAAAAGCTGCAAACGTTGAAGGCTCTATTGATGCAGCAACAATTGATGGCAGCCTGTATGCATTTCCAAGAGCTGCTGACAACGGATATTTTCTTTACTATGATTCATCTGTAATTTCAGAAGAAGCTGCAGCAAGCTGGGACAGCCTTCTTGAAGCAGCTGATAAGGCTGGAAAGAAAGTTGGTATGACACTTGCTTCCGGATGGTACAATGCTTCTTTCTTCTATGGAGCAGGATTTACAACAGGGCTTAACGATGACGGAACAACAACTATGGACTGGAACGGAACAAGTGCTGACGGATATACGGGTGTTGATGTAGTAAAAGGAATGCTTGATATTGCATCCAATCCGGCATTTATGGCGGTTGCTGATGGTGACATTTCCAATCAGCTTGCATCAGGAAATCTTGCAGCATGTGTTTCCGGTACATGGGATGCTATGACAGCACAGGAAGCATTTGGTGATGGATATGCAGCAACAAAACTTCCTACATTTACAGTAGGTGATGCACAGGTTCAGCAGGGATCAGTTGCCGGTTACAAATATGTTGGTGTAAACGGTTATTCTGAGAATTCCGGATGGGCAGTTCTTCTTGCAGAGTACCTTACAAACGAAGAGTCCCAGCAGATGTTCTTTGATCAGAGAGAAAGTGGTCCTTCAAACAAGAATGTGGCAGCATCTGATTCTGTTCAGGAAAATGTAGCACTTGCAGCACTTGCAGCTCAGTCTGAATATGCACAGGCTCAGAAGGTTGGCGGAAAATACTGGGATCCTGCAAAGACATTCGGAGAACTGATTGCACAGGGAACATTAGCAGCAGATGACGACAATGCAATCCAGGAAGCACTTGATAATCTGGTAGAGGGTGCTACTGCTTCTGTAGAATAATATTACTATCTGACAGCAAATACTAAAAAGATAGCCCATATGCATAACGGCATGTGGGCTGTTTTAAAGATAGACAGTAACCATATGAAATTATGAGGAGGAAAGATATGGCAGCACAGGAAAATAATTCTGCTGTAGCGGCAGTGAGTGGATTCTTTAAAGCTATCGGTGGATTTTTCGCTGACTTTGGTACTGCTGTAGTGAAAGGTGATGCGTTTGTAAAGCTGTCCCTGATCTGGATGGGTGCAGGTTATGCAAAGCGTAAACAGTATGTGAAAGCAGCACTGATGACATTGCTGGAGATTGCAGTGATTGTTTTTTCAGTGAAATTTGCAATGCAGTATGTACCAAAATTCAGTACCCTTGGTACTGTAAAGATGGAAAAAGTCTTTAACATGAAAACAATGAAAAGTGAATTTAATGATTATGATAATTCCTTTACAATCCTGTTGTTTTCATTGTTCAGTTTTGTTGTGTGGTTTGCGGCGGCTGTTGTGTGGTTTAAGAACGTGATCAATGCTTACGCACTTCAGAAAATGGAAGAAGCCGGAAAGCATATCAATACTTTTAAAGAAGATCTCAGATCACTGACAGAAGAGAAGTTTCACATTACGTTACTTACACTTCCGGTGCTCGGAGTTCTTATCTTTACTTTTATTCCAATCCTGCTTTTGATCTTTGTAGCATTTACAAATTATGATCAGCAGCATATGCCGCCTACTGAGTTGTTCTCATGGGTTGGTCTCAGTAACTTTATCAATCTGTTTGGCGGCGGTGGTCTTACATCCACATTCGGATATGCATTTGTGCGGGTTCTGGGATGGACGCTTGTATGGGCTTTCTTTGCAACATTCACAACTTATATCGGTGGTATCCTGCTTTCACTGCTTCTCAACAGCAAAAAAACAAGACTGCCGAAAATGTGGCGTACTTTATTTATTGTAACTATTGCAGTTCCACAGTTTGTGTCACTTCTGCTGGTGCGTAACTTCTTTTCAAATGGTGGTATTGTCAATACAATCTGTCACAGCATTGGATTGACAGGATTCTTAAGAAGCATAGGACTTGTGTCCACAAGCTATATTCCGTTTCTTTCTGCTCCGGGATGGGCACATGTAATGATTATCCTTATTAATATCTGGATCGGTGTTCCGTATCAGATGCTGATCGCAACAGGTGTTCTGATGAACCTTCCTTCTGACCAGCTTGAGAGCGCAAGAGTAGACGGTGCAACAAACTTCCAGATATTCAGAAAGATCACAATGCCATATCTGCTCTTTGTAACAGGACCTGCTCTGATCACAGACTTTGTAAAAAATATTAATAACTTTAATGTTATTTATCTGCTTACACAGGATGTTTATACAACAACGAACCAGGCGATGGCAAGCTCACAGGCAAAAGAGGTTGACCTTCTGGTTACCTGGCTGTTCCGTCTGACTCAGGATTACTACAACTATAAGATGGCATCAGCAATCGGTATTATCGTGTTTATTATCTGTGCAGTATTCACCCTGGTTGCATTTAACAGGATGATCAAGGGAGATAAGGAGGGAACATATCAATAATGAAAAAGATGAAAGATAGTCGTACTTCTTCTATAGTATTACATAATTTATTGATCGCAGTGCTGGCATTTATCTGGCTGGTTCCGATCATCTGGCTGGTATGTACTTCCTTCAGCGCATACTCAGGAATGAATACCAGTACATTTTTTCCGAAGGAATGGAGCATCACTAATTACCTGAAGCTGTTTCATCCGGATTCCGTATCTCAGTTCCCACAGTGGTTTCTGAATACATTTATCATTGCATGCTTTACCTGTGTGATTTCCACCATGTTTGTACTGATGGTTGCTTATGCAACATCTGTTATGAGATTTAAGATGAGAAAACCGCTGATGAATATGGCGGTTATCCTGAATCTGTTTCCTGGTATGCTGGCGATGATCGCGGTATATTTCACACTGAAATCCTTTAACCTGACAAACAGCTATGCTGGTCTGATCATGGTTTACTCTGCATCATCAGGTCTTGGCTATCTGATTGCGAAGGGATTCTTTGATACCGTTCCGAGAGCGCTCTGCGAGGCTGCACGAATTGACGGATGCAGCGAGGCAAGAATTTTCTTCCAGATGGTTCTGCCGATGAGCCGCCCGATCGTTGTTTATACAGTTATCAGCAGTTTCCTGGTACCATGGATGGATTTCGTGTATGCAAAGATGATTCTGAATGCCGGAATTTCTTCCAAATATACAGTTGCCATTGGTCTGTATAAGATGCTGGATAAGAGTCTTATCAACTCTTACTTCACTCAGTTCTGTGCAGGTGGTGTACTGGTATCCGTACCGATTTCTATTCTGTTTATGATTATGCAGAAATTCTATGTGGAAGGAATTACAGGCGGTGCTGTAAAAGGTTGATATTATGAATATGACAACGGGAAGAAGAGGAATCGTCTGGAAAACTCCGGACATTACAGCCGATGGGCTGAAGATGTTTGCATGTATTGTCATGCTGATCCAGACTGTTGGAATTGCTGTTATTGAGAAAGGCCTGATCCATTTAGACCAGTACACGCAGGAAAGTCTTAACCAGGCGATGTCCCAGGATTCCCGTTTAATGACACTTGCGGGAATCGGGTCCATCATGCAGCTTATTGGCGGGATGGCGATTCCCGTATTTGCGTTTTTGCTGGTAGAGGGATTTCGAAATACATCAGATTATAAGAAATATCTGATCACGATGGTAATTACTGCTCTGGTCAGTGAGATTCCGTATGATCTGGCGATTCGTGGAAAAATATGGGATTTTTCCAGCCAGAATGCAATGATCACGATGTGTATCTGTCTGGTTATGCTGAAATGCTTAGATCTGTTTAAAGAAACTTCCGGATTTACAGGTGGTATGTTAAAGGTACTGATTCTGATCGCAGCTATTGTCTGGGTGAGCATTTTCCGGGCAGAGTATGGACTTTGTATGGTGCTGCTTGTGTTTGTGTTCTATGTGTTTGAGTCAAAAAATGTGCTGAAAACAGTGCTGGGCTGTATTATAAGTCTGATGTATGTGACCGGACCGATTGCGTTCTATGGAATCTGGTGCTACACTGGAGAAAGAAAAGATCGTATCAATAAATATGTCTATTATGCTTTTTATCCTTTGCATTTGCTGGTGCTTGGAGTAATTGCAAACTATATCCTGTAAGAAGAATGAAATCAAATCCCGTCTGCTTTGACTGAGAAAAGTAATACGCAGCGAGAAGAGAGTGTTTTGAAATCGGATAGAGTATTAAATATGGTAATGAAAAAGAAAACAACTGAGAATAGAGAATTAAAAGGAGAACAGGTATGGATTTTAGAACCGACAAGCTGCTTCATGGTGGCGACTACAATCCTGAACAGTGGTTAAAAAGACCGGATATTCTGGCAAAGGATATTGATATGTTAGAGGAGTCCGGATGCAATGTGGTAAGCCTTGGAATTTTTTCCTGGTCCACACTGGAACCGGAAGAAGGCGTATTTAACTTCGGATGGCTGCAGGAAATTATTGATAAGCTTTACAAAAGAGGAATCTCAACAATTCTTGCAACACCTTCAGGTGCAAGACCGAAATGGATGGCTGATAAATATCCGGAAGTGCTTCGTGTAGATGAAACACGTCACAGAGCACTGTTTGGATTCAGACATAATCATTGCTATACTTCTCCTGTTTACAGAGAGAAGGTACATATCATCAATAAGAAGCTGGCGCAGGAAGTTGCCACACATCCGGGTGTTATCCTGTGGCATATTTCAAATGAGTATGGCGGAGAATGCCATTGTCCTCTTTGCCAGGAAGCATTTCGTAACTGGCTGAAAGAGAAATATCAGACGATTGAAAACCTGAATGATCAGTGGTGCACAACATTCTGGAGCCATACTTACAACAGTTTTGATCAGATTGAAAGTCCTTCTAAAATTGGTGAGACACAGCTTCATGCATTGAACCTGGACTGGAAACGTTTTGTTACTCATCAGACAGCAGACTTCATTCATCAGGAGATTGCCGCGCTGAGAGAGGGTGGAAGCACACTTCCGACAACCGCAAATCTGATGCATTATTTCGGAGGTCTGGATTACTTTAAAATTGCAAAAGAAATTGATGTGGTTTCCTGGGATACTTACCCGACATGGCATAAAGAAGCAGTGATCGATACGGCTTATGATAACGGAATGTGCCATGACCTGATGCGCTCTCTGAAAGGTAAACCATTCTTCCAGATGGAGTCCTGCCCGACTTCTACAAACTGGCAGAGCGTCAGCAAGTTAAAGAAACCTGGAATGCTTTTTGCACAGTCTATGCAGGCAATCGCACATGGTGGAGAGGGTGCTCTTTATTTCCAGATCCGCCAGAGCAGAGGTGCTTCTGAGAAGTTCCATGGCGCGGTGATCGATCATTACGGTGGAAATGATACGAGAGTATTTAAAGAGGTTTCCAAAGTCGGAGCAACTTTAAAAGAGTTAAAGGAACTGGCGGGAACGACAATGAGCAGTCCGGTGGCCATGATTTATGACTGGGACAGCCAGTGGGCAATGGAAGACAGCCAGGGCCCGAGAAATAAAGGTCTGCATTATCTGGAAGCAATGCTGAAATTCTACAGAGGTTTCCGTAAGCAGGGCGTGAATGTAGATGTGATTGATATGACTTGTGATCTGGACAATTATAAAGTGCTGGCGCTGCCAATGGTTTATATGTTCAAAGAAGGTTTCGCAGAAAACGTTCGTGCATTTGTGGAGAACGGCGGTGTTCTGGTGACAAGTTACTGGTCAGGAATCGCAGATGATACTGACAGATGTTATCTGGAAGGAACTCCGCATGGACTGATGGATGTGCTGGGAATCAGAAGTACAGAGATTGATGGTCTTTATGACTGGGAAGAGAATTCTTTCGTTCCTGTACCGGGTAATGAACTTGGAATGGATAAGACTTATACTTGCAAGTATCTGTGTGACCTTGTAGAACTTCGCGGGGCACGTACTTTAATGACTTATGGAAGTGATTTCTATGAAGGATATTCCTGCCTGACTGTCAATGAATATGGCGAAGGCAAGGCATGGTATGTGGCAGCAGATGCAGATAAGGAATTCTATGGAGATTTCCTTGAGAAAGTATTAAAAGACAGTGGCGTTTCCTGTGGAATCAAAGAAGAGATTCCGGATGCACTGGAGATTACAGTGAGAGAGAATGGAAATGCGAAATATTATATTTACCAGAACTTCGGAACAGAGGCTGTCAGCATTCCTGCACCGGAAGGAGAGGTAAGATGGATCTATGGCAACGGAAACGATAAACTTGAAGTTTATGGTCTTGCAGTTGCAAAGGTTATCGTGTAAAATAAATAGCGATGGATGAGGAAATCCCTTCACTTTGAGCAGAGATTGAGGCTGCCTGGTGGAGGGGTTCTTTTTATAGAGAGGTACATAAAATATGATTTCAAAGACGCTGATGAGAAATATGTCGGGAAACGCTTCTTAATTGAATTAAAGGTAAAAAAGTTTATCTGTGCTGCGCTTACAGAACAGTAATGAATATGAAAAATACAGTTTTCAGTGTGAGATTATTGATGAGGCACAGTTTATTAAGAATGCCAATACACAGGCTGCTAAAGCAGTAAAAGAGATTCAGACAGGATTCAGACTGGCGTTGACAGGAACACCGGTGGAAAATCGTCTCAGTGAATTATGGAGTATTTTTGATTATCTGATGCCAGGTTTTCTTTACAGCTATAAGAAATTCCGGGAAGAGGTTGAGATTCCGGTAGTTCAGAATTCTGATGAAGATGCGATGAAGCGTTTGCAGAAAATGATACGTCCATTTGTACTTCGAAGATTAAAGAAAGAGGTTCTGACCGACCTTCCGGACAAACTGGAAGAGAACATGTTTGCCCAGCTGACAGGAGAGCAGCAGAAACTTTATGATGCTCATGTAAAACGAATGATGCTGATGCTTGATAAACAGTCTGAAGAAGAGTTTAAATTATCTAAAATTACAATTCTGGCGGAACTTACCAGATTGAGACAGATTTGTTGTGATCCGTCATTAGTCTTTGAGGATTATAAAGGTGATTCTGCAAAAAAAGAGATGTGCCTGAATATGATTCGTAATGCGGTAGAAGGTGGCCACAAAATCCTGCTGTTTTCTCAGTTTACGACAATGATGGATCATCTTGCGAAACGACTTGAAGAGGAGAAAATCAGCTACTATATGCTGACCGGCTCTGTAAGTAAGGAAAAGCGCGCACAGATGGTGGAGAGTTTTAATAAGGATGATACGCAGGTGTTCTGCATTTCTCTGAAAGCCGGAGGAACGGGATTGAATCTGACGGCGGCAGCCTGACAAGAGAGGAATTAGTAGAACTGCTTACTGGAAAATAATAAAAGAAAAATAACGATTTTTGGTAAATATGGAAATGTATATTCTGCCTGTTTTTCCACATAATAACCATACAGCACATGATGTAAAAATTCTTGCAGACAGAAGCGTAAAAATATAATGTTTAAGACATATTTAGACGAAGTGTTGCAGGGAGTGTAAAAAATCTGAAGACTAATATTATAGCCTTCAGAACAGGAAAAACAGGAGGAAGAAAAGTGCATGAAAGCTACAGGAATCGTTCGGCGGATTGATGATCTTGGCAGAGTTGTAATTCCTAAGGAAATCAGAAGAACTTTGCGGATAAAAGAAGGAACACCTTTGGAGATTTTTACGGATCGGGAGGGAGAAATTATTCTGAAAAAATATTCACCGATCGGAGAGTTAAATATTTTTGCAAAAGAATATGCAGAGGCCTTGGCTCAGTCCAGTGGGATGGTGGTGTGTATTACTGACCATGACCAGGTAGTTGCGGCAGCAGGGCAGGGAAGTAGAGAATATGTGGGAAAGCCAATCAGTAAGGCTCTTGAGGAAACGATTTCTGAGAGAGGCTCGGTGTTTGCAAATGGGAATGACAGAAGCCGAATTCCGGTTACACAGGAACAGAGAGAACCATTATATTCACAGATTATGCAGCCAATTATCAGTGCAGGAGATGCAGTGGGTTCAGTGCTTCTGCTTGGAAAGAATGAGAGAGATGTGATGGGAGAGTCGGAGAAGATGCTGATAAAGACGGCAACCGGTTTTCTTGGAAGGCAGATGGAGCAATAATAATTTATAATAAATTAAGAGAATCTTCAGAAACCAATAGTGGCAACTGAGGATTCTTTTTTGTATAATAAAAAACGATGAAAAGGAGGAGCTATACATGATAGCAATTTATTTAGCACCGCTGTATTTGTTGGTGTGTGCTTATATTCTGTTTAGAAGTATACATTGGATTCAGGTATTGCATGCTGTTTTTCAGAATGTGTGGGTGTGCAGGGGAATCGGTCTTGTTTATCTTTTTGTTGTGTTCAGTATTCTGATTGCATTTATGGCGCCGGATTCTGGCTTTCGGAGATTTATGAAACTTCTGAGTAATTATTGGCTTGGCGTTCTGGTGTATGCAATTATGACGCTGGGAATCGCTGATGGCGTGAGATTGATCATTAAATATCCACTGAAGAATATCAATTTTCCGGGAAGAGAGATTCTTTTCAGTAATGTGGGAACTGCGGTCATTGGTACGGTATGTGCGGTGATTATTTCAGTAATAAGCATTTATGGAGTAATCAATGCCGGAAATATACAGACCACGAAGTACGAGATTTCCGTTGGCAAGAAAGCGGGGAAATTAAAGTCGCTAAATGTGGTACTGATTGCGGATCTTCATCTGGGATATAACATTGGATGTCGTCAGATGGAGCAGATGGCAGAGAAAATTAATGCTCAGAATCCGGATCTGGTTGTAGTTGCAGGAGATATTTTTGACAATGAATATGAGGCATTGGATAATCCGGACAGGCTGGCAGAAATTTTGAGGGGAATCCATTCAAAGTATGGTGTGTATGCCTGTTATGGAAATCATGACATTCAGGAAAAGATTCTTGCCGGATTTACTTTTGGTGGCAGGGCAAAGAAGCAGAGTAGTGTGGAGATGGATGAGTTTCTGGAGAAAGCCGGATTTACGTTGCTTAGAGATGAGTATGTATTAATTGATAATGCGTTTTATCTGTATGGACGACCGGATTATGAAAGACCAGGCCGGGGAATTGAGGAGCGAAAGACTGCGCAGGAAATTACTGATAATATGGATTTATCATTGCCAGTGCTGGTGATTGACCATGAGCCGAGAGAACTTCAGGAACTGGCTGATGCCGGTGTGGATGCGGATTTGTGTGGTCATACTCATGATGGACAGTTATTTCCGGGAAATATCACGATTAAATTCTTATGGGAGAATGCGTGCGGGTATCTGAAAAAGGATAACATGCACAATATTGTGACATCCGGTGTGGGGCTTTTCGGACCAAACATGCGTGTTGGTACGAAAAGCGAAATCTGTGATATTGTGATGCATTTTAATTCGTAATCTGTGAGAGTACGAAGCTGTTACAATCTTATTATAGAAATATCTGATGAAGCTAAACAGATAAATATTATAGGTAGTAGCATTGAAAAAATAGAAAAGTACAAATTATGGGACTGTTGTTTCAGGATTTTGTAGAGGTGCCCCGAAGGTAGTGTAGTATTCTTCAAGAGTGAGTCCTGTCAGTGCAAGACAACTGGCAAGTGGACGGGTTACATATCGGATATGCCATGGCTCCCAGGGAATGCCGGTGACGGATTCTTTATTTGCAGGGTAGCGAATAATAAAACCGTATAGAGATGCATTTCTGACAAGCCATTTACCTTCAGGAGTTTCGGCAAATTCTGTAATTAATTCATGATTAACAGCAGGACAGGAAACATCCAGTGCAAGTCCGCTCTGATGCTCACTGGTGCCGGGTAATGCAACATAAGGATTAACAGGAGCAGGAGATATCTGTTGGTATGGAGTGGAGCTGGCAGGATTTGAGTGTCCGATACATAGCTGTTGCTGGCGCTTGTAGGAGCGATATCCGGAGATTCCGGTAAGAATCAGAGATTCTCTTTGTGCTGCCTGTATCAGCATAAGGGCTGCATGTGCGGTGCGGATTTCCAGCAGACGTTTCGGATCACCGCAGGGTGCGTCAAATGGAATTCCGATGTCGGTCAGATTTTCAGGAACATAGTCTGGTGGCAGAGGATGGTCTTTGTTGATCAGACGGGTATACAGATTCATAAGAAAAGCCCCCTTTCCCTTTTATGTTTATGAGGGAAGGGGGACTTTTATGTGGATTAAATTAAACGAATCAAGTAAGAATTCTGTTTTAATTAAAAATATCTACCTGACATGAAGCAGGGAAGTGCTATTATATTTTCAATTTCGATTATAAATAGCTAATAGTTATAGTGATCAGTCAAGAGACTTTTCACTCATTTCTTCAAGAAGATCTTTCTTCAGATCCCATAGTTTCTGGGAAAGGTCTACATAAACTTTCTGTGGATTTACGAAACGTCTGGATTCATCCCAGAGAGTGCCCTGCTCTTTCTGGCAGTAGTCACGAAGTTCCATAACGGATGGAGATTCGTAAACACGTTTTCCAGCTTTGATAACCGGAACGAGAAGCTCGCGGACTTCATATGTTCCACCGAGGACTTTGGTCTTTTTCCATGTGTCGATTGGATCAAAGAGAACCATGTTTTCTTCTTCATTTAATTTCTCATCAGCAAGGCAGATAAGGTCAGCTTTGATCTTGCCTGTTGTCTTGCTGTAGAGACGATATACAGTCTTATTTCCAGGATTGGTAACTTTCTCTGTATTCTCAGAAAGCTTGATCTTAGGCGTAAATTCTGTGCTGTCAGCATCTTTAACAGCAGCGAGTTTGTAGACACCGCCGAAAGCAGGATTATCGTTGGAGGTGATCAGTCTTGTACCAACACCCCAGGAATTAATTTTGGCATCCTGAGCTTTCAGGCTGTCGATGAGGTATTCGTCCAGGTCACTGGAAGCGGAAATGATCGCATCATCAAATCCGGCAGCAGCAAGCATCTTGTATGCTTCCTTGGAAAGATAAGCAAGGTCACCACTGTCGATACGGATGCCGTATTGTGTAAGCGGGATACCTTCTTCGCGCATTTCTTCGAATACGCGGATGGCATTCGGAACACCGGATTTCAGAACATCGTAGGTATCAACCAGTAAAGTGCAGGCATTCGGATAAAGTTTTGCATAGGTTTTGAATGCGGTATACTCATCCGGGAAGCTCATGATCCAGCTGTGTGCATGAGTTCCAAGTACCGGCACATCGAACATTTTACCGGTGAGTACACAGGAAGTACCGGCACATCCGCCAATCACTGCAGCGCGGGCACCGAAAATACCGGCATCAGGTCCCTGGGCGCGGCGAAGACCGAATTCCATGATCGCGTCACCTTTTGCTGCGTAGCATACACGAGCTGCTTTGGTAGCGATAAGGCTCTGGTGGTTAATGATGTTGAGGATTGCTGTTTCTACAAGCTGGGCTTCCATGATAGGTGCAACAACTTTTACAAGCGGCTCTCTTGGGAATACAACAGTTCCTTCCGGGATTGCATAGATATCACCGGTGAACTGGAAGTTGCTTAAGTATTCAAGGAAGTCCTCTTCAAAAATATCCAGACCTCTCAGATATTCAATATCTTCGGTTGTGAAGTGAAGATTCTCAATATATTCAATCATCTGTTCCAGACCTGCTGTGATCGCAAAGGCACCGCCGCACGGATTGGTACGGTAGAACATATCAAAAATAACAGTCTGGTTCGTCGGGTTCTTAAAATAGCCCTGCATCATAGTTAACTCATAGAGGTCTGTGAGCAGAGTAAGATTATTAGCTCTCATGATAAATCTCCTTTTTGGTTAATAATATCTCATTATCTGGAGAAAATTATTATTAAAATTTCCTGTTAAAAGTATTTCCTGCTGTTTCTTTTGACAGCGGAAAAAATGAATTACTGTTTATAAGCTGCTATTTTATCAGTTAAATGTGAAAGAAATGGATATAAACAGTAATGAGTTGTTATTGATTATATCATAATTTCACGCTGAGTACATAAAAAAGTCCCTGAAAAAGGCGCTATTTTCACGTTTTTGAAGAAAAATAAAAAAAAATAAAAAAAATTCAAAAAAGGGGTTGCATTTTCTGGAAGACTATTATATAATACCAATTGTCGCGAACGAAGTAGCGAAAACAAAATAAAGGGCTATCGCCAAACGGTAAGGCAACGGACTCTGACTCCGTCAGTTCAAGGTTCGAATCCTTGTAGCCCTGCTAAATGAGACATCTCGGTATGAGGTGTCTTTTTTTATGGCTTGAAGTATATGAGTGTTTTGTGTGGGCCTTTTTCCTTTTTTATTGAAAAATTTTGTAACCTATGTATAATTTTTTCGACTTATATGATAAGAAGATGATATCCTGCAGGAATAATCATATCTTATTGAAACAATAAAAGGAGAAATGCGGTGGAGGATATAAAAATTATCGAGTTGTTTTTTAACAGAGATGAAACGGCAATTCAGGAGTTAAGCAATAAGTATTCGGGTTATTGTTATAAAATTGTATGGAATCTTTTGAATAATCATGAGGATGTGGAAGAATGTTTAAATGATACATGGCTTGCTACATGGGAATATATACCACCCAGGAGGCCATCTGTATTATCTGCATATGTTGGAAAAATTGCACGAGGATTTGCAATTGATTGTTTTCGTAAAAAGCAGGCTGCGAAGCGCATGGATGGGCATGTTGCTGACGTTTGTGGTGAAATGGATGAATTAAGCTTTTCTTATGTAGTGGATGAAAAAATCGCGGAAAAAGAACTGATAAAAATCATAGAAAATTTTCTGAGAAAACTGTCAGATTCAGACAGGGATATTTTTATCAGGCGCTATTGGTATCTGGATTCCATAAAAGATATTGCGAAAAGACATGGCGTATCCCAAGGATGTATCAAAACAAATTTATGCCGTAATCGAAAAAAACTATATCGTATTTTGAAACGTGAGGTGTTGATATGAAAAAATACTTAGACTTTTCACAAGAGTTTGGAAAGATTGATGAAGAACTGATAGCAGAAGCAGGAAAACCATGGACAATAAAGAGAGACGATATTTTCAGGCTGTACAGGCGAAAAATCGGTCAGGCAGCAGCAATCCTTTTGGCTTTTATCACAGTGGCTGGTAATTCGCATGTTCAGGCGGCAGTTAAAGAATTTACTACAAAAATAGGAGAGCTGATGGGATTTTCCAAAGATTTGTCTGCCTATACAGAAGTGATAAATCAGGTACAGACAAAGAGTGGGATATCATTAACAATCAACGAAGTAATTTTGGATAATTATAGTTTGATTGTATCAGTAAAACCTGACTATGAAGAAAAAAAGAAAGAATCTCTATATTTATGGATTAATGATGAAAAAACATTGATTAATGGTAAGCGATATCAGAGTTTTAGCAGCACGACAGGGCTAATGGATTTGGACTCTTATACAAAATATGAGATGGATACAGAAATGGTTCTGATGCAGGAGTATGATGGTGTGGAACTGCCAGCTGGAGAAACAGAGATACATCTTGTTTTGGATGTGGGAAGTAGCGCGCCAATTTCTGAGAAAAATCGTTCTGAGAATATTACGGAGTTTGTTTATGACTTTACTATTACAGCAGAGCAATTAAAAGAGCAGACGATACGAAAGAAAATGAATATGGAAATTTCAGGTGGAGACGGATGTAATCTGATTTTAAAGGAACTTGCGATGAACGATTTACATTCCAGGATTACGGCACTTGGGGTGACTCCGGATGATAAATGGCTTAATGAATATGAACTGAAACTGAAAGGCACAGACAGTTTTGGCAATCCAGTGAGTTTTGAAGGTGCAGGATTTGGACCGGAAAATGAATTGAGGTTCGAAACCAGTGTTTTTGGTGATTATGAAGAAGGCGATATAGTTGATGCGGATAACTTCCAGATGTCGCTGCCAGACAAAAACTGTCAATATCTCGATTTACAATTGTATCAGAGAAAAATCCGGTGGGATTTACAATCAGCAGAACAATTGGATGATGAATATTATGTACAGGAAAAAACTGATTCTGACGAGATATATTCAAAAGAAAATAACTATGGATGGGAACCAGTTGGGGAGAAGTTTCGAATCCAAATAGATGAAGATTTGGATATTGCTGATAAAATTATTGGTGGTGCTGATGAACCAACATATATAGATCTTAAATAAATATCAGAAGATAATTAGTTGAATCCTTTTTTAAGAGTAAATCATCCTAATAGTAAGTATTAAAAAATTATAGAAAACAGGAGGGGGACAAGCCCCTCCTGATAAACTGTAGAGCAGTTATTCGGTGTAGAGCCACGTAGCGAAAGCGGATTGCGAATATCCGATTGACTCTTAAATATGTTGTACCGGAGAAATCTATCAAGTGTGCTATAATTCAAGGCTATCTATTTTTTTCTGTGTTTCAGAAGAGACATGAGGATATACCTCTTTCAGATAATATTGGATATCGTAGTGATCCGGATACTGATAGGTAAAGTCTCCCACTTCTTTTATTTTTTCTGCAAGGTCTATTAGCTTAAGTGCGAAAGTTTCATAGTCTTCCAGACGGGTATAACAGAGGCAGTAAAACTGGAAGAGTACGTACTCGGAACTTCCGTTAGCCTTCTGTTCATCGCATAGTTTCAGAGCGTCTTCGTAATTCTCTTCTTTTATTAAAGCAGAAATAGAAGAAAACTTTGCAGCAGATTGCTGGCAGGCATTCATGCAGGTTTCGTATTTATCCTTTTCAGCAGAAGAAAGCTCCATATTTCCTATTTCAACCATACGTGTATAAAGAGGAGAAGCGTCCAGAATACTTTGTGTTCCCATAACATCAGTAATAAATGTGATTATCACATCGGCGGCCTCATCGTAATTTCCCTCCGACTCATAAAGGGAAGAATAGGTCAGAGCACCTGCAAAAGTATCTGATGGTGTATTGGTGCTTTCCAGGATGTCTCGTGCTTTTTGCAAATCTCCGTTGTCAATAGCTTCCTGAGCCTGAGTGCAAGGTGTTTCAAAGTTAGGCTCGGGTGTGGAATGCAATGAGCTAAGCAGAAGAACTACGGTGATCAAAAGTATGATACAGGCAAGTATATTGGACAATATAAATGAAAACCTGTATGTGTCGGTATGGTGATTCATGCGACTGCACTGTTCCAGAATCTGCGAGGTATATTCACCGGGAATCTGGTTTCGTAATTCCTGAAGTTGATGCGGCGAGGTAATATTTTGTTTTTTCAGATATTCGAGATTCTGTTGCTTATGCGCGATTTTCAGTAGTTTTTCGTTCATATGATTTCCTCATTGTCAGGATAATAATTAAAGGTAATATAATTGTTCAGTGTTAAAGATAATACTGGAAAAATTAATGGAATAATTAATGGAATAATGAAGCAAGAAGTAATATTAAAAATCCGCAAAGAGCCGAAATAATTGTAGCCTTCAGTGGCGTTGCAGTACGAAGTCCCGGGATATGGCTGAGGGGTAAATTCTTCGGTGGTGCGGTTGATGCAAGTAGTTTTTCCAGATCACGCCTCAAGGCAGAGAGTTTTTTGTATCTCTTAGAGTAATCTGCAGTAGATTTAAAAATAATCCTGCGGATTTTTTTGCTGCATTTTCTGCGGAGAGCTTCGGGAGAAATCTGTTTTGGGGATTTTCCCGCGATCATAAATGCGAGGACACATCCAAGGGAATAAATGTCTACTCTGTCGGTTGGATTTTTGAAATCCAGGATCTCCGGTGCTGCGTAAGGGTTGGTTCCGGCAATTACTGTGACCATATGATTTTCATTTTTAAAACGGCTTGTGATGTCGAAATCTATCATCTTGCAGCAGATTTTCTGATGAAGTCCGCAGATATGTCTGTATGGATCGCTAAGCATAGAGAGGCGGTCGGTGAGCAGAATATTCTGAGGTGCAACATCGCCATGCACAAAAGAAAGAGAAGCAATACTTTCCAGTCCAATGCAGAGCTGAATAAGGAAAATAAGAGCTTCTGTTTCAGATAAACAGCCATATTCATTTATGTAATCTTCCAGTGACAGACTTCTCTTTTCGGCAAGCCTCCTTGAGGAATATTTCAGGCATACAGGTTTGCGGATAAATTCATTAATGGAGATAAATTGATTGTCGGCGGATACGACTCCGAAAACTGCTTCTGTATATGGATTCCATACGGTACTTAATTTTTCATATATTGCTGCCTGCTCCGGAGAAATTTCCTTAAGGATTATGGATGTTCTGTCGGCTGCAAGTGACGCGTATTCAGGTTGAAGTTCGGCAGTGTAGATGCTGTAAAAATTTCCATCTTTCTTCTGCTTTGGTGCAGAAAGTTCATCCAGAAAATCAAGATCAATATATTCCTGCAATGTTTTTTGCATAGTTTGTGAGAGTGCCATGATAAGAAAAGTTATCCTCCAAAGTGTTTGATCAAATCGCCAGGCAGATGTTTTTCGTCCGTCTGACTTTTAAGTATAGTATATGGCATGCTCTGGAATTTTGCAAAGAAAATGGCATGTTAATTAAGGGGAGTTAAGTCTTTGGCGAGTAGAATCTCATTGATGTCGTAAAGACTTTTTCTCTGGCGTATTCCACACATGATTTCGAAGTCCCGCTCGTTTTTCGGATAAAAATCTGCCTGGATCAGGCGTTTAAGAATATTTCTGGATTCCTGAAGGCTTAATTTCAGCATAATACAGACAATGATAAGTTTGTCGCGGCTGAGATTCTTATTTCCCTTTAAGAAATCATGAAGATGGGAAGGGTAGATGTTGCACATGCCTGCAAATTTATTGATGCTGGCAGGAATCGCAGCAATACGGTTGTAGAGTTCCAACAGGATTTCCTCCTGTTCAACAAAATGAATGTTTTCCCGGTTTACAGTTCCTCTTTTTTCTATTTCCTGAAAAAGGATGTCAGTGCTTAATTTTTCATTTCCTGATTTTTCTGTCATGATTGTTATTCACCTCGGATTTATAGTGTAAAAAAGGGATAAGTTCCCCGTTTAGTTGTGATATTAGTGTGTTTCGCAAAGTGCTTCGTAAAAATATCGTCTGCGAATAATAATCAGTATAGTACCAAGTTGGCAGGAGCGCAAAGTAAATGTAGAAATATGGGGAAAACATACACTGGCAGTGAATAAAACATAGAACAGGCAGGGGTATAATTATATGAAAAAGAAACGTTGGGAGGAAAAAAATGTCGATAGTTTTATGTATTTTGATATTGGTAATGGGCGTGATCGTTCATAAGATTTATGCCAGCTGTGTTACTGTGATTCATTTTGGTTTTCAGAGTGTTTTTACGGAGTGGTTCTGGTGTATTATGGCGGGAGCTATTATTGTAGCACTCGCTGGAAAAGCATTGGGCTTGCTGTAAATACAAAAGAGCTGAAAGAACGATTCAGAAAGTCTGTTGACAGTAAGAATAGAACTGTTATGAGAGACGTAAGGGAAGGCAGGAAAAAGCTATGAAATGTAAAAAGTGCGGAACCGAATTTGACGGAAAGTTTTGTCCGAATTGCGGAGAACCATTAGAGAAGCCGAAGAAGAAAAAGAAGAAAGTCTTATCGAAAGTTATTATTGCGTTGGTAATTATGGCAGCAATTGGAATTGTTGCAGGAGAGAGTGATGACAGTGGCTCCGGAAGTGTAACGAGTACGAATGTGACACAGAATACCTCAGATGCAGCGAGTGTGGAAAGTGATACGGAATCATCAAAGGTGAGATTGTATCAGCTGCTTGGACAGGAATCTGAAGGTGACAGGGGTTACAATATGAGTCAGAAATCAATTGATTTTATCAATGAGCATGAAGATTTGTTCCCTGCTTCAGGAGTAGATACATTGACTCCGTATATAAACAGTGAGATCGGTTACAAAAACATTTCAAAAAGCCCGGATAAGTATGGAGATCAGGTTATGGTAATTGATTATGCCGGAGTATTGCAGATAAGTGAACAAGATGCAGGAGATGAGACACTTACAATATTACAGGCATATGATGATGAGGGCGAGAATTATATGGTATATTATTTTGGAGAATTACCGAATGTGCTGGATGATGATACTGTAAAGATTTACGGAATACCTCTGGGAACTACAAGTTTTGATAACATCAGTGGTGGAACTACACTTGCTGTTGTACTTGGCGGATGTTATGTAGAAAAAATACAGGAATAAGAAGACGTTGGTCAGGAATAGGAATATTTCTTAAAACGATAAGTTGATTAAATATAGTAATTGAATTAGATAATTATATGATATTGAAAAAAGGCTGCAGATTTACGAAGTTATATTCGTTAAAACTGTAGCCTTTTTGATAAGTGTATAGCCTCTTTAGCTTGTGTGTCTGTCTAAATCCTAAAGTACTTAGAATATTGTAAGAAAACCTTACAATGCAGAATATCCGTAACTGCTGACAATAGCGTCAATTTTTTGCTTCTTCTGGCACATTGGGCAGTTGTTGGAAGGATAGGAATGATAATCTGGTACATCCTTGGCATTGAAAATGGAGTGTACAGGGAGAGAAGCGACACTGTCAACTCTGCTGAAAATGGCAGCAACGCCTCTTATGATACCGCCATAATACAGGATGCTTTCAATTGATTTTGATAAAGTGGAACCGGTAGTAATAGAACCATTCAGAATCAGGATATTTTTACCTTTGATCATTGGCTGATAATTATCGCGGAAAATAACCTGTCCGGAATTTCCTAATTCAGGTGTGATTACATAAATTGTCTGGTGAGCATTCAGAGAGAAGATGCCGGCTTTCGTCAGTTCTTCTGAAAGATACGCGCCAATTACTTCCAATCCATCCATACAGATGATGGTGTCAATCGGGGTAGAAACTTCATAATTGGAAGCCAGTTCATGTGCGATATTTTGTGCTTCTGCAGTTCTTGACTTCATGGTTGTAAGGTCAAGATAGTGCGTGATATGGGACTGGGATGTTACAAAATGTCCTGGAATTACTTTGAGCTGAATACGACTGTCACTGCGGGCATAAATTTTTGTCATGTTTTCCTGATTCATAAAAATACCTCCCATTCATTTTTAATCTTTTCATATTGTACCATTGTACAGCGAAAAAATAAATAAAATTGTGCAAAATTAATAAAAAACAAGTAGCTGTTACAACGATTTTGTGGAATTGCCATGGAGGTAATGGTATAATAAGATTCACTGAGCAGAATTTCCTCTGTAGTGGGAAAAATTATGTTGTAAAAGTAACTCGCTATAAGTAGAAAACTAATAGATGGATTCTATTTGTCAATGTAAAAAAATTAACACAAACATGAGATGGAGGAAAAAATAATATGAAATACGATTTTACATCAATCATAGACAGACACAATATGGATGCGATTGCAGTAGATGGATTAGGAACAAGCGCAATGAGTCCCGCGAAGCCAAAAGAGGGATTTGACATCATTCCAATGTGGGTGGCGGATATGAATTTTCCAACGGTACCGACAATTCCGGAGGCAATCATTGAGCGTGCAAAACATCCGGCATATGGATATTTTTCACCGAGAGAGGAATATTTCCAGTCTATTATTGACTGGCAGACGAAGCGAAATGGTGTGACAGGACTGGAGAAAGACCATATTGGTTATGAAAATGGTGTGCTCGGATGTGTGGTTTCCGCACTGACTGCTTTTGCAGCGCCGGGAGATGCGGTATTGCTTCACAGTCCGACATATATAGGCTTTACCGGAAGTATTGGAAATAATGGATTTAAAATGGTTCACAGTCCGTTAAAGAAAGATGAGAACGGAATCTGGCGTATGGATTTTGAGGATATGGATGCGAAAATTAAAGCAAATAACATTCATGTGGCAGTTTTTTGCAGCCCTCATAATCCATGTGGACGAGTATGGGAGAAGTGTGAAATTGAGAAAGCAATGGAGGTTTATAAAGCAAATGACTGCGTTGTAATTTCTGATGAAATCTGGTCTGACTTGATTCTGGAGGGCTATAAACATGTTCCGACTCAGTCTGTAAGTGAGGATGCACGAAACAGAACAATTGCGGTGTATGCGCCAAGTAAGACTTTTAATCTGGCAGGACTGGTAGGAAGCTATCATATTATTTATAACAAATATCTGCGAGACAGAGTTGTGGCAAAGAGCAGTAAACCGCATTATAACGAGATGAATGTTCTGTCTATGCACGCGCTGATCGGAGCATATAAGCCGGAAGGATATGAGTGGGTAGATGAACTGCGTCAGGTACTGACCGGAAACGTAGACTTTGCCTGCAATTATATTAAGGAACACTTTGAGGGAGTGGAGGTCAGCCGCCCACAGGGAACTTACATGCTGTTTCTGGATTGTACGAAATGGTGCGAAGAACATGGAAAGAGTATTGATGAAGTGCAGAAAGCAGGATGGGATGTCGGTGTTGCATGGCAGGATGGAAGAATGTTTTTGCATCCATGCGCAATCAGAATGAATCTGGCACTGCCGCTCAGCAGGGTAAAAGAGGCGTTTGAGAGACTGGATAAATATGTGTTTAACCGAATCAAGTAAGTTCCCTGCGGAGGTTGCGAAGAGCAATAAGCAGAGTGTATCCGGATGAAGACAGGAAGCTGATAAAATCAGAGGAGTAAATCAAATCATAAAGCTAAATTACAAAGCCATGTTCATAAGCAGAAAAACTGTCAGAACATAGCTTTACAGAAAGAGGAATACAAAATGATAAAAGCAGTAATCTTTGACATTGATAATACATTGTATGATTACGATAAAAACCATATTTGTGGTATGAAAGCGTTGGCGGATTATTGTGAGAGTGCGTTTGGGGTATCTGGGGAAGAGATGAAAAGATGCTATAAAGAAGCGCAGAGAATTATGCTGGACAGGATACGGACGGATACGGCGGCTATTCACAGCCGTCTGCTTCGAATGCAGATTATGCTGGAATTATGGGAGAAGCCGTTGTTTCCGCATGCTTTAAATATGTACCATGCATATTGGGATACACTGATCCGGCAGGCCCAGCCATCACCAGGGGTTCAGAAATTTATGCAGGAACTGAAAAATCGGGGAATATGTATTGGAATTGGTACGGATATGACTGCTTATGTTCAGTATAAAAAATTAAGTGCTTTGGGTCTGGACTCTTGTATTGATTTTATTGTAACCAGTGAGGAAGCTGGTGCTGAGAAACCGGATCCACATTTATTTGATATCTGTGTGGAAAAAGCCGGATTTTCTGCGAATAAATGTGCATTTATCGGTGACAGTCTGAAAAAAGATGTGGAAGGTTCTGCAAAATGTGGGCTGAAAGGAATCTGGTATACACAGGGAAAAGAGCCGGAAATCGAAGCAAAATTCCCGGTGATAAAATCATTTGAAAATTTGAATATTGAGGAACTTCTGAAATAATCATAAGAAAATCTTAAGAATTTGTCCCTTTCATATTAAGATACTTTGATTATTCTAATAACAGAAAAACATAAAAGATGTTTAAAAACCGGAAATTTAATTGCAGGACTTTTAAAAGTTATGGAAATTGAGACGGGGATTTGAAAAGAGGGAGGTGTATGAAGTGGCGAATATTCTGGTCTGCGATGACGATAAGGACATCGTGGAGGCAATCAGCATTTACCTGGAACAGGAAGGATATACGATTTTCAAGGCGTATGATGGCCTGGAGGCAATTAATGTGTTGCGAAGTCAGAAAGTAGATCTGCTGATTATAGATATCATGATGCCGAAACTTGATGGAATCAGGGCTACTTTGAAGATAAGAGAGGAGAATCCGCTTCCGATCATTATTCTTTCTGCGAAGTCAGAAGATGCGGATAAGATTCTGGGATTAAATGTAGGTGCTGATGATTATGTGACCAAGCCGTTTAATCCACTGGAACTGGTGGCACGGGTGAAATCACAGCTTCGAAGATATACAAGACTGGGAGCAGCAGTGCCGCAGGAGAGCGCTCATGTTTATGAAACCGGAGGGTTAAGTGTCAATGATGATCTGAAAGAGGTCCGGGTAGATGGAGAATTGGTAAAACTGACGCCGATTGAGTACAACATTTTGCTTTTACTGATGAAGAATCAGGGCAGAGTTTTCTCTATTAACCAGATTTATGAAAATATCTGGAACGAGGAAGCCGTGGCGGCAGATAATACGGTAGCGGTGCATATCCGGCATATCAGAGAGAAGATTGAAATCAATCCGAGAGAGCCAAGATACCTGAAAGTTGTGTGGGGACTTGGATATAAAGTAGAGAAGATATCGTAAAAAATGACATTAGTCAGTTAACAGTTATTTTTGGCGAATAAATTATCATTATCGTTGTATGACAGCAAGATAAATGAGTGGATAAGAATAAAAAGGAAAGGGACAAAACAATGAAAGGAAAGAGATATAGAAGCAATTTTGCCAAGACAGTCTGGATCGTGATTGCACATCTGGCTGCGGTTGCAGCAGCAGTCTGCATGGTAGCTTTTGTCGCACTCTATGAGAAAGGAATCCGTCTGGATGACAGAAATAAAAATTATATTGAATCAAAGGAATTTAACAATGAACTGCGTCAAAAAGGAACGGATATTATCGGTGGTTTATCTGTACAGGAGGATATAAATTTTCTTAAAAACGCAGGTTCATCAGCAGTGATTGATCTTTTTGAATTTAAGGAGAAAGGTAACTCACGGGATGCCATTAAAGAGCTCTCGATGAAGGATGTTTCTGGTCTTGCATATTCTGTAAATGATATTCTGGAATGGGCGAAGGACTGGGATGGAAGCGAGGCATATTATGATAATGGAAATATCATTCAGTGCCGGACAACTGATGGAACCAGTCATTGCTTTTATCTTGATGATTTCAAAAAGAGGATAGCAGAGGGAACCCTGAAAATTGATTATAATAAAGATTACTTTGATTTAGATGCAGATGAATTCTGGGACAAAACAGATGCTCAGAAAGTGGATGTGGCATATGATCTGGTTTATTGGAATTCAGATGAGAGCCAGAATATTGGAAGTGTCACGGATGTTACGACCGGGGTGGAATACTCAGAGACTTATTTCCTTTCAGTGAATGGACTTGCAGAGAAATTTGCACCGCAGGGAGCGGATAATCTTCTGGATGCAGTAAATTCCAGTGAGGAATGGAGTGGAAGTCCTCGGGGAGCTTACGATGAACTGGCTAATCTTCTGGATTGTATCAGTTCCGTACAAAATGATGCCAAAACTTATGAATATACAGTTGCACAGGACAATTCTTTTCAGCCCACAGGGGAATGTGAGGAAGGGAGTAGTAACCTCACATATCTTTTCGCGGATAAAAAAGCAAAGACAGTCTATACAAATAAAGAGGCATACGGTGACTACACACAGCTGGAGCAGAACCTTGAGAAGATACTTAAGGAGCATACATTTGCGGTTATTTACCCGGATTTAAGTGAATGTGTTACAGATATTCCAAATATCAGCCTGCAGGTATGGAATCATACGATTAAACAGAGCCTTGATACAGAAGATTTTGTTTTTGCAGTCAATGTAGACACTGAATTTCCTATAGCAGATTCTATTGCGTCTGATGCAGAGACTTTTGAAAAATATGCAAATTTGATGCTGCCGGTATTGCTTGGAACTATTCTTAGTTGTGTGATCTGGCTGATCAGTATGATCTGGCTGACAGTGGCAGCAGGAAGAAAACCGGAAGATGAAGAAATCCATCTGAACAGTTTTGACAGATGGTATACAGAAATCGCGGCGGGAGTTGTGACAGGGGTATGGCTTGTTGGTTTTATGGGAATGGTAACAGTGATTGCAAACTCACTGATCGGGACTTTCAACAATATGCAGATTCTGATAATTTCACTGGTAATATGCGGAATTTATACAATGGCATGGTTCCTGACAGGATATCTCAGCCTGGTAAGAAGAATCAAGGCAGGTACGTTCTGGAAAAACAGTTTGCTTAGAAAAATTTTGAAATGGATTGGAAAATGCAATAGAAAGATCGTAGATTTTATTGGCAGCTTTTCTCGAAATACATCAGAAAAAATAAAAGTTCTGTTTGGTATTGGCGGATTTGTATTTTTACAGTTTTTGCTTATGCTTTTTATGATAAATGCGTCAGGAGTATTTGCGTTGGTGCTGATCGTGGCAGATGTAGCGGCAATCGTTTATGCAGTTCGTAAAGTGGATGGTCTGGATCTTATTATGGACGGACTGAAGAAAATCAGTGACGGAGAATTGCAGTATAAGATTAAAACAGAACAGCTTACCGGAAAATACAAAGCAATGGCTGAATATATCAATAATATCGGTGACGGTCTGGATGCTGCGGTAGAGAACAGCCTGAAGAAAGAACGAATGCAGACAGAACTGATCACAAATGTTTCCCATGATCTGAAAACGCCGTTGACATCTATTATTAATTATGTAGATTTACTGAAGCGTGAGAATCTGACAGACCCGCAAGTACAGGAATATTTGCGTATTCTGGACGAGAAATCCCAGAGACTGAAGGTGTTGACAGAGGACGTAGTGGAAGCGTCCAAGGCAAGTACCGGGAATATCAAATTTGAGATGAACGACATTGATTTCGTGGAAATGGTACAGCAGGTTATCGGAGAATTCGAAGAGAAGTTTCAGGAAAAGAACCTTACCATGATGGTGCATTTTACAGATGAGCCGTCCATAATCTACGCAGACGGACAGAAAATGTGGAGGGTCCTGGAGAATGTATTTGGCAACGTTGTGAAGTATGCAATGGAAGGAACCAGAGTATACGCAGAAATCAGCAACAGCAATAAGAAAGTGGTCTTTTCCTTGAAAAATATTTCTGCACAGCCATTGAACTTCTCAGCAGATGAACTGACGGAGAGATTTATCCGTGGAGATGTTGCCAGAAATACAGAAGGAAGCGGACTCGGTCTTTCCATCGCCAAGAGCCTGACGGAATTGCAGGGTGGAGAATTTAAGTTGTATCTGGATGGAGATCTGTTTAAGGTAATGATTACGTTTGCTGCGAATATGTCGAAAAAATAGTATGGTAAGTATGGAAATGGTCTGATAAAATAGAGATATAGTTTTTGTGTAAGGCCATAAGTATCTTTACGGGAACAAACAATTTTGTTTCCGATACAATTACCGCCGCAAGGTTTAATGAATACTTTGGCTTTACGCAGAAGGATGTTGACCAGCTTTTAATAGATGCGGATGTTTCGGAAAAAACGGAGCAGGTCAAAGTATGGTATGATGGATATCATTTTGGAAAAACGGATGTATATTGTCCCTGGGATGTGATGAACTATTTGCGGGATCTTCAGGAGAATCCAGATGCAAAGCCGACAGGATACTGGAAAAATACCAGTGATGTTGTGGTATTGGACTCAAGAAATGGCAGGGTAGCTGTTTTTGAGGCGAAATACTCTAAGACTTTGGAACATATGGAATCAGATTGCGAGAAAGCTGTCCGACAGATAAATGATAGAATGTATGCAGAAGAGTTTGCGGATAATTATGATGAAGTGTTCTGCTACGGAATTTCCTTCTATAAAAAAAGATGTATTGTGTTAAGAAAGTAATAGAAAGCAGGAAGTTGTTGAGGTGTGTTATACCCAAAAGCTTCCTGCTTGTTTTTTTTTGATGTTGTAATATTTTAATTAGTATTAAAATTCTGGTAAGAAAAATGCTCAGTCTTGCGAAATATGGTGATACATAGCATAATAAGTAATGATAAAAATATAGTAACTGTTCAGTACCTTCACAGTTACGAGTCAAAATCCATTAAAAATCGCCTTCGGCGATGGGATTTTGACTTGTATGTCTCAGGATTTTGGCATGTTCATGCCAAAACACCTCGCGGGATAGTAGACTGCTGAATAGTTACAAAATATATTCATATACAGAGAGGAAAAGCGGATGAACTACAGTTTTAACAGCAGAGTCAGATACAGTGAGACAGGTGAAGATGGCAGACTGACATTGCCGGGAGTTTTGAATTATTTTCAGGATTGTTGTACGTTCCATGCGGAGTCGATTGGGCTGGGAGGAGATGTGCTGAAGGCGAGAAACAGAGCGTGGGTGCTTTCTTCCTGGCAGGTAGTAGTAGGTGAGTATGCCAAAATGGGAAAGGAAATCAAGATCACGACGATACCATATGAATTTAAAGGATTTATGGGTATGCGTAATTTTATTATACAGGATTCTGAGGGAAGAAAACTTGCGTGGGCAAATTCCAACTGGACACATCTTGATATCAGCACGGGACTTCCTGCCAGACTGACTCTGGCAGATACAGATAATTATGTACTTGGTGAAAAGATGGAAATGGATTATGCACCAAGAAAAATCAAACTTCCGGAGGATATGATTGCGCAGGAAGCTTTCACGGTACAAAAACATCATCTGGACACAAACCATCATGTAAACAATTGCCAGTATGTATGCATGGCAGAAGATTTCCTTCCGGAAAGTTTCAAAATATACCAGATGCGCGCAGAATATAAAATGCAGGCAAAGCTTGGAGATGTAATTTGCCCGAAGGTAAAAACGAAAACAGATAAAGTGGTTGTATCTCTGGATAATATAGAAGGAAAAGCTTATGCGATAGTAGAATTCCTGAAAAAAGAGGGAGATATTTAAGCGAAAAATGTCTGTAATTATTCACTGATTTATTGATGATGGCAGATCTGAGAAGTTACTGTTATCTGTAAAAGTCCTTATAGGGATAGGGATATAGATGATAGATATACAGAAATGCAAAAAAATTGTGAGACATTACAACACATAACTAAAAATAAGGAAAAAAGTTTCATACACAACTGACAAATATATTCCAGAATCCACATGTGGTTTCGTGAGAGTTTTTTTGAATAAATTGTTTACAAACCACACAAAACAATATATACTAAAGCGGTAAACAACAAGAAACAACGAATTGTTAAAAATAAACAACATAAAACCACAAAAATGGAGGATATATATTATGAAAATTCTGGAATCTAAATTTGTACAGGGCTTTATTAAAATGGCCAATGACGGCTATCAGCAGGGCTGGCATGAGAGAAATGGTGGAAACTTAAGCTATCGTCTGAAACCGGAAGAAGTTGAGATGATCAAACCTCGTCTGAATGCACCTGGAGAATGGACACCGATCGGAGTAGAGGTTCCGGGACTGGCCGAAGAGTTTTTCCTTGTGACAGGAAGCGGTAAATATTTCAGAAACATTATCGTGGATCCTGAGGTATGTCTGGCAATCATTGAACTGGATGAGACAGGAACGAACTACAGAATCCGCTGGGGACTCGTCGAAGGTGGCAGACCTACCAGCGAACTTCCGACTCATTTGATGAACCATGAAGTAAAGAAGAAACTGACAAATGGAAAACATCGTGTTATTTATCATGCACACACAACAAATACGATTGCACTGACATTTGTTCTTCCGCTGGATGACAAGATCTTTACCAGAGAATTATGGGAATCTGCTACAGAATGCCCGGTTGTTTTCCCGGATGGAGTTGGAGTTGTCGGCTGGATGGTACCAGGCGGAAGAGAAATCGCTGTAAAGACAGCAGAACTGATGAAGAAATATGATGTTGTCATCTGGGCACATCATGGTATGTTCTGCTCCGGTGAAGACTTTGACCTTACATTTGGTCTGCTTCACACAGTAGAGAAATCCGCAGAGATTCTTGTAAAGATCCTGTCTATGACACCAAACAAACTTCAGACAATCACACCGGATAACTTCCGTGCACTTGCAAAAGACTTCAAAGTAAGCCTGCCGGAAGAATTCCTGTATGAAAAATAATCAACATACAAGTTGGTACATGTACCGTACAAGTGTTATAATACAGATATTAATAAGGGATTTTCCGGATGGGATATGCAAAACCGGAATATCTGAAAGATACTGCAATTAATATCTGAAAAGCAAAAGGAGAGGTACGAATTATGCTGGAAAAATTAAAAGAGGAAGTTTACAAAGCAAACATGGATCTTCCGAAATACGGACTTGTTACATTTACATGGGGTAATGTCAGCGGAATTGACAGAGAATCAGGACTTTTTGTTATCAAACCAAGTGGAGTAGATTATGATTTACTGACGCCGGACGATATGGTTGTTGTTGACCTGAACGGAAATAAAGTTGAGGGAAAATATAATCCATCTTCTGATACAGCAACTCATGTAGAACTGTACAAAGCATTCCCGAATATCGGAGGCGTTGTTCATACACATTCTTCATGGGCAACAAGCTGGGCACAGGCAGGAAGAGGAATTCCTTGCTATGGAACAACTCATGCAGATTATATGTACGGAGAAATCCCATGTGCACGTTGTTTGGAAGGCAAAGAATTTGATGAATACGAGAAGAACACAGGACTTCTGATCGTTGATATGTTCAAAGACAAAGATTACGAAGCAGTACCAGCAGTACTCTGCAAGAACCATGGACCATTTGCATGGGGCAAAGATGCTCATGAAGCAGTACATAACGCAGTTGTACTTGAAGAAGTTGCCAAGATGGCGGCACGCTGCGAGATGATCAACCCACAGGTAAAACCTGCTCCACAGGATCTGCAGGATAAACATTACTTCAGAAAACATGGTGCAAATGCGTACTATGGACAGGGTAACAAATAAGAAAATATTTATATAAGATAAACTATCATAAAAACTTCTGAAAAGAGTATAAAAGTTACTGTTCACTCCGTACACGGTAACATACAATTCTTTTCAGAAGTTTTTTTGTGACAGCGCATTGTGCCGCCTTTATTATTTGTGTTATACTGAAATGCAAAGCTATAGCAATTCCAGTATTTTATGGAACTGCTATAATGTCAGAGGATATAATTATAGCAGGTCAGGAAATAATTGACCTGCTTCTAAAGCATGATAGAAGGACAAAAAATACTGGCATGAGATATCAGAAAAACAAAAAAGCAAGCAAAAACGAAATGGAGATTATATGATAGAGTTAGGAAAAAAACAGAAATTAACAGTAGTGAAATCCGTAGATTTTGGTGTGTATCTGGCGGAAGATATGCACGCAGATGCAAAGAACAGAGTACTTCTTCCATCTAAACAGGTTCCGGAGGGAACAAAAGAGGGAGATAGTATTGAAGTGTTTATCTATAAGGATTCTCAGGACCGTCTGATCGCAACAACCAAAGAACCGAAACTTCAGGTAGGACAGACCGCAGTTCTAAAGGTATCTCAGGTAACGAGAATCGGCGCATTTCTTGACTGGGGGCTGGAGAAAGACCTTCTGCTTCCATATCATGAGCAGACTTTGAAGGTAAGAGAAGGCGAAGATGTACTGGTAGCTCTCTATATTGATAAGAGCAGCCGTCTCTGTGCAACGATGAAAGTGTATCATTATCTTTCTACCAGAACTCCTTACGTAGTCGGAGATATGGTTAAAGGCCGTGTGTATGAGATCAGCGACAGATTCGGTGTGTTTGTAGCAGTCGATGATAAATATTCCGCGCTGATCCCGGCAAGAGAGGCGAAAGGAAAATACCGTCCGGGTAAGATTCTTGAACTGCGTGTCAGCGAAGTAAAAGAAGATGGGAAAATGAACGTCACAGACCGTCAGAAAGCATATCTGCAGATCAATGAAGATGCAGAAAATGTACTTGAAGTAATCAATGAATTTGCGGGAGTTCTTCCTTTTGATGACAAGGCATCACCGGAGGTCATTCAGAGGGAATTTGGACTGAGCAAAGGTGCGTTCAAACGTGCAATCGGTCATCTGATGAAAGAAGGCAAAGTAGAAATCAAAGATAAGAGAATCTATGCGAAATAAGATTTTAGCAGTTGTTTAGTTAACCGTGAGAATGCTGAACAGATGCAATTATTTATAAGGATAGAATACGTAAACTGTATAGTCTGGCAGAGATAGTTCTGCCGGACAAATTTCTTTATAGAAATATTATTTTAACCGGATAAACTGTAAAACAGCTATTCGGTGTAGAGCTATGTAGCGAAAGCAGATGAGTCTATCTGCTTGGTTTGGTAAAACAGAACAGGAGAGAACAAAAATTGGAGTTTACACATCTTCACGTCCATACAGAGTACAGTCTGCTGGATGGTTCTAATAAAATAAAAGAATATGTAGCCCGTATCAAAGAACTTGGGATGGACAGTGCGGCGATCACAGATCATGGAGTTATGTATGGTGTGATTGATTTTTATCGTGCAGCGAGGGCCGAGGGAATCAATCCGATCTTAGGGTGTGAGGTATATGTGGCCCCGGGTTCCAGATTTGATCGTGAAGCGGGAAGCGGCGAGGACAGATATTACCATCTGGTTCTTCTTGCTGAGAATAATCAGGGTTATGCAAATCTGATGAAGATTGTTTCTAAAGGATTTACAGAGGGCTTTTATTATAAGCCGCGAGTAGATTTGGCTGTATTAAAAGAATATCATGAGGGAATTATTGCACTAAGTGCCTGCCTTGCCGGTGAGGTTGCCAGATATCTCCAGAGAGGAATGTATGAGGATGCAAAGGCAGCAGCCCTGCGTTATCAGGACATTTTCGGAAAAGGAAATTTCTTTCTGGAATTACAGGATCATGGAATTCCGGCGCAGCAGGTAGTGAATCAGGAACTGCTTCGCATGCACGAAGAGACAGGTATCGATCTTGTTGCAACAAACGATGTGCATTATACAAAAGCAGAGGATGCAGCACCACATGATATTTTGCTTTGTCTGCAGACAAACAAGAAGCTGGCAGATGAGGACAGAATGCGTTATGAGGGTGGACAGTATTACGTAAAATCTCCTGAGGAAATGGCGCAGCTTTTTCCATATGCATTAGAGGCACTGGAGAATACACATAAGATCGCGCAGAGATGTCATGTAGAAATTGAGTTTGGTGTGACCAAGCTGCCGCGTTTCGATGTTCCGGATGGTTTTACCTCATGGGAATATCTGAATAAGTTATGTTTTGAAGGACTGGAGGAACGTTATCATCCGGTCACAGAAGAATTAAAATCTCGACTGAACTATGAGCTATCTACTATCAAAAATATGGGCTACGTAGATTACTTCCTTATAGTATGGGATTTCATCAAATATGCACGCGACCATGACATCATGGTAGGACCGGGACGAGGTTCTGCGGCGGGAAGTCTCGTAGCTTATACGTTAGGTATCACACAGCTTGATCCGATCCGATATGATCTGCTCTTTGAGCGGTTCCTGAATCCGGAACGAGTATCCATGCCTGATATTGACGTTGATTTCTGCTTCGAAAGAAGACAGGAGGTTATTGAATATGTACGTCGCAAATATGGCGATGACTGCGTGGTTCAGATCGTTACCTTTGGTACTTTGGCGGCCCGCGGTGTTATCCGCGATGTCGGACGTGTGCTGGATATGCCTTATGCACAGGTAGATTCCATTGCAAAAATGATTCCTCAGGAATTAAACATTACCATTGATAAAGCCCTGACCATGAATCCTGAACTGAAGAAAGCGTATACAGAACAGGATGATGTTCATTATCTGATTGATATGGCAAGACGTCTGGAAGGTCTTCCGAGACATACTTCCATGCATGCGGCAGGTGTCGTAATCAGCCAGAAAGATGTATCCGAATATGTACCTCTTTCCAGGGCACAGGATGGTTCGATTGTTACCCAGTTTACCATGACGACACTGGAAGAACTGGGACTTCTGAAAATGGACTTCCTGGGACTGCGTACACTGACAGTTATCCAGAATGCAGCGAAATTAATCCAGAAGGATACGGGCGTTACACTGGATATGCAGAAAATTGACTATGATGATAAGAAAGTTCTTGATTCTCTTGGCACTGGCCGTTCAGATGGTGTGTTCCAGCTTGAAAGTGCGGGAATGAAGAACTTCATGAAAGAATTGAAACCGCAGAGCCTTGAAGATGTAATCGCGGGAATTTCCCTGTACCGTCCGGGCCCGATGGATTTCATTCCTCAGTATATCCGGGGCAAAAACCGTCCGGACACGATTCGTTATGACTGCCCGCAGCTGGAGCCGATTTTGCAGCCTACTTATGGATGTATCGTATATCAGGAGCAGGTTATGCAGATCGTGCGTAACCTGGCCGGTTATACTTTGGGCCGAAGCGACCTGGTACGTCGAGCAATGTCCAAAAAGAAGGCCTCTGTCATGGAAAAAGAGCGCCAGAACTTCGTTTATGGAAATGAAGCAGAGGGAGTTCCGGGATGTATTGCAAATGGAATCGACGAGGCGACAGCGAATAAAATTTATGATGAAATGATAGATTTTGCAAAGTATGCATTTAATAAATCTCATGCGGCGGCTTATGCAGTTGTTTCCTATCAGACAGCGTATCTGAAATACTATTATCCGGTAGAATTTATGGCGGCGCTTATGACATCAGTCATTGATTTTCCAAATAAGGTTGCAGAATATATTCTGGTGTGCAGACAGATGGGAATTAAGATCCTGCCGCCGGATGTCAACTGCGGAATGTATGGATTCTCAGTAGATAACGGAGCTATCAGATATGGACTGTCTGCAATCAAGAGCGTCGGCCGTCCTGTTATTGAGAGCCTGGTAAGTGAGCGTGAGCAGAACGGGGAGTATCGTTCCCTGAAAGATTTCATGGAGCGAAATACGCAGCAGATGAATAAACGTGCTGTAGAGAACTTTATAAAAGCAGGAGCGTTGGACTGTCTGGAGGGTAACCGCCGTCAGAAGATGATGGTTTACCAGCAGATTTCAGATAGTATCAGCCAGGACAGAAAGAATTCTCTGGTCGGACAGATGAGTCTTTTTGATCTGGTCAGTGAAGAGGATAAAAAAGAATTCGAGATCCGCATGCCGAATGTGGAGGAATTCGGAAAAGAAGAACTTCTTGGATATGAGAAAGAAGTTCTGGGAATTTATCTGAGTGGTCATCCGCTGGAGAATTACCGGGCAATGATGGAGAAAACGATCTCCGCAAAAACTTCTGATTTCCAGCAGGATGAGGAGACGAATCTTCCAAAAGTCATGGACGGTCAGAAAGTGATCATCGGTGGAATGATTACGGATAAAACAATCAAATATACAAAGAATAACAAGGTCATGGCATTTCTTACAGTGGAAGATCTTGTCGGAACGGTAGAAGTAGTTGTTTTTCCACGTGATTATGAGAAAAGCCAGCAGTTTCTGAATGAAGATGCGAGGGTATTTATCCAGGGAAGAGTATCCGCGGAGGACGATCGAGCCAGTAAACTGATCCTTGAAAAGATCCGTCCGTTTGACAATATGCCAAGAGAGATCTGGATCCAGTTTGATAATAAAGAAGTGTATGCACAGCGTTCACAGGAACTGCTTGAAGACCTCAGACGCTCCCCTGGTGACAGTGCCGTTGTAATCTATCTGAAAGATGTAAAGGCCATAAAAAAGCTTCCGGTTGGTTATCATGCACAAATACAGGATTCATGGATGAATTACATGTACGAAAAATATGGTCAAACCAATGTTAAAGTTGTAGAAAGAGGATTGAAAAACTTATAAAAATGCGCTAAACTATACCCGAATATGTGTATAGTAAAAATGAGATAGATTCATAAGATGGAGGAAGAAAAAATGGCAGAAAAGAAGATAAAAACCATTGGTGTCCTCACCAGCGGTGGTGACGCACCTGGAATGAACGCTGCAATCCGTGCGGTAGTCAGAAGAGGCTTAAGCCAGGGACTGAGTGTAAAAGGTATTTTGAAAGGATATGATGGACTGTTAAATGAAGAGATCATTGACATGAGTGCCAAAGACGTTTCTGATACAATTGAGCGTGGCGGTACAATCCTTTACACAGCACGTTGCGCAGAGTTCCGTACAGAAGAAGGACAGAAGCGTGGTGCAGAGATCTGTAAGAAACATGGTATCGACGGACTTGTTGTTATCGGTGGTGACGGATCTTTCGCAGGTGCTCAGAAGCTTGCAAATCTTGGTATCAACACAATTGGTCTTCCTGGAACAATTGACCTTGATATCGCATGTACAGAATACACGATCGGGTTTGATACAGCTGTAAATACGGCAATGGAAGCAATCGATAAAGTACGTGATACTTCTACTTCTCATGAGAGATGCAGTATCATCGAGGTTATGGGACGTGGTGCCGGATACCTTGCTCTGTGGTGTGGTATTGCCAATGGTGCAGAGGATGTTCTGATTCCTGAGAAATATGATTATAATGAGCAGAAGCTGATCAACAACATCATCGAGAGCCGTAAGAAAGGCAAAAAACATCATATCATCATCAATGCAGAAGGTATCGGTCATTCAGAAGCAATGGCAAAACGTATCGAAGCTGCTACCGGTATTGAGACACGTGCTACAATCCTTGGACATATGCAGCGTGGTGGAAGCCCGACATGTAAGGACCGTGTATACGCATCTATGATGGGTGCTCTGGCTGTAGATCTTCTTGTTGCTGGTAAGAGCTGTCGTGTAGTTGGATATCGTCATGGCGAATTCGTAGACTTCGATATCAACGAAGCACTTGCTATGCAGAAAGGTATTTCCGATTATCAGTGGGAAGTATGCCAGTCACTTTCTCATAACTATGATAAAAACAACAAATAACAAATGAATAAAAGGATGCAGTTATATAACAGACTGCATAAATTAAATACTGCTCAGATAATTACCCTCGGTTTTGCGGGGGTGATTATCTTAGGGGGATTGCTTCTGTGGCTGCCGTTTTGTACGGCGCCCGGATACCATACTTCTTTTACAGATGCCATGTTTACGGCAACTACAAGTGTCTGCGTGACAGGACTTGTGACCGTTGTTACGGCAACGCAATGGACATTGATCGGCAAGATCATCATTCTTGTTCTGATCCAGATCGGAGGTGTGGGACTGATTTCTCTGGGCAGTATTATTTTTATAAGTCTGCGTAAAAAAATATCGCTGAGAAATCGCCGCATTATCCAGGAGTCCTATAACATGGATAGAATGAGCGGAATGGTGAATTTGGTAAGAAAAGTGTTACTTTGTGTACTGGGTGCCGAGGGAATCGGGGCTGTTTGTTATTCGTTCCGATTTATTCCTCAGTTCGGTCCGGTAAAGGGAATCGGCTATTCTGTTTTTACGGCAGTGTCAGCATTCTGTAATGCCGGAATTGATTTGATTGGTGAGGATAGTCTGGCACCGTATGTTGCGGATCCGGTGGTGAATTTTACAACGATCGGACTGGTTATCATGTCAGGACTTGGATTTGTCGTATGGTGGGATATCTGGGATAAGATCAAACAGGTTGTCAGGGGGAAACTTCCTCTGAACAGGGCATTTAAAACACTTCGCCTTCACAGCAAGATGGTATTGGTTATGACTGTTTCGCTGATTGTCGGAGGAACGGTGCTGATCTTTCTGTTTGAACATGGAAATATATATAGTATTGGAGCTTATTCCACCGGGACGAAATGGATGGCTTCTTTATTCCAGTCAGTAACGACAAGAACTGCAGGATTTTTTACGGTAGGGCAGGACAGATTTTCCAATGCAACGTATCTGTTATGTCTGGTATTGATGTTGATTGGCGGTTCACCGATGGGAACAGCCGGCGGAATTAAGACCACTACTGTAGCGGTTCTTCTTCTGGGTCTGAAATCAAATCTTCAGGGAAAGAAGGATGTAGAAGTACACCACAGAAGAATCAGAGACAGCTATATCCGTTCTGCTATTGTAGTAACGGGAATGGCATTTGGAGTACTGATTGTCATGAGTATTCTGCTATGTGCGGTTATGCCGAAAACAGCAGTGCAGGATGTTGTTTATGAGATCACTTCAGCAGTTGCGACGGTAGGCCTGACCAGAGGCCTGACACCACAGTTGAATGCAATTGGTAAATGGATTGTGATTCTGACCATGTATCTTGGAAGAATCGGTCCGCTGACTCTGGGAACAGCAGTGACGGTACGTGCGCAGAAGATGCCATCAGATTCTCATCTTGCGGCTGAGGATATTATGATTGGATAATTGGATTAGAAGGAGAAATTGGGAAGAAATGAAGAACAAATCTTATGCAGTGATCGGTCTTGGCCAGTTTGGAATGACCGTAGCGCTCACGCTGGCAGAGGCGAACTGTGATGTGCTTGCCATTGATGACAAAGATGACAATGTGCAGGATATTGCAGAGAAAGTTTCATATGCTGTCAAAGCAGATGTACGTGATCCGGGTGTTCTGGAGTCACTTGGCGTACAGAATGCAGATGTTGCAGTCATTGCGGTAGCTGAAAATATGGAAGCCAGTATCACTGCCACCATGCAGGTGAAAGAACTTGGCGTTCCTTTTGTAATGGCGAAAGCAATGAATTCTCTTCACGGAAGAATCCTTGAGAAGATCGGAGCGGATAAGGTCATCTATCCGGAACACTCTATGGGAGTCCGTGTGGCAAGAAATTTACTCTCCAGTGGCTTTATCGATATGTTCGAACTTTCTTCCGATTTCAGCATGGCGGAATTTAAGATTCCACAGGAATGGATAGGAAAAACACTCCGGGATCTGAAAATCAGGGAGAAATATCATATTAATCTGATCGGGCTGAAACAGGGTGAGCGGATTAATATGAATGTGCAGCCGGATAAAGTACTTCCGGCAGACTGTACGATAGTGGCTGCAGGAGCAAACAGTGACCTGAATAAGGTTTCGGGAAATTGAGGATAATATATGATCACCAGTGTAAATAATGGACAGGTAAAAAATATCATACAATTAAACCAGAAGACAAAAGCCCGCAGAGAACAAGGGCTTTTTGTTGCAGAAGGAAGAAAAATGTTTGGCGAGGCACCAAGGGAATGGGTTTCTAAAGTGTATGTGTCAGAGACACTTACCGGCGATACAGGACTGATGGCCCAGGTGGAGAAACTTCCATATGAAATAGTTGCAGATTCTGTTTTCCGTCAGATGAGCGATACACAGACTCCACAGGGAATCCTTACTGTGTTGAAAAAACCCTCCTATACAATAGAGGATATTCTTGGCGGAGAGAACCCGCTGGTCATGATCCTGGAGGATCTGCAGGATCCGGGAAATGCAGGAACGATTCTCCGTACAGGCGAGGGTGCCGGAGTAAGTGGAATCCTTCTGACAAAGACTTGCGTGGATATCACTAACCCGAAAGTTATACGATCTACGATGGGCTCTGTCTACAGAATGCCTTTTCTATATGTAGAAAGTGTGGTATCATTAACACAGGAACTGAAAGACAGAAATATCCGCACTTTTGCGGCACATCTGCATGGAAAGAACTCTTATGATCAGGAATCCTACACAGGAGGAACTGCGTTCCTGATCGGCAATGAGGGAAAAGGTCTGACAGATGAGGCTGCGGAGAGTGCAGATTGTCTGATCAGGATTCCAATGTGTGGAAAAGTAGAATCCCTGAATGCCGCCATGGCATCTGGAATTCTCATGTATGAGGCTGCACGTCAGAGAAGATGAAAGAATAGCTATTCTGGCAGCGATATTTGTCTGTTGAGATACTGTACCAGAATAGTTGCTTTGACTGATGTCAGCACATATCAGAAAGGGGGAGTTTCATGCAGCCTTTGATCTGGCTTGGATTTCTTGCATTATTGCTTGTGATAGAAGCAATCACAGCAGGCCTCACCACCATCTGGTTTGCCGGAGGCGCATTGGTCGCAGCTATTGCGTGTTATGCAGGGGCGAACCTGACTGTACAGATACTGTGTTTTTTGTGCGTTTCTCTGGTACTTTTAATTTTTACCAGACCTTTGGCCATGAAGTACTTCAACAAAGAAACCACACAGACCAATGTAAACAGTCTGATTGGAAAGAAAGCAGTTGTGATTCAGGACATTGACAATCTGGCACAGACAGGTCAGGTTCGTATCAATGACATTGAATGGACTGCACGTTCTGCCGATGACGAAAAAATCGACAAAGACACCGTCGTGACGATTCAGGAGATCCGCGGTGTGAAACTCATTGTAAAACAAAATAAGGAGGATTAGTTATGGGCGTGGTTTTTCTGATAGTCATTATCATTATCGCAGTATGGGTACTTGCATCCTGCATCCGCATCGTGCCACAGGCATATGCAGTGATTCTGGAACGCCTTGGCGCTTATCAGGCAACCTGGAGCACCGGAATTCATTTCAAGATTCCGTTCATTGAACGAGTAGCAAGAAAGGTAAATCTGAAGGAACAGGTAGTGGATTTTCCACCGCAGCCGGTTATTACAAAGGATAACGTAACCATGCAGATCGATACAGTTGTATTTTTCCAGATCACAGATCCGAAGCTTTACACCTATGGAGTAGAGAATCCGATCATGGCCATCGAGAATCTGTCCGCAACAACCTTAAGAAATATTATCGGTGACATGGAACTGGATGAGACACTGACATCCCGTGAAACTATCAACACCAAGATGAGAGCTTCTCTTGATGAAGCAACTGATCCATGGGGAATTAAGGTTAACCGTGTGGAATTAAAGAATATCATTCCTCCGGCAGCCATCCAGGATGCGATGGAGAAACAGATGAAAGCCGAGCGTGAACGCCGTGAGGCAATCCTGATCGCAGAAGGTCAGAAGAAATCTACGATCCTTGTAGCAGAAGGTAAAAAACAGTCCGCAATTCTGGACGCAGAAGCTGAGAAACAGGCAGCGATCCTTCGTGCCGAAGCGCAGAAAGAGCGTATGATCAAGGAAGCGGAAGGTCAGGCTGAGGCAGTTCTGAAGGTACAGAATGCCAACGCAGAGGGTATCCGCATGATCAGAGAAGCGGGAGCAGATGAAGCAGTTCTGACATTGAAGAGTCTGGAAGCCTTTGCTAAAGCAGCAGATGGAAAAGCAACCAAGATCATTATTCCGTCAGATATTCAGGGAATCGCCGGTCTGGCAAGTTCTTTGAAAGAGATCGTAACTGATCCGAAGTCTGAGACTGATAAATAATAATTTATAAAGTGGATTATTAATGAAGCAGATAGAGATTTTCGTTATTGTTTACTCTGTTTTCAATAATGAGATATCTGCTTCATTACATAGGAATAAAAGGACATAAATGTTACTGTACACGAAGTGAACAGTAACAAATAAATGACATCGGGGAGAGAATTATCATGAATTTAAAAGGAAGAAATTTTCTGACACTGAAAGATTTTACACCAGAAGAGATCACATATCTCATTGATTTATCCGCAGAACTTAAAGCAAAGAAAAAAGCCGGAGAGCTTCATGAATATTACAAGGGCAAAAACATTGCGCTGATTTTTGAAAAAACAAGTACAAGAACCCGCTGCTCTTTCGAAGTAGCTGCTCATGACCTTGGAATGGGAAGTACATATCTGGATCCTACAGGTTCTCAGATCGGTAAGAAAGAAAGCATTGCAGATACAGCAAGAGTTCTGGGAAGAATGTATGATGGTATCGAATATCGTGGATTTGGTCAGGAAGTTGTAGAAGAACTTGCAAAACATGCAGGTGTTCCGGTATGGAACGGTCTGACAAACGAATACCATCCGACACAGATGATTGCAGATATGCTGACAATCCGTGAACATTTCGGTGATTTAAAAGGCCGCAAACTGGTATATATGGGCGATGCCCGTTACAACATGGGTAACTCTCTGATGATTGCCTGCACAAAACTTGGTATGCATTTCGTAGCCTGCACAACTAAGAAATATTTCCCGAATGCAGAGCTTGTTGCTCAGTGTGAGGAATATGCAAAAGCATCCGGCGGAAGCATCACTCTTACAGAAGATGTTCAGACAGGAACAAAAGATGCAGATGTTATCTATACAGATGTATGGGTATCCATGGGTGAGCCGGACGAAGTATGGACAGAGAGAATCCATGATCTGACACCTTATAAAGTAACAAAAGATGTTATGAGGAACGCAGGAGAGAATGCAATCTTCCTTCACTGCCTGCCAGCATTCCATGATCTTAAGACAAAGATTGGCAAGGAAATGGGAGAGAGATTTAACCTGACGGATATGGAAGTAACAGACGAAGTATTTGAGTCTGAACAGTCCAAAGTATTTGACGAGGCAGAAAACCGTATGCATACCATCAAAGCAGTTATGGTAGCAACATTAGGAGAGCCGGAGAACAAATAATGGCACAGAATGATCTGTATAATGAAGAAACAATTTCACAGGCAATAAATACAAAATGGGCGGGCAAAACCGTCCATTTTGCAAAAGAAACAGATTCTACGAATTCATGGATCAAGCGCCTTGCAAAAGAAGGTGCAGAGCATGGAACACTGGCAGTCGCAGAATTTCAGTCAGCAGGCAGAGGCCGTTTTGACAGAAAATGGGAAGCGCCGGAAGGAAGTTCTATTATGATGACTTTGCTTCTCAGACCAAAATTTTCTCCGCAGTATGCGTCTATGCTGACGCTGGTTATGGGACTTGCAGTGGCACAGGCGGTAGAAGAACTGGGCTTTGAGGTAAGTATCAAGTGGCCGAACGATGTGGTCATTTCCAGAAAAAAGATCTGCGGAATCCTGACGGAAATGGGAACAAATGGAGTGAAGATCAATTATGTTCTCATCGGAGTGGGAATCAATGTAAATTTTAAAGAATTTCCGGAAGAAATGCAGGATAAGGCGACATCATTGATCCTTGAAAGTGGTCAGGAGTACGACAGAAATCAGGTAATCTCGCTGGTGATGAAATACTTTGAGATTAACTATGAGAAATTTGTGCAGACCTGTGATTTCACACATCTCCTGGAAGATTACCATAAGATTCTGGCAAACCTGAACCAGCCGGTAAGAGTGCTGGATGGAAGCAGGAGTTTTGAAGGAATCTGCAGAGGAATCGATGAAAAGGGTGAACTGCTTGTGGAGAAGCAGGATAAAGAAATCGCAAAAGTCAGCGCGGGAGAAGTTTCGGTGCGTGGACTTTATAGTTATGTGTAACAAAGAAGTGATATAGCGAAAGAGGGAAATAGTAATATATGTATCAGAACAACATTACTCTCTGCGGCGCAAGCGCCTACGAGAAGAAATTTTATTTTAACCAGGACTTCAATGCACTTCCGGATCATGTAAAGAAAGAACTACAGATCATGTGCGTTCTTTATACAGAAGATGTAGGCGGAATCCTGACATTGGAATTTGACGAAAATGGAAGACTCCAGTTCAAGACAGAGGCACTGGAGGCAGATGCCCGCTATGATGAAATCGGAAGCGGACTGAAAATCAAGCAGATTCAGCAGGAGAAGAAAGAACTTCTGGAATCCCTGGAAATGTATTACAAAGTATTCTTCCTGGGAGACATTCCTGAAGAAGAACTGAAGAAAACACCGGGCAGTGAGGAATAAATTCATGCAAGGGACAGATAGAATGGAAAGCATGAAAGAGAATCCTGCGCGGACAGGTAGCAGACTGGTGGGGGCAGATGGGAAACCAATCCAGATGCAATGGAAAATCGGTAACGTCCAGATTGACAATCCATTTGTGCTGGCACCGATGGCCGGAGTGACGGATCTGCCGTTTCGAACTCTGTGCAAGGAGCAGGGAGCGGGGCTGATCTGTATGGAAATGATCAGCGCCAAGGCAATTTCTTTCCATAATAAAAACACTTACGCATTGATGGAAATTGACCCTTGTGAGCACCCGGTTTCCATGCAGCTTTTTGGCAGTGAACCAGACCTCATGGCGGAGGTGGCGAAATCTATTGAGGACAGAGAGTTTGACATTCTGGATATCAATATGGGATGCCCGGTGCCAAAGGTTGTAAACAATGGCGAGGGTTCTGCATTGTTGAAAACACCGGATTTGATTGAAGAGATTGTCCGAAAAGTGTCATCTGCTATTAAAAAGCCTGTAACTGTCAAAGTGCGTATTGGCTTTGAAAATGAACCGATAGATATCGTGGAAATCGCAAAACGTATTGAGGATGCGGGTGCGGCAGCACTTGCCGTACATGGCCGTACCAGACAGCAATATTATTCAGGTACCGCAGACTGGGATACCATCCGCAGAGTAAAAGAAGCAATCACGATTCCGGTGGTCGGAAATGGAGATGTAGATTCTCCGCTGAAGGCAGAAGCTTTGATAAAACAGACTGGCTGCGATGCGGTCATGATCGGACGTGCAGTGAGAGGAAATCCATGGCTGTTCAGGGAACTGAATCACTACTTCCAGACAGGAGAACTGCTGGGACGCCCGTCGGCAGAGGAAATCCGTGAGATGATCCTGCGACATGCGAGAAAGCAGATAGAGCTAAAAGGTGAGTTTGTAGGAATTCGTGAGATGCGCAAACATGTCGCCTGGTATACCGCAGGAATGCGTCACAGCGCCGGACTTCGAAGAGAGTCAAATACGATTGAGAGCTACGAAGCATTGGAACAGCTTTTGTCCAGATTGGGATAAAATGAAAGCCGTGCCAGCCGATGAAACGGTGTTTTTTTGATGATGGAAAATGATAGAAAATCAGGTATATGATTTAATCAAAAGGCGCCGGGAATGCTTGACAATCCGGGCGCTTTTTTGTATAATACAGAAATTGTGAATATCCTAGAATAAGTCTGCCCTTTTTCAGGTATGATGTATCAGGAAGCACATAAATCCATGTAGTGATCCGGGGTGTATATAAGACACCATAGACTATATACCGGATGTTGAAAGGGAGTAAGGTTATTATGGAAGAAAAGAAAAACTTACTAACTTATGCAGGACTTAAAAAATTAGAAGAAGAGCTGCATGATTTAAAGGTAGTAAAGAGAAAAGAAGTAGCAGAGAAAATTAAGGAAGCCAGAGAACAGGGCGACTTATCAGAGAATGCGGAATACGATGCAGCGAAAGACGAACAGAGAGACATTGAAGCACGTATCGAAGAAATCGAGAAGATCTTAAAGAATGCTGAAGTTGTAGTTGAGGACGAAGTAGATCTTGACAAGATCAGCGTTGGATGTAAAGTAAAAGTACACGATTTTGAATTCGAAGAAGATATCGAACTGAAAATCGTAGGTTCCACAGAGGCTAACAGCCTTGAAGGCAAGATTTCCAACGAATCTCCTGTTGGAAAAGCACTTATGGGTGCTCACACAGGCGATGTAGTAGAAGTTGAGATGCCAGCCGGAATCATGAAATACAAAGTTCTGGAAATCCAGAGAAACGTATAAGAAACGGATGACTGAGGTGCGCGTAAAGATTTTCCATGCAGAGCATGACGCGCACCTTTCTGTGACTATAAAAGATTAATTGTAACTGTTCAGTACCTCACAGTTACGAGTCAAAATCCATTAAAAATCGCCTTCGGCGATGGGGTATTGACTTGTATTCTTAAGGATTTTGGCATGTTCATGCCAAAACACCTCGCGGGATAGTAGACTGCTGAATAGTTACGATTAATCAAATAAATACAAGAATATAAGGAGGAATCAAGGTGGCACAGCAGAAGCAGCAGGAACAGGATTTAAACCAGTTACTGAAGGTACGTCGTGAGAAACTTGCAGATCTTCAGGCTAACGGAAAAGATCCATTTCAGATCACAAAATTTAACCAGACTCATCACTCACTCGAAGTGAAGAACCTTTACGAAGCACATGAGGCAGAACTTCTCAAAGACCGTCAGGAAGTAGATGTAACCGGTCTTGATGAAGAACAGGCAAAGGAAGCTGTTAAGAAAGATTACGAAGAAAGAAGAAGCATCATGGATGCAAGCCCGATCCACGTATCAATCGCAGGCCGTATGATGTTCAAGAGAGTTATGGGTAAAGCTTCTTTCTGTAATATCCAGGATTTACAGGGAAATATCCAGGTATATGTAGCAAGAGATGCAATCGGAGCAGACTCTTATGCAGACTTCAAGAAATCTGATATCGGCGATATCTTTGGTCTGGAAGGTTTTGCATTCAGAACAAGAACAGGTGAGATCTCCATTCATGCAGAGAGCATGACTCTTCTTTCCAAGAGCTTACAGATCCTTCCTGAGAAATTCCATGGTCTGACAGATACAGATACACGTTACCGTCAGAGATATGTGGATCTTATTATGAATCAGGACAGCAAGAGTGTATTTATCAAGCGTTCTCAGATCCTTAAAGAAATCCGTAACTTCCTTGCAGACCGTGATTTCATGGAAGTTGAAACTCCAATGCTTGTTGCAAATGCAGGTGGAGCAGCAGCAAGACCATTCGAAACACATTACAATGCACTGAACGAAGATGTTAAGCTTCGTATTTCTCTGGAACTTTATCTGAAGAGACTGATTGTTGGTGGTCTTGAGAGAGTTTTCGAGATTGGCCGTGTATTCCGTAACGAAGGTGTTGACACTCGTCATAACCCGGAGTTCACCCTGATGGAACTTTATCAGGCATATACAGATTACGAAGGAATGATGGAACTGACAGAGTCCATGTTCCGTTATCTGGCAGAGAAGGTCTGCGGTTCTGCGAAGATTTCCTACAATGGTATCGAGATCGACCTCAGCAAACCGTTTGAGCGTCTGACCATGAATGATGCAATCAAGAAATATGCAGGAATTGATTTTGATGAAGTTGCAGATGATGAAGCAGCTAAGAAGCTTGCAGATGAGCATCATATTGAATATGAAGAACGTCATAAGAAGGGTGATATCATCAATCTGTTCTTCGAGGAATACTGTGAGAAAGAACTGATCCAGCCAACATTTATCATGGATCATCCGATCGAGATTTCTCCTCTGACAAAGAAGAAACCTTCTGACCCGAACAAGGTAGAGCGTTTCGAGCTTTTCATCAATACATGGGAAATGTGTAACGCATATTCCGAGCTTAATGACCCAATCGATCAGAGAGAGCGTTTCAAAGCACAGGATGCTCTTGCTGACGCAGGAGATGAGGAAGCGAACCACACAGATGAAGACTTCCTGAACGCACTGGAGATCGGTATGCCGCCTACAGGTGGTATCGGATACGGAATCGACCGTCTGGTTATGCTGCTTACAGACAGCCAGGCAATCCGTGATGTACTTCTGTTCCCGACAATGAAGTCACAGGGCGCTTCCAAGAACGAAGCAAACAATGCGGCACAGGCAGCACCGGCTGTAAAAGCAGAGGAAAAACCTGCTGAGAAGATTGATTTTTCCAATGTAAAAATCGAACCGCTTTTTGAAGAAAACGTTGACTTTGACACTTTCAGCAAGTCAGATTTTCGAGCCGTAAAGATTGAAGCGTGTGAGGCAGTTCCGAAGAGTAAGAAGCTTTTAAAGTTCACTCTGAATGACGGAACAGACCGTAAACGCACGATTTTAAGCGGTATTCACGAGTATTATGAACCGGAAGAACTGGTAGGAAAAACAGCGATTGCAATCGTAAACCTTCCGCCGAGAAAGATGATGGGCATTGATTCCGAAGGTATGCTGATTTCAGCAGTACACGAGGAAGACGGAAGAGAGGGATTACATTTACTGATGGTAGATGAACATATTCCGGCTGGTGCAAAGCTGTATTAAAAATCCGATAAAGGATTAAAAAATGTAGGCTTTTTGATGTAGAGTACGACAAAGGTACGACAAATAAAACCTCCTTAATGGGCTATAATAAATGATTTTAAATAGTCCATGCAAAATGAAATCAATATTTTTACATTATGAGGACACTTTTCTAAGAGAAATTTTAGAAGAGTGTCTTTTTTGTTACGGTCATGTACAAAAAAACAGGAGGAAATTAAAATGGCAAATAACACAGCGTTAAGAGCAGGTAAAGATACTACTCGCACAATTACTTTCAAAAATAAGGAGCACGAAAAATTTTATTACACCTATCTGCCAAAGTGCAGATATCAGGATGTATACCACAAGGCATTGGTGTATTGTCTTGGAATTGACCGGGATACAAGAGAAAACGCAGAACAGATATACGATTTTAAGACAGGATACGTGAAAACGGAATGCCTGCATGAAGGCTGGCAGACAAGCGGCAGCGTAAGGATTATACGGCTGGCATTTAACCTATATTGTGACGGTACTCCCAGTGTTTATGATTATGAAGGAGACAGTGACAGACAGGTAGATGAATGCAGGGAATATTCGGTCAGTGATTTATTCTGCTGTGGCTATGCAAGGTACTTTTGGGAGGCAGTCAAAATCCGTTATCCGGAGTATTGTTTTTATCGGGATTGGGAGGATTCATATGCTGAAGGTTAGATTACAGGGAACAGTTAAGGATATACAGTGGTTTGGGAAACTTTTGGAACAGCACCCGAAAATCCGGGTGCTTGGAGTATCGAAACCGTTTGCAAATAAAGGAACAAACAAATATTTTCGTGTATACGCAGAAATAGAGAAAAGAGAAAATACCATGCAGTAAAGCATGACAGGAGAAAGGCAGGAAGAAAGTATGTGTAGAGTAATCGCAGTCGCAAACCAAAAAGGTGGTGTCGGAAAGACAACTACCTGTGTGAATTTAGGAATCGGTCTTGCAAGGGAAGGGAAAAAAGTGCTTCTGATTGAAGCAGATGCACAGGGAAGCATGGCGGTCAGTCTTGGGATTCAGGAACCGGACGAGCTGGATGAGACACTGGTCAATATTATGGAAAAACTTATCAATGACAAGGAACCGGAGCCGGGAGAAGGAATTATCCATCATGAAGAAGGGGTGGATTTTATCCCTGCCAATATTGAACTTGCAGGATTGGAGACTTCCCTTGTGAATGTCATGAGTCGGGAAATGGTATTGCGGCAGTATATATGTGGGATAAAAAAACAGTATGATTATATCCTGATTGACTGTATGCCCTCACTTGGTATGATTACCATTAACGCATTGGTGGCGGCTGACAGGGTATTGATTCCGGTAGAAGCGGCTTATCTTCCGGTTAAAGGGTTACAGCAGCTTATTAAGACAATAGGGCGGGTACACAGAAAACTGAATCCGGAGCTTTCTATCATGGGGATTTTGTTCACAAAAGTAGACCGCAGGACAAATTTCGCAAAGGATATTGCGGCTCAGATTCGAGAGGTGTACGGAAACAAAATACATATTTTTGCAAATTGCATACCGATGTCTGTAAGGGCGGCTGAAACTACCGCAGAGGGAAAAAGCATCTATCTCCATGACCCGAAAGGAATTGTGGCAGAGGGCTATCACTATCTGACAGGGGAGGTGTTGGATGATGAAGAGTAAGAGCGCAGAAAAGATAAAGCTGACTTCTTATGATGATTTATTTGGCAGTAGTGAAGTAACGGCAGAAGAGAAGATTGTATCCGTTCCGATTCGTCTTTTTCACACCTTCAAAGACCATCCATTCCGGGTATTGGATGATGAAAAAATGCAGGAGACTGTGGAAAGTGTAAAACGATATGGAATACTGATGCCGGGAATTGTACGTCCGTATGGTGATGGTGAGTATGAGATGGTGGCAGGGCACCGCAGATGGCGGGCGTGTGAACTGGCAGGAATGGAAGAGATGCCAGTAATTATCCGGGAAATGGATGATGATACTGCTACGGTGATAATGGTGGATACGAACATCCAGAGGGAAGATATTCTGCCCAGTGAGAAAGCCCATGCTTATAAAATGAAATATGAAGCCATGAAACATCAGGGAAGCAAGGGAGAGAAGCATACGGCTGATCTGGTAGGAGAAGCTGCTGGCGAAAGCGGAAGGACGGTTCAGCGGTATATCCGTCTATCATTCCTTATTTCCAGATTATTAGACTATGTAGACAATAAAAGACTTTCCATGAAAGCGGGAGAGAAACTTTCTTTTCTGACGGTAGAAGAACAGGAATGGGTGTTAGAGGCAATAGATAATGCAGTTTTGACGGTAACAGATAAACAGGCGGAGTTATTCAAGAATCATAGCAGGGAAAAGACGTTGAATCAGGGAATTATCTATTCTGTTTTATTGCAGAAAAAGGAAGCAGAAACAAAGGTAACTCTTTCGGCAAAGAAGGTACGCTCGTATTTTCCGCCAGCCTATACAAAAGAGCAGGTTGAGGAAGTAATTTATACGCTGTTGGAACAGTGGAGAAAGAAGAAAGGGAAGGAGGAACAGGAAGATGCAGGAGATACAGTTTGATTATTTTCATGGAATGGAAGCGGAACAGTATACCTTTTACCGGATTCCGAAAATTTTATTTACCGCAGAATGCTTCAAAACTATTTCCTGCGAAGCAAAGGTTTTATACGGTCTGTTGCTGGACCGTATGAGCCTGAGTATTAAAAATCGCTGGTTCGATGAAGAGGACAGGGTATACATTATTTTTACTGTGGAAGAAATTGCGGAGCTTATGAACTGTGGCACACAGAAGGCAGTGCGGTTATTAAAGGAACTGGATAGTGAAAAGGGCATTGGCCTGGTGGAAAAAAGGCGGCTTGGATTGGGGAAACCCAACGTGATTTATGTGAAGAATTTTATGGTCAAACAGCCTGAAAAGGAAGAAAAAGAGCCGGAAAAGCCTGTAAATACACAGAATTGTGAAAATCACAATTCAAGAGTTGTGAAAACCACAATTCAGGAATGTCCAAAATCACAATTCAAGAATGATGAAAATCACAATTCTGGAATGATGAAAACCACAATTCAAGAATGTGCAGAATCACAATTCAAGAATGATGAAAATCACAATTCTGGAATAGTGAAAATCACAACTCCTGAATGTCCAAAATCACAATCTAATAATACTGATATTAACAATACTGATTTTAGTGAAAATGAGTATAGTGACACTGAGAGTAGTGAAACTGATTTTAACGAGACAGATAATATCTTATCTAATCTTTCTCATCTATCAGTGAGGAAAACAGCAGGAATGATAGATATGGTGGAAGAGATGGAAGCCTATCGGAAAATTATCAGGGAAAATATTTCGTATGAGTGTTTTGAGGACAGCAGGTATCGACAACAGGAGGAAGTGGATGAACTTGTGGAACTGATGGTAGAGGTTATGGTCATGCCGGATAACAGCACTGTTCGCATTGGCGGAGTGGACAAGCCTGTGGTGATTGTGAAGAACCGCTTTATGAAGGTGGAACATGGGCATATTGAATATGTCGTTGGCTGCCTTGAGAAGAATACCAGCAAGGTAGGAAATATCCGGGCGTATCTTCTGACAACACTCTACAATTCAACCATGACCATAGAAAATTATTACAGAGCAGAAGTGAATCACGATATGTATGGAGGAGGATAAAACGGATGAGAAGAAAAGAATTTTTGGAGAATGTGGCAGTTCCGCTTTTAGGGATAGCTGTGGTAATGTTTATTGTTTATCTGTTTTGTGTGGAAAACGGTGTGTGTGATTACCGGAAATTGTGGATAGTTTCAGGGATTCCCTTTGGCATACAAAAAATGTATTTCTGGATGATTCCAAAAGGGTTTGATATAGGCGGTACTGTTGGAATGTTTGCTTTTAATCTGCTGATAGGAGGAATGATAGGCAGCGTGGTTTTGACATGGCGTTTGCTTATGGTGGGAACATATCTGTTAAAGAGTATTGGATATGGTGGTTTGTGGATAGTGAGAAAAGCATTTAGAACATGATTTCAAAGAGAAAAAACAAAGTATAAAAAATAGAATATAGAGTGTGAAAAGCAGCCAATGCGTAAAAAATATTGGCTGCTTTTTTGCCCTTTTTAAGAAAAACCTTGCGACACGGTGTCGCAAAGTAAAGGAGGATGTGTGTTGGGTAATCGTGCGGAATCGCAGGATTTGATTGACTTAGGAAACCGTATTCGCAAAAGGCGGCAGGAAATTCACTTATCACAGGAAGTATTAGCAGAAAAAACAGGTATCAGCCCCAACACGATCAGCAGGATTGAGGGAGGACAGACAGCAATGTCTATTGAGATATTCAGGAAGCTGGCGGTGATTCTGAAAACCGATGCAGGAACACTATTGGGGGAATGTAAGGAAGAAGAAAACCATCGTCTGTATGATTTGATTTGTCGTGCGAAAAAACTGAAACGGAAAGAACAGAAAATTTTGGAAAAGACAATGGAAGTGTTGATTGAGGGATTTGGTACGGAATTGTAGAAATTCAACAGATATGGTGGGAATATTTAGAAATATCCCCATATCTGATGAGGTAATGGAAAGCCAATGTTGTTAAACTTTAAGTCAGGAAAGAGAACAGATGCGGACAGAAAGGAGGCAGGATATGACAAGGGAAGAGTGCCTTGCATACAGACAAAGATGCCCATATGATGCAATGGGCGATTTCTCTGTTTTTTCGGAGAAAAAGGAAGATAGCAGGGATAATGAAGTGGCTGCTTCACAGCCGGAATTATCAGAACAAAATAAAGCATAAGAAATTTATGTGGCAGTAAAAGGAGTTTCAGGCTCCCGTTAAAAAAAAACGGGTGTGCCGGGAGCTGTCTTTTACTGTTTTTTCGTCTGTGATGTTTTTATTTTCTGCCACCCGGAAGAGGTGGTAGTTATGCTGACATTACAGGAATTAAAACAGATCGTAGATGTCCCATATCCGGGCATGAAAATTCCAACTGCAAAAAAATTAAAAGAATATGGAACGGTCATTGCCAAAAAGAGCATGGGTTGTGAGACAGAAATCTTGGCATTTCAAAATGGCTATGCGTTGTATCAGGTTAGTCGGTTCACTACGGTATTTCCGATTTGTTTTTGTGGGGAATATCAATACAATGCGGAACAGGCGGACTGTATTTCGGAAGAGTTTTTTAATCAAAGGGAGTGGTATATCCGTCTGGTATTGGAAGGAGAAGACCGTTTGAGTCGTAATCAGGAATCGAAAGAACAGGGCTGGACAATCTCATACAGTGATGTTTCGGAAGAATGGGGAATGCTTCAGACAGAAGAAAAGTCTCCATTGGAGATGCTGGTTGGCAGAGAGTCTGTAAATGAAATATTTGAGGTTTTGACGGAACTGCAGAAAAGGGTATTTTACGGATGTTTCTTTCATCAAAAAACACAGAATGAACTGTCAAAAGAATTGGGAATTTCTCCGTCTGCGGTGTCCAGAACCCTGTCAAGGGCGATGAACAGGATGCGGAGATATTATGCAGATGTACGGTCAGGTGGCTGCAATCGAAAAGAGATAAGATAGTGGGAGGAAAGAAGATATGCGTGGAAAGAAGCCGAAAGAACGAAAAAATTATATTTTGCGGACAGAAAACGGAACACTTGTGGAAGTAACCAGGGAGGTTTATCTGGAATGGTATCAGTCCCGGAGAAGGGAAAAATACCAGCAGGAACAGAAACAGAAATACGGTGTTTGCAGTCTTGATGTGGTGCAGGAAGGCAGTTTTGCAAAAACTTCTATATCGCAGGAAGGACAGCCGGAGGAGATGGCAGTACGCAGTGAATGCCTGAAAAAATTGAAGGAGAGTTTAGAACAGTTACCGGAACAGGAGGCATATCTGATTTATCTGTTATTTTTTGAAGAGGTTACAGTGAAAGAAGCGGCACAAATTTGTGGATGTAGCCGTAAAACAATACAGAACAGAAAAAAACGAATTTTGAAGACACTTAAAAATATAATGAAAGAACTTGGAATTGAGGGAGGATGTATTTATTTCAATTAAAATAGTGGAAAATTGTTCTAAAATCATATAAATTTAAAGTTATAGTATCAGTATAAGACAACGTATATGAAATGAAAACAGCTTTGTAAATTGGTGGGAAGAGCTGTCAGTTTACAAAGCTGTTTATGTATCCGAAGTTAGCTTCTATAATTATGATATAGAATACAAGCAGAAGAATGGAAAAATCTTTGGTGAGTAGCAGGTGGTTAAATATTTTTTTGCTTTTTTGGTTTAGGTGTCACCAATTATGTATTATATGTGTGATATATATGAGGAGAAAAAAAGATGAAAAGAAATGCTGATCAGATTTTTAATAAATATTGTAAACTGTTGTATAAAATATCAATTATTATGCTGTGTAGCGAAGAGGATGCTTATGATGCAGTGCAGGAATCATTTTTGAAATATTTAAATACAAAAAAGGACTTTAATGACGAAAGCCATGAAAGAGCATGGCTGACAAGAGTTAATATTAATATTTGTAAAAACATACTCCGTTTCAGAAGGATGCATCCAACGGTAGATTACGAAACTCTTGCACTACATTACCATAAACCTGAAGAAACAGGAATTATGGATACATTGATGACATTAAATGCAAAGGATAAAGAAGTACTAATTCTTTATTATATAGAAGGCTATTCTTGCAAGGAGATTGCTGATATGTTGAAGGTTTCAGAGAGTGCAGTGAAGAAAAAACTAGAACGGGCAAGAAAAAGATTAAAAGAAAAATATGAAAGTGAGGGCAGATAAAATTGGAAAAAAAATTAGAGAATATATCAAAATTAGCAGATGATATTGTGCTAACAGAGCAGAATGAGAGAAAACTCTTTATAGCATACAAAAAGAGAATTGAATCCCAAAGAAGAAAAAAAGTTCTTATGAGAGGATATTATCGTGTAGCAGTAGTTGCATTAGCTATGATGATAATGTTTTCTGTAAATTATTACCTGCAATCTCCTGATTTAGTAGTTTATGCGGCAACTGGGGATAAAATGGTGCAATTAAGACTAAATGAGAGAGTAAACTTGGAAAAACAAAGAACTCCATTGGGATATGGGTATGTTCTGGAAATGAGTGTGGAAGAAGGAAGCAGATATTATACGATAGAAAATGAACAAAACTTGAATGCTGATAATATTTTCAGAAATGGAAATAAGATTTTTTGGATGCCAGATGGAATGAATAGTATAAATTTCAGAGATCAGGACGGGAATGTTATTAAAATACCAGAAACTGACAGTTCAACACTAAATATTGAAGTATGTAATTATGACGGAAAAATGGTCGAAAGAATTACATTGATATTGGAAAGGAGAGATGGACAGTGTAGTGTTGAAATGTTAAAAAAATAATAAAACGGAGGAAGAATATGAAAACAATCAAAAAAATATGGAGCATATTATTAGTATGTGGACTGATTTTGGTGCCGACGATTAGTGTTTCAGCAGCAGAACAGGAGCCGGAAAAGGTTGAAGTTTCATTTTTTAATGAAAATGGCGAGGAAGTTAGCGTATCAGAGGAAATAGCAGATTCTTTTATGGAACAGTTGGATGTTGATAAAGAGGTAAACATTGTCTCAGATAAAAATTTAAGAGCTTCCTGTACGCATATTCCATGCAATCAGGTTAAGACAACTCTTTATGGTCATGCGAAAGTAAGTCCTACTGAATGCTGGGTCTATACCAAAAGAGTTATTATGTGCAAATGCTGTGGCGCTGCTCTAAAGAGTCTTTCTGATTGGCAGTTTGCATATTCACATGCACCACATTAGGAGGAAGAAATATGAGAAAAATTAAGCGTTTATGTGGTTTATTCATTTGTTGTTGTGTTGTAGTAACCAGTTCTGTGACTGCATTTGCGGCAGAGAAAGTTAAAGAGCCCTTTGCAAATTTAGAAGTTGTGACTGACAAAGAAACCATTAATGAAATTGTTTCAGAGAATCCCAGAATTCAAAAGTATTTAGACCAAAACGAAGTATTTGCCGATCTTGAAATTATCACAGATCAGAATGAGATTGAAAAAATCTGGGAAGAAAATCCAGATGTGAAGACACTGATGAAGTCAAAAGAATATTACTATCTCGCATATGTAAAAGGAAATGGTGTTCGTTTAAGAAGCACACCGAGCACTTCCGGAGTAATTAATGGGTTATTGTATGAAACCAGAAAAGATTGGGTTTTGTTAAATGATAATTATTCTTTGAATGAAAACTATATTTGGTGGCAGGTGTCTGACAGCTCAATCGGTTATCCGGGATGGATCGTGAATGACTATATCTATTTAAGTGCTGCCCAAAGTGCAGGAAGAGCAGTTACGGTACCAGAGATTGACTTTGATACATTAAAATTTGTTCAGTAGGTTATTTTCTTTGAAAAAGATAAATATACGTATGCTTAATGTAAAGAATAACAACTGATAATTCTACGATTGGAGGTAGCGATAATGTTCAGATTTAATAAAAACCATATAAAGATGGATATGAAAAAAATTAGAAAAGTAATGAGCATATTTTTGGCTTGTTGTTTGTTGTTGTCGATAAATTTTGAAACAGTATTTGCTTCCGACATAGAGACAAATACGAATGCTGATATAATGTCTCTCGATGGACCTTCTACGACATTTGATGGACGTCTGTTTTTGGATGAAAACGGTAACTATTCAGGGCAACTTCGTAGTGGCTTTACAACGGTAACATGTGTCCTGAGTGGAAGAACTGGTGGAATTCCTACCTTATATACGATTTATATTCGTTGGCAAGGTTCTAATGCGGTTCAAGCGTTAAGGGCTGATAACCTATATATTGTAGGTGATTCACAATATTATAGTAAAGGTTTTCTTATTGATGGATTATCTGCAACACAAGGATATCGTTCAATAGGTACTTGCGTGATTCCTGACACTGAAGAAAGTGTATATATTTCAACAAATAATCTCCGATGCTATTTTTACAACGAAGATTATTGGATTAAATTTAATGAAATAGGTGGATGGGTTGATGTGTAAAAAAGTTTTAATAAATCCAGAGACAGAATCGTTTATAAATGACTTAAAACGAGAATATAATAACAGCATTGTAAAACCGTATAAGAAAACAAGAGATGTTCTTGAAATTCTTATGAAAAAATTTGTTTTATATCAAAAAGTATCCATACAAAAGATGGACGCTATAACACGTGCCACGTTGGAAACTTTACCAATTAAAAATTTAAATGTGTCAGATATTTATATAGTTAAAGACAATGAAATAAGCCATAGTTTCTATTTGTATTTTCATAGCAGATATGCATTAGAACCTTTTCTTTGTGTTGTGTATGATAATGATACGGATAGACTATATAGTAATTGTGCCATGCTTGAAATGTATATTACGATTCTTCATGGAATAGATGTTGGTGAAATAGAAACTGATTCTATAAAATACCATAATTATCTTAATACGTTATATTCATATAATGAATGTAAAAAAGAGACTGAATACTAAAGAATGTACATTGGTAGACACATTTAAGGAAAGTAGAGGTATATTGGTTGATTCTACATATCTTGATTGGGCTAATTAAAAATTAATGTGAATAATGATTACGGGAGAGAATTGTTTTTTATGCAGTTCTCTCCCGTTTTTTGTATCAAATACGCTAGTGTTGTTTTAACAATTCTCTTTAATAATGCTGGTGTTTGTTGCGATAGAAAACACACTGACAATTCTTTGAAATCCATATAACAAAAAATTTCTATAAACGGTCAATTTTTACCCTCTCCAGCCTGCGATTAGTGAGAGGGTATTTTCTTATTTCAAAAATCCCTTTATATGTACCTTGATAATTTCATAGCCTGCCTGAATAGATACCCGGCATGGAGTGGGCATTCTGCCCACCCTTTCGGAGAAAACGCTGCGGAAAGAAAACCGGAGCAGGGAACGGGTTCAGGATGAGAACAGGAAAAACGCTCAATAAAAAAACAGTCCGGTTACGGGCTGTATAACAGTAGATACCATGCAGGGAAGTTCCGCTTAGGGAAGTTCCCTGTATTCATGTACTGTTATGGGCAGTACAAGTAAAAAAGGAGGTAAAGAGATATGGGAACTTAGGAAAAATTTTTGAAACAGGACAGTATTAGAATGGCAAAAAACAAAGAAAGAGAGGTACTTAGCGAATGAAAGGGAAATCAAAGAGAATCGTATCGGGATTTCTCTCGGCATTGACAATCATTTCTTCTATTATGCAGCCAGTTACCACTTATGCGGCAGAAGCGGAGCCAGCGGCTTACGAAGCAGAATATCCTGACATGGAAAAAGTAAAGGGTGCCCTTGCTGAAGATGAGATTGTAACGGCGGAAGATTATGAAGTAGAAGCAGGAACGGGTTTTGACGTGAAAAGTGATTTCTCAGGAATGAAGATTCATCCGGAAAAAGTAAAGGTCACGTACCACGAGGCAAAGAACCAGAATGGACAGGCATTTGATGGAAATAAAGCAGATACGTATCATGCAGTGTATTTTGTAGAGCCTGTCAGTGGTCATCCGTCTTATCATGTGCAAAGAAATATTGTGGTAAGAGAGCCGTCAGCGGAAATCCATAAAGAGAAAAATGCACAGGATTCTGACGGAAATGATCAGACCGGGGGAGAGGATGCAGAGGAAGGCGAGACGGACTCGCATAAGAAAAAACTTTCGGAAACAGAACTGAATCAGGCATTAGAAGCATTAAAAGGGCAGGACACTTATGATGAGGAAAGTGGCCTGAAACTTTTAGATGTTATGGAACAGTTTAAAAACCATATGATTGCAGGGAATGTGGACCTTTTGGCATTGGAGGAAGGAGAAACGGTTACTTTTACTGCATACAATCCTAAAATGCTGCGTTCATCACAGGTAGAGGTAAGTTCCGGCGGCTGGTATTATTATGCAGACTATGGTCTGGGTTCCTACCTGACTTGTCCGTTTACCGTAAAGTTTGGAAGCGTGACGGCAACCGCATACTGCATCCAGCCGTCAAAGCCGGGACCGGGCAGCGGAGTATATGAAATTACAAAACTGGGAGACGGCAAAGAATTGTCCAAAGTGTGTTATTATGGGACAAATGCAAGCGGAGAGGATTGTTTTTTTGATAAGAAATATCCCGATTTTTCAGCCGGAAAAAGATTTGTCGTGACACATCTTGCGGCATCCTATGCAGAGGGAAGTGAAGATGCTTTTTATGGGGCGAATGATACCGGAATCGCATTGGCAAAAGAATTATATAGTTATGCGGTCAGCCAGCCGGAAATCCCGGATGCGGCTATGGCATTTTCAGATGACAAAGTAACTGCTTATGTAGATGGAAATATCCAGAGAACAAAAGAAGTAACGTTTCAGGCAGACAGCAGACAGTCCATTACCATGAAACTGCCAAAGGGCGTAAAGTTTCATAACGTATCCACAGGAAAAATCAGCAATGCAGGGGCAGATGTTGTAGTAAAAGGAGGTACAACGTTTTTTCTTTCAGCGCCGTTGACCCAGACGGAAGATGTGGGACAAAACTGGTCTGCAAAGATGAAAGGAAGCATAACAAAGGATTATTCTGCTTATAAAATTACCACAGGTTCCGATACGCAAAATCTGGCACTGGTTTTTGGAGAGGGAATAGAGGAAGAAACTACGGCTTCTTTTCAGGTTACATGGCTGGAACTTGCAAAAGTTCAGGTTGTAAAAGTAGATTCTGAAAAAGAGGATGCGAAACTGTCCGGTGCAGTGTTCGGCATTTATAAAGATAAAAACTGTACACAGCTTATCAAGGAGATGCCAAAGACAGATAAGAACGGTACGGCCTCTGTGGAAATTGTGAAAACACAAGATACGGTATATTTAAAAGAGATTACGGCACCAACCGGGTATCGTATCAATACATCCGCATATAATGTGAAACTTGTAGCAAATCAGTCTACTTCTGTAACTGTTCCGGATAAAGAACAGCTTGGAGAGCTCACTGTATATAAAGAGGGACAGGTATTGACGGGTGCAGATTTAAGCGAGAAAGGCATTGTGTTCCGCTATGAGAAACGCCGACAAAAAGGTGCTGTTTATTCTGTATATGCAGGAGAGGATATAATGACCGCTTATGGGGCACAGGTATATAAGAAAGGCGAGCTGGTAAAAGAGCATCTGGTAACGGAAGATAACGGTGCGGCAGTATTAAAAAATCTCCATCTCGGAACTTATATTGTGAAGGAAATGCAGGCACCAGAAAACTTTTATAACGCAAAAGAAGAAAAGACAGTGACGTTATCTTATGCAGGGCAGAATGCAGAAGCGGTATTTTCAGAGACTACTTTTATCAATGACAGACAGAAAGCAAAAGTATCCGTGGTAAAGAAAGATAAGGATACAGAAAAACCTTTGGATGGCGGTATTTTCGGTTTGTATGCCGGAAATGATATTGTAAACGCAGACGGCATTGTGGTTGTGAAGAAAGGTTCTCTGATTGAAAAGGCAGTCACAGGTGAGGATGGGACAGCGATATTTACAGCGGATCTTCCGATTGGAAATTCTTACTATGTAAAAGAAGAACAGGCTCCGTCCGGGTATCAGAGAAATAAAGAAGATATATATTCTTTTAAATTTTCATATACCAATGACAGCGAAGCTGACGTTTCTTTCTCCCATACATTTGTAAATGAACGTGTGACAGCAAAGATTTTCCTGAAGAAAAAAGATGCAGAAACAAACAAAGCAGAACCGCAGGGCGATGCCACATTGGAAAAAGCAGTATATGGTTTGTATGCACGTGAAGATATCGTACATCCGGATGGGGCAACAGGTGTGATTTATAAAGCCGGGGATAAGGTGGCATCACTGACAACCAATGAAAAAGGGGAAGCAGTTGCAGAAAACCTGTATCTCGGTAAATATTTTGTGAAAGAAATTACACCGCCGACAGGTTATCTGACAGATAAAAATGAATATGATCTTGTCTGTGATTATGAAGGGGATTTAGTGGCTGTGGTGGAACGAAGCTGTACATCCTTAGAGCAGGTCAAGAAGCAGCCGTTCCAGATTATTAAGGCTGCAAATAACGGGAATACCGATGCAGCACTTCTTGAAGGCGCAGGATTTACTGCTTATCTGGTATCTTCTTTAACTGTGAAAGAAGATGGAACTTATGACTTTGATTCCGTTACTCCGGTGGTACTTGGAGAAAATGGGGCAACTGAAATCTTTACCGATAAAAAAGGCTATGCAGTATCCATTCCACTTCCATATGGAACTTATGTGGTAAGAGAGACAACGACACCGCATAATTATAAACCAGTGGATGATTTTATTGTAAGAATCACAGAGCATAAGCCGACAGAGCCGCAGGTATGGCGTGTGCTTTTGGATGATGAGTTTTCTGCCAAATTGAAAATCACGAAACAGGACGATGAAACAAAGAAAACAGTGCTGGCTGCTGGAACAGAATTTAAGATTTACGATATGGATAATGAGAAATATGTAGAACAGGTAACGACCTATCCGACTACTATTGTACATAAATCCTATTTTACCGATGCTGATGGATATTTAATCCTTCCGCAGAATTTGAAAATCGGTCATTATCGTATTGAAGAAGTGACAGCGCCCGATGGATATACCATCAACAAGAATTATGCGGAAATTAAAGTAGATAGCGATACTCTGTATCAGATTGAACCGGTTTCAGGAGATGCCATTATCGAAGTGGTTTATGAAAATCATCCGGTAAAAGGGGAACTTACAGTAGTGAAAAAAGGTGAAGTTCTGAAAGACTACGGAAAGGACTTCAAATATGAGATGGAAAACCTTGCCGGAGCAGTCTTTGCAATCTACGCTGCAGAAGATATTTATACTGCAGATTTTCAGAAAGACGATGCCGGAAACCGTATTTTAGAGTATGCCAAAGATACTTTGGTGGCAGAGCTTACAACAGATGAAACAGGAAGTGCCACAATCAAAAATCTTCCACTTGGAAATTACAGGGTTGTAGAAAAAACAGCACCGGATGGTTTTGTACATAACAAAGCAGAGCAGAATGTGCAGTTTGTCTATGTGGATCAGGATACTCCTGCCGTGGTGGAAAGCGTAGAGTTCATCAATGAGCGTCAGAAAGTGGAAATTTCCGTGGAAAAACAGGATGCGGAAAATGGCAGCACCATCGCCGGAGCAGAGTTTGGTTTATATGCAAAAGAAGACATCAAAGCCGGGGGAAAAGTGATTGTGAAAGCAGATGAGCAGCTTTGTACAGCCGTCACAGGCGAAGATGGAACAGCAATTTTTGAACAGAATTTACCATTTGGAAGCTACTATATCAAAGAATTACAGGCACCGGACGGATTTGTTTCTTCTGATGAGATTATCGAAGTGACTGTTTCTTATCAGGGTCAGGATGTAGAAGTTGTCCGCCTGAAAGAAATCTTTAAGAATCAGCCTACAACGGTTGAGTTTAGAAAATCTGACCTTACCACAGGCGTGGAACTGGATGGTGCAACTCTAACGGTTCTTGATAAAGATGGAAATGAAATTGATAAATGGACTTCCGTAAAAGGGGAACCGCATATCATCAAACGTCTGCATGTCGGGGAAACCTATATCCTGCGTGAAGAATTTGCGCCATATGGCTACTTAAAAGCAGAAGAAGTGGAATTTACAATCACGGATACTGCAGAGATTCAGAAAGTGGAAATGAAGGATGACGTTCCGATTGGACGTATCATCATCAACAAAAAAGGTGAATTCTTAAGTGAAGTGAGCTGGAATGACATGGTTGCAGGAGCAATGGATTCCATCTGGGGTTATGTGACAGGCTCTTTGAAAGACGTTACCTTTGAAATTTATGCCAGAGAAGATATTAAAGCCGCTGACGGAGAAAGTGATGATTATTACAAAAAGGATGAACTGGTAGCAACCATCAAAACCGATGAACTTGGCATTGCAAGAACCGATGACCTGCCGCTTGGAAAATACTATGTGGTAGAAAAAGAAACAGCCGATGGTTTTGTGTTGGACGGAGAGCCGAGAGACATTGATCTGACTTATCGTGATCAGGATACTCCGGTGGTAACTTTCGATTCTGAATGGCAGAACAGCCGTCAGAAAGCAAAAGTGATCGTAACCAAAAAAGAGAAAGATTCTGACCGTGTGCTGGAGGGCGGCGTATTTGCCCTTTGTGCCAAAGAAGATATTAAGAATACTGACGGTGATGTGCTTGTAAAAGCAGATACCATTATGGAGCAGAAAGCGACTGACAAGGATGGAAAAATCTTCTTTACTGCAGATCTTCCGGTAGGTGGCAGCTTCTATGTGAAGGAAGTAAAAGCACCTGCAGGTTTTGTTACGACAGAAGAAGTAAAAGAATTTACTTTCGAGTATGCTGGAGCGGATGTGCCGGAAGTTACTTTTGAGCACACCTTTGAAAATGAGGCAACTATCTTTGAAATCACAAAATCTGACCTTACCACAGGAGAAGAGTTACCGGGTGCAAAACTGGAAGTAACCGATCAGGACGGAACTGTGGTAGATGAGTGGACATCCGGTACGGAGCCGCACATTATCAAAGAACTGGAAGTCGGCAAAGAATATACTCTGACAGAAACACTTCCGGCAGATGGTTATGTGACAGCGGAAAGTATTACGTTCACTGTTGAAAATACTGCAGAAGTTCAGAAAGTGGAAATGAAAGACGATGTGACAAAGGTTGAGATTTCCAAAACGGATATTTCGGGGAAAGAATTGCCGGGGGCAAAAATGACGGTGCTTGATAAAGATGGAAATGCGGTGGAAAGCTGGACTTCTACAGACAAGCCGCATTATATGGAAAAACTTCCGATTGGAGATTATATACTGCGAGAGGAAACAGCACCGGAAGGATATCTGATAGCGGAGGATGTGGAGTTTTCTGTAAAAGATACCGGAGAGATTCAGAAGGTATCCATGAAGGATGAAAAGAAACCTTCGGAAACGCCGCAGACACCGCAGGAACCTTCAAAGCCGACAGACACACCGAAAACAGGTGATGATAGCAATATACGGCTGTGGCTGCTTCTTGCTGGTCTTGCATTGTGCGGAACAGGGGGTTCACTGTTCCTGTTAAAAAAGAAAAAATAAAAAAGAAATATTGGGTGTTTCCGAAGTGCTGGTCATTTTGGAAACACCCTGTTTTTTTGTTGATGGACGAAAGAGGTGTATGGAGATGATTGGAATTATTATCGGCGGAGCTGCAGTGGTCATAGCAGTTAGCCTATATTGCTGTATTCGTGTAGGGGCAGAGGAGGACAGGAGATTGGAAGAATTGGACAGGAGAGCAAAACAGGATGCAGAAGAAAGCGGATAATCAGAAATATGCAGAGGATAAGCCAAAGGACTGCTCTTACTGTTATTTTTGGAATAGCCGGAAGAATGGATGTTCCAAAGAAGAATGCTATTATCGGCTTTTGCCGGAGGAACCTTTTGAAGAGAAAGAGGAGACTTGGTGCTGTGAGGGATGCCCTTATGGAAGATATTCTCCTTGCATCGGGTACTGCCTGCAGAAGATTCTGCTGGAAATAAAACAGAAGAAAGCAGTCAGGGAGAAGGAAGGTGATTGTCTTGCAGGATGAAGTAAATGAAAAGGTGGTGTCTTTGTGTATACGGGGAGGGAAAATTTCTGCACAGATTTTAAAAGCATCGCTGCAGAAGCTGCTCAGGGAGATGGAACAGTCCCAAAAGCGGCAAAAAATTTCTGGAAAGGGGCAGAAAAAAGAAACCGTATATCATGGGAAACAGAGCATGGAAAAACTGAAAGCACACAATCAGGAGCTTTCTAATATTGAGGTTACAGATGGGAATATCCGGTCTTTTGAAAAATATGCCAGAAAATATGATATAGACTACTGCCTGAAGAAAGACAGGTCGGCAGAACCTCCGAAATATTATGTCTTTTTTAAGGCGAAAGAAGTGGATTCCATAACTGCCGCTTTTAAGGAATATACCGGATGGCAGTTAAAGAAAAGCAAAAAAGTATCTGTCCGGAAGAAACTGTATTTGGCAATGGAACGTGTGGCAAAGCACAGGCAGAGGGAAAAGATGAAACAGAAGAATCGGGGGCAGGAACATTGAGCAGGAAGCATAAAAAGAAGCCGGAGTCAGAAGTTATGACAGTTTTGAAAAAAATAGGACAGGACATTGCCGGACAGATGCCTGCGGTGGATAAGAAACGTCTGCTTATGATGAATATTCCCTATGTAATTGTTTTTTACCTGGCAGATAAGCTGGCATGGCTGTATCGGTTCTGTGTTGGGGAATCCGCAATAGAACGTCTGGGGGTGCTGTTTTTGAATTTCCAGATGGCGTTCTCAAATCCAATTCTCAGTCTCCATATCTTTGATATGGCAGTTGGGATGATTACCACTGTAGTGATTAAGGCAATGGTGTACCTGAAAGGGAAAAATGCAAAGAAATTCCGGCAGGGAGAGGAATACGGTTCTGCCCGATGGGGAAACCAGAAAGACATCGCACCTTTTATTGATCCAGTGTTTGAAAATAATATCCTTTTGACACAGACGGAACGGCTTACCATGAACAGCCGCCCGAAACAGCCTAAATATGCAAGAAACAAAAATGTAATCATTATCGGCGGTTCCGGTTCCGGTAAAACAAGGTTCTATGTAAAGCCGAATTTAATGCAGATGCCATCCAATGTTTCCTATGTTGTAACTGATCCGAAGGGGACGATTCTGGTGGAGTGCGGGAAAATGCTCCGCCGTGGTACACCGAAGATGAAAAACGGCAAGCCAGTCAGGGATAAACAGGGAAAGGTTATTTATGAACCATACCGGATTAAAGTGTTGAATACCATAAATTTCAAAAAAAGTATGCATTATAATCCCTTCCGCTATATCCGCAGTGAAAAAGACATCTTAAAGCTGGTCAATACCATCATTGCCAATACCAAAGGCGAAGGAGAAAAATCTTCCGAAGATTTTTGGGTAAAGGCCGAAAGGCTTCTGTATTGTGCCCTGATTGGGTACATCTATTATGAAGCACCGGAGGACGAACAGAATTTTGCCACACTGCTTGAATTTATCAATGCTTCTGAGGCAAGAGAGGATGATGAGGAATTTAAAAATGCGGTGGACGAGCTGTTTGAGGAATTGGAGGCAGAAAACCCGGAACACTTTGCTGTGCGACAGTACAAAAAATACAAACTGGCGGCAGGTAAGACAGCAAAAAGTATCCTGATTTCCTGTGGTGCGAGACTTGCGCCATTTGATATTGCGGAACTTCGGGAACTGACTTCTTATGATGAGATGGAACTGGATATGCTTGGAGACCAGAGGACGGCAATGTTTGTCATTATCTCTGATACGGATGATACCTTCAATTTTATTGTTGCGATTATGTACACGCAGCTTTTTAACCTGTTATGTGACAGGGCAGATGATGTACATGGAGGAAGATTACCTTACCATGTACGTTTGCTTTTAGACGAATTTGCAAACATCGGACAGATTCCAAAATTTGACAAGCTGATTGCAACCATCCGAAGCAGAGAAATTTCTGCCTCCATTATCTTGCAGTCCCAGAGCCAGTTAAAGACGATTTATAAGGATGCAGCCGAAACAATCAGCGGGAATTGCGACACGATGCTGTTTCTGGGAGGAAAGGAAAGTACAACTTTAAAGGAAATATCAGAGACACTTGGAAAGGAAACCATTGACCTTTATAACACATCTGACACACGTGGACAAAGCCGTTCCTATGGGCTTAATTATCAAAAAACAGGGAAGGAATTGATGAGCCGGGATGAACTATCGGTTATGGATGGAAATAAATGTATTTTGCAGCTTAGAGGGGTGCGTCCGTTTTTGAGTGACAAGTTTGACATTACGAAGCATAAGCGATACCGGGAGTTGTCCGATTATGACGAGAAGAATGCTTTTGATGTGGAAGCATATATGAAGCATCAGCTTAAAATCAGGAGACAGGAAGAATTTGACTTATATGAGGTGGATGGAAATGAAGCAGAAGAACATGAAACAGAAAAAACAGTAAATTAAGGAACTTTGCGACACCGTGTCGCAAAGTCCGGAAAGGGGAAAATGCAGTTTTACATAGAAACAGGTGGCAGATATGTTTACCCACCTATTCGTGCTGAACCGGAAATATGGAATACAGGCTCATTGCACAAATACAAAAATTAAAACAAAAAAATTGGAAAGGAGAAGAAACCAATATGGAAAGAGCTGACCGCCGGAAGAAACGGCGGTTTTTTAATGTGCAAAAACGGGACAAATAGAGAAAATCCTGTTTTCTATATTGGACTTTCAAGTGATTATATGGCGTTTTTTGCTTCAGCAATTAATATTTTACAGACCCTTGTGGTGGCAATCGGTGCCGGACTTGCCGTATGGGGAGTTATCAATCTTCTGGAAGGATACGGAAATGATAACCCAGGTGCAAAATCACAGGGAATTAAGCAGCTTATGGCCGGAGGAGGGGTTGTGTTAATCGGAACACAGCTTATCCCGCTTCTGGGAGGACTGTTTTAAGCATAGAGGAAAGGAGAACCACCCATGTTCGATGGCATTTTTGAAGCAATCGAGGAATGGATGAGGGAGCTTTTGACGGGGATGGTCACGTCCAACCTGACAACCATGTTTACCGATGTCAATGAAAAGACAGGAGAAATCGCTGCGCAGGTCGGACAAACCCCGCAAGGCTGGAATGGAAGTATTTTCAGTCTGATACAGAATCTTTCCAATTCGGTCATTGTGCCGATTGCAGGCGTGATTATTACATTTGTCCTGTGTTATGAACTGATTACCATGCTGACAGAGAAAAATAATATGCACGAGATAGATACTTGGATGTTTTTCAAGTATTTTTTCAAGATGTGGGTGGCAGTTTATCTTGTCAGCAATACCTTCACGATTGCGATGGCAGTCTTTGATGTGGGACAGCATGTAGTAAATGCCGCAGGCGGCTCTATCAATTCGCAAACAGCTATTAACGTAGATTCCATGATTGAAGCCATGAATACGGCAATGGAGTCTATGGAAATAGGGGAATTGGTCACACTGGCACTGGAGACGATGGTGGTCAGCCTGTGCATGAAGGTGATGTCTGTACTGATTACCGTCATCCTGTTTGGAAGGATGATAGAAATTTACCTCTATACTTCGATTGCACCGATTCCGTTTGCAACCATGTCCAACCGGGAATGGGGGCAGGTAGGAACAAATTATTTCCGGGGGCTTCTGGCACTCGGATTTCAGGGATTTTTTATGATGGTGTGTGTAGGCATTTATGCGGTGCTTGTATCCACTATCCAGATTTCAGACAATATGCATTCAGCATTGTTTGGAGTGGCGGCATATACGGTCATTCTCTGCTTTAGTCTGATGAAAACCGGAAACCTGTCACGCTCTATTTTCAATGCACACTAAGGAAACAATGGAGAAAAAATATAACATTATTTATGCTGATCCGCCCTGGAGATATGACATGAACCGGGGACAGGGGGCGGCAGAAAACCACTATCCAACTATGAGTATTCAGGAAATATGCAGACTTCCTGTTGCAGAACTTGCAGCAAAGGACTGTGCTTTGTTTTTATGGGTAACATTTCCGCAGCTTCAGGATGCAATGAAACTTTTTGAAGCATGGGGATTTACCTATAAGACACTTGGGTTTGCATGGGTAAAACAGAATAAATCCGGAAAAGGATTCTTTTTCGGGATGGGCTATTGGACACGTTCCAATGTGGAAATCTGTCTGCTTGGGATTAAGGGACATCCAAAGCGGATATCGAAAAGTATCTCTCAGCTTATCATAAGCCCATTGGAACAGCACAGTAAAAAGCCGGATGAAGTCCGGAAGAGGATTGTGGAATTATTTGGAGAACTGCCGAGAATTGAACTGTTTGCAAGGCAGAAAACATCCGGATGGGATGTGTGGGGAAATGAAGTTGAAGGTTCTGCATCGTCCCGGATTTTAGAAAATGCAGGGAAAGGAGATGGTAATCGTGGCATTTGTATCAGTACCCAAAGATTTGACAAAGGTAAAAAATAAGGTTGTTTTAAACCTCACGAAACGGCAGCTTATCTGTCTGGTGATTGCGGCGGCTGTGGGGCTTCCATTTTATTTTCTGACAAGGGAATGGATTGGAACAAGCAATGCGGCAACAGGTATGGTCATTCTTATGCTTCCGGCATTTATGTTTGCCATGTATGAAAAGGACGGCCTGCCTTTGGAAAAGATTCTCTTAAATGTCATTCATGTAAAACTGCGGTATCCTGCCATCCGCAGGTATGAGATTGAGAATCTGTACGAAATACAGGAAACAGTAACGACTGAGAAAAGAAAGAGAGGAGGAAGCGGACATGCAGAGAAAAAGAAAAGGAAATGATAGACAGGCGTACCAGTCTCATATCAAAAGGCAGGAAGCCTATGAAAGAGGCTGGCTGGATGATGCGGACGAGGAATATCCGGATTATGGAGAGGCAGAAGCCTATGATACAGAAAAAATGGCAGGCCTTGTAAGGGGACAGCCTGTGGTGTCCGGTTATGAAGCTCTGGAACGCAGAAGGGGCAGGAGAAAACCACCCAGAAAACTTACCAGGCGTGAAAAAAGGGCTATGAAAAAAGCAGAAAAAATGAATGAGAAGCTGCGCAGAGAGCAGGAAAAAGCAGAGAAAAAGGCAGCTAAAAAAGAAGCAAAGCTGGCAGCAAAAGAAGAAAGAGCCGCTTTAAAAAAGGAAAAAAAGAAAAAGCATAAAACGGTAAATTATTCTGCGGCATCCGAGAAACCGGGGAGAAAAAGAAAGGGACGAAATACAGTCGGATCACAGAAGATTGTGGAGAAGAAACCTTCAAAAGCAGAATTGAAAAAGGAAAAGGAGAAGCGTCTTTCGGCACAGAAATCCATACCATACCGGGAAATGGCAAAGGACGGTATCTGCCGGGTACAGGAGAAATATTATTCCAAAACCATCCGATTTTATGACATTAACTACCAGTTGGCACAGAACGAAGATAAGAATGCCATTTTTGAAAACTGGTGTGACTTCCTCAATTATTTTGACAGCAGTATCCATTTTCAGGTGTCCTTTATCAACCATCACAGCAGTATGAAAGAATTTGAATCCGCTATTCAGATCAGACCGCAGAATGACGCATTTGACGATGTGCGTATGGAGTATGCACAGATGTTAAAAAATCAGCTGGCAAAAGGAAATAATGGCCTGGTACGGACGAAATACATTACATTTGGAATTAAGGCGGAGAACATCCGGGAAGCAAAGCCGAAGCTGGAACGTATCGAAGCGGATATTTTAAATAACTTCAAGGTTCTCGGAGTGTCGGCTTATCCGCTGTCCGGGGAGGAACGGCTTCAGATTCTCTATGAAACCTTTAACCCGGAAGAAAAAGTGCCGTTCCAGTTCTCTTATGACAGGGTACTGCGAAGCGGAATGGGGACAAAAGACTTTATTGCACCTACCAGTTTTGTGTTCCGGGACGGAAAGACCTTTCAGATGGGAAATACCATCGGTGCAGCATCTTATTTACAGATACTTGCACCGGAGCTGACAGATAAGATGCTGGCAGAGTTTTTGGATATGGACAGAAATCTGATTGTAAATCTTCATATCCAGTCTCTGGATCAGATGAAAGCGATTAAGCTGGTAAAAAGTAAAGTGACGGATATTAACCGCATGAAGATAGAAGAACAGAAAAAAGCAGTACGTTCAGGGTACGATATGGACATCATTCCGTCAGATTTGAACACGTATGGCGGGGAAGCGAAGCGTCTTTTGGAAGATTTGCAGTCCAGAAATGAAAGGATGTTCCTTGTGACGGTATTGTTTTTAAATACGGCAAAGACAAAGCAGGAACTTGATAATGCGGTGTTCCAGACAGGAGGGATTGCACAGAAATATAATTGTTCATTAAGAAGATTGGACTATATGCAGGAGCAGGGATTGATGAGCAGTGTTCCGTTGGGATTGAATCTGATTCCGATTAAGAGAGCGCTGACAACTACATCCACTGCTATTTTTGTGCCATTTACCACACAGGAATTGTTCATGGCGGGAGAATCTTTGTATTACGGTTTGAACGCCCTTTCCAACAACATGATCATGGTGGACAGGAAGAAACTGAAAAATCCTAACGGACTGATTCTTGGTACGCCCGGTTCCGGAAAATCTTTTTCTGCCAAAAGGGAAATTACCAATGCTTTTTTTGTCACGCAGGATGACATTATTATCGGAGATCCGGAAGGAGAATACTATCCCCTTGTCAACGCACTTGGAGGGCAGGTTATCCATATCTCGCCTACCAGTCACGATTACATCAATCCAATGGACATCAACCTGGATTATTCTGATGATGATAACCCGCTGGGCTTTAAGAGTGATTTCATTCTGTCCTTGTGTGAGCTGATTATGGGTTCCAGAAATGGTATTGAAGCAGAAGAAAAGTCTGTCATTGACCGATGCTTGCCGATTGTATACCAGAAATATTTTGAAAACCCTGTGCCGGAGAATATGCCTGTATTGGGAGATTTGTACCAATGCCTGCGGGAACAGAAAGAGGTTCAGGCACAGAGGATTGCGACAGCATTGGAAATCTATGTCAACGGTTCCTTAAAGGTGTTCAACCACCGTACCAACGTGGAACTGAATAACCGGATTGTCTGTTTTGATATTAAGGATTTGGGAAAACAGCTTAAAAAGCTTGGGATGCTGATCGTGCAGGATCAGGTGTGGAACCGTGTGACGGTCAACCGGGCGCTGCATAAATCTACCAGATACTATATTGATGAGTTCCATCTGCTTCTGAAGGAGGAACAGACGGCGGCTTATTCCGTGGAGATTTGGAAGCGTTTCCGTAAATGGGGCGGTATCCCGACAGGAATCACGCAGAATATCAAGGATTTGCTTGCCAGCCGGGAAATCGAAAACATATTTGAAAACTCGGACTTCATCTATATGCTCAACCAGGCGGCAGGGGACAGGAAGATTTTGGCGAAGCAGTTGAACATTTCGCCCCACCAGCTTTCCTATGTGACCAACAGCGGCGAGGGAGAGGGATTGATTTTTTATGGCAGTACCATTATCCCGTTTAAGGATAAGTTTGATAAATCCCTGCGTCTGTATGCTTTGATGACAACCAAACCTTCGGATTTGGAAGGAACAGGAGAAAAGGCGGGAAAAGCAGAATGTTAAAAACGGATACGATTATCAATGGGGACTGTCTGGAGGTGCTAAAAGTCTGCCGGATGAAAGTATCCATTGTTGTGTGACTTCTCCGCCGTATTATGCTTTACGGGATTATGGAAAGGAAAACCAGATTGGCAGGGAAGGCGCACCGGAGGAATATATCGGACATTTGGTTTCTGTGTTTTGTGAATTAAAAAGAGTCCTGCGGTCAGATGGTACGTTCTGGCTTAATATAGCAGACTGCTACAGCCGGAAATCCTATCATGGGTTGTCCGGCTGCAAGCCAAAAGAATTGATGGGACTTCCGTGGCTGCTGGCACTTACCCTGAGAAAAGAGGGCTGGTTTCTTCGCAGTGATATTATCTGGCAGAAGGATAATCCCATGCCGGAGAGTGCAAAAGACCGACCGAGCCGATGTTATGAACATATCTTCCTGCTTACAAAGTCCGGGAAATATTTTTACGACAATCTTGCCGTTGCCGAGCCGATTGCTTTAAGTACCGCCATCCGTTACCGCTATGGGAGAAAGGAAAACACAAAATATGCGGACGGCATACCGGGGCAGATGTCCAGACAGCAGATCAACAATCCCTGCAGGTATGGAAAAACAGAAATCAACCCTTTAAGGAATAAGCGGGATGTGTGGAATATCAATACCGTTCCATATAAAGGGGCACATTTTGCAGCATTTCCGCCACGTTTGGCGGAAACCTGTATCCTTGCGGGATGCCCAAAACAGGGGATTGTCCTTGATCCGTTTATGGGAAGCGGGACAACCGGGGCTGTGGCAAAAGGGTTAAACCGACAGTATATCGGGATTGAATTGAACGAGGAATACTGCAGGCTGGCGGAAGAACGGATAAAAAAGGTGTCAGGAGACAAAAAAATCGGAGAAGGATGCGTATGAGAAAATGGGCAGCCTATCTGCTTTGTTTTCTGTCACTGGCATTATTGGGAATCAGCGGACACTTCCTCGCAGACTATGCAAAACAGGAAGAAAAAGCGGATATTTTACAGGAACAGTTAAAAGAAATTTATGAAAACCAAAAAGAAGAAACAAAAGAGAAGCCCCGACAGGATGAAGAAGAGCAGAACCTCATCCATGAGGGGCTTCTTGCCCTTCATGAAAAAAACAAGGATTGTATCGGCTGGCTGACGATACCGGATACGCTTATTGACTACCCCGTTATGTACCATCCGGAAGAAGTGAATTATTATCTGAAACGGGATTTTTTCAGAGAATACTCTGCAAATGGAAGCTTGTTTCTTTCAGAAAACTGTTCCCTGAAAGATTGCGACAATCTGATCATCTATGGACACCACATGAACAGCGGAAAGATGTTTGCCGCATTGGAAGGGTATCGTGAGAGGAAGTTCTTTAAAGAGCATCCTTTTATTTTTTTCAATACGCTGCAGGGGGAAGAAAAATATCAGGTGTTTGCAGTCTTTTCCACTCCGGTTTATACGGGAAGTGATTTTGCCTATTATACGTTCACGAAAGCGGAAAACAGAAAGTCATATGAAACATTTATAGAAGCTGTAAAGGAACGGTCATTTTATGATACCGGGATTACGGCAGATTATGGAGAGAAGCTGCTGACACTTTCCACTTGTGAATATTCGCAGGAAAACGGAAGGCTGGTTGTAGTGGCAAAGAAAATAGCAGAAAAGGAGATAACAAAATAATGGTTCACACCGTAAAAGTAAAAAGAGAAGATATACCAAAAGAATTGCAAATGCTTTTGGAGAATGGAAAAGACAGCAATGGAGAAGAGGTCTTTTCCCATATGCCGGAGGATTTGATTTATCTTGCGGCACTGGTGGACATGCAGAGTTCTATGCTGCATCTTCTGATGCTTCATGGAAATCCCCTGCCGCCGGAGGCATGGAAATTTGCTGCCTCCATTCCGAAAATGGCAGATGCGACACTGGAAAAATGGGAAGAGTATGCACAGCCATATATGTAAGGAGATGAGAAATCATGCAGGAGCATGAGTACAGGGCAAGAGACAAAACCGTAAAGAAAATGAGCCGGGATGGACTGAAGGAGGAAAATCTGCACAGCAGAAAATCCATCCGGGTAAGTAACCGGGAAACAGATGATTTTTTCTGCGCAACACAGGCAGAGGATATGGAAGATTTTTCAAAGCGGGGAGAAAGGGCGGAAGATACGAAGTCTGCGAAAAAGAAGCTGTATTCGGAAAAAGCAGGCAGAACAGAAGCTGCGGAAACAGTCGGGCAGGACATGGAGGAAAGTGGAAAAAAACGGGCGGCTTCCAGAAAAATGCGGATACCGGAATCGGAGAGTGCCAGATGGCAGGAAGAAATAGAGGAAGCAGACAGCAATACAGGGGAACGTTTGTCTGATTATTCTTCCCGTGTGGAAAGTATCAGGGGGCATCCGTCCGGGGCGAGGGAATATGCAGAAGCTGCTGCATGGACAAGCCATAGCCGAAAAAAACAGCAGGTGCAGTCCTATGTCCGAAGAGAAAGGGCAGAAAAAACGGCAGAAGAAAAACAGACGGCTCAGAAAGAAAAAGAATCTTCCCGTTTTCGTAAGAACCAGGAAACAGCGGAGCAGTCGATGGAAGGGTTCCGTGAGGAAATCAAGGGAAAGATAAAGCGGGAACAGCTCCATAAAGAACAGAAGAAACAGGCAGGAAGACTTTCTTTTGGGGATGAAAGCAGCGGGATGATACAGGGAGCCGGAATTGGGATGGCAAAGAAGGCTGTTTCAGCAGGTACTGTTGCTGCATCTGCTTATGTTCATGGAAAGAGTCACGAAGCAGAACAGGAAAATGCGGCAGTGGAAGGGGCACATAAAGCGGAACTGTTGGGAGAAAAGACTGTCCGATATGCCGTTTCCCGGTCAAGCCGCAGACTGCAGGAATCCCTGCACACGGAACGGCAGGCAGAAAAAACAGCGGAAGCGGGCCGCCTGCAGTTTGAGGCGATGAAAAAAAGCGGAAAAGAAGTGGGGAAACACGCTGCCGAGGTGGAACAGTCAAAGAAGAATGCTATTTTACGCTTCTGGCAGAAAAGGCGTTACAAACAGGCTTATGCTGCGGCGAAGGAAGGGAAAAAAGCAACGGAGGATACCATCCGGGTTACAGAAACCATTGCGGTCAAAGCAAAGAAGGTACTGCAGGAGATTCTTTGCAGGAACCGGGCAATTTTCGCAGGTATAGGTGTCTGCGTATTGTTGTTCGCAGTGATGGCAGCCTCACTCAGCAGCTGCAGCGCCAGCATTCAGGGCGGCAGTACCACAATTATTTCTACCACCTATGCCAGCGAGGATGAAGATATTTATGCGGCAGAAAATGCTTATGCACAGCTTGAAGCGGCATTGAATAATCAGATTAACAGCATGGAAGCCACACATCCAGAATATGAGGAATACCGCTATCAGGTAGACGAAATCAGCCATAATCCATACCACCTTATCTCCTACCTGACAGTTAAATACGGGGATTTTACATATGCACAGGTGGCTTCGGAGATTGAAGAAATCTTCCGGGAACAGTACAGCATACATACGGAGAGTGTGCGTGAAACAGTGACAGAAACACAGACGGTACGGGTTGGGGAATCACTGGGACAGGTAGTAACCAGTGGATATTGCAACTGTCCGATCTGCTGCGGCGTCTGGTCCGGCGGATCGACAGCCAGCGGAGCCATGCCGCAGGCAAACCACACGATTGCGGTAGACGCTTCCAATCCTTTTGTACCTCTGGGCACGAAGATTGTGATGAATGGTGTGGAGTATGTTGTAGAAGATACAGGCGCTTTTGACCAGTACGGGGTGCAGTTCGATGTTTATTATGGAGACCATGCAGCCGCTTCTGCACACGGACATCAGACATGGGAAGCATACATAGCAGATGACAATGGAAGTCAGGAAGTGGAAGTGACCAGTACCAGAGAGGTAAACAGGCTGGAAACAGTGCTGACAAACCATAATCTGGATACTGTGCTCAGAAACAGAATGAATGACGAGGAAGAACAGCGGTATGATTATTACAATCTGACATATGGGAACCGTGATTATCTGTTTGATGTAAATACGCTGCCCAGTGGCGGAGGTTCCGGTGGTTTTGGCTATGAAATTCCGGCAGAGGCATTGTCAGATGAAAAATTTGCAAACATGATCCATGAAGCAGAAAAATATCTGGGATACCCGTATGTGTGGGGCGGCGCTTCGCCCAGTACCAGTTTTGACTGTTCCGGATTTGTCAGTTGGGTAATCAATAACTGCGGAAACGGCTGGAATGTAGGAAGGCAGACGGCAGACGGGCTTCGTTCCTGCTGTGCATATGTATCGCCGTCCGAAGCAAAACCGGGAGATCTGATTTTCTTTCAGGGTACTTACAATACGCCGGGAGCCAGTCATGTGGGAATCTATGTAGGAGACAACATGATGATCCACTGCGGCAATCCCATCCAGTATGCGAATATCAGTTCTGCATATTGGCAGGAACATTTCATGGCGTTTGGAAGAATCCAGTAGGAGGTTAAGAAAGTGAATATGAAATTAAAAAAGGTTCTGGATGAAATCCAGAAAACAGAGGAAAGAATTACCGAGTGGCAGGAACATTTAAGGGAACTGAATATCCGAAAAAAGCAGTTGGAGGATGCGGAGATTATTAAAAGTATCCGTTCCATGAAATTAAACAGCCGGGAACTTCTGGTAGTATTGGACAAAATCCAGAATGGAACGGCTGTTTTTCCGTATCTGACGGAAGAAACTACTGTGCCGGATACAAAAAAAGAAGAGGATTGGAAGGATATTGCAGAAGAAAGAAAACTGCCGGGACATAGGGCAGAAGAAAAGGAGGATGAACATCGTGAGAATGAAAATTAAAAAGTGGCTGGCAGCGTTTACAGTGGCGGCAGGGATGGTCTTGCCTGCCACGACTGCCTTTGCCTTTACGGATGAAGCGGCTCAGCAGGCGGTGGAAGCACCTGCGCCAACAGAGACGCCAGTACAGGAGGAAGAACCGCCGAAGACAGAGGAAACACCTTTTTCTGTTCCGGGGAACGGAAGTCTGGCAGATGATAAATCAGGGGACAGCACAAAAGAGTTCCTTACGGTACAGACAAAGAACGGCAATACGTTTTTTCTTGTGTTGGACCGTTCCAGTAACAAAGAAAACGTATATATGCTTTCCATGATTGATGAGGATGATCTGGCAGAGTTTGTTACGGAAACAAAGAAACAGGAAACAGAACAGCCAACAGTCATTACACCACAGCCGGAGACAAAACCTGCAGTTGAGGAAACGGAAAAGGAGCCGGAAAAAGAAAGTAAAGAGACTAATACCGGGGCGTTGCTTGCCATTGCGCTGCTTGCCGTAGCAGGATGCGGTGGTGTTTATTATTTTAAGGTTGTAAAGCCTAAAAAAGAGGAAGAGGATGCCGGAGATGAGGATTTGGAATTTTATGAAGGAGATTACATCAACGAAGATTCTGAAAACCACATGGACGAGGATGACACAGAAGAATAAAAAACAAAGTTAAGGATGGATAGGAAAAGGGCAGCCGAAAAGAAAACGGCTGTCCTTTTTTGGAAAGGAGAATGGAATGTATTTAGTGATTGGAGAGAAACCCAGTGTATCTCAGACATTGGCGAAAGTATTGGGAGCAGGAAAAAGACAGGATGGTTATCTGTCAGGTGCAGACTGTATCGTTAGCTGGTGTCTCGGACATCTGGCGGAATACGTGTCCCCGGAGGTATATGACAGCCGCTATGAGAAATGGGAGTTTTCACAGCTTCCTATTTTACCGGAACATTGGCAGCTTGCGGTGGCAAGGGATAAGAAAAAACAATTTGAGGTATTGAAAAAACTGCTGAACCGTCCGGATTTAGAGTATGTGGTGAATGCCTGTGATGCCGGAAGGGAAGGGGAACTGATTTTTAAGCGTGTTTATGACTTGTCCGGAAGCAGGCTTCCCGTAAAAAGACTGTGGATCAGTTCGATGGAGGATGGTGCAGTTCGTGACGGATTTGCTCATTTAAAGGACGGCAGGGAGTATGGGAATCTCTGTGAAGCTGCTGTGTGCAGGGCAAAGGCGGACTGGCTTATCGGCATGAATGCAACCAGAGCCTTTACAACGAAATATTATAAACGTCTGGTGATCGGAAGAGTCCAGACGCCAACGCTTGCCATGCTGGTGGAACGGCAGGAAAAAATAGATACTTTTGTAAAAGAACCTTTTTACAAAGTTACGCTTACAGGAGATGGATTTACTGCGGTATCTGAAAATTTTAAGGAAGAGACAGAAGCAAGGAGACTGGCAGAGAGCTGTCAGGGAGAAAAGGCGGTAATTGTAAAGGTAGAAAAGAAGCAGAAGAAAACGATGCCGCCGAAACTCTATGACCTTACGACATTACAGAGGGAGGCAAACCGATTCTTTGGGTACACAGCACAGGAAACATTACAGGAGCTTCAGGAACTTTATGAGGACAAGCTGGTAACTTATCCCCGTACAGACAGCCAGTATATTACGGAAGATATGGAACAGTCAACGATGGAACTCTTGGAGGTGCTGCCGGAGATACTGCCCTTTTTAGAGGGGAATATGGGATACGATGTAGGCAGAATTATCAATAATGACAAGGTTTCTGACCACCATGCACTGCTTCCTACAAAGGAATCGGTCAAAAAAGGATTCTCACAGCTTACGGAAAAACAGAGGAACCTATATTGTATGATCGGACAGCGTCTTGCTCAGGCAGTTTCCAAAGAATGTACATATGAAGAAACACAGATTACGGTACAGTGTGCGGGACATGAATTTATGGCAAAAGGAAAGCGTATGACAGAACCTGGATTTTGGAAAATTGCCACCGGGTTTAGGGCATCCCTGAAAAAATCAGGAGAGGAAGAAACGGATACAAATAAAGAGGAATTATTGGAAGAGAATCTACAGGAGGGGATGGAGTTTTCCCGTATACAGGCGGAGGCAGACAGACATTTTACATCACCTCCGAAAGCATTTACGGAAGATACTCTGTTAATGGCAATGGAGACTGCAGGAAACAAAGAGTTTGATGCAGAAACAGAGAAAAAAGGGCTTGGCACACCTGCCACAAGAGCTGCTGTTATCGAAAAGCTGGTGTCTTCCGGTTATGCCCTCCGCAAAGGAAAACAGATACTTCCAACAGTGGATGGAAAAGCATTGACGGCAGTGATTCCAACGTATCTGAAATCTGCCGCCATGACAGCAGAATGGGAGAACCGCCTGCTTTTGATAGAAAGAGGGCAGCTTGATGGCAAAGAGTTTCTGGAAGGGGTTACAGAACTTGTAAAAACTGTCATGGAGGGATGTAAAGAAATACCGGAGGAAGAACTGCAGCGATTCCATCCGAGGGAACAGATTGGCATCTGCCCGCTTTGCGGCAGCCCGGTATATGAGGGAAAACAGAATTTTTACTGTTCCAGCCGGGAGTGTTCCTTTGCCTTGTGGAAAGAAAACCATTATCTTTCCGGTATGAGAAAACAGCTTGACAAAAAGATGGCAGTGGAGCTTTTGACAGGTGGGCGTACCCATGCAGATGATTTTTATTCCCGTAAAACAGGAAAATTATTTTCTGCGGATTTATTGTTGGATACCAGTGAGGGAAGGGTGGCTTTCCAGATGGAGTTTCCTAAAAAAAGAGGCAGAAAATACAAAGGAAAAGTGTAAGCATGGAAATGGAATAGAAAAGAAAGAGGTGGATTATCATGGCAAGATTGCAGGAGATAAGGGGACTGGCGGAATACACGGCAAAGGATGTGAGCAGTTCACCGAAGGATTGGATGAAGTATCTGGATACGGCGGCAAAGCTGTACCGCTATCCGTTCTCGGATACACTTCTGATCCATGCCCAGCGTCCGGATGCAACCGCCTGTGTGTCACTGGAAGCATGGAATCAGAGGATGGGTCGATGGGTAAATCGTGGGGCGAAAGGAATCGCCCTGATAGATGACACAGGACCGAGACGGCAGCTTCGTTATGTATTTGATGTTTCAGACACACACATGGTAAAAGGCGGAAGGACACCGAATTTGTGGCAGCTCCAGAAAGAACAGGAGGAGGCGGTGCTAGACCATCTGGCAGATGCCTATGGGCTTGAAGGGGGAGATACGGAAAGCCTTTCCAATGCACTGATGGCAGTAGCTTCTTATATGGCAGAGGAGAATCTGGAGGAAGCGATGGAGGGGCTGCAGTATGAGATTGAGGACAGTTTCCTGTATGGACTGGACGAGGACAGTATCCGTGTCATGTTCCGGGAACTGTATTCAAACAGTGCTTTTTATATTTTATCACGCCGATGTGGTATTGACCCAATGGAATATCTGGAGGAGGAACATTTTTTCGGGATTACGGATTTTAACCGACTTTCGGTTTTATCATTTCTTGGAAATGCAGTCAGTCAGCTTGTGGAGCCTATACTTATGGATATTGGGAAAACCATACGAAAAATCCAAATGGAAGAACAGGAAAAAACGGTTGCAGATCAAAACTACATCGGCTATAATGAATTTAACACGTTAATTCGCAAAAGTAAGAGCAAAGGAGAGATAGAACATGGAACTGACCTATCACAGAAAGGGAGATTATCTGTTTCCGAACCTGATAATCAAAGAGGAGACAGTGGCAATCGGGAAATACGGGATGCTTCGGAAGACATTTCTGAAGGAACATCGGAAGAACTGGTATCAGAGTATGATGCTGACTGGGAAACTGGAGAATCATCTGGCACAGACCGAGAAGGCAGCGCAGGAGAGAATGGAAGTACTGATGAAAGGGCTGCTGGAACGTTATCCGGCTCCGGAGAAGGAGAGCGATCCGATGGCATGGACAGCCCATATGAACAGCCTGACAGCGATGGCGGAGGAGAGCATCTTGACGGAATTGGTATACAGTTAAGTGAAGAAACAACAGAACAGGATTTGAGTGAAGCAGAGGAGATAGAAGCCTCTGCTTTTTCTTTGCCTGCACTTCCGACTGCAAAGGAACAGATACGGGAGATTGAGGAACGTATGGCTGCATTATATGCCGGGGAGATTTCCATATCCCCGGATGTGGTGGATGAAGTGCTGCGTGTGGGCGGCAACCGGGAAGGAAGCCAGCTTCGTATCATCTATAATTTTATGATTGAGCAGACACCGGAGGAATATACAGAATTTGTACGCCGGGAATATGGAACAGGCGGAAAGGGACTTGTCATTGACGGTACAGAGTATTCCGTCTGGTTTGATGAGCTGGGAATGCAGGTTGCAGTGGGGCATACGGTAACGGACAGGATTTTGGATAAGGTATTTCTTTCATGGGAAGAGGTAAGCGGGCGTATCCACCAGCTTTTGCGTCAGGGGGAATACGCTCCCCAGGTGGTGCTGGATGCGGCACGTTTGAATGCTTTGGAAGAACATGCGACAGTATTGGCATACATGAAACACGATATGGCGGAAGGCGTAGCAGAGATTGTGTTTGGTGACACAGAGATTTTTCATCATGGATTCCCGGATACGGTAAAAAACCTCAGTGAACTGCTGGCACAGCCGGAATATCTGTCGGAAATAAACGAGCGCCTGGAGGGCGCAGCATTGGCCTATGCGGAGGACAAAGACATCATGCGTTTTCATTTCTACCGTCCGGATAAGGTATCGGCACAGTTTAAAAAATTTGCAAAAGAGGCAGTGCCATTTGGCGCAAGAGACGGATTTGCATGGGAGGAACATCCGCTGTTTATTACACAGGATGAGATAGATTCGTTTCTTGCCCGTGGCGGTTCCTATTCAGATGGAAGGTTGAGTACCTATGCTTTTTATCTCCAGAATAAAACGGAAAAGGAAATGGCAGATTTTTTAAAGGAACGGTACGGGACAGGCGGATGCAGTCATGCACTTGACGGTGCGGATGATTCTCATGCGGACTATAACGGAAAAGGATTAAAGCTGGCGAGGGGAAGTTTTGGAAACCCGGATACGCAGGTACTATTGAAATGGCCGCAGGTAGCGAAGAGGGTAACGTATCTGATTGAAAATGATAAATTTCTAAAAGCTGCAGATTATTCCAGAATGCCGGGATACGAACGGGAACAGATGGTAAACCGTATCCTTAGTTTTTATGCCCGTCTGCCAAAAGAAACAGAACGTCCGTTTACAGATGATTTTTTCCATGATGACGCAAGAATTGAACTGGCTGCAGCACTGGAAGATACGGAAACAGCAGCAGAATTAGTGGAAAAGATGGATGCCGCCCTTGCATCCTTACCACTGGATTTTGAAGGCTATGAAGCAAAGGTACAGTTCCTTGTGGACTTACATGGATATGTGGAGGGGACGTATACCATCTTCCCGGAACGTGTGCAGGAAACAGCGGTGGAAAATGGAAAGCAGTTGTCTTTGTTTGATTGGATGGAATCTGATATACAGGATAAAGAAGAAAAAAAAGAGCCATTAGAGAAAGAAGCAGAGCAGGAGAAAGTTGTACCGGAGACAGTAGAAGGGACAGAAAAAGCAGAGGAAATCCCATTTCAGGAGCCGACAAAACAGCAAAAGGCGGAAGCAGTGGAACATGCGGACACAGCACAGGAAACCATCAGACCGGAACTGATTAATTTCCGTATTACGGATGAACACTTGGGGGAAGGCGGACCGAAGCAGAAATTTCGTGCCAATATGGAAGCGGTGAAGTTACTGCATGAACTGGAACTTGAAAACCGTCTGGCAACTCCGCAGGAACAGGAAATTTTATCCCGTTATGTAGGATGGGGCGGACTTTCACAGGCGTTTGAGGAAGGAAACAATCAGTGGGCAGGGGAATTTACGGAATTATATTCAGAACTGTCTCCAGAAGAATACCGGGCGGCGAGGGCTTCTACCTTAAATGCTTTTTATACATCTCCGGTTGTGATCCATGCCATGTATGAAGCACTTTCCAATATGGGGCTGGAATCAGGAAACGTACTGGAACCATCCTGTGGTGTTGGAAATTTCATGGGACTTGTACCAAAGAGCATGGAAGATTTGAAAATGTATGGGGTGGAACTGGACAGCATTTCAGGGAGGATAGCAAAACAGCTTTACCAGAAAAATAATATTTCTGTGCAGGGATTTGAAACGGCGCAGTACCCAGACAGCTTCTTTGACTGTGTGATTGGCAATGTGCCATTTGGAAGCTATAAAGTAGCTGACCGAAAGTACGACCGCCACAATTTTATGATACACGATTATTTCATTGCAAAATCCCTTGACCTTGTTCGTCCGGGCGGTGTTGTGGCAGTGGTCACTTCCAGCGGCACACTGGATAAGCAGAACCCGGCTGTCCGTCAGTATATTGCCAATTGTGCTGACTTACTTGGAGCCATCCGTCTGCCGGATAATGCTTTCCGAAAGAATGCAGGGACAGATGTGGTGTCAGATATTTTGTTTCTCCAGAAAAGAGATTGTGCATCTTTGGAACAGCCGGAATGGGTACAGCTTGATACAACACCGGAAGGATATAGGATGAATGCCTACTTTGTCCGTCATCCGGAAATGGTGTTAGGGGAACTTTCTGTAGAAAGTACACAGTACGGAAAACAGGAAGTGACAGTAAAACCCATTGAAGGGATGGAACTTGCGGTACAGTTAAAAGAGGCGATAAGCCATATACAGGGAGAGATTACGGAGAATACACTGGACGATTTTGAACTGACAGAAACAGACCGTTCCATTCCGGCAGACCCGGCGGTAAGGAATTTCAGTTTTACAAATGTAGACGGGAAAGTATATTACCGGGAAAACTCAAAGATGAATCCGGTGGAACTGCCAGCTTTGACAGCGGAACGTGTACTTGGGATGATTGAGCTGAGAAATGTGACACAGGAACTTATCCAGTGTCAGATGGAGGATGGCAGTGATGAAGAGATAGCTCTTCTGCAGAAAAAATTGAATCAGCAGTATGACCGTTTTTCTTCCCGGTATGGGTTGATCAGCAGTACGGCAAACCGCAGGGCATTTTCGCAGGACAGCAGCTATTGTCTGCTGGCATCTCTGGAATATCTGGATGAGGAAGGAAAGCTGAAGCGTAAAGCAGATATTTTCAGCAAGCGTACCATCCGCAGGGCAGAACCAGTGACCAGTGTGGATACCGCCAGTGAAGCCCTTGCCGTATCCATCGGGGAACGTGCAAAAGTGGATTTGCCGTTTATGGCAGAATTATCGGGAAAAACAGAGGAACAAATCACGGAAGAACTGGCAGGCGCAATTTTCCGGAATCCACTGACAGACAAGTGGGAAACCTCGGATGAATATTTGTCCGGAAATGTACGTGAAAAGCTGGGGATTGCAGAGAGATTTGCCGAAAACCATCCGGAGTATGAAGGCAATGTGCAGTATCTTAAAAAAGTACAGCCGAAAGACCTGGATGCTTCGGAGATTGAAGTCCGCCTGGGGGCAACCTGGGTTGATACAGAGTATATAACACAGTTTATGGGGGAAACCTTTCATACACCGGGCTATTATCTGGGAAGCAAGATTGATGTCCGGTATGCAGCCGTTAATGGGCAGTGGAACATTACCGGGAAAAATATGGACAACAGGGGTAATGCCCTTGTGCAGTCTACTTATGGAACCCAGAGAGCAAATGCGTACCGTCTCTTAGAGGATGCCTTAAACCTGCGTGATACGAAAATCTACGATACCATTGAGGATGCGGACGGGGAACACAGGGTTTTGAATAAAAAGGAAACCATGCTGGCACAACAGAAACAGGAGATGATAAAGGAAGCCTTTAAAGAGTGGATTTTCCGTGACATAGACCGAAGAGAGGCATTATGCAAAAAGTATAATGAATTATTCAATAGCAGCCGTCCACGTGAATACGATGGAAGCCATATTCAGTTTACGGGTATGACACCGGAAATCACGCTGATGCCGCATCAGAAAAATGCGGTTGCCCACATCTTATATGGAAATAATACACTGCTTGCCCATTGTGTCGGTGCAGGAAAAACTTTCCAGATGATTGCGGCAGGTATGGAAAGCAGAAGGCTTGGATTATCCCAGAAAAATTTATATGTGGTGCCGAACCATCTGACAGAACAGTGGGGCAGTGATTTTTTGCGGCTCTATCCGGGGGCAAACGTCCTTGTTGCCACAAAGAAGGATTTTGAACCTGCCAACCGAAAGAAATTCTGTTCCCGGATTGCTACCGGGGATTATGATGCCATTATCATCGGGCACAGCCAGTTTGAACGTATTCCTCTTTCTGTAGAACGTCAGGCGGCAGCGATTGAGAAACAGATTCGTGATATTACTATGGCGATTGAGGATGCAGAAGGGCAGGAGGGAACCCGTTATACAGTCAAGCAGATGGAAAAGACAAGAAAATCCCTGCAGACAAGACTGGATAAATTAAATGACCAGACGAGGAAAGACGATGTGGTGACCTTTGAACAGCTTGGCGTAGACAGGCTCTTTGTGGATGAGAGCCATAATTATAAAAATTTGTTCCTCTACACAAAAATGAGGAACATTGCCGGAATCGCCCAGACGGACGCACAGAAAAGCTCCGATATGTTTATGAAATGCCAGTATTTAGATGAACTGACCGGAGGAAAAGGAGTTACCTTTGCAACGGGGACCCCAGTGTCCAATAGTATGGTTGAACTCTACACCATCATGCGGTATTTACAATATGATACAATCCAGAAAATGGGCCTCGGACATTTTGATTCCTGGGCGGCGGCTTTTGGGGAGACGGTTACGGCGATTGAACTTTCGCCGGAAGGGACGGGCTATCGTGCGAAAACACGGTTTGCCCGGTTTTTTAATCTTCCGGAATTGATTTCTCTTTTTAAAGAAAGTGCAGATATCCAGACTGCGGATATGCTGAATCTGCCTGTACCAGAAGCGGAATATATCAATGAGGTGCTAAAACCCAGCGAGATACAGCAGGATATGGTCAGTGCATTTGCCGACAGGGCAGAGGCGGTTAGAAGCGGTTTGGTAGAGCCAACAGTGGATAACATGCTGAAAATTACCAATGATGGAAGAAAGTGTGCGTTAGACCAGCGGCTGTTAAACGACATGCTGCCGGATGAAGCGGACAGCAAGGTAAACCGTTGCGCAAAAAATGCATATGACATATGGGAAGAAACGGCAGAAAAGAAATCAACGCAGCTTATCTTTTGCGATTTGTCCACGCCGAAGAATGACGGGACATTCAATGTATATGATGACATTCGTGAAAAACTGGTGGAAAAAGGAATACCGAGGGAGGAAATTGCATTTATCCATGAAGCGGGCACAGAAGCAAAAAAAGCGGAATTGTTTGCAAAGGTACGTGCCGGACAGGTGCGTATCCTGCTTGGTTCCACGCCGAAATTAGGAGCAGGGACGAATATACAGGACAGGCTTATTGCCCTGCATCATTTAGACTGCCCCTGGAAACCTTCGGATCTGGAACAGCAGGAGGGACGTATCCTTCGTCAGGGTAACCAGAATGAGAAGGTAAAGATATTCCGTTATGTTACGGAAAATACATTTGATGCTTATATGTGGCAGATTTTGGAGAACAAGCAGAAATTTATCAGCCAGATCATGACAAGCAAATCCCCTGTGCGTGCCTGTGAGGATGTGGATGATGCGGCGCTTTCTTATGCGGAAATTAAGGCACTTGCAACAGGAAATCCGTATATCCGTGAAAAAATGGATTTGGATATTCAGGTCAGTAAATTAAAACTGATGAAAGCGAACCATACCAGCCAGAAATACCGTCTGGAGACAGACATTGCTAAAAATTATCCGGTACAGATTGCCGCACAAAAAGAGCAGATTGCAGGGCTTCGGGCGGACAGGGAGGCAGTAAAGCCGATTCTGGAAGAGAAGGAAAAAGACAATTTTTCAATGATGATTGGAGGAAAGACGTACACAGACAGGAAGGAGGCAGGAACCGCAATCCTTGCTGCCTGTGCCGGGTTAAAAGCAGTAAAAAGCAATGGGCAGATTGGGGAATTTCATGGCTTTTCCTTAAATGCATCTTATGACAGCTTTTACCAGACCTATAAACTGACAATAAAACGGCAGTGCAGTTATCAGATTGAGATTGGAAAGGATGTTCTGGGCAACCTGCAGCGTATTAGTAATGCCCTGACCGGGATAGAAAAACGTCTGACAGAAGCAGAACAGAAAATGGAGAATCTGTTAAGTCAGCTTGCCACAGCACAGGAGGAGGTGGAAAAGCCATTTCCGAAAGAGGCGGAACTGACAGAAAAAATGGAACGTCTGGCAGAATTAAATTCCCTGCTGAACATGGATGAAAAAGGAACATCCGAAGCACTTGGCATGGGGGAAGATATAGCGGCGGTGGCAGATAGTCCGAGATGTGCAGTCACGATGGCAGGGAGGGTATCAGAGCTTTCCCATACCGCAGACAGTGTACAGAAACCGTCAGTGCTTGGAAAGCTGAAGCAGGCACAAGAACGGCTTTCCCATGAGGCGAAGAATTGGAAACATACCGCAAAGAAAAAAGAACAACAGTTATAAAGAAAATCAAAATAAAGAGCAGAGAATCCCGTCCCGAAAAATCAAATCGGAGACGGGATTTTTGGAAAGGAGATTTATGGCAGAAAAAAGGGAACTGCAGATGAAAGAAATCACAGAACAGCTGGAACAGGGAGTGAAAGAACTGTTTACATCAGAAATGTATACAGAATATCTCCGAACCATGTCCCAATTCCATAATTATAGTTTTAACAATACACTTTTGATTGCCATGCAGAAACCAGACGCCACACTGGTAGCCGGGTATCAGGCATGGCAGAAGAAGTTCAAGCGGCAGGTGCGGCGAGGGGAGAAGGCAATCCAGATTATCGCACCTGCACCTATCCGGGAGAAGCAGGAAGTGGAAAAGATTGATCCGGAAACACAGGAACCTGTGCTGCGGTTTGACGGACAGCCGGAAACAGAAGAGGTGGAAATTGTGATTCCACGGTTTCGTGTGGCCAGTGTCTTTGACATCTCACAGACGGATGGAGAGCCGCTTCCGGAACTGGAGACGCCGGAACTGATGGGGAGTGTCGAAAACTTTAAAGTTTTTATGAAAGCGGTGCAGGAAGTGTCTCCTGTGCCTGTACGTTTCGATGAAATCAGCAGTGGGGCAAAGGGATATTACAGTAATACGGAGAAAGAAATTGTTATCCAAAACGGTATGAGCGAGAGTCAGACAATGAAAACAGGCATCCATGAGGTTACCCATGCGATGCTGCATGACCGGGATTTTATGGAAGAACAGGGAGAGAAAAAGAACCAGATGACAAAGGAAGTAGAAGCGGAAAGTGTTGCCTATACAGTCTGCCAGTATTTTGGTTTGGATACTTCGGATTATTCTTTTCCTTACATTGCCGGATGGAGCAGCAGCATGGATATGAAAGAGCTGCGTACCTCGATGGATACGATACGGAAAACGGCAGGTTCTTTTATTGACAGCATGACAGAAGTGATACAGCGGCTTATGCGGGAACAACCGGAACTGTCACTGTCTGCCATGAAGCAGGCAGAAATACTGATAGACAGGGTAGAACAGGAACGGACACTTTTTAGCGGCGAAGAGAGAAATCTGCTGGTCAATTATGCGTATAAGTTTGACAATGCAGAGGAAACGGAGAAACTTATCCGAAAACTGGCGGAGGCAAAGGCGATTCCAGATCTTCGTTCCGCCACAGAAATCTGCCGGGATATACAAAAAGAAATCGAGTTTCTCCCTGATGGCATGGTGGGAATGACGGAACTGCATCGTTATGGCTATCAGAATGAGGGAATGCTTCCGGTTGAAAGGGAGAGGGCACATGAATTGTTTCAGGAAGGTTTTGAGATATTCGCCCTGTATCCGGATGATACGGAGGCAATGCTGGATGATGAAGGAGAACTTGATACGCATGACGGTCTTTTCGGGATAGAAAAGGCAGTGTGGGAGAAGTACCACAGGAGGGAAGCAGTCAGAGAAGAAAGCGGAATGCCGGAAAAGGAACAAAAGTATCAGGAAGTAGAATTGTTTGATGTCCCGGCACTTTTTATAAATGAACGTGTAGCCGGGGAAGCTGTCCCGGAGGGATTGCACCGCTATGAACTACGAGGGGCAGATTATGATCCCGGTTATCCGCTTACCATAGAAAAACAGGTAATGGTCAATCATGCCGCAACCATTCTCACAGCAGTTCCGCTTTCCCTCCCAGAACAGGGATATTTCCGGCTTGGAGATGAACTGAATTTCACAGGCGAGATGGTGACACTTGCGGAGTATCAGGAAAAAATGAATGCCATAGACCTGAACATAGAACAGGAAAAAATGGAAAATGCCATCGGACGGGCAAATGAAAATCTATATCTGTCCGGTAAGGAAGAGCGGTATGCCATTTATCAGCTTGGTGATTCTGAAAAAGGAAGAGATTACCGTTTTATGGGAATGGATTTTGTGACTGCCCATAATTTAAAAATAAATGCAGAAGATTACCGTCTGGTCTATGGAGGAAAGCTGTCAGAAGGAGAAACTCTAGAGGGACTGTATGAACGGTTTAATATCAACCATCCGGCAGGATATGAGGGACATTCACTTTCTGTCAGTGATGTAGTTGTTTTGACAAACGGGGGCAGTGCAAAGGCATATTATGTGGACAGTATGGGATTTGCAGAATTACCGGACTTTATCCTGCAGCGTCAGCATGAAGTAAAAATGAACCATAAAAGAGAAGATTCCGCTGTAACACTGGATACTTCCGGAATTGAGATTGAGCAGCATGACGGTCTTTGGCATACCGCTGATGTACGGGAAATCAAGGATGAGATATTTTATCTTATGAAAAACAATGAATATGGTGATTCGGTTGCGGCTGTCATTGTCAATGCAGACGGCGAACTGGTGGCGCAGGAATTGGAGAATGGTTTTGATAAGGGTGCAATGGAAGCAATTCAGGAGTATCTTGCGGAAAAAGGGATGACGTGGGAACCGGAACACCCGGAGAGCGAACAGGGTACATCTTTGGAGAAAAATTATCCGCCCGTTTATCCTCACACATTATCCTATGCGATGGAACATGGCGCTGCGGATGATTATCTGGATTCCAGAAAGCTGAATTTAGACTGTAAAAATGCCATTGAAGAAGCAATTAAGGAAAATTTTGATGGGATGCATCTTGCACAGGAAACTGCAGAAAAGGTATTGGAGGCATATGGTGCAGAGAGAATTTCCTTTGTGCTTGCAAACACGATACAGAAGCATTCTTATGACGGCAGATATTCCAGAGACAATAAAGCATGGGCAGAAACGATTCAAATACCGGAGAATGTCAGCAGGGGAACAGACTTGAATGCAGATTATATTGTAAACAGCCATCCGGCAGTATTGGATGGATTTGTAAATTTGTTCCGTAAAGCAGGGCAGGAGATGAACCATGAACAGGAAATGGGACAAAATGATATATGGAATCTTTCTGGTCAGGAGACAGAACTTGCATATCAGGCGGAAGACCGATTTTTGTTTATCCAGGATACAGAAGGCGGTTATGATTATACATTTTATGGTATGGATTACCGGGAGATAGACGGCGGCATTTATGAGGACAGCGATGATATGACAATCGAGGAAGCTGCGGGGGATCTTCTTGCAGAAGAGGGTTATGCGCTGGAGGACTGTACACGTATAGACTGTGAAGAACTGCAGGAGAAAACAGAAAAAGCGGCACAGGAAGAGATAGAAGAAGCGAGACATTCCTTATCTGCTTCTGATGGAAAAGAACCGGAACCCAAAATCAGCTTTTATGTGGCAGAGTGTACAGAGTTTCACATTCTTGGAGAATATCATGAAGATTTGAGCCTTCAGGAAGCGGCAGAACTGTACCAGACCATCCCGGCAGACCGGATGAACGGGATCAAAGGGATTGGTTTCCGTCTGGAGGACGGCAGTATCTATGACGGGACATATGAACTGATGACGGCGGGAAAAATGCAGACGGAATTTATTAATGAAATCCCGCATTACCGGGACAGTCCGCTGGTACAGCAGGCTATCGTGGATATGGAGAAAATTTTAGATAAATGGAAAGAGAAGGAACTGACGGAACCGGAAAAAGAAAAGCCTTTGGAGCTGGAGAAAACGGCTGAAAAAGCACCGAAAGCGGACATACAGACAGCCAAGGGTAAAGGGAAGAAACAGTCTGTCTTACAGGCGCTCAGGGAACGGCAGGCGAAGCTGAAAGCGCAGGAGACAGGACAGACAGAACAGAAAACACAGGGACGCAGAAAAGGAGAACCGGAATTATGATGAAAAAATTTGAACAGGATGAATGCCTTCTTATGGCGATTTGTCAGGAGGATACTTGCGAACAGACGAAGGAAGAGATGAAAAAGATACTTCCGTTTTTGAAGCATGATACAGAGATGATTGCTCTTGTAAAGGGGACATTGGAGAAGATGGAACATCTGACAGAGGAGGAATTTTCCAAAATGGATTTAACCCCGTATTTGACAGAACTTTTGGAGGATAAGGAATGGATATAAACCAGTTTGCGGTATATCAGTTAAAAAACGGGCCGGAGACGAGACAGATGCGTTTCCGGTCTTATGAAAAACTGCAGCAAAGCGGGATTCAGGTGCGGTACGAATATTACAGGGAGGTGTATCTTGGCAAAATGCAGCGGCAGGATACTCCCGAAAACATAAGAGAACGCCTGCAAAAGAAAATACCGAAAAGCTTCGACGGTCATTCCCTCAGTGTCAGTGATGTGCTGGTTTTGAACCGAGAGGGCGAGATTACCGCTTACTATGTAGAAAAAGAAGGTTTTACCGTCATTGCAGGTTTTATCCGCATTGGCTCATCCGGGGCGCTGCTTACCTTTGAAACTACGAATTTTCATATTGAAGGCAAAGCAGGAAGCTGGCTGGTGCTGGACACCCTGATTATAGACGGCAGGGAATTTTTTCTTATGGAACATATGGAATACGGCAGGAATGCTGCCTATGTGATACTGGATGCAGAAGGGAAAATTGTGGCGGAGGATAACCGGAACGGCTTTGATGAGAACGCAAAGCAGCAGATCAGAGAGTATCTGCACCCGCCAAAGCCTGTGCAGAAGCCAGAGGAAAAGCCGCCGCTTGAAAACTGGCAGAAGTATATGGAAAATGGGGAATATCTCCGCAGTTCGGAAATCAGTGAAGAACAAAACTACAATATGATTGACGGCAGACGGAACAATATGCCTCCGAAAAAGACCAGGACATCGGTATTGGTAAAGCTGCACCAAAAACAGGCAGAGATTGCAAAACGAAGCGGAAAGGAAGTACCGCAGATGGCAGTGGCGGAAGATATGGAGCGCAGACGGAAATAAAGGTTGTAACGTTTTATAAAAACAGAGAAGGGAAAACCGTTCAACGGATTCCCTTCTCCGGTAAAACTTTGGATATCCGATCCAAAGCTACTTTGTGTTCTTATCATATGTTAATTAAAAATAAAATATGTAGCAAAAAGGAACTCACCCTGAGTCCCTTTCCTTTGAAAATTTGGTAATGTCCCCAACACACCGGAAAGGGATTTCTTTGTACTTATATAGTACATGATTTATTGTTTTGTGTCAATATGGTTTTTTAAATAATCCAGTAATTCGGTTGTATCGCCTGTTTCTTCAAGACCCAAAACAGAATAAATTTCTTTTAATGTATCTTGTGCAGTATTTCGTTCTGCTTTAATTTTGGAAATATATGTAAGTTTATCAGAAAGCTTTTTATTTAAGTCTGCATAGTAACCAATCAGCCCCATTGTTTTTGCAAGAGCTTCGTCAACTTTCTTCATATCACTGGCAGGTAAATCACAGATATATGTACCCAAACGGGATTTACTTACACACATGATATTTGAGGCATTTGCCTGTCCGTCCAGTTTGGTAGTTGTACCATCTGCTTCATATTGTGTGGTAATGACAGCAACACAAGGTAAAGTGCTTGTATCATGTGTAATGGGAATCACGATAGTATTCCCAGATTTTAAATTTCCGATGCTATTTTGTACAATAACAGCAGGTCGTTCTTTTTGCATTTCACTTCCGATCCCCATACCGAAATTGCAACGATATACTTGTCCACGTTTTACAACTCGTCTGCTTGCGTTTACAACCAACGTATCTAAATAGAGCTGTGTTTTGAGCCAGTCTAAAAATCTTTGTACTTTATTCAGATCAATATTCATGTAATTCTATCCTTTTCTCATATTTCTTTCAATCAACATACCATATTATACCTGAATTATCAAGAGCAACTCATTTGAAACAAGGTATCTGAAAGCATTGTATAATTCCAATATTACGTGAGAGTCTGTTCTTTTGTATGAGTTTTTTGGTGAGGATATTCTTTTCCTAGAATAGAATTTATATTAGAACGAACCGTATTCAATTCTTTTTGATAATCTCGATAATATTGATACTGCTCTTGGGCTGACTTTTTCTGTTTTAACAATTCTTCTTTCTTTTCTTTCAGCAATTTCATAGAAGGGAGTTTTATATTGCCGGATTTCTCCTTCAGGAATTTCCGGGCAGTTTCATAAAGTGCAATTTCAGCGGAATGCTCTTTACGGAAAACACCCTTATTTTTACTCTGACAAAATTTAGTATAGATAGCTTTATTCGCAAGGTACTGTCCTGTGTAGTGAAGCTGTTCGTTGATTTCCCGTAAGTCTCTTTCCGTTGATTTTAGATTTTTTCGGAAAGTGTCTGTATGCTCTTTTACAGATGAAAAGGAAGTTTCCAGAGCATCGAGAGAATCGTAACCATGTTCCTGAACATAGGCTACCGTTTTTGCCATTTCTTTCAGATTGGACAGTTTTACTTTTCTGGCGTAGGCGGCATTCTGCTGAGCTTTTACACAGTTTTGCAAATCCGTAACCAAATGTAAATCTGATTTTATAAAAAGAATGGCAAACGCAGTTTCATGTGGAATGGAACTATTTTGAGCAGCATACATTTCCGGTGCAGGTATGGCGGCTTTCGGAACGGGAGTTACAACCTCTTCATCGTGACATTTTACATTATTTCCTATTACCTGCAGAAGATAATTCTTTTCATAATGGGTTCCCAGATTTCTTCCGGTAATCGGTTTAGTACGTTCCGGATGGAGATAACTGAATCGTCCTCTGCTTTCTTTTATAAGTATCCCATACTTTTCAGAAAGAATCTTTTGAAATTCTTCCAGAGTATGCGCTGATGAAACGGCACTATCAATGGAGTCCCGTAAAAATTGTTTCTGTGTCTGGAATTTAGTATTACGGGGAGTGACGCCATCGGCAATCATACGTTGATTTTTCGTATCAAGTTTTTCCTGCCCTCTGCGGTTTGCCCAATATTCTTTTTCAGTAATTTTCCTTTCGGCAGGAGTCAGCAAATCCACCTGATTCAGATTTTCCCGGCGGCACATATCCATCACTTCCTGCTTGAGATGAATCAGATATTTTTTTGTTAGATGATGTTTGTTCCCTGCAAGGGAATCACAGGGACGTTCCATAAAGTCCTGACGTTCTACATCAAATTTCCGCAGGCTGTTGATTACAATATGTACATGAATATTGCCACTTCCATTGTGTCCGTCTGTATGTGTGCAGACGAGAGCCTGATGTCCGGGAAAATTCTTTTTTGCATATTCCAGACCTAACTGTTGGGCACGTTCTCCTGTTAATCCATGCTCATCCTTGTCATTCGGATCAAAGCTGAGAATATAATGGTGCGATTTAATTTCATTATAATTTTGGTTTTTATGGTAAGCTGCATTTAGTTCCATACATTCCGTATCAAAGGTAAAGGGATCACAGTTGATTCCGTCCAGATAATATTCTTCACGAGGCTGCAGATGTCCGTTCTCATCAAGCAGCGGTTTCTTTGTGGATTCATCATATTGAAAAATCAAATACCGCTGTGCCTCTCCGTAATCGGCATTTTTACTTGCTATGTGTTTCAGTATCGCCATGAAAAACTCCTGCCATTTTGGTCACTTTATATTTCATCTCATAAAGTTCGGTAATACACTGGTTAATTGCTGCCCTCATTTCCTGTGAATGGATTCCACCCTGATTAAAATATTTTGCAATCTGGTTCAGGTTACTGCCTATCTTTCCAAATTCAGAAATCAGTTTTTTCAGTTCCGGCACATCAGCCACTACTTCATATTTCATCGTAATACGCTGGTTCATCACTTGCTTACGTGCATATTCCGCTACAGGCAGATTAGCTGTTTGGGCATTTTCTGTGACAATATCATATTCCGTATCATTAAGACGGAGCATGATGTGATGATTTCGTTTCAGTTCCTTTTGCTTTTTTGGTCTTGCCATGTTTTATCCTTTCTCGTGATGGAAACCATCACGCTGCGACTATATTCTATATAGAAGCCGAAAAACACAGCTTGCTGTGTAAGAAACCGAGGGAATGGGGAAACGGAATCCCCATCAAGATTGCCCGTAACCAAAATCCACAAAGTGGGTTTTGAGTTACTTGGGCGAATCTTGCTTTAGTTTCAGCGATAGGAAAAATAACAATAGTACAAGTTTTTTTTACATAAACAAAAATTGTTTCAAAACTTAGATTATGATGTAATTGCAAGCACTTAAATCGGAGTCATTTTGAAGGAGGTCTAACATGAATAAAAAAATTAATCCATGCGGAAATAGTATGAGAGAATTGTCAACGGAGGAGTTAGTAAATATTTATGGAGCAGATACAGCAACACCTATCTCTACGATCCCTTGTTCAGTTGCAAAGACGGTTTCTGTAGTTTCAAAGTCTGTGGTGAACAGTTCAAAAGTTTGTATCGGTGCTTCTTTATCAGCAATTTCAGGTATTTTTTCTTATAATAAAGAATGCTTAGGATAGGAGAAACATTATGAATAAAAAAAATGTTGTGGGAGAAAGTATGAGAGAACTTTCTCATAATGAGTTAAATGAAATATATGGTGGGGATGATCCAACCGTATCTCCGCGGTCTACATTTATCTGCAGTGCACTATTTACAGCAGTAGGATCATACTTAACGACAGCAATTTTATGTAAAGAATAATAACAAACAATGAAGTGCTTGCTAATAAAAGAACATGTTTAAAATTTCAAAAATTTAGACATGTTCTTTTTACTAAAAATATAAAATTAGCTATGAAAAATCAACCATAAATTTAATTCCACCATAAGAGTTTTTTTCATAAATTTATATGAATAGTTAGTTATTAATCTAAGTTAAACAGAATGTTGTCAGTGAGTAGCCTAAAAATGATGCGAGTTAGTTTTACGACACAATTTGCATTGTAATGGAATTTTTCTTCATAACATTTTTTGCGTAGTAAGTTTTGAATGTTATTGAAATAAGTGCTTTGATAGGAATATCTACGTGGCACATCCTGAATATAAATAATAAAAATAAAACCGTAGTAATACATTCCTTCAAGTAGTTGGGAAATAGAAAAACAATCTAAAGTTCATAGCATGTGAATGTATTATGTCACATCACTAAAAGAAAGGGAAATGTGATGTTTTAGCTTCTATAAACATCATACGAGTGAAATAATGTCTTATAAATCATTAACAATAAATGAAAGATACAATATTTTAAAAGAGTTTGGAAAAATTGAAAAAGAGAATACTGATGCATTGATTCAGTGGCGTAATGATATGAGCCTTTTGTCACAAAAACAGTTCCAAAAGATGTTACAGTACAATCAGTATGATAAAAAGATTTTTTCTTATGCTGTAACACGAGAGCCAGACGAAAATATCGTAAAACTATATGAAAAGAGTGAAGTTGAACATATATGGCGTTGTACTTATTGGGAAATATTAAATACTAATATCCTTTACGAAGAGAAATCGTACTGGGGTCAAGATGAGGGGTTTAATTACATTGTTAGACATTTTGTGAAATATGTAGAAAAACAATTAATTGAGTCTTTGGAGGGAATTAAATTCACAAAAGACTGTTTGGATGGCATCTTGCGTCAATTTACATTAAAGTTAGTGGATTTGGGAAATAAAGCAATGATAATGGAATTAAATCATCTTAAAGAATCTCAGAACCTAAAAGGAGATACTTCTGCAGAAAGATTCAAATATTTTATTTCATTATTTGAAAATATGGAATTTTTGAAAAGCTTTTATGAAAAATATTCTGTACTTGCAAGACTCTATACGGAACTTTCGATTTTGTTTATTAATAATATCAAAGAAATATGGGATTTTATAAAAAATGATAAAGAAATTCTCAAGGAAGAATTTGGGATAGTTGACGGGGAGTTCGTATTAAATAAAGTAGCTATTGGAATAGGTGATACGCATAATTTTGGTAAAACAGTTACTATACTTGAGTTTGCCAATAATAAAAAACTAGTTTATAAACCTAGAAATTTAAAAATTAATGAGGCATATAATAATCTTATTGATTTTCTTAATAAAACTGGAAAGATACATGTATTAAAGAAGCTAAAATCTCTCTCATTTGAAGACCATGGATATGAAGAATTTTTAGACCATTGTTTATGCGAAACAGAATATGAGTTACAGAATTTTTATATTAGATTTGGAGAAATCTTAGCGTTGTCATATATATTAAATGCTACGGATTTGCATATGGAAAATTTAATTGCGTATGGAGAATATCCGGTAATAATTGATTTAGAAACTTTTATACAACAGCCCAACAGTTTTAATGATGATGTTTTAAACGAGAAAATTAATTATGAATTTGATAGTGTAAAAAGAACACTACTTTTGGAAAGCAGACTTCGTCAAAATGATGTAAATGAAGGCATAGATATTAGTGCAATTAACGGTAAGGGATACGTGATGGATGAGGTTTTAGTGCCAATAAATATGTATACGGATATGGTTAGGTATGAAAAACAAAGAGTTCAGATTAAAGGTGCAAAAAACTTGCCATTTTCAGAGAAATATTCTAGGAATGTAAAAAAATACATTAATGAAATATTGACGGGATTTTCATATGTGTATGATGCGTTTTTGGAGCTTAAAGATGACTCTTGTTTTAGAGATGTAATAAAGAAATTTTCAGGCGTTCAGGTAAGACACATCATAAGAAATACAGATCAGTATGACACCATTTTGAGACATTCTATGCATCCTGAACATTTAATGGACATGCTGGATAGGGAAAAAATATTAGAAAATATGTGGAGTAGTAGTGCATATGATGATTTTGTGGTATTCAGTGAAGTAAATGGGATGCAAAGAAATGATATCCCAATTTTTTACAAATATACGGATGGCAATTCTATATTTAATGATATGAATCAAGAAAAAGATGGTTATTTTAGTCAAGATGCATACAGCAGATTAATAAAAAATATTGAGAATTTAAGTGTTAAAAATAAGGAAAAACAAAAATCATTTATCCATTTAGCATTAGATTATCAAGATCTAATTTTAGATGGAAAGTGTGATAGTAGTAAGCTTACATTTAAAGAAATTGATATGAAAAATGAATATTATATATTTTCATATTTAAAAAAGGTTAAAGATTATGCAATAAAAATTGCTGATGAAAAGGCATGGTATGCACCAATTCTTAACAATTTTGGGAAATGGAGTTATGATTTAGTAGATAATGATTTATATGATGGAATGGGAGGCCCTGCACTGATTGCACATTATTATGGTAAAGATGAAGAATTGCAGGAAAATATTATAAGTATAATGGAGTCAAGATGTAATGATGAAATGGTAGATTTTTATATAAAACAAAAAAATGTAGGTTTAGCAGCTTCATTTGGTATTTTCCATGTGGTTTCCTTTATGAAAAAAGAATATATAAATTGTCCTAGAATTGCTAAAATTATTGAGTTTTTCCATAGTGTTCTGGAACGAATGATAGATAAAGAAATGGAATGCGATTATATAAATGGAACATTAAGTGTAGTAGCGACACTATTGCGTTTGTATGAAAAAAATGGAGAAATAAAGAATAAGCAATTAGCCATTAGTTATATAGAAAAAACGATTGAAAATAAGGAATCATTCGATGGATATGGAATGGCACACGGACTTATGGGACTAACACTAATGCTTTATAAAGTATGGAAAGTTACGGGGATTAAAAAGTATTTATTTTTAGGAGAAAGTCTGTTAAACAAAATAAAAGAAAATATTCATGATGTTGAAAGTATGTCTTGGTGTAGAGGAAACGTTGGACTTGCGTTAGGATTATTGAAAATTCAAAACATTATAGCAGCGGATCGTGAAAACGATATGATACAAGAGATGGTTGATGAAATACATACAAAAATCTGCAATAGTAACAAAATGAAAAATGATTGTATATGTCATGGAAACTTATCAGTTGCAGAATATTTTATTTTTAGATATCAAATATTTAAAGATGAAAAAGATTTAAAGATTGCAACAAAAATAGTAAATATGGTAAAAGATCGACAAACTTTTAGGAGTTTGCCGGAAATTCCGGGATTTGGCATATTTACAGGGGAAGGTGGATTAGCTTATGAATTACTTCGATTAGAAAAATGCGAAGAAGTACCAACGTTGCTTTGTTAGGAGAAAGGGCATGAATATGAAGAAAGTATTAGTTATTAATGGTTCTAGAAACTATGTTTCTAAGGGATATAAGATTATTAGTAAAATACAAAAAGGTTTAGATTCAAATAAGTTTGAAATGGTATTATTCGATCCAAATAAACTGCAACTAGAATTTTGTCGAGGATGTAAAAATTGTTTTAATACAGGGAAGTGCCCTTTGGACTTAAAAGATTCTGGAAAATTATTAAAGGATTCGATGATAGAAGCAGATTTTATAATTTTTTTATCACCTGTATATGCACATAATGTGTCAGGAGATATAAAAAATATAATTGATAGGTTATCATATTGGTTGCACTTATTTCCGTTGCTAGGAAAACCTGGAATAATTGTAACGACAACGGATACTAATGGACATAAGCCTGTTGAAGAATATTTGGAGCATACAGTATGTCTTTGGGGGATAGATATTATATTAAAAGAAAATTTTTACAATACATACAGCCAGCAGAACATTGAATCGAGAATAGAAAAAATCGTAAATGTAATAAATCAGATGAATTTTTCTAAAATGCCTCATTTTACATCGTATCAAGAAGCTGCATTTCAGAACTATAAATTTGCATTTTCTCTAAATAAGGAAACAGAAGAACACAGATATTGGGAAGAGAATGGCTTGTTCTGTGCAGATTCGATGGAAGAGCTATATAAATTAAGAATTATGCAAAAGAAAGCAGAGGCTATAGAGAAAGTATGAAGAGAAAAATAAAAATGGTCGAACAGACGGAGCATAGTGAATGTGGTCTAGCTTGTGCAACTATGATTCTGAATTACGAAGGAATAAATATATCACTAAATGAGATTAGAGATACGTTTGGGGTGCCGAGAGGTGGTATTAGTCTATACCACCTCATTCAGGTAATGACTGCTTACGGAATAAAGTGTAAAGCATATGAGATATTAGATATATATTCTTTACGAACAATTAGTACCCCTTTTATATGTTTATGGGAAAAAAAACATTATGTTACAGTGGAGAATATAAGAAAAAATAAAGTATTGATTTTAGATCCTGCGATAGGAAGACGGAGGATTTCTTTTGATGAATTTACCCAAAGTTTTAGTGGTTATATTTTGGCAGTTGATAAAATTGAATTTTTGTATAAGTGTAATAAAACTAAAAATATTCTGCTAGATAGAATAAAATCTTTTGTAATAAATAAAAAAAGGAAGCTGTTTTTCTTGTTCTTAGTAATGATTCTTATCCAGATGAATAATTTAGTTATGCCTATATTCATACAGCAGTTTATAGATGGAAGGGATAAACTAAGTGTATTTTCAAATATAGCGGTAGCTTCTATTTTCACGGTTCTAATTTTTGTGTTTACTTATATTACAGAAAATCTAAGAGGCAACTTAATTAATGCAATGCAATTAGAATTTAATAAAGATTTGACTTGTACATTTATAGAGAAAATAGTAGGACTTGATTTTAAACATTTTATTAATAGATCTTCCGGAGATTGGATTTATAGAGCAAGATTGGTTGAGTATATTCAACAGCTGGTAACTCCGTCCTTATTGTATTCTATAGTAGATATGCTGTTTGCTGTACTGTATTTTGGTATTATGTTACATTATAGTGCTTTGTTGGCAGGAGTCGTTATAGCCATTTCGTTATTTTTTGTATTTATATCAATATTGAACACCAAGATAATGTTTAATATGAATGCAAAGGAACTTATTTTGCAAAGTAAAGTTCAGAATGTAATTGTGGAGTTTTTTGAGGGTGTCGAGACTATTAAATCATTAAAAATAGAAGAGAAATTTGGTGAAAAATGGAAAGATACATTTTTTGAACAACAAGATATTAACTACCAAAAAAATAAGATAAGTATTATTTTTAATAGTATAATTTCAGGCGGAAGTACGGTGTATCCATTAATTATAGCTTTACTAGGATATAATATGGTCAATTTAAGTTTAGTATCTATGGGTACAGTAGTTGCCTTTTTGAGTTTGGTTCAGCTTTTTGTACAACCTTTATTAAATTTACTTACTACTATGGCACAATTTATAATGCTTAAACTTTATTTGAAAAGAATAAATGAAATTTTAGCTATAGATGATGCTAAAAATAATGCAGACAAAAATATAGGTGACAAAATACAAGAAATAAGTGTGAAAAATGTTTTTTTTAGATATTCTACATTTGAACCAGATGTTTTAAAGGGAGTATGCATTACCATAGAATCGAATCAAAAAATAGCAATTGTGGGATTGAATGGAGCTGCAAAGAGCACATTATTAAAATGCATAGGGGGCTTACTGTGGCCAATCCAAGGGAAAATATGTATAAATGGTGTTAGTTTAACTGAAATCAATCCAGATGAACTGAGAGGGGAAATTAGTTATGTAAATCAAGAACCAGTAATTTTTAATGCATCGTTACGTGACAATATTACTTTAAATGATAATGATTATAACGAAGATTATTTACAAGAAATACTTAGAATCACATTGGTGGATAAACTAATAGAAGAAATGCCTGCGGGTATGGATACACATATTTCACAAGATGGAATGAATTTATCAGGAGGGCAAAAACAAAAAATAGCTTTAGCTCGAGCATTGTTAAAGAAACCAAAAGTGTTATTATTAGATGAACCAACAAGTTCAATGGATAATTTATCAGAAAAACATATTTTAGATTGTATAAAAGAATTAGATCTGATTTGTATTGTTATATCTCACCGATTAAGTACCATTGGGCATTTTGATAGAATTATAGTAATAAATGATGGAAAAGTTGAAGAAGAAGGTACTCATGAACATCTGATACACAATAGAGGACTATATTCTCAAATTTACATGAACGAGTGTAATCAGCGGATTGCAATGGATGGTTTTGCGGAGCAAAACGGATGCAATGCGGAGTGAGGGGATTAATATCCCCCTTTTTTGAACAATTTATTTCTTATAATGATATTAACCATCCAAGGATAGCAAATAAATCATTTTTAGGATAGAATATCATTATTAGTGCGAGCTGCGAAATCAGCTATGCTGATTTCCCCTGGCGAGCGGAAGAAATTCTGTAAGCTTTGGTAAGCTGATAATCATACAATAGGAAAATCCTATCAGCTAAGGTCTGGCCAACCGCCTGTACCGAGTACTTGAAGCCGAAATGGTAACATTAGGTTTAAGCGTAGGACAGGGAGCAACAGAGCCGAAACGAAAGTGAAGTGATTGAACTGGGAAATTATTATGAGGTTGGAAATGGTCGATGTGCTTAATAACACAGCAGACAACACCACTATAACCGATAAGGCAAGGTTGTAATGGCATCCCCCAGTCTGAGAACTTGGTGAGGTTGATGAAAAGTATGTTATCGGAACAGCTGAGATCCTGTCATTTCCTAAATTGTGAACTTCCAGTAAATTTACGACTATAGCAATTCCAGAAAATAATGCAAAAAATTCAGCACTGCAGAACGTGAATTACTGCGTCACAGATTTTCGTCGTACCCCGGTACGCCTTCAAATCCGTTCCTTGCAATTCGCGCCCTGCCGCACTGCCTTTTTTGCGTTATTTTCTGGTCTTGCTATAAAATCGATTTACCCGCATAAATACTGGATTTTCTGTGGAAATATAGGTGAATCAGTAGTCGTAAATACGCATTAATAAAATTACACTATATTCCCCAAAAAGCTTGAAATTATGGGGTATTTATATTTAGCTGTACAAATCAGTGGAAGTTCACAATATACTGATCGGTAAGAGCATGTTATACAGTGATTATGAGTAGTCATTCCGGTCATACAGTGCAACCTTTCAGGTGCGGAAAACAACAGTGTTTGGACCATGAAAGGCTCTTTATATGAGTAAGATGCGATAGACTTTTCAGAATGTATTACCAACTGCGACATTGCAAAATTAGTGTATTAACTGGCATTCTGCTGCAAGTGCTACATACTTCTGCGATTTCAAGGTTGCTGAGGTGATTACGTAGTGAAGTTTCAATACTCTTTTGCAATCCATAATGGTTCTTCAATAATAAAAAAGATATCTACTTTTTCAAGAAGATATCTTTTTTATAGCTGGAACATGTGTCTGTTTAATACGGCTTTTGTTGACCGTCTACGAAGTCTCAGGTTGCCTGCTAATTACAGTACAGGTGGTCGTTCAGCAATTTGAAGACGTCTGTACTATTCAAAAAGAACAAATATTCTGTGACTCTTTATTAATTGTTTAATGATTTTCTTTAGTTAATAACTTCATAGAATAATCGTAAAAATCGGTTAATTCTTTATATGTCTTTATCTTGTTTTTGCGTTTAAGATAATCAGCGTAAAAGGCAAAAAAACAAGCAAGAATCGCACCAGTAATTATCAATCCATATCCCCAGATTGGACTTCCATTATTTAGTAAAACAATAAGACCAATTACGGCAACAAGTAGTCCGATAATCATAACGAATCCGCTCTGAATAAGCTGTATTGCATCTTTGGGGGAGTTGTGCGGGTTTGTGTTCGACAGTTCTTTTTTCATTATTTCGATATCTCCTTTCATAAGGGTATTCAAAGAAACGGAATAAATGTCACATAGCATAATTAAATTATGAACGTCCGGATAGCTCCTTTCATTTTCCCAATTTGAAATTGTTTGTCTGGAAACATTAAGAATCTCGGCAAGTTTCTCTTGGCTAAAATTATTTTCAATTCTTAGTTCTTTTAGTCGTTTGCTTATATGCATCGTATATATTCCTTTCTTTTTTATAGCATTATAATAACACATTTCCGCAAAAATACTATCAAGTTTGTTTTACATCTATAGTCAAAATCATTTTACACAGACTTTAATTAAGAAAAAGTAGTAGAGGAGGATAGCTGTTACTATTCAATTAGCAATATTATATCTCAGGTATTTGAATCGTTCAAGTCTAGTATCTGAAATTTCATTTATTTCATTTATAAAATCTATGTACTCGCTATGGTGTGTTTATGTATGGGTGCTTTTGAATATTCCTGCTCGGAGTTATTCCTTACAAACTGTTATTTGAAAACCCTCTTTTCGGAAACATAACTAAGTATAGCACTTTCCAGAACAATCAAATTTTGCGAGAGTTCCTTTTAATTTCGCCCTGCTCCATGAGGCTTCCAATGTATTCGTTATAGCTTATTGAAATAAAAGTTACTTTAACATACGAAATAGTTACACGGAAAAATTTTTTGAGTAGATATTGTGATAATCTATATTCATGATGTCAGGGTCAAAAGGTCTGAAAGCACGTGTGCTTGCACACTGGTGGTAGAATGACCTTGAGACCCGCCCCGATATGAGCATAAAAGTGGGGCATAAGCACCATGATATGCGAATAGCGGGTAGGATTGTGGGAGTGCGTAGCACGAAACAATCCGTTGGCATCATTGTTGGGGACTTTTGACCCCAACATCTATTCATACAGTTCTCAAACTGATGGATTGTGAACTTCCAGTAAATTTACGACTAAAATCGATTTACCAGCATAAATACTGGATTTTCTGTGGAAATATAGGTGAACCAGTAGTCGTAAATACGCATTAATAAAATTACACCATATTCCCCAAAAAGCTTGAAATTATGGGGTATTTATATATTTAGTTGTACAAATCAGTGGAAGTTCACAATGTTTGATAATAAAACCATAAAATAAAAACAATGTAATTGAATACCGCTATTATTTGTATCATAAGAAGCTCTTTAGGGTAGCATATATTTATAATATGCTTAAGAGGTAACCAATTATGGAGAGTCGTATCAAACAACTTCGTGAAAACAGAGGACTAATACAGGAAATTTTGGCTTCTGAATTAGGAATTACACAACAAATGCTTAGTAAATATGAAAGAGATGTGTTGTGTATTAAAGTGGATGTGTTAAAGAGGATAGCCGAATATTTTAATGTGACAACGGATTATTTACTGGGAGTTTCAGAAGTGAAGAGAGATTTGCAAGGACAGATGAAAGTGAACAAGACATTAGACACCTATTATGATCTTATCGAGATATATAAAGGTTTAGATGAGTATGATCAGGAAATGGTATGGTCAATTATGCAGACGGTTAAGAAAACGTGTGAAAAACGTAAAAGAGACAAGGAAAATACAGAAGAGAGTTGATGAAAGATGCTGAATATAGCAATTTGTGATGATGATATTCAGACAACCGGAAGAATGGATATGTTGCTACAGGAGATAGCAAATCGTTAAGGAAAGAATCGAAGGTGGTGCAAACGAAAAAGCAGTATTGAGACTTTTCATTAACTGCCCTTTCGTTTGCATCAATTTCGATTTTTTCTGGTTGAACAAAGCGCGTCAACTCTATATGGACTTTTGATTCTGACACTCTATTTATAATAGGATAGCGTGTACACATAGAAACACATAGAATTTATAATTCAGTCCTGTATTATGACACCAGAAATAAGCCTCCCTAAGGAAGCTAAAAAAATATACAGTTATAATACGTTAACAGAGCATATGTGGTTTTGGTTTTATAAAATGTTGTTCTGTAGGCAGAGGAATAATCTTACCACCACAGGAAGAGCACTTGCATATATCTTTATTATAAAGAAGACGGATAATGGCAGGTGCATCCATATCTTTCAGCTTGGAAATATATTTTTTGCAACCAAGGATG